>Ga0137373_10004162_pt1 | contig 15790 bp, 17 predicted proteins | sample SagtaG_5_FD_104912 | JGI IMG/M metagenome (GOLD analysis project Ga0137373, IMG submission 104912) | Vadose zone soil microbial communities from Sagehorn Ranch, Mendocino, California, USA - Sage1_R_80_16 metaG | ecosystem: Environmental > Terrestrial > Soil > Vadose zone | place: USA...
ACGCTGCTTCCTCGGCTGAGCGCATCTCGGTCGTCGCGCGTGAAAGGAGAAGAACGATGACGGGAAGGGCCGATTTCACACAGGAGGAGTGGGAGCTCGTCCTGGAGGGACCGCCGAGCGCCGGCATGATCGTCGTCACCGCGCAACGCGGAGGTACCTTCCGCGAGTCGATCGCGATGGCGAAGGCCTACGTCGAGGCCCGCCGGCAGCATGGCGAGAGCGAGCTCCTCGACGAGATCGTCGCGGCGAAGCCGGAGCGCGACCACACGCGCTACCACTCGGTCGAGGAGCTCAAACAGCACGGGCTGCAGCATCTGCGTGACGCGGCCGAGCTGCTCGAGCGAAAGGCGACACCGAAGGAGGTCGAGGACTACAGGGCTTTGTCCTCACGCTCGCCGACAAGGTCGCGAACGCCCATAGGGAGGGCGGCGAGATGGTCAGCGACGCCGAGCGGGCGGCGATCGAGGAGATCTCTGCAAGTCTCGGCAACGCCGACCAGTAGTCGTCGGCTTCGAGCCGACAACCAGCGGAGCGGCCGCCAGCAGCGCGCACGCCAGTCACGCCGGACGTTCATCCCTCCTCCTCTCGCCCCAAGGAGTTCAGGGGGATCCCAACAAGGTTTGCGGCCGAAACACGCGGCGACGGGAGCGGCGGGCGTGGAACCCTCGTTCGGCGCCATATCGAGATCCCGTTGTAGGTTCCGGGCATTCACCTTGGCAGATGTCGCCAGTCGTCCAACGGCGAGACTCAAGCTGGCAGGCAAGGCTGGCGACGATGATTCCGGGCTCCGCGGGAAGAAGACCAGCAGCCTCACCCTGCCGCACGTGGCGAACTAGCTTCGCATGCGTGAGAGGACGGCCACCCCGTGGCCTTAGGACGGCTCGCCGGCATCCCGCCCGCGCCGTAGGAGCGAGTCCAAGGAGTATAGGATTGCCCCCAGGCTCCTGAGGGAGTGGAGGTTCGCCGCCGTGCTTTGCAGGCAGAACGTGATCCGCTACGCAGGGCACCTATACGGGCTGCCCGAACAAGCGCTTCCGGGCGGGGGCAGGGGGGAATCCCCCTTCTCCCGTGTCTTTCCGGCGTCCTCCCTCGGATCCGCGCCACTGACTGGTTGTCGTGAGACCGGAAGGGAGAAGTCTCACGCTAGTTCGAGGAGGCTCCATGTACGAGAAAAACGGCACGAAGTACTTCATCGTCGATGGGCACATCCATCTCTGGGACGCCAGCCCCGAGAACCAGGCGAACGCGTACGGCGAGGGCTTCATCAAATGCTTCTACGATTACCATCGAGCCCTTAGCCCGCCGGAATACGTCTGGCCTCTCGAGAAGTACCAGAAGTACACCGAAGAGGACCTGATGCACGACCTCTTCCAAGAGGGCTACGTCGACATCGGGATCTTCCAGCCCACCTATCTTCTGGACTTCTACGTCAAGGGCTTCAACACCACGGAGCAGGACGGCGTTCTGAAGGAGAAGTACCCGGACAAGTTCATCCTCAACGGCTCGTTCGATCCTCGGGCCGGCGAGCGGGGCCTGAGCCAGTTCGAGGAGCTCGTCGAGAGGTGGAACATCAAGGGTGTGAAGCTCTACACCGCCGAGTGGCGGGGCGACTCGAAGGGCTGGAAGCTCACCGATCCCTGGGCCCAGCGCTACCTCGAGAAGTGCCAGGAGCTCGACGTGACGAACATTCACGTGCACAAAGGGCCGACCATTTGGCCGCTGAACAAGGATGCATTCGATGTCGCCGACGTCGACGACGTGGCGACGGCCTTCCCCGAGCTGACCTTCATCGTCGAGCACGTCGGCCTGCCGCGGCTCGAGGACTTCTGCTGGATCGGCGTTCAGGAGCCGAACGTGTACGGCGGCCTCGCCGTGGCGATGCCGTTCATCCACACGCGGCCGCGCTACTTCGCGAGAGTGCTCGGGGAGCTCCTCTACTGGCTCGGAGCGGACCGCCTGCTCTTCGCGAGCGACTACGCGATCTGGCATCCGAAGTGGATCGTCGAGAAGTTCGTTGACTTCGAGATGCCCGAGGACATGGTCTCCGAGTTCGGGGAGCTGACCACCGACATCAAGCGCAAGGTCCTGGGCGTGAACGCTGCCAGGCTCTACGACATCGAGGTCCCGGAGGAGATGGACGTGGAGCCCGCGGAAATCGAGGTGACCGAGAAGCCGGCCGTCACTCCGGCATGACCAAGGAGGCGATCCTGGATGCCCTCGCCGGGGTTCGCGATCCGGAGCTCGACGAGCCCATAACGGATCTCGGCTTCGTCGCGGCGCTCGAGCTGGAGGAAAGCTCCGTCCACGTCGCTCTCCGGCTGCCCACCTATTTCTGCGCGCCGAACTTCGCGTATCTGATGGTGGCGGATGCGAAGAGGGCGATCCTCTCCGTCCCGGGTATCAGGGAGGCTCGCGTGACGTTGGCCGACCACTTCACCGCGAACGAGATCAATGCTGGCGTGGCCGACGAGCGCGGGTTCCAGGCCACCTTCCCCGGTGAAGCCGACGCCGAGCTCGACCAGCTGCGCCGGCTTTTTCGGGGGAAAGCTCTCATCGCTCGCCAAGAGCGCTTGTGCCGTGCGCTGCTCGCGCGAGGGTTCTCCCCGGAGCAGCTCGTCGGGATGCGGCTCGGCGACCTGCCTCCCTCTCCCGAGACGGATTTGTACTTGGATAGGAGGGCGGAGCTCGGACTGGACGTCTCGGCGGAGGCGCCCCTGCTCGTGAACCCGAACGGCGAGCCGATCCCGGAAGAGAAGGTGGTCGATCACCTCCGGCGCGCACGCGCCGTGCGAGTAAGCATCGAGGGCAATGCCGAGTTTTGCCGCGAGCTTCTGTCCACCCGCTACGCACTCTCCGTAGGCGAGGAGACGCATCCATGAAGGCAGCGCGCTTGCACGACTATCACCACGACAATCACCAGCGGCTCGTCCTCGAGGAGGTGGAGGAGCCGAGAGCCACCGACCCGTTCGACGTCATCGTGAGGATCGGCGGGGCAGGCCTCTGCCGCACCGACCTGCACATCGTCGAGGGCCAGTGGAAGGAGAAGACCGGGGTCGAGCTCCCGTATACGCTCGGCCACGAGAACGCGGGCTGGGTCCACGAGGTGGGCTCCGACGTGACCAACGTCGCCGCTGGCGACACCGTCATCGTTCATCCCTTCATGTCGTGCGGCTTCTGCCGCGCGTGCCGCGCCGGGGACGACATGCACTGCAGCGACGGGCGGTTCCCAGGCATCAGCGTCGATGGCGGGTTCGCCGATCTTCTGAGGACCAACGCACGCGCCCTGGTGAAGCTCGATCCCAGCCTGCAGCCGAAGGACGTGGCCGCGCTTGCCGACGCGGGCCTTACTGCTTACCACGCGGTGAAGAAGGCGGCGACGATCCTCTACCCCGGCACGAAGGCGGTCGTGATCGGGGCCGGCGGACTGGGCCACATTGCTATCCAGTGCCTCGAGGCCTTGACGGCGGCTGAGATCGTCGTGGTGGATCGCTCCGAGGCAGCACTCGAGCTCGCGAAGGAGCTCGGCGCCGACTACACCGTCGTCGTGGACGGGACGCAGACGGCGAAGGTGCAGGAGCTCACCGACGGGAGCGGCGCCGAGGCCGTGATCGACTTCGTCGGCGAAGGCGGGGCGATCGAGGACGCCATCGCAATGCTACGGCGCGCCGGCACCTACTACGTAATCGGCTACGGCGGCGTCCTGAACGTGCCCACCATCGACATCATCTCGACCGAGATCAACTTCGTCGGCAACCTGGTCGGCACTTACAATGACCTCGCCGAGCTCATGACCTTGGCCGCCCAAGGCAAGGTCAGCCTGCACACGAGCACGTATCCCCTCGACGCGATCAACGACGCGATGGCCGACCTCGACGCAGGCCGGTTGCAGGGCCGCGGAATCCTGCTCCCGGAAGGGGCTGCGGCGTAGCTCGAGCCGGCTCGGAGCCGGCGACCGCGAGCGCGCGCCTCTCGCTTCGTCATTCGCTGCGGGCAGTGGAACGACGCTGAGCTCGAAGTTCGCCTGCGTCCCTGCCCGCTCGGCGACCATCCGCAGACCGCCTGTGTCAGAAAGCTCGTCCGAGGACGAGACGATGTCCTTCACGGCCTGAACCGCGCTGTGGGTGAGTGCGAGCAGCGCGCTCACCTCCTTCCCGGTCAGTTCTGGTCGGAGCAGCTCGCGCTAGCAGTGGGCCACGCGCCCAAGCCGTGGGTTCCGCCGCTGGGTGTAAGGCGTGCGGTCCTAGTTGTCCACTAGCGAAGGGCTGCTGCGGCACGGTGCGCCCGAATGGGTAACCGTTTGAACCAACGCCCATTCCGAGCGCGGCGAGCCCGTATAGATAGGGCGATTCTGCGCGAAACGTCAGCGTAGAGCGAGTATAGGGAGGTGGCCACGAGCCTCCGCAGCGAGCTCGAGGAGCGGCGCGTCCACGCGTGCCGACTGTCGCCCGACCGCGCGCTCGAGTCGCTCGCGGAGGCGGAGGCCTTCGTTCGGGAGCGCGGCGTCGTCACGCTGACGCCGAGCTCCTCGCTGCCGAGCCTCTACGGCGCCTGCCACGAGGAGCCCTACACGCCGGGCAGCAAGGGCTTCGGCGCGTATCCGCGGACGAAGTGGCCCTGGGGCTGGGAGCTGCGCGAGCGCCCGGGGATCCACTGGTTGCGCGTATTGCGCGGGACCGGCGTCTTCCTCACCGACGCGGTGGCGGCGTTCGCCGATCCGCTCTGCCGCGAAGAGCTCGCGCGCGCCGAGGCCGGCGTCCACGGCGCAGAGCCGGCCCGCCTGGTCGCCCACCTCGGCACGGCCGGGCCGAGCCTGCTCGACGAGGTCAAGGAGGAGCTCGGCCTCTCCGCGGTTGCGCTGAGGAAGGCCCGTGCGCCGCTCGAGCGGGTGGGCGCGATCGTCGCGCGCGAGGTCGTGCTCGAGCACGACGGGCGTCACCGCCACACGTCCGAGCTGCGCCGGTGGGACCAGGTCGAGCCGGCGCCCGAGTCGGGTCCGGGCGGCGGCGCCGGCGCCCTGCTCGTCTCCGGCGTGCGGGCGGCCGTGCTCGCGCCGGAGCGCGAGGCTCGCGGCTGGTTCTCGTGGCCGGCCTCGCGGGAGCTGGTCGAGGAGCTCGTCGACGAGGGACGGCTCACGCGGCCGGAGGCGGGATGGCTGGCGGCGCCGTGATCCGGGAGCTGCGGAAGGACGACGCGGCGGCGGTCGCGCGGCTGATGATTACGGTCAACCCGCACCAGATCGCGACGCCGCAAGGAGTCTGGTACCGCGCCACCCGGGGGATCGAGCGCGAGCGGCGACGAGAGTGGGTCGCCGAGGCGGAGGGAGAGATTGTCGGCTGTGTCCAGGCAGGCTTCGAGTGGTCGGTGCCGACTCCCGGGAAGGGCCGCTTCTGGATCAGCGTTCACCCGGAGAGGCGAGGCCGCGGCATCGGCGGCGATCTGTACGAGCGTGCAATGGCATACCTCCGCGCGGAGGGCGCCTGGCGACTGCGAAGCTGGGTCGACGGCGATCCCGCGGGCGAGCGATTTCTCGCGCAGCGGGGGTTCGAGGCACAGGGCTCCGACCGGGTCTCGGAGGTCGATCCGCGGGAGGTGGACCTCTCGGAGCTGCCGCGGCTCGAGGCGGAGCGCTCGGCGCAGGGGTTTCGGCTGGCGCCTCTAGGCCAGGTGCGGGACCGCGCGCACGACCTCCACGAGATCTGCGTCCACGGCGAGCTCGACATGCCCTCCGACGAGCAGGAGACGGAGGTCGACTTCGACAGCTGGTCTCGCGAGGAGCTCAACCATCCCGAAGTCTCGGACGAGGGGAGCTTCGTCGTGCTCGAGGGGGAGCGACCGGTCTCGCTGGCCTTCTTCGGCGTCGATCCGGCGCGGCGGCTGGGCTACAACTCGATGACCGCGACGCTGCGCGAGTACCGGCGCCGCGGTCTCGCGCTGCTGGCGAAGCTGGCGGTCGTCCGCTGGGCGGTCGAGGCCGGGCTCGAGCGGATTCTCGCCGAGAACGACGTCGGCAACGTCGGGATGCTGGCGATCAACGACCGTCTCGGCTACCGGCCGCTCTACGACCAGACCTCCTGGTTTCTAGTGCTGGAGGGGAAACGACCGCCGGGCGAGCGCGGGTAGCACCTGCGAGGTGACCCAGACCGGCGTCGCCGCGTACCGCGCCGAGTAGCGGAAGCTCCCGTCGAGGCGGCGCATGTGTTGCAAGTACCTCGCCGATCCCGCGGGCACCCGAGCTCCCGCGGCGACGAAGGCCTGGATCGCCCAGGCGGTCGACTGGCTGTCCGAGCCGCGGCCCGGCGTCAGCTCGAAGCCGCCGTCGGGGTTCTGGAGCCGGCGCAGGTAGCGAAGCGCGCGCCGAATCGGCACACCCCGGACGCCGGCGGCGCGGAGCGCCTCGACCGCGGCGGCGGTGTCGTTCGAGTCGGGCGAGCCGCCCGCGAACCACGACCAGCCGCCGGAGGGGGCCTGACGGTGAAGGATGAAGCCGACGGCCGGTCGAGGCGGGGGCTCGCCGGCCTGGCGGAGGGCGAGCACGCCCCAGATCGTGGAGTTGACCCTCGGCCCGATCTGCCCGGTCTTGCGTTGAACGCTGCGAATCCGGGCGAGCAGCCGTTCCGGCCGGCGGCCCAGCACGCTCTCGGCCATGGCGACCAGCTCGACGTCGGTCGCGCTCGGGAGTGCGTCTTCGCGCGCGACGAGGTAGTCGAGTGCGGCCGGAGACGGCTTGGCTCCGGCGGCACGGAGGCCGAGCACCGCCCACGCCGTCAGCTGCGGGCTCGGCCTACCGCCGGGCTCGGCGAACCCTCCGCTCGAGCCCTGGCGCCCCTGGAGGTACCCGACCGGGGTCGCCGCGATCACCGCGGCGGCCAGGGCGGCAAACCTCACGTCCACACCACCTCGGCCCGGAGGCGACGCGCGTAGCGCTCGAGCAGCCGCCGCAGCTCGGGGCCGATCGCGAGCGCGAGGATCAGGTTCCCGGTCGCGTGCGCCGCGTCGAACCAGATCCCGCGCGCGTAGAGCGCCGCGAACGCCTGCCACGTATGCGGGTAGAAGCTGAGCCACTCCCAGGAGTCCATCAGCGCGTCGAACCCGAAGCCGAGGGCGAAGCAGGTCAGCGCGAGCGGAATCCGGCGGCGGAGCAGCGGCGCGCCGAGCCCGCCGATCAGGCCGCACGCGCCCCAGGCGAGCATCTGCCACGGGGTGTAGGCGCCCTGGCCGAGGTAGAAGTTGGAGACGAGCGCGGCGAGGCCGCCGACGGTCATCCCCGCACGCGGCCCGAGCGCGACGCCGGCGACCACGGCGGTGACGGTGACCGGCTGCACGTTCGGAACCGCGGCGAACAGGATCCGGCCGGCTGCGGCCGCGGCCGCGAGGGTGGCGATCAGCGCCAGCTCCTTGCTCGAGCCCGGGCCCGACTCGAGCCAGGCCGCTCCTGCCACGATCAGGGCGCCGGCGACGAGCAGGAGCGCGAGCGCCGAGTCGTCCGGGCGAACGGCGGTCCAGGCCGCGGCGGCGAGCGCGGCTGCGAGCGCGCCGAAGGCGGCGGTCCTAGGCAAGCGCGTGCTCCCGGTCCGGCGTCGTCGAGACACAACGGTCGGCGACCTCGCCGGCGAAGACGAGATCGTTGGTGACGACCAGCGTGGCGCGGCCCGCCGCCTGGGCGCGCAGCAGGTCGGCCAGCTCGTCCTTGCGCTCCGGATCGACGCCTCTGGTCGGCTCGTCGAGGATCAGCAGATCGGGCTCCGCGACAAGGACGGCCGCGAGGGCGAGCCGTTCGCGCTCGCCACTGGAGAGGTCACGCGGGTGGCGGTCGGCGTGGGCTTCGAGGCCGACCTGCGCAAGCGTCCGCCGGGCCCTCAAAAGGTCAGCGCTCACCGCGAGCGCGACCTCCTCGTCGGCCCGTTCCTTGACCAGGTAACGGCCTGGGTCCTGGCTCAGGTAGCAGGCGCGGCCGGCGCGGGTGACGCGGCCCGCCTGCGGCTCCAGCAGGCCCGCGGCGAGCTTGGCCAGCGTCGTCTTGCCGCTGCCGTTGGGCCCGACGAGCGCGACGATCTCACCTCGCCCGAGCTCGAGGTTCGTGGCGTGCAACACAAGCTGGTTCGGCTCGTAGGCGAAGGAGACGTTCTCCGCGCGGAAGACGAGCTCTCCGGCCGGATCGGCCGACGGGAGCTCCGCCTCGCGCGGAACCCACGCCGGGCGGCGCTGCGCGAGCCAGGCGAGCGCCTCTTCCCGGGGCGCGTCCAACTGCAAGCCCCCGCCGTCGAGGAAGAGGACGCGGTCGCAGGCGTCCATGACCCGGTCGGGGCGCTGCTCCGAGACGACGACCGCTGCGCCGCCGGCCCGCGCGAGCGCGACCAGCTCTTCCGCCCCGCCGGGATCGAGCTGGGAGGTCGGCTCGTCGAGCAGCAGTAGTCTCGGCCGAAGCGCGAGCACGGAGGCGAGGCAGACGCGCTGGAGCTCGCCGCCGGAGAGCTCGGCTACCGGGCGATCCACGAGGTGTCCCGCGCCGACCGAATAGAGGGCCTCGGCCACCCCGCCCGCGATCGCGGCCGGCGGAGTGCCGACGTTCTCGAGCCCGAAGGCGACCTCGGCTCCGACGCGAGTGAAGACCACCTGATCCTCGGGATCCTGGAAGAGCGTCGCCACGGTCCCGGCGAGGTCCGCGGGACGGGTGCGGCGGGTGTCGAGCCCGGCGACCTCGACGCTGCCCGAGAAACGGCCCCCGTGGAAGTGCGGCACGAGCCCGCCGAGGGCGCGCAGGAGCGTCGACTTGCCCGAGCCCGAGGGACCGAGCAGGGCGACCACCTCGCCGGGCTCGAGCGTGAGGGAAACATCCCGGAGCGCCGCGAGCGACGTTCCGGGATAGGAGAACGTAAGGCGTCGAACCGTCGCTAGAGCCACATCGCTCCGATCACCACGAGGACCAAGGCCGCGGCGACCGCGCCCCATTCGAGGGACCCCCATCCAGGGCGCAACGCTCGCGTTGCGCCCGGACGCCCATAGCCGCGCGACTCCATCGCCTCCGCCAGGTTGAGCGCCCGCTCCAGCGACCCGGCCAGGAGCGGGGAGAGCAGGCGCGCACGGCCGCGCAGACCGGTCACCTCCACCCCGCGCCCGCGCAGCGCCTCGACGAGCCCCGCTGCGTCACGCTCGAGGGTCGGCACCAGCCGCGTAGCGAGCGCGATCGCCAGCACCGAGCGCCGCGCGAAGCCGGCCGACTGGACGAGCCGGTCGTGGTCGAGCAGGAGCGCGTAGGCGGCGAAGGCGAGAGCGACCCCCGTCAGCCGCAGGCCCTGGAAGAGCCCGTTGCGCAGCTCCTCGCTCGTGACGTCCAGCGTTCCGAGCACGGGTACCGTCGGTCCTGTCCAGAGCAGATGCGTGCCGATCGTCTCGACGAAGGGCGTCACCACGACGACCGCGACGCCCGAACCGAGCGCGCCGACCAGATACAGCCGCCGCCGCGCCGGCGCGCGTAGGCAGACGGCCAGCAGCAGCGCGGCGATCGCTGCGACGGAAGCCGTCCGGTCGGCGAGCAGGGCCGCCGCGGCCAGCCCGGCGAGGAGCGCGGCTGCGGGTGCCGGGCTCACGGCACCGAGTACCGAAAGCGGAACATTCGCGGGTGCCGGGCGAGCCGCAGCGGGTTACCCGTGAAGACGAAGAACACGGGCCCGCCCGGATTCGGCGGCTTCGCCTGGCCTTCCTGCCCGAAGCGCACGGGCCCCTCTGCCGTCAGCAGCAGGAGATTCGCGTCCTTCGGCGGGACCGAGCGCACCGATCCGACGAAGCCCGCGTGAAGCAGCCTCGCAAGAGCCCTCGCTCCTCGACGCAGCCGCTGCCGGTCGTACAGGACGGCCGCCCGGCGCCGCTTGCCGTCGTAGCCGTGCAGGAACGGCTCCGGGAATGCCCCGACCACGACCGGGTCCTGCGCGGGGTCGCGCCAGCGGCGGAAGTCCCACCACTCGACGTCGCCGGCCCGAAGCCGGTACTCGGCGGCGCCGCGGTCGGCCAGGTAGCCGTTGACGTAGTAGAACCACGTGCGGCGGCCGTGCTCGTCGACGCCGTCGATTGAGCGAACGTAGCGCCCCCCGTAGCGCGTCCCCACCTTGGCGACCCGCTCGAGCCCCTGCATGGCCGTCAGACCGGCGGGGATCTTTGCAACGTGCAACACAACCGCCCCACGGTCCCGCGTCACCCAAACGGTCGCGCGGCCGGGACCGCTCGTCGCCGAGCCGCACCCGGCCAGCGCGACCGCGCCGAGAGCCGCGAGCGCGAGCCGTCTCACCGCAGGGCGTTCGAGCGGACCGCGCCCGTGAGCGTGGCGGTCACGAGCCCGCGATGCCGGCCGACGCACGCCGAGCCGGTCCGGGCGCGAACGGCGCGGCGACCGGCGTGCAGGACCGCCCCCCGCGCCGGCCTGGTCTTGCCGTTGTCGTCCTGGGCAAGGACGCGATAGCAGCCGGGCTTGGTTGCTCGCAACACGAGCGTCGGCGGCCCGCCGGTGGCGCCGAAGGTCGCCCAGTACCAGAGGACGCGGTCGCCGTCCTTCAGCGTGACCGTGTCCGCGCCGACCGGCGGGGAGACCCCGTTCACCTTGAAGACCCAGCCGCTCGAGCCGGACGCCGGGTAGCGCCCGATCTGGTCGACGTACGGCCCGAAGGACGAGAGGGTGACGTGGTAGTAGAACTCGCCGGCGACGCTGGCCGAGTCGAGCGCGTCGAGCGCGTTCGCCTTGACCGCGAGGGTGGGCTCAGCCGAGCCGAAGATCGTTCGGGTCTTGCCCTCGACCCGGACGTGCACGCGCACCGCCAGTGCCGCGGGGACGAGCAGGAGAGCCGCCGCGCCGACGGCGAGGAATGTCGAGAGACGCCTGGACACGAATCCTCCTTCCGCGAGGGGTTCGGGTTCGCAGCGGGCGGCAGGTCTTCTGACTCGGGGCTCCCTCCCTCGCCGCCTTCCCGGCCCGCGGGCCAGTGGCATTCGGCGCGGGAGCGTCTCCCCTCACAGCGGCGGGACCGTCCCGGACTCACACCGGGTTCCCTTACCGCTCGCCTATCGGGCGCGAGCCTATCATGGCCCCGCGATGGCTCTCTCGCGGCGACGGAAACGGTCGGCCGGCAAAGCCGCCCGACCTCTTATGGCCGGCGTTGCAAGCAACGCCTTGGCCTGGGCGCCGGTCGTCCTCTGGGCGGCGGTGATCTTCGCGCTCTCGTCGATCCCAAGCCTCGGCACGGGCCTCGGCGTCTGGGACACGATCCTCCGCAAGGGCGCGCACATGACCGAGTACGCGATCCTCGCCCTCCTGCTCCTCCGCGCGCTCGGCCGCGACGTGCCCGCGTTCCTGCTCGGGCTGGCGTACGCGGCGACCGACGAGCTCCACCAGCACTTCGTCCGCGGCCGTCACGGCTCCCCGATCGATGTCGCCATCGACGCGATCGGGCTCGCGCTCGGACTGCTCGTGCTCCACGCCACGAGGTCTTGGACGCCGTCGCGATCGACCTAGACGGCGCGCTCGGAGACACCCGGCCGCTCTGGGACGACTGGGTGGAGGACGTCTCCCGGCGGGCGCGACTGGAGATCGAGCTTCCGCGGGACCGGCCGCTGGCGGCGGCTGCCCTGGACGCCGCGCTGCCGAACTGGCCCGACCTGCTCGAGCGGTTCGCCGAGGATCGCGCGCCCGTCTACCTGCGGCCCGACGCCCGCGTGAGCGCGGCGCTGCGGCGACTCCACGAGGGCGGCGTCCGCCTCGGCGTGTTCACCGACGCGCCGGAACCGCTGGCGCGGATCGCGCTCGCCCACCTCGGCGCGGCGCGGCGCGTCGATGCCGTCGAGTTCGGCAACGGCGCCCTCGAGCGGCTGCTCGCAGAGCTCGGTCCGGAGGCGCAGGTCGTTCAGTCAGCCGACGAGCTGACCGCCGCCGCGCCGTAAAATCAAACCGTGGCCGAACGGAAGACCTTTGACGACCGCCAGCTCGACGCGCTTCTCGAAAGGCTCGATCGCATGTGCCTCGAGCTACAGAACCTGAACCGGCGACTCGATCACGCCGAGGGGTTCCTCGCAATCACGAACGAGCTGCGCTCGCTGAACGAGTCGCTCCAGGCGCTCGCCTACGCCGCCCTGGGCCAGCAGGGCCCGCAGGTCCGCCGCCGCCGGACCGGCTAGCCGGCGCTCGAGAGCCGGTAGATCCGGCCCTGGCGCGGCGCGGCCGCGTACAGCTCCCCGCGCGCGTCCTCGCCGAAGGTCGAGACGCTCCCGATCTTGATCGGCTCGCGCCGGATGTCCGTCGTCTTCCCGCCTGCGATGCGAAGGCTCCAGATCTCGCTCGTGTAGGCGTCGCCGTAGACGTAACGGCCGCGCGCCGCCGGGACTGCCGAGCCGCGGTAGACGTAGCCGCCCGTGATCAGGCAGCCCTCGTGCGGGTCGTTGGGTCGATGGCTGTGCACCGCGACCGGGAACACCAGCTCTCCGCGGCCGTTCAGACGAGTCGGCTTGTACGGCTCGTCGCCCTCGTAGCGCGACCACCCGTAGTTCGCGAGCCGCCCGAGCTTCGTGCGCGGACGGAAGTCGACCTCCTCCAATCTCCGCGGCCCGCGGTCGGCGAGATACAGGTCGCCGGTCGCGCGGTCGAACGAGAACCGCCACGGGTAGCGAAGGCCGTAGCCCACGGTCTGCCAGCGTGCCCCGGGCCGGTCGACGTCGACTCGGAGCAGCTTTGCGAGCTTCGTGGTGAGGTTCTGGCCGCGCTTGCCGGGGTCTCCGACGGGGCGCCCGTCGCCGAGGCCGACGTAGAGCAGTCCGTCCGGCCCGAACTGGAGCTGGCCACCGTTGTCTCTGGCAGACGGCTCGCGCACGAGCAGGAGCTCGCGCAGGCGCCGTACCGAGCGGAAGCCGTTCGAGCGATACTCGACCACGCGCAGGTCGCCGTTGTTGTCGGTATACGAGACGTAGAAGCGGTGGTTGCGCGCGTACCTCGGGTGGAACGCCATCGAGAAGAGCCCCTGCTCGGGTCCCGCGCTGCCGACGAGCCCGTAGATGTCGAGAAACGGCTGCCTTCGCAGGCGTCCGTGCACGAGCACGCGGATCCGGCCCCCCTTCTGGACGACGTAGAGCTTGTTCGGCTCGCTGCGCGGCGCTCCGATGAACCAGGCGCCTCGCAAGCCCGACGCGATCGGCCGGAAGCGAAGCTGCGTCCGGTCGGCGTTCGCCCCCGCGAGTGGCGCGGCGACCGCGCCGAGCGCCATCAGAGCAGCGGCGACTCTCATCCCGGCACTCTAGATCCGGTAGCCGGTTCGACCGGTCATTTCAGACGGACACACGAGCAGAGCCCGTGCGTCCGGAAGGCGGCACCGCAAGCGGCGCCTTAGCGGAAGATGTCGAGCGTGCCCGAGGTGCGGTGGTCGTTGGCATCCCCTTCGGGCAGCGCGATCCAGCCGTCGGTGACGATCGGGCTGTTCCAGTGGCCGCCGCTCGCCGGGAGCCGCGCAACGACCCTGCCGGTCGCTGGCCGGAGGACGTTGAGACCGCCGTTTGGGTCGTAGACGTAGAGGAGCCCGCCCGCCACCACCGGACTCGTGCCGGCCTCACTGCGCCTCCAGGCGATCCGGAGCCGGCCGCCCCGCAGCGCGTAGGCCCACGTGCCGGAGAACGTGGAGACGAACACGCGTACGACGCCCTTCGTCCGCCAGACGGCCGGCGTCGAGTAGACGCCGTCCGCGCCGGGCGCCGAGATCGTCTGAATCTCCCCGCCGACGCGGCCGATCCCGCCGCCGAGGCTGCGGAGGCGCAGCAGGCGGAGCTTGCCGTCCTTGCCCGCCTGGGCGGCGAGCGTGGAGCTCAGGAGCGCCGGCGCGGTCGAGCCGAGGTCGATGTCCCCGTTGTCGAGCCTCGCATAGTCCCGCGGCGTCCAGCTTCGTAGCAGCCGGCCGGCGTCGCGCGAGAGCAGCAGGACGCTGTCGCCCCAGTGGCGCTTACCATCGAAATGACCGTCCCCGGTCGCAACCAAGAGTCGTCCCGAGGCGGGATCGACGACCACGCCCGACCGCGCCCAGATCGCGGCGCCGCTCTCCGAGCACGAGCGCGGCTCGATCAACGCGTGCCGGTCGCTGCAGAGCCCGTTCCAGACGTGGACGATCCGTCCCGAGCTCGCCGCGATCGCGAGCACGTGCCCCTGGTAGGGCGGCGCGTCGCCGACGAAGCCCCCGGTGGCGGCCAGCACGAGACCCCGCGAGTAGTTGAGCGCCGGCCCGATCTTCTCGCGCGCGGGGAGCCGGGTGATCGCGACGGGCCAGGACCCGGAACGGACCTCCGCCCCGCTCGCGATCCGAAGCTTGTGGATCCGTCCGTCGGGAGCGGCGGCGTAGACGAAGCGGCGGCCCGGGTCGGCGATCGGCGTCGAGTTGGTGATCCTCTCGCTGCCCGCCCAGGACCCGTAACCGCGCGGCGTGAAGGTCCAGAGAACGGTGCCGGAGGCCGCGGCGATCGCCAGCGTCTTCCCGTAAGAGGTCGTGACGAAGAAGGCGTCGCGTCTGCCGCCCCGCACCCGCACGCCGCGTAGATAGATCGGCGACGAGTCCACCGTTCCGGGGAGCCGCACCTGTTGCCGCGTCAGCCGACCCACGTTCGCCGCCGTGATCCCGGTCGAGGCGGGCCCGGCGTTGTGGCGAGCGGCGTCGTAGCCGAAGCGCGCCCAGTCGCCGCCGGAGCGGACGGCGCGCGTCTCCTGAGGTGCATTCGAGCCGGCGCAGGCGCTGCCCACACCAAGTGCGAGCGAGGCCAAGAAGATCACTGAGCGCACCCAGGCGCCGCTTGCGGTGGCGCGTTGCAGGACGCGCGGCTGAGGCATCGCTTCGCGATGCCGACTGGAGGCCATGCCGGCTTTGCCGGCATGGCCGTCTCTATCCCGTGCGTCCGTCTGCAATGACCGGTCGACCCAGTTCGAACTCATTACGCAACCGCCTCTAAGTCGTTAGACGATGGATCCGGCCATCCAGCGAGACGGCGTAGAGCGCGCCCCGGTGTCGCCTCCGAAGCCGCCGTCGCCCACCGAGACCACGAGCCGCATGCAGCTGGGCCTGCTGCCGCCCGCCGCCGGCCGCGCCCGGCAGCCCTGCCGTCCCGGCGACGAGGACGACCCCGAGCCGCCGCATCACGCCTTGAGCAGGACCCGCCTCAGCTCGTCTTCCTTTCCCGGCTGGAGGATCGCCAGCACCTGGTCGCCCGGTTGGAGCTCCGTCGAGCCGACCGCGATCTCGGAGCGCCCGTTGCGCATGATCGAGATCAGGCGCGAGCCCTCCGGCAACTCGAGCCTCTCGACCCGTTGCCCCGCCGCGGGCGCGCCCTCGTCGATCTGCACCTCGACGATCTCGAGGTTCTCCCGCCGCAGCTCGAGCAGGTGGACGAGGTCGTGCTCGGGCACCTCGTGTTCGATCAGCGCCATCAGGCCCCGCGTCGCCGACACCGTCGGCGAGATCCCGAGTAGGTCGAAGTGGGCCTGGTTGCGCGGATCGTTCACCCGTGCGATCACCTTCGGCACGGCGTACTTCTCGCGCGCGAGCTGGCTGATGATCAGGTTGTCCTCGTCGTCGCCGGTGAGCGCCGCGACCACGTCCGGCGGCCGCGCGATCCCCGCCTTCTCGAGCACGAAGATCTCGGTCGCGTCGCCGAGGATGATCTGGTGCTCGAACTCGTGCTCCAGCGCCTCGAAGCGGTCGCGCCGCTGCTCGATCAGCGTCACCTCGTGCTTGCCGTCCCGGACGAGCGTGCGCGCGAGGTTGGCGCCGACCTTCCCGCCGCC
>Ga0137373_10004176_pt1 | contig 15767 bp, 10 predicted proteins | sample SagtaG_5_FD_104912 | JGI IMG/M metagenome (GOLD analysis project Ga0137373, IMG submission 104912) | Vadose zone soil microbial communities from Sagehorn Ranch, Mendocino, California, USA - Sage1_R_80_16 metaG | ecosystem: Environmental > Terrestrial > Soil > Vadose zone | place: USA...
CGCCACCTCCAAGCCCGGCCACATGACCGAGAACGCCAAGGCCGGCGAGCCCCCCTGGTTCGGCCCAGAGGAACGCGACCTGGTCGCCCGCCTGGCAGTGGGCTGATTCCGCCTACCGAGGATCCCGCCAAAGCCCGCCGCAGCGACCGGACCCCAACTGGATCCCCGCCACAGCCACTTGGGGCCCGAGCAGGGATCCGGCCAAAGCCCGCCGCAGCGACCGGACCCCAACTGGATCCCGCCACAGCAACTCGGGGCCCGAACAGGGATCCGGCCAAAGTGCCCGATGGGGGGGCCTCCGGGGGGGAGCTGTCCTCGGGCTCCCCCCCGGATCAATCAAGTTCGGTACTCTCGTTGTTTCGGGCGCATGCGCTCGCGGGCGCAGCCCTGCCCGCCTCTTGCCCGCCTGGCAGCCAAGGAGGATGCCGTGCCCGGTTACGCGGCCGCGCTGGCCGAACTCGGCGACGCCGAGCTGGCCGGCATGCTCGCGCGCCGGCCCGATCTGCTCGTCGGCGGCGGGCCCGCCTCGTTTCCGGAGCTGGCCAGCAGGGCCGGCAGCGCCGCCTCGCTGACCGCCGCCCTGCGCGGGCTCGACCTGGGCGCGCTGCGCCTGGCCGAGCTGCTGGCCGTGGTCGGCCTGCCGACCACCATGGAGGCGGTCAGGCACGCGGCCGGGCGGGGACTCGCTCCGGAGCGTCTCGACGCCGGGCTTGCCGTCCTCGCCGCGCTGGGGATCGCCTTGCCGCGGCCGGACGGCAGCGTCGCCGGTCCGCGCGGCCTGGCGGCGCCCTTCGGCAACCCGGGCGGGCTGGGGCCGTCAGTGGCCGAGCTGGCCAGGGTCGCGGTCCGGCGCGACCAGCTCGAGCTGGTGGCCGGGACGTTGGGCCTCGACCGCTCCGGCGGCAAGCCCCAGCTGGTCGCGGCCGTCGCGGCCGCCCTGTCCAACCCGCGGGTGGTGGTCAAGCTGCTGGCCGAGGCCGAAGAGGACTCCCGGCGCCTGCTCGACCAGGCGCTCCGGGCGGCCGGTCCGATCACCGTGATGGGCGTCGGCTACGGCCGCTTCGCCGGCTACCCTGACGCGGTGCCGGCCACCTGGCTGGCCGAGCGCGGCCTGCTCATGCCCGTGGCCTACAACCAGCTGGTGGTGCCGCGGGAGGCGGTGCTCGGCCTGCGCGGCGGCCACGTCTTCCCCGACTGGCCGGAGGCACCGCCCATGCCTCGCGGCAGGGCGATGCCCGACGCGGCGGGCCGGGCCGCCGCCGCCGCCATGCGCACGGCGGTCGCGGCCGAGGGCATGGTGGTCTGGCTGGACCGGCGGCCCCTCACGCTGATCCAGGCCGGGACGGTGGCCGTGCGGGACCTGCGCCGCCTCGCCAGCGAGCTCGACCTGGCCGAGGACGAGACCGCGCTCCTGGTCGACCTGCTGGTCGAGGCGGGCGTCCTCGGCGTCGGTGGCCCCTGGGAGCAGCGCTCCCTCGGCCTGCGGTCCGAGGCCGACGGCTGGCTGGCGCGCACCAGGGTGCGGCGCTGGGCCGAGCTGGCGGTGGCCTGGCGCGATCGCGACCTCGCGGTCGACGACCACCTGCTGCGCCGCCACGGCGACGCCCTGGCCGGGGTGGAGAAGCCGCGGCCGCTGGTCGGCCGGCGCCTGTCCGCCGCGACGACCCGCCGCCGTGGCCTGGTCGAGCTGCTGGTCGCGCTGCCCGACCAGGCCGCCATGCCGGCCGGCGCCATCGGCGAGCTGCTCACCTGGCGCCAGCCGCTGCTCTGGGACGAGCGCCGCGACGGGCAGGACCAGGCCGTGCTCGACGGCGCCGCCCTGCTCGGGCTCGCCGCGGTGGCTGACGGGCGTGCCGCGGCCGGTCCGGCCGCGGCCGCCTGGGTCCGCGGGGCCGGCGCGGACGAGCTGGCCGCGGCCATGACAGGCCTGCTCCCCGACGGCTCGGCCCGCTTCCTGGTGGCCGGCGACCTGACCGTGGTCGCCCCGGGCGGGCTCGCGCCGGACGTCGAGGGGCGCCTCGCGGCGCTGGCGGAGCGGGAGACGAGCGGTGGCGCCGCGACCTGGCGGATCACCGACGCGAGCCTGCGCGGCGCGCTCGACGAGGGCCTCTCGGGCGACCAGGTGCTCGCCTTCCTGCGCGAGCACTCCGACACGCCGCTGCCGCAGGCCCTCGAGTACCTGGTGGAGGAGGCCACCCGCCGCCACGGCCGGCTGCGGGTCGGCGCGGCGGGCACCTACCTGCGTGGCGAGGCCGCGCTGGTGACGCAGATGGTGCGCTCGGCGGCGGGACGGCGCCTCGGCCTGCGGGAGCTGGCGCCAGGGGTGGCGGTCACCTCCCGTCCCCAGCGCGAGCTCCTGGCCGAGCTGCGCAAGACGGGCGAGGCGCCGGTGGCCGAGGACGCCGACGGCAGCCCGCGTCGGGACACCCGCCGCGCCGTGCGCCACAGTCCTCGCACCGCCCTCGACCGGCTGGCCGAGCGCCGACCGGGGCCGGACTCGCAGCCCGCCGCCGACCCGGCCGAGGTGGTCGCCCGCCTGCGCGCGACCGGCGGCCCGCCCACGGCGGCCCGCCGTGCCGCCGCCAGCGACGGCGCCGGCGCACGGCGCGGCCAACGGGACGGCGCCGACGGCGAGGCGGCCAGCGCCGCCCGCCGGGCCGGCCACCCCGCCGCGGCGGGACGCTCGCCGGCGACCGGCCAGCCGGCCACGGGTGGGCGGCCGGCGGCCCGCAGCCCTGCCAACGCCGCCTCGGCGGTCACCCGCCAGGGGAACGGCGCGGAGGCCGGCGCCGTGCCGAGCGCCCTCGGCGCGGACGCGACCGTCACCGCCCCGGCGGAGATCGCCGCGTTGTGCAAGCAGGCCGCCGAGACCCAGGCGGCCGTCGAGCTCGCCTACCGGCGCCGCGACGGCGTCGAGACCGTCCGCGTGGTCGAGCCGCGCGTGCTCCGCGCCGGCCTGGTGACCGCATGGTGCCGGCTGCGCCAGGACGAGCGCACCTTCGACCTCTCCCGCATCCTGTGGGCGCGCCCGGCCGGTGGGCCGGCCGCCCCCCCGGCACCGGCCGGCCGCGGCCCCGCCAGCGACCGCCCGGGAGGCTCACCGCATGCCTGAGGAGCCGCCGCCAGAGGCGGCTCCTCAGCGCGGCGCGCTGATCGTCCAGAGCGATCGCAGCGTCCTGCTGGAGGTCGACCATCCCGGCGCCGCGGCCGCCAGGGTGGCGATCGCCCCCTTCGCCGAGCTGGAGAAGAGCCCGGAGCACGTCCACACCTACCGGCTGAGCGCGCTCGCCCTGTGGAACGCGCGAGCCGCCGGCCTGCGGCCGGAGGACGTGACCGCCGCCCTCACCGCGCACTCCCGCTACCCGGTGCCGCCGGCGCTCCTGGCCGACCTGGTCGAGACGATGGGCCGCTACGGTCGGCTGGTGCTCGAGGCCGACGAGGCCCACCCGGGCGCGCTGGCGCTGCGCTCCAGCGACCCGGCCGTGCTCGCGGAGGTGCTCCGCGCCAGGAAGGTCGCCCCGCTGGTCGGCGAGCGGCTCGGTGCGGACGCCGTGCTGGTCCCGCTCGGCGAGCGCGGCCGGCTCAAGCAGGCCCTGCTGGCGCTCGGCTGGCCGGCCGACGACCGCGCCGGCTACGTCGAGGGCGCGCCGCTGCCGCTGCGGCTCAGGGACGCCCACGCCGCCAGCGGCGAGCCCTTCGGGCTCCGCCGCTACCAGCGCGAGGCGGTGGCGGCCTTCGTCGCCGCCGGGTCGGGGGTGATCGTGCTGCCGTGCGGCGCCGGCAAGACGCTCGTCGGGCTCGGCGCCATGGCCGAGGTCTCCACCCGCACGCTGGTCCTGGTCACCTCCACCCTCGCCGCGCGCCAGTGGCAGGAGGAGCTGGTCGCCCGCACCTCGCTCGCCGCCGAGCAGGTGGGCGAGTACTCGGGCGCGCGCAAGGACGTGGCCCCGGTCACCATCGCCACCTACCAGGTGCTGGTGACCAGGCGCAAGGGCGTCCACCCGCACCTCGCCCTGCTCGGCCGCCAGGACTGGGGCCTGATCGTCTACGACGAGGTCCACCTGCTGCCTGCGCCGGTGTTCCGCATGACCGCCGAGATCCAGGCCCGCCGCCGCCTTGGCCTGACCGCCACGCTGGTGCGGGAGGACGGGCGCGAGGCCGACGTCTTCAGCCTGATCGGCCCCAAGCGCTACGACGTGCCCTGGCGCGACCTGGAGGCGCAGGGCTGGGTGGCGGCCGCCGACTGCGTCGAGGTCAGGGTCGACCTGACCGACGACGAGCGCATGGCCTACGCCACCGCGGAGCCAGAGGAGCGCTACCGCCGCGCCGCCACGGTGCGCTCCAAGCTGGCCGTGGTCAGGCACCTGGCCCAAGCCCACGCGCACGACCGGGTGCTGGTCATCGGCCAGTACCTGGACCAGCTCGAGACCCTCGGCAGCGAGCTGGACGCCCCGGTGATCACCGGCCAGACACCGGTGCGCGAGCGCGAGCAGCGCTTCGCCGCCTTCCGCAACGGCGCGCTGCCTCGTCTGGTGGTCTCCAAGGTGGCCAACTTCTCCATCGACCTGCCCGAGGCGAACGTGGCCATCCAGGTCTCGGGGACCTTCGGCAGCCGCCAGGAGGAGGCCCAGCGGCTCGGCCGCATCCTGCGGCCGAAGGCCGACGGCGGCCGCGCCCGCTTCTACACGGTGGTCAGCCGCGACACCAACGACACCGAGTTCGCCCAGCGCCGCCAGCGCTTCCTCGCCGAGCAGGGCTACGCCTACCAGCTGGTCGACGCCTCCGCCCTGCTGGCGGGCAGCGTCCCCCGGTTCGGCAGCGGGGCTGGCGCGCTGCAGCCAGCTGGCTCCGTGCAGCTGCTCGACGGGGACCGGGGCGCCTGACGGCGGTGCCCGTCGGCCTCAGGGCGTCGAGTTCTGCCTGGCGATGGTGACCACCGCGCGGATCGCGGCGGGGTTGGCCAGGGCGCCCTCGCTGACCGCCTGCTCCGGGGGAACGCCGGCGAGGATGCGCTTGACCGGGACCTCGAGCTTCTTGCCGCTGAGGGTGCGCGGCACCTCCGCGATCGCGTGGATCTCGTCGGGGACGTGGCGCGGCGACAGCTCCGAGCGGATCAGCGCGCGGAGCCTGCCGGTCAGGGCCTCGTCCAGGGTGCAGCCCGGCCGCAGCACCAGGAACAGCAGCAGGCGGCCGTCACCGTCGGCGTCGCCGGCGTCGACCACCAGGCTGTCGGTGACCTCGTCGAGGCCCTCGACCACCCGGTAGAACTCGGCCGTGCCCATGCGCACGCCGCCCCGGTTCAGGGTCGAGTCCGAGCGTCCGGTGATCACGCAGGTGCCGCGCTCGGTGATCTCGATCCAGTCGCCGTGCCGCCAGACGCCGGGGTAGGTCGCGAAGTAGCTGTCGCGGTAGCGCTCGCCGTCCGGGTCGTTCCAGAAGCGCAGCGGCATGGAGGGCATCGGCTCGGTGACGACCAGCTCGCCGAGCCGTCCCAGCTGCGGCCTGCCGTGCTCGTCGAACGCCTCGACCTTGGCGCCGAGGGCGCGGCACTGCAGCTCGCCCGGGTACACGGGCAGCACGGGGGCGGAGCTGACGAAGGCGGTGCAGACGTCGGTGCCGCCACTCACGGAGCCGACCAGGACGTCGTCGCTGACGTGCCGGTACAGCCAGGCGAAGCCCTCCGGGGGCAGGGGCGAGCCGGTCGAGCCGATCGAGTGCAGCGCCGCGAGGTCGCTGTCGCGGCCGGGCTCGACGCCGGCCTTCTGGCAGGCGAGCACGTAGGCCGCGCTGGTGCCGAAGTAGGTCGTGCCGGTGGCGGCCGCGAAGCGCCACAGGGACAGCATGTCGGGATGGCCGGGGCTGCCGTCCCACAGCAGCGCCGTCGCGCCGATCAGCAGCCCGCCGACCAGGAAGTTCCACATCATCCACCCGGTGGTGGTGAACCAGAAGAAGCGGTCCTCCGCCCGCAGGTCGAGCTGCAGCGCGAGCGACTTGAGGTGCTCGAGGACGATGCCGCCGTGGCCGTGGACGATCGGCTTGGGCAGGCCGGTGGTGCCCGAGGAGTACAGGATCCACAGGGGGTGGTCGAAGGGGACCGGCTCAGGGGCGAAATCGCCGGCCTCGCCGGCGAGCAGCTCCTCCCAGGCGAGGACCTCGCCACCGCTCGCCGCCGGCGCCTCGACCGGCGACGGCACCATCACGGTGGCGCGCAGGCTGGGAAGGCGGCGGCGGATCTCGGCGAGGGCGTCGCGCCGGTCGTGGACCTTGCCGTTGTAGCGGTAGCCGGCCACCGCCAGCAGCACGGTCGGCTCGATCTGCTGGAAGCGGTCCACCACGCTGGAGACGCCGAACTCAGGGGCACAGCTCGACCAGACCGCGCCGAGGCTGGCCGCGGCCAGCAGCGCGACCACCGTCTGCGGCACGTTGGGCAGGTAGGCGGCCACCCGGTCGCCGCGGCGGACCCCGAGGCGGCGCAGCCCCGCCGCCGCCGCGGCGACCTGCCGTGCCAGCTCGGCGTAGGTGACCGTGCCGATGCTGCCGTCCTCGCCGCCGAAGACCAGCGCCGGGTGCTGGTCGCGGCGGCGCAGCGCCACCTCGGCGTAGCTCAGCTCCGCCCCGGGGAACCAGCGGGCGCCGGGCATGCGCCGCTCGGCCAGCGCCGGCGCCGGCGCCGCCCCAGGCGCGACGCCGAAGAACTCCCAGATCGAGCTCCAGAAGGCGTCCAGCTCGGTCACCGACCAGCGCCACAGGTCGTCGTAGGCGTGGAAGTCGAGCCCGCGGTGCTCGATCAGCCAGTGCTCGTAGCGGACCAGGTTGGAGCGCAGGACCCGCTCCCTGGACGGACGCCAGAGCGGCGCCGGCTCGCTGCCCACAGTGGTCCCTCCAGTGGTTGCCGAGGCCTCCGCAGGACGCTACCACGCTGCCTGGAGATCGCCCGGGGCACGGGTCCCGTCGCGACCCGCACCCCGGACGTCCAGTGGCCGCCCTACCGGCCGGCGCCGACAAGGTGGGCGAAGACCACCAGGTTGTCGCGGTAGCTGCCGCGCGAGTGGTCGAAGCTGCCGCCGCAGGTGACCAGGCGCAGGGCCGGCACGGGCACGGGGCCGAACACGGCCTCGGTCGGGAGGCTGGCCTTGTGGTACTGGGCCTGCCCCTCGACCGCGAAGCGCAGGCGGACGCCGTCGGCCCGCTCGACCTCGACCCGGTCGCCCGGCTTCAGTTCGCGCAGCCGGTAGAAGACGGCCGGGCCAGTCTTGGAGTCGACGTGCCCGGCGATCACGGCCGGCCCCTGCTGGCCAGGCATCGTGCCGGCGGAGAACCAGCCGGCACGGGCGAAATCGCCGGGGACCTCCATGCCGCCGTCGGCGGCAAGGCCGAGCCGGTCGAGCGGCGTCGCGACCCCGATCGCGGGGATCGAGAGCCGCAGCGGCGGCGCGGGCGGTCCTGGGACGCGCACCGCCGACGGCAGGGAAGCGACCTCGAAGCCGTCGGGCTTCGGCGCCGGAGCCGGCCTGGCCGACGGCGTGACCATGCCGGAGCCGCCCGAGCGCGGCCCGGCAGGGTCCGCCGTAGCCGCCGGCACGGGCACCGGTCCGGTGGCGCCCGCGCCGGCGGCGGGATGGCCGCCGCAGCCGCCGAGCAGCGCGCCCAGGGCAAGGGCCAGCGCGGCGGCGAGCACCTGGCGGACGGGGCGGTGGCGTCGCATGGCCGGGGGGCGCCTCAGCGCCGGTGGGCGCGCGCGGCAGGAAGGCGCGCCGGGCTGACGGCGTGGCGGCTCGCCGTGACGAGCCAGCCGAGGGCGAGCAGTCCCGCGGCCAGGAGCAGGAGGTCGGGGCGTATGCCCTCCGCTCGGGCGGCGCCACCCGCCCCGGTCTTGATGCCACCGGCCGGCATCCTGCGAACGCCGGTGGCATCGGAGAAGGCGAACACCTCGCGCGGCTGGCCGCCGCCGCCGAGCAGCACCGCCGAGGACACCGTGCCCGCGCGCACGCGCAGGTTGTCGCGCAGCAGGACGCCACCGCCGCCCGAGCGCCTCGCCTCCACCCGCAGCTTGCCGACCGGCAGCGCCCGGTAGGTGCTGGGAGCGGCGAACGAGAGCTTGGGCGAGAGCACCCGTCCGTCCACGGCCACGTCGACCTTTGGCAGGTCGACCGCCGCGTCGATGAAGCGCACCCTGGCGCGTCCCGCCTCGGTGGCTTCCATGTCGTCGCTCAGCAGCACCGCGCGCAGGTTGGTCTTGGGGCCGACCGCGGCCACCGTGTAAGCGTGGCCGGCCTGCAGCCGCCCGGTCAGCCGGATGGCCGGCTTGGAGCTGGGCGACGCGCCGGCGGCGCGCACCTCGTAGCTGAAGGGGCCGGCGTTGACCTGCCAGTAGGCGGAGACGTTCTTGTAGAAGACGTTGGGGAACAGCTGGTTGCGGTTGAGGCTGACGACGTAGACGTCGACGTAGGCGGCATCCGGCGAGAAGTGCGCGATGCGGATCATGGCCTTGCCGGGCGCCGCCGCCCCCGCGCCGGTCGGTGCCAGCGCCAGCGCGGCCGCGATCACCGCGGCGGCGGCCAGCAGGCGGATGGTACCTCGCCTCACGACGACATCCCCTCCTCGATGGGCGCGCGACGGGTGCGCCCGTGCCATCACCGGGTGGTTCGGTGCGGACGCCTAAGCGGTTCGCTCGTCGGCCGACCGGGTCCTCTACGTAGTTCTACCGAGAGCGAAGCCCGTCCCATCCGTTCGGCCGGGCGCGCCGAACCATCCGGTGAAGCGTGAGCGCGCCGACGTGAGGGAGGCTGAGCGCGGTGACCGGAGGACCGGACCCGACCCCGACGGGCCACCGGCGCGTGCTGGGGAAGCGGCGCCCCGGCCGCCTGCCCGTACGCGCGGCCGGCCGCCTGCTCGGCCGCGTCCGGGTGGGCCGAGTCGCCGTCCGCGCGCTGGTGCTCGCGCTGGCCTGCGGCCTGGTGGCCGTGCCGGCGGCGTCGCTCGCGGCGCCGCGGAAGGCTGCGAACCTGGCCAAGCTGCGGGCTGACGCCGCCGCCACCCGCGCCCGGCTCGACGGCGAGCAGCTCCGCCTCGAGCAGCTCGCCGAGGAGCTCAAGGAGGCCTACGCCGGCGGCGTCGAGCTGCTCGCCCAGGCCGCCGAGCTGCAGCGCCGCCAGGCGGCCACCGACCGGGAGCTGGCCGACGCCCGTGCCAAGCTCGACGCGCGCGTGCGCGCCAGCTACATCGGCGGCCCCGCCTCCTCGTACCTGTCCGCCCTGGTCACCGCGGACGACCCGGCCGAGCTCCTGCGCCGCCTGCCGCTGCAGCAGGCGGTGCTGCAGTCCGACGTCGCCCTGGTCGAGCGCGTGAAGACGGCGAAGGCCAAGGCCGACGCGGTGCGCGCGCAGCTCTCCGCCCGCCGGGTCGAGCAGGCCGGCATGGCCCAGACCCTTGCGGCCAAGCAGGCCGAGGCGCAGGCCCTCGCCGATCGGCTCGCGCGCGAGCTGCGCACCATGGACCGGCGCATGGCGCGGCTGATCGCGGCCGCGGAGCAGCGCGAGGAGGCCAACAGGCGGCTCGCCTTCAACCGCTGGGCGAGCGACGCGCAGGGCGTCGCCGGCCTGACCGCGGCCGACGGGGCGGCGCCCGCGGCGCGCAAGGCCGTGCAGGTCGCCCTCGCCCAGCTCGGCGCCCCCTACCGCTGGGGCGCGACCGGCCCGAACGAGTTCGACTGCTCCGGCCTGATGAGCTTCGCCTACAGGCTGGCCAATGCGCCGGTCCCGCGCACCTCGCGCACCCAGTACGCGGCGCTGACGCAGGCCGGCCGTGGCGTCGCCATGGGCGCGCTGCTGCCTGGCGATCTGGTGTTCTACGCCACCGACCCGGGCAACCCCGCCACCATCCACCACGTCGGTATGTACATCGGCAAGGGCCTGATGGTGCACGCGCCCCACACCGGCGACGTGGTCCGCACCGCCTCCATCTGGCGCAGCGACTACGCCGCCGCGGTCCGCCCCGCCCCGGCGAACCGCTGACCTCTAGCTCACCGGGATCGGCTTAGATAGCCCGGTCGCCGGGCAGACTAGCTAAATGGTGTGGCTGGGGCGCCCTGGACGCTCCGCCGCGACCACCAGCAGGCAACGTCTGTCCGACAGGAGAGCGTCATGCGCAATAGGGACCTGACCGAGAGCGGACGGGACCGCGCCGCGCTGGCCCGCGGGGCCGGCTTCGGCAGGTTCTCGTTCGTCAGCGTGCTCGCCGGGGTGCTGGTCGCCTACGGCGGCCTCGCCGTCCTGCTCGCGGCGGCCTACGGGACCGCCAAGGCAACCGGGCTGAACGACTTCAGCCTGGACGACCTGGCCAAGCTCAGCCTCGCCGGAGCGGTCGTGATCGTGGCGGCGACGCTGATCTCCTACGCGTTCGGCGGCTACGTGGCCGGCCGCATGGCCCGCCGCGCCGGATTGCTCAACGGCCTGGCGGTGTTCGTGCTCGCGGTGCTGCTGGTCGCGGCGCTCGGCGCGCTGCTGGCGATCCGCGACGGCAGCGACCAGGTCGCCGCCAGCCTGCGCGACGCGGGCATCCCGACCAACTTCGACGGCTGGAGCCAGGTCAGCTCCCTGGCTGGCCTCGGATCCCTGCTCGCCATGCTGGTCGGCGCGGTGCTCGGCGGCAAGATGGGCGAGCGCTGGCACAGCAAGCTGACCCGCAGGGCGGCTGCGGCCCTGAGCGAGCGCGAGCCGGCCGAGCCCGAGGCGCTGCCCGCGGAGGAGCCGCTGGCCAGGCTCCGGACCGAGCGGGCGCGCGACGCCGTGGCCGCGAGGAGCGTGTCCGGCGCGCCGGCGGCACCGGCCGCCGGCGGCGGCGTGGCCACCGCCGAGCGCCCCGGCGACCGGGACGCGGGCGGCCGCCACCTGCGCGGGCCCGCCGGCAGCGGGGACGTCACCGTCGAGGGGCCGAGGCCGGGGGACCGCGAAGGTCGCTGAGCGCGCGGCGAAGAGGCGTGCGGCCACCGCTGGTGCCGGCGCCACCCGAGCTGCCGGCACCACCTGACGTGCCCGACGCCCCCGACGTCCCCGAGCCGCCGGAGGTGCCGCCACCACCCGAGGTCCCGGGACCGCCGGCGGTCCCAGGACCGCCGGCGCTGCGCCCTACGGGTGGTGCGCGGTCACGGCCCCGTGGTCGCGGCCCGCGTACACCGCCCCGTTGGCCACCACGACCGACAGGTAGCCGCTCGTGCTCCTGCCCGGGGTGCCGGAGTCCGACCAGAGCTGGGTGCCCGTGGCCGGGTCGCGGGCCACCAGCACGCCGCCGCTCCTGCCGTGGTAGAGGACCCCGTTGGCGAGCACCGGATCGGTGAACCCGGAAGCGCTGGTGACGGTCCAGACGGTGGCGCCGGTCGCGGCGTCCAGGGCCTGCAGCCCGGCTTCGCTGACGACGTAGACGATCCCGTTGGCGACCGCCGGTGCCGAGGGCGTGAGCCTGCCGCTGAGGGTCCAGACGGTGGCGCCGCTGGTGGCGTTGAACGCGTGCAGGGTGCCGTCGCACCAGCCGGCCACGTATACGGTCCCGTCGGCGACCGCCGGCGCGGACGGCGCCGAAGGGTTGACGCAGAAGACCGGGCCGCCGCCGGACGGCTGCGGCCCGAAGACCGCGGTCCACAAGCTGGCGCCGGTGCCGGCGTCCAGGGCGTACACCTTCAGGTCGGCCGCAACCACGTAGACCACGCCGTCGACGACCGTCGGCGAATCGGACACCGAGCCGCCGGTGCTGGCGGTCCAGCGCCTCGCGCCGGTGGCCGCGTCCAGCGCGTACACCCCGCCACCGGTGCCGACGTACACCGTCCCGCCGGTGACCGTGGGCGCGCCCCGGACCGGGCTGGTGGTGGCGGTCCAGCGGGTGGCGCCGGTCGCGGCGTCCAGGGCGCGCACGGTGCCGCTGGAGGAGCCGACGAAGACCGTCCTGCCCACGGCGGCCGGCCCGGAGACGGTGCCGCCGACGGTGGCGGTCCAGCGGCTGGCGCCGGTGACCGCGTCGAGCGCGTACGCGCTGCCGTTGGAGGAGCCGGCGTAGACCGTCCCGCCCGCCACCACCGGGGCGGAGACGGTGCCGCCGATGCTGCTGGTCCACGCCTGGCCCAATTCGCGGACCGTCGTGGGGGAGAGGACCGCCTCGCTCGGGTTCGTCCCCAGGTGCGCCGGTCCGCTGCGGTACTGGGACCAGTCGGCCGCGCCGGGCGTCTGCGCCGGCGTGTAGTAGCCGCGCAGGCGCACCAGCACCCTGGTCGCGGCGGTGCTGAAGACCGAGACCTGGCCACTGGCCGAGGTCGGGACGACCTCGAACGCGGCGGTGCTGCGGCCCTGCGGGTAGTCGATGGTGGAGTTGCCCGACGGCCGCGGACCCGCGGGGTAGACCTGCAGCCAGCCGGCAGCGGCCGGCTGGACGGCGACCACCGCGAGCGCCACCGCCGAGACGTTGCCCGCCGCCGGGATCCCGTTGGCGCCGGTGACCGTGAAGGTGCTCGATCCCCCCGCGGGGACGGAGACGGCATTGACCACCGTGACAGGGAACACCGGGACGAACTGGCCGGCGGCGGGAGCCGCGACGGCGGCGGGAGCCGATGACACCAGCAGCGCCGCGACCGCGCCCAACAGCACGGCGAGGACCGCCACCGCCCGCAGCCGCGGCCGGTATGACTCGATCGTTCCCTGCTGCCCGCTCGTGGACATCCGTGTCCCCCGCTTCCTATCCACACGACGTCGCGCCGGCTCGCGCCCTGGCGGGCGGACGGTACCGGGGCACGGGTGGCCGCGGGTAACAGATAGTTAAAAGCCCGCTAACAAGTACTAATTGTGCTTAGTACTCCAACCGGAGATCGTGACCTGGCTGATCAGGGAGCGACCGAGCCGGCCAGCGGGCAGGGCGGCCAGCGGTGATGATCCCGGTGGTCAGCCACCGCGGGACCGGCCGATGGCAGGGTCAGCCGGCTCGTCGCTGCGCCGCTGATCTGGTCTCCACGGCCAACCGGCACCAGCGACCCCGGCTCCGGCGCGGTTTCTTGTGATTCGACCGCCCTCCTGTGTAGCTCCTGGGTCCGGATCTCGATGCGTCGGGCACACCGTGGCGCTCAGGCGCGCTGACGTTCGTCCCGCTGCCGGGCCAGCTCCGCAACCGCGCTCGGGAGGGTCGTCTCGAAGTCGATCAGCTTCACCCAGGTCGGGGTCACGACGATCCGGACCATGCCGTCGTAGAGCGAACGCACGTCGGCCTCCCACTCGACCCGTTGCTCGGGCGTCATCGTGTAGGTGCCGTTCATCTCAAGGTACTCGTCCGGGATGCCCTCGACGACGTCCAGCTCGGCCCGACCGCGGATCAGCAGGATCTTCGGCGGATGCACCTCGGTGTCGATCGTCAGGGCGACCGCCGGGTTGTGGCGCAGGGCCGGGACCTTCGCGGCGTTCTTCGCCGTGCACATGACGATCTCCGAGCCGTTCCAGACGAACCCGATCGGGATAGAGCGAGGCGTGCCGTCCTTGGCGACGTAGGCCAGGCGGGTCAGGTCGCGGGCCAGGAGTTCCTGGCTGATCGGGCGGCTCAGGACCTCGGTGATTTGGCTCGGCTGCACGGTCAGACGCCCTCCCAGCTGTCGTTCATCAGTACCGCCCCAGCTTATTAGGCGTCGGCCTTGGTGGTGCCGGGCGGCCCGGCCAGAACCGTGGGGACGTACTCCAGCAGCTGCAGCCGACCGTCGAAGGTGCGGCTGGCAACCATGTCCAAGGCGACGTCGGGGTACCCGTCATAGATCCGGTCCCGACCGCTGCTTCCGGTGATGACCGGGAAGACGACCACGCGGAAACGGTCCACGAGACCGGCTTTCAGCAGCGAGCGGCACAGTGTGAGGCTGCCCAAGGTGCGCATGGACTTGATGCCTTGGTCCTTCATCTCCCGCACGGCCTCGACCGGGTCCTGGGTGACCAGTTGGGTGTTCGCCCACGACAGCGGCTCGGTCAAGGTGGTCGAAAAGACGACCTTCGGCAGGCCCGCCAGGGTATCGGTACCCGGCTCACCGTCGGTGGCCAACCCGGACATGACCCGATAGGTGTTTGCGCCCATCAGGACCGTGTAGTCCGCTTCCGGGTCGTCTTCCAACCAGGCGAGGTACTCGGGCCCTTCCAGGCCCCACCAGCCGGGCCAGCCCTCGGCGGCCCCGTATCCATCAAGCGAGGTGATGAAGTCGATGACCAGTTCTGGCATCTGCGATCCCTTCACGTGAATTGGCGAGTGGCTATCCGCCGCCAACAACTCGCGACGCAGTGCTCCCAGGACCCTACCGCGACGCCACCGACTGCGCCGAGGAGCGCGCCCGTCACGTCGACCACTCGTCCAGCATCCCAGAGAGGCCGCCCGGTTCTCGTGGTGATGCGCTGCGCTCGTGAGGACCTTCCTTCCTCGGTAACGTTCGAAGGTCAGTGACGACGAAGCAAACCAACGCGACGTGCGAGGTCCATGGGCGGGCTCGGCGAGGCCTCGATCCAGGACGCTGCCAGGCGGGTCATGCCATGCCCTCTCCCCACCATCGCCCGGTTGACCGTCACCGGCGCTGTCGGCATCCGGATTAGGACTCCAACCAGTGATCGTGATCTTCATGGTTGCCGAGCCGCCTGTCGTCGGTAGTGGCAGGCGCGAGCACGGGCTTGCCGGCGGCGTCGCCACCACGACCAACGCAACCGGTGGCCAGCATCACCGGCGGGGACGGCGACCAAGGCGGCAAACAGGTGCTGGATCTCGTTGCAGGTCAACGGGATGAGCCCCAATGGCGGCGGGTGGCGGGCGTGCTCGGTGACCGCGGCCACCACCAGGAACGCGTACGCCAACATGGCCAGGGTCACCCACCGGTACCAGCTGCGCCAGCGGCGGACCTGGTGCTGGTCCAGGCCGCACAGCCCCTTGCCGGCCTGGAATGCCTCCTCTACCCGCCAGCGGGCCCCGGCCACCCGGACCAGGGCGACCAGCGGCCGGCCGGCCGGGCCGGCGCACAGGTAGTAGGCCAGCTCCCCGGTGCGTGGGTTGCGGCGCACCAGCAGCCAGCGGCCCCACCCGGTGGGCGCGCCCGTGCTGGCCAGCGGCAGGTGGGCCCACGCATACCAGCGGCGGCCCTTGGCACCATGGCCGGCGCTGAGGCGCAGCCAGCACCAGGAGGGGATCTGCTCAGCCAGCCGCGCCGCCGACGTCGACGGTCCACATGGCGCTGGCGATGGCAGCGGCTCGGTGGCCTTGACCGCCAGCACGTAGGGCAGCTGGCGGGTCTCCAACCAGCCGCGCAGCGCCGGGCTGTTGCCGTAGACCTCATCGGCGGTCACCCAGCCGGCCGGCACCCCGGCCTCCAGCGCGCGTTGCAGCATCACCCTGGCCAGCTCGGGCTTGGTGGCGAAGCCGACCTGGTCGGGGATGCCGGCGGCCCGGCAGCGCGCCGGGTCGGCAAGCCAGCCTTGGGGCAGGTACAGCTCGCGGTCGATCACCCCATGCCCAGCGTCAGCTGCGTAGGCCAGGTAGACGGCGACCTGGGCGTTGTCGACCTTGCCGGCGGTGCCGGTGTACTGGCGAGCCACCCCGACAGTGTGGCGGCCCTTCTTGAGATCGCCGGTCTCGTCGACCACCAGCACCCCGGTGGGGTCAGCCAGGTGCTCGAGCAGGTAGTCCCGGACGTCGTCGCGGACGGCGTCGTGGTCCCACACCGCCCCGGCCAGCAGGTGCTGCATGCCGTCGGGGCTGGCGTCGCCGGCGTGCTCGGC
>Ga0137373_10004177_pt1 | contig 15764 bp, 19 predicted proteins | sample SagtaG_5_FD_104912 | JGI IMG/M metagenome (GOLD analysis project Ga0137373, IMG submission 104912) | Vadose zone soil microbial communities from Sagehorn Ranch, Mendocino, California, USA - Sage1_R_80_16 metaG | ecosystem: Environmental > Terrestrial > Soil > Vadose zone | place: USA...
GATCGGGTTCAATGGACAGCACCACCTGGGCGAGGGATAAGGAGCGCGTAGACATGCCGGTTAGGCCATCCCCGCAGTGCTGGTGCGGAATGAGCCTGAGCCGCTCACCAGTAGAGCTTGCGGTAGATGGCCACACCAGCCAGGAAGAGTCCGAGCACCAGCAGGACGCGCGCTGTCAGCACCAGCGGGACAATGGCCAGGATGACGGGGATGGCGAAGACAACGAGGACAGGCGCGACGAGGGCGGCGCGGATGCGCTTCATGGTCGCTGGTGGGACCGGACGGCCCGCTCAATGCGTTTATCGGTTTGTTGCGCCGTCTTGTGAGCCGCTCTCGCAGCCCGCTCCCGTTGCTTTTGAACCTCGGCCGCCGCGAACATCTCTCGAATGCTTGGCCCGAACAGGTAGAGCAGCCACGCACTCAGCCCGACGAGGGCCAAGATGATGGCCAGGGGGATGAGGATTCCTCGCAATAGGTAGCAGATTGTTTCGGTTATGACAAAGGTGACGATCACGGTGAACCACATGTCAGAACTTCCGCTTGTTGTACATGGTGTCGCGGATCGTGCCGAGCTGGCGGGCGCAACCGGCTAGCTCGTTGCCGATGATGGCATCCATGAACTCGTTCTCGCCCATGTGGGGGAGCCACCTGGCCCCCAGCTGGCGCATGAGCTGGATGTTGAGGTCGGCCTGGTAGACGGTGCCCGCAGCCTTGCGCGCCGCCAGTTCCTCGTCGAGGCCGACGCGGCGTAGCTCCTTTGACCATGACCAAATGCTCGGACGCGGTGAGGCTGAAACGGGCACGGGATTGTAGACGTGGATGACTTCGATTTCATCACTCATTGCTTGGTTCCTCTCGGCCAACGGGCTCGGTGTTGGTCGAGGAAGATCGTAGGGCAGGAACTCGGTTAGCCATGCCATTTTTCCAGATCGGGTTGCGGATGGTCTAACTGAACTGTGGGTATAGCCTACTTTGGCCGGGAGCCCCTTAATAGGCTAATTATGGGTATAGACAACGCGATAGTTCCCATCACAGCCGTTAATGAGGACGCACTAGACAACTTGCGTGAATGGTCGCGCATGCACGACGGTGCCCGATGAACTGACATCGACAATTAGTCTGTTTTCTGTTATATATATCAAAGCCACCACTGCTCCCTGCCTCCAGCCAAAACGCCTGCTAACCCGCGTTGGTTAGCAGGCACGTTTGGCCGGACGATATAAGGAGAAGGCAGTGGGACTAAGGATGACGGACGCACAGCGGGAAGCAAAGCTGGCCGAAGTAAAGGAGCGTGGCCGCGCACGGGTCCGCGCCCTCGCCGACCAGGCCCTGGCCGATCTGGAGGCACACGCCCGCTCGCTCAGTACGGGTGATGAATGGTTCGATCGGCTGTTGATGGAGATGGCAACGGGGGCCAGACCTCAGATCGACCGCATCATCGCGACTATGTACGACCACTGAGCGACTGACGCGCTCGTCCAAGTCAGTGGCTGGCAAGCCCTGTCGCCGTGTACTCCCGGCCCACCTTGTTGCAGGGTGAGGCCGGGAGGGAGTTTCTTTATACGAAGTAGTTGTTCAGGTAATCCGCCTGAAATGAGTTTGATCATTTACGGCACGCTCAAGATTGAAGAGTAGGTCCGATCTCCTCAAGCATATATCCCCTCCTGGGCAGCCAGCACATTGACAGCCGTTGTCCAGGCGCTGGCGTGTTGCAGAGCCAGGTCGGCCTCGTCCTTTTGAAACAGGTCGCTTGCAGCTATGTTGAGTTTCTCATTACCATACTTTGCTTGTGTATAGAAGCTGATCCACAGCTTGTAGAGCACGAAGAGACGGGGGAAGTTGAGGTGTTTGGCTTGGTCAGGAAGGCGCTCGAACAGCTTGGCAAACTCTTCGTCTTCAAACGCATGCCGCTTCGGGTACGTTTCCGAGAGAATGAGAAAGGCGGCTTTGGCAGCGCATTCAATAGCTTCGATCGAGTTTGAGATACTGACATCATAGCGTCCGTGGGCGAGAGCTGCTCTGGCATCTGACTCTCTGCCAAACGCCCGGCGGAGCATGCCTTGGGCGAGGGTTGTCATTTGGTCATCCGCTTCCTATTATCTAGCTGTCAAAGCCTTGCGCCTTGAGTAGTTCTATTACACAGTTACCCTGCGGCGCAGCTAAACCACACTCACCAACACCGCCGGCTTGCGCCAAGCCATAGCTTGCTCACCCAGGCTGTCCAAGACCGACATGCCGCGGCCCTACGCTCCTGGGAGTGCCCGCATGTGCGAGGCTTGATCCGTGATGGTGAGCAAGGGCAAGGGCGGCCCGGTGCCGGTCAACAAGCTCTACTACGGCGACAACCTGGACGTGCTGCGTGAGCGCATCCCCGATGCGGTGGCCGATCTGGTGTACCTTGATCCTCCCTTCAACTCCAACCGCTCGTTCAACGTGCTGTTCAAGGAGAAGAGTGGCGGGGGTGCCCAGGCCCAGATCGAGGCGTTCGACGATACGTGGACGTGGAGCCAGGAGACAGAGGTTCTCTACATCGAGCTGATGAACGGCTCGGCCCCGAACAGGGTCAAGGACGCCGTGGAGGCCATGCGTAAGCTCCTCGGGGACAACGATGTGTTGGCTTACCTGGTCATGATGACCGCCCGTTTGATCGAGTTGCATCGGGTGCTTAAGCCGACTGGTACGTTGTATCTGCACTGCGACCCGACGGCGAGCCATTATCTGAAGGTCATTCTCGATGCCGTGTTCGGTGCCCAGAACTTCAAGAACGAAATAATCTGGAAGCGCCATAACGCGCGAAGTGTCAGGCAAGCCATTTGGCCGCGGCTCCATGACGTACTGTTGGTCTACAGCCGTGCAGCAGCCCCTGTGTTCAACGTGACCATGGTGTCTTCCGGCCACACATCAGACCCGCACGACATCGTGAAGTGGACAGATGGCAAAAGGTATCGAACCATGGATTTGACCGGACAAGGGCTGCGCAACGGCGAGACTGGTAAGCCCTGGAGCGGGATTGACCCCGGCGCTAAAGGACGCCACTGGCGGATGGCTCACGCCGCGCTTGAAGACCTCAAAACTCGTGACCGTATCTACTGGCAGCGGGGAGGGATGCCGAGGGAGCGGGCCGAGCAACCATACGTTCCAGCGGAGCGGATGGCAGTTGTTGGTGACGTGTGGGTTGATATTGACTCCATCAATGCCGGTGCTGCTGAACGTCTTGGTTATCCAACCCAGAAACCACTCGCCTTGTTGGAACGAATCATCCGCGCCGCTAGCAAGGAGGGCGACCTCGTCCTCGATCCGTTCTGTGGCTGTGGCACGACCGTTGATGCGGCCCAGAAGCTCGGTAGAAACTGGATCGGCATAGATATTACGACGCTCGCCATTGATCTCATTGACGCTCGCTTGCGTCACACGTACGGCGAATCGATTACGAACCACTACGAGATTCTGGGCATCCCGCGCGACATGGAAGGCGCGGCGGCTCTCTTCCATCGCTCACCTTTTGAGTTCGAGCGGTGGTGCGTCATGATGCTCGATGGGCAGCCGAATGAGAAGCAGACGGGTGACAAGGGTATTGATGGGGTTATCCGCTTCCCGATCGACGGGAAGGGCAATTCGGATCGTATCCTCGTGTCAGTGAAAGGCGGGATTACCAATCCCGGCCATGTGCGTGATCTGGTTGGCACGGTGCAGTCCCAGAAGGCCGCCATGGGCGTCTTCATCTCTATGCAGGCACCGAGCAAAGGTATGAAGGATGCCGCTAACCATAGTGGTGTTTACAAGCATCCTCGGGATGGCAAGAGTTATCCGAAGGTGCAGATAGTTAGCGTCAAGGAGGTGCTGGCTGGGAAGCGGCCTATGCTTCCACTGACGCAACTGCCTTACTTCCAGGCGCAGAGGCGCGGGGGTGATGGGGATAGGCAGTTGAGGTTTGAGGGGTGAATGCCTGGACCCGTCGGTTCCGCCGAGTTCTTGAGGCCCTGCGTCTGCGTCAGCAGCAAGCTTGCAGATGGATGAATGGGTTGTGTGGTTATTTTGTGATGAGTTCTAGTCAGTCTAGCAGCGACGAAAGGGCCACAGGCTGGTGATCACTTCCGCTGCGCGTACCTGATGTAAATCCCACACCTTGACGAACGCGCAACGAAGCTGCCGTAATACATGAGGGAGGATGCCTTACGGGCTTTTAGTGCGTGCTTGAAGCATCTCATCAATCTTCAAGGAGCGACGCCTATGCCTTTACCAACCCAGAAATCCTTACTCATTGGGAAACAGCACCGTATTGTATATAGCTACCATGCGGAGTCCTCAGGATGAGGCTGCTGGGCGTGGCCTTCATCGGCGGCCTGACGACCCTCGGCTTACTGCTCGGCCATCGCTGGTATCAGGCACGTGTCTGGCGTAAATCGCTGGTGGCCTACCGGCTGCGGTTACCACATGGCCTGAGTGCTCAGACGGTGAGTATGTGGCTGGACATGGTGGCCGCTGCCACCCGTCGGCAACCAATCGTGGTAGAGATCGTCGGCACGTCCAAGGCGATCTCCTTCTATCTGCTGGTGCCCAGGCAGTGTCAGCAGATGATCTTGGCCCAGCTGCGGACGGCCATGCCGGTGCGCGCGGAGGAAGATGCGGCGGTACTGGCCTCTCGCCCAGTAGTTCGAGCAGCGACCGAATTACGCCTCACCAGCCTGCGTCCGCTGGCCCATGGGCGGGCTGAGGCGACGGTGGCCAGCCTGTTGTCGGCGCTGAGTAGCCCTTTCGCCCGTGGTGAGGTGGTCCGGCTGCAGTGGATACTGCGCGGCGCTGCGGCCTCACTGCCCCAGGTGAGCGACGAACAGGAGCTGCGCCGAGCCCACCGGGCTAAGCAGTCGGAGTCCGGAGCCCTGCTGAGCGTCGTCGGCCGTATCGCGGTCAGCGCACCGACCAAGGGGCGGGCGGTCAATCTGCTGGGGCGGGTCACGGCGGCGTTTGGGGTGCTTAACGCACCAGGTGTGTCGGTTGTCCGGCGTTGGCTGCCAGTGTCTCTGGTGACTGGACGGCTCTATCGGCGGGCATGGCCGTTGGTGAGTCCGTGGCCGCTGCTGCTTAACACCAAGGAGGCGGTGGCGATTGGCCTGCCAGTCGGCGAGCTGCACATCCCGGGCCTCACGCTCGGCACCTGCCGCCAACTACCTGCCCCACCGAGCCTGAGCAAGAGGGGCGTTGTCGTTGGCGTCTCGAACTATGCCGGCCAGGAGTCCCGTCCCTTGGCGCTGCGAGCGGCTGACCGGCTGCGGCATCTGCACGTCATTGGTCCGACCGGCGTTGGCAAAAGCACACTGCTGGCCAACATGGCTTTGCAGGACATCACCATGGGATACGGCGTCATCGTGGTCGATCCCAAGGGCGACTTAGCGGAAGACATCCTGGCCAGGCTGCCGGACGAACGAGTAGGCGACGTCATCGCGTGGGACGGATCGGCCATGGATTACCCACTCGGCTTTAACCTGCTGCAGTCCGGCACGGACGAACACTCGCGCGAGCTGGTGGTCGACCAGGTGGTGCATATCTTGGCCGAGTTGTGGCGGTCGTCGTGGGGACCGCGGACGGCCGATGTGGTGCGCAACTGCCTGCTGACCCTGACGCACGTGGTTGGCGCGGACGGTTGCCCGCTGACCATCGTGGAGACGGCCGAGCTGCTGACGAACGCGGGCTTCCGGCGCTTTGTGCTGCGGCAGCCGACTGTACCGGCGTCGGTACGCGGGTTCTGGAGCGACTATGAACAGCGCAGCGAGGCCGACCGGGTGCAGATCATTGGGCCTTCTATCCATCGGCTGCGCAGTTTGACCACTAGATCGGCACTGCGGCTGGCCCTTGGCCAGAGCAGCGGGCTCGACCTGATGGAGGTCTTCACCGGCCGCAAGGTGCTGCTGTGCTCTTTGGCCAAGGGCAGGCTGGGCAGCCCGACCGCCCACCTGCTCGGCTCGCTGCTGGTGGCCTGGCTCTGGCAGACCGTGCTGCGGCGCGCAGCCGTACCAGCGGCGCGACGTCGGCCGGTCTTTGCCTATCTGGATGAGTTTGCCGATGTGATCCGGCTGTCCGGGACTGATCTGGCTGACATGCTGGCCCAGGCTCGTGGCTTGGGGCTCGGCCTGGTGCTGGCTCATCAGACACTTGACCAGCTGCCACGGCAGGTCCGAGCCGCCACGCTGGGCACGGTGCGCAGTCAGGTCATCTTCCAGCTGGATGCTGACGATGCCCGCGTCTTGGAGCCACGTGTCAAGCCAGCGTTGGCGGCGGCCGATCTGCAGGGCTTGGACGCTCACGAGATCGTGCTCAGGCCATGCGTGGACGGCGTGACGTTGGCACCCGTCACCGGCTGCACCCTGCCCTTGCCCGCGCCGGTGCGCGATCCTGGCGATCTGGCCAGGCAGAGCCGAGCACAGTACGGCGTGGCCAGGGACGAGGTTGAGGCAGCGTTGGCGGCCCGGAGAGCGGTCAACGGGCAGAGCGGGCGTCTGGGCCGGACCAGGCGGGAGAGCGCGTCGTGAGCCACCAGGGCGTTGGGGTCGGTATTGGTTTCGGTGTGGGGGTCGGGGCGGACCTGGTTCGAGGCTGGTCGGTAGGAGTCGGCCGAATAACGACGCCGAAATGCTCCACCTCCTGTGGAGGCTGGGCATGAGCCCGGCGGGCTCGGGCCCGCAGCGAGTCCGTGCTGGTCACGTGGCCTGGGTGGCGGAGCGGATGAGCGCGCGGGATTGGGCCATTGTGCAAACGGTCAACCGGCTGAGACTGGTCACCGGGTGGCAGCTGGAGCGGCTGCACTTTGCGGAGCTGGTTGGCCGCAGCCGGGCGGTCAGTCGCTGGCGAGTGCTCAAGCGGCTGTGTGACTGGCGGGTGTTAATGGCGATGAGCCGCCGGGTGGGTGGCAGTCTGCGCGGTTCGACCAAGCTGGCCTTCGCCTTGGACTCGGCGGGACAGCGGCTGTTGCAACTGCCGAGGCATGGGGGCACGAGCGGCGTGGTCGTGCGGCGGCCGGGTGTGCCGAGTGAGCGGTTCAAAGAGCACAGCTTGGCGGTGTCGGAGCTGTATGTCTGCCTGGTCGAGTTGGCGTGCAGTCAAGCATTCACGCTTGGCACGTTTCTGGCTGAGCCAGCCTGCTGGTGGCCGGATGGGCGCGGTGGTCGATTGGAGCCGGATGCCTATGTGTCGGTGTCCACGGCCAAAGTGACCGATCACTGGTGGGTGGAGGTGGATCGGGATCAGGAGAGTCTGCCCACGATGAGGCGAAAGCTCATGGTGTACCTGGAGTTCTTACACAGTGGGCAGGTCGGGCCGGGTGGGGTGATGCCGCGGGTGGTGGTGATGGTGCCGAATGAGAGGCGAAGGGAGGCGGTGAGGGGGGTGGTGGCATTACTACCGGGGGTGGCTGGGGAGTTGTTTGTGGTGGCTAGGCAGGAGGGGGCGGCGGGGGTGGTGGTAGATGTCTTAGAAAAGACCCTGTAGAGGCCAACTGCCAGCGACTTGCACAATAGCTTCACGATTCTCGAATCGCATTCCATGCAGTCTTCCAATCCTCTCCACCGTCTGCCCGGCGCATAAGCTCTACGAGTTGATCACAGTCGTTTAGGAGAAGAGCCCATCGCCCACTTAGATTTGGATGATCCTTCATAATCTTGGCTATCAGTTTCTCCAATTCATTTGCTAGCGCCCACAGGTCAACTTCCTTCTTATCTTTTGGCTCGACAGTCAACACTATGCGCGTCACTCGAAAGTAGCAATAGAATAAATAGAAGAGCATATTCATATTCAAGCTGCAAAGATTATCGTTAACCTGAAGAGTCATGGAGATGATTCGCGGCGCGCTTTCTTGCTGTGAATGCTTGATTAGAGACTCTAAGGCCGTCCAGCTATTAGAGTGACTGAACGCCGATAGAAGCTTGTACTCATGCCACCAATCCAGTTTCAACTCCGCAATTATGAAGTTTGTCAAATTAAACTTGCGGCCATCAGGATTGCGAGCGATGCAAGCGTATGGATCGTCGGGATAGCACGACATCCATACGACCCTAATGATTGTTTCGTAAATGGGCCGCATAAGTATCAATGCATCCTCGTAGGCACCTTTCGATAGGCAGTCGTAGGCCGAAGAGAAGGTTCTGAGATTCTCTACTAGCAGAGTAAATTGTACTATCCTATGATCTGGCCAGTCGGGCTTGGCGAGGAAATTGATCGCATAGAGCTGTTCGATGAGCGTTGACAGGTAAAGATCAAACTGCTGTGTGTAGGGATAGTATTTATCTTGTTGAAAGGATACGGCGTGATTTTGTTCAAAGACCCTGATTTCCTGGAGAGGCGCACCTGGGTTGTGTGTTGCGTATAGTTCGTGAAGTCGCTTATCTAGCGTCGCTTTCTCGTCATTGGTCATTCTTCGATATTCAGTTAACGCAGGTCGAAGAGGCCCGATCCGCCTTTTCATCTTTATTACTTCTATAATATCTAATTAGCCGGCATGTTGTCAATTCTACCGTTCCCAAGCTGAAACATTACCCGCATAATAACGACTAGTAAGAGGGAGGTAGATATGGAACAGCGCGTCAAAAATAAACAAGACTCGACCAGTGAGCCAGTAACGCTTGGTAGCTATCTGCGGCAAGCACGTGAGCAGGGCGGCGTCACCACTCGCAAGCTAGCCGCGACATTGCACTTACACGCCTCATATATTTCGCGGCTGGAGACTGGCGTGCTCCTCCACCCCTCGCCCGAGGTTCTCCAGCGCATCGCTCGTGTGCTGCGTGTCAGCTACGAAGATCTATTCGCATTAAGCGGTCACCTGTTGCCCCAGGACCTGCCAAGCTACAGGCCCTATCTACGCGTTAAGTACGACATGAGCGACCGCGACTTTGAGCGGCTGGCTGACTATTTCACCCTGCTCCGAGAACACCACCGCATTGTCGAACGTCAAGTGCCGCGCCGCAGGGAGGAACAGCCAAACCAATAAATGACATGATTGCCGTGACAGTGGCACGACCCAATCGTGACCACACGCCCTTACTTCAACGAGCTAAGTCAAACACGCAAGGAGATCTATGGACGAACCACCACAGCAGATTATTCATCACGTAAGACGGCTCATGCCGATGCCCACTTTGGGGTTTCTGCGTCGAGGTCTGACCTGGTATGAGGCGTGCGTTGTTGCTGAGCGGCAAGCCGCTCACCTACTCAAGCTGCTGGGCGTGACCAGGCCCTCAGCGGAGATCGAGCTGATCCTGATGCAGGAGGACATCAAGCTGGAGACCCAGCCAGACTTGCCACTCTCCGGGCACACTCGTTGGACGGGCGAGCACTGGCTCATCACCATCAACCAGGACGAGAGCCTGTGGCGGTCCCGCTCGACGCTGGCGCATGAGATTAAGCACATCCTCGATGATCCGTTCCGCGAACTGCTCTACCCGGAGTGGCCCCATGGGAGCGAGTCGCCACCGCCGGAGTTAGCCGAGCGAATCTGTGACTACTTTGCGGGCTGCGTCCTCGCGCCGCGAGGCTGGCTGAATCAAGCCTGGCGGGACGGTGTGCGTGAGATTGCTGAGCTGGCTGCCCTATTCGACGTCTCCGAGGCGCTTATTGCTGTACGTCTCAGTCAGGTGGGCTTGATGCGATCCGCTCATATGCCAAAGCTGCCGTGGCGGGGTTATACGCGGCGGGCTTATCGCTGCAGTGCGGCGTTGGTGCGCAGAGGCACCAGGCATGCCGATGAAGCATCTGAGCGGTTGTTGATCCGTCACCAGGTGGTGGCGGTGGATGGAGCCCGGCCATGGGCGTAGACCAAGCAACAAAACAAAAGGCCGTACGGTCTACGGCAGAAAGGAAGGAGTATATGAAACAACCATTACGACGTCCCGATGAGGCGTCTCACCCAGGCATGCCTGCTGTGCTGACCGTCACAGAAGCCTGCGAGGTCTTGCGTATTAGCAGATGGTCGCTGTACCAACTGATTCGTTCACGACAACTTGATTCGTACACTATAGGACGCAGACGTTTTATTTCAGAGACAGCGCTGTGGGCTTGTCTGGACCGGCTCCAAGATGAGGGGGCGGTGTAATGGCCCGGCGTGTCAATGGTGAGGGGACGATTTACAAGCGGAAGGATGGGCGGTATGAGGGCGCGGCGTACTTTTTGACGACGAGTGGCAAGCGGAAGCGGGTGCGTGTCTATTGCAAGACGCGAGCGGAGGTTCACAAAAAGCTCACTGAAGCTATGGCGAGGACGCAAGGGGGTATGCCGGTGCCTGATCGGGATTGGCAGCTGGGGGATTATCTTGACTACTGGTTGGAGCAAGTTGTACGGCCTAACCGGCGGCCCAAGACTTATGAGTTGTATGAGGTGCGGATTCGGCTGAACCTGAAACCAGCGCTCGGCAGATACTCACTGCGGCGCCTGTCGGTGCCGATGGTGCAGACATTCTTGAACCAGCAACTGGCAGACGCGCACTCGGTTCGCAAGGTGCAGATCATGCGTACCGTGCTCAGCGCGGCTCTGACACGTGCGCTTCGGGAAGAGCTGGTCAGCCGGAACGTGGCCCGACTAGTGGAGTTACCAACATGGCAGCGGGCGGAGATCCGTCCGTGGACGATCGACGAGGCCAGGCGGTTTTTGAGGGCTGCGCGTGCTCACCCGCTCTACCCCGCGTTCGTGCTGCTACTGCTCTATGGGCTCCGGCGTGGCGAGGTACTGGGCTTGCGCTGGTGCGATGTTGACACTGCCAAGGCTGAGATTCGCATCCGTCAGCAGCTGGTGCGGGTGGGACGGGTGCTCGACCGGGGCCCTGTCAAGACCAAAGCTGGGCGGCGGGACTTGCCGCTCCTGGGCTTCGCCCATGATGTCCTGACCGAGCGCCGGAGGCACCAATACGCAGCCCAGGCGATGGCAGGTCAAGCTTGGACGAGTGGTGATGATGCTGGCGATGAGTTGGTCTTCACGACTCGGTATGGGACACCGATTGAGCCGCGGAACTTTGTGCGTTCGTTCTGGCGAATCTGTGGCAGTCAGGGGCTACGGGTAATCAAGGTACATCATTTGCGGCATACGGCGGCCACGTTGTTGAAAGAGCTGGGTGTACCGGCACGGGACGCACAGCTTATATTAGGGCATGCCAGCATCATCACAACGCAGGAATTGTATCAGCATGGTGATATGGAGAGTCGGCGCAGAGCATTGAGCAGGATGGAGTCAGTGTTGAAGAATAGTGTTGTCGGAGGGTACTGCCGTCAAAAGCAGCCGTCAAGGAGATGGATTGTAGAGATTATGACAGCGTTTCTATCTGGAGGGCCCACTGGGACTCGAACCCAGGACACCCTGCTTAAAAGTTTGACCTCTTCTACTTTTGATGTTCGTGTAAAAGAGGTGCAACTAGTCATGCAGCGTCGTACCCGTGCATGGTTGCTCGGCATGGCTGCCGTCAATTTTAGCCGTCAACCATCTCGGCCTGTCACGTTACCGGCTACGCATATTTCGAGTAACCCTCATCCCAATATAAACCCGCTGCAAGACATGTCAATGATGGGGCCATCAGCGTGAGCGCTACTTTCACGGCGCATTGCGTGACTGTTCGTGCTCCTCCACTGAGCAAGCACGCACCCCTCCCCACTAGCTAATTAGAGAACACACCTATGGAACAACAACACCCCACTCAAGGAGGTGGTATTCAAGATACCCGCGAAACCGATTCGGTCGATGCTGCTCTGCCACATCTGAACCAATTGCCCCGTAACACCATCCTGCTCGGCGATGCCCGTGACCAGCTGCGTCGGCTGCCAGCTAACAGTGTGGACTGCGTCATCACCAGCCCGCCGTACTTTGGGTTGCGGGACTACCAGGTAGATGGACAGCTCGGCCTGGAGGCGGATGTCGAGGGCTGGGTGAGGTCGATGCGCGCGGTCTGTGCGGAGCTGGCCCGGGTGCTCAAGCCCAAAGGGGCTTTGTGGCTGAATGTGGGGGACGGCTTTAGTGCTGATCTACGGGAAGGGGCACCACATAAGAGCCTGCTGCTCGGGCCGCAACGGCTGGTGCTCGGGCTCCTGGCCGATGGCTGGCTGGTGAGGAACCAAGTGGTGTGGGCTAAGAGCAATCCCATGCCCACGTCAGTCAGTGATCGCCTGGCGGCCACGTACGAAGTGGTCTACTTTCTGGTGCGGACGCGCCGCTACTACTTTGACCTGGATGCAATCCGGGTGCCGCTGCGCACCACGGCTGTGCAGACCACCACTGACCCGGAGCGGATCTATCCACCACCAGGTGCCGGGCCAGCGCTCCGGCCAGGCTGGGCCTACAACGGCAACCAGGGGCTCTCACGGCTCAAGGCTCGTGGGATGGCTGGTCATCCACTCGGTAAGAACCCGGGCGATGTGTGGACACTGCCGACGGCTGGATTTAAGGGCGCGCATTTTGCCAGCTTCCCGCGGGGGTTGGTGGAACGGCCGTTACTCGCCACCTGTCCGGAGCGGGTCTGTTCGGAGTGTGGTGAGGCCTGGCAGCGGAAGTTGGAACGGCATGGTGGGAGCGATGGGCAGGAGGGCCGGTTACTAGCCGTTGGTGCGTTGCAGGCGAGTTGCCGGTGTGGAGCCGAGGCAGTGCCGGGCGTGGTGCTTGATCCGTTCGTGGGGACAGGGACGACGGCTTTGGTGGCGGAGGCTCATGGGCGGGATTGGGTGGGGATTGAGCTGAACGCTGGGTACGCGGGGATGGCGGAGGGGCGGTTAGCCATGCAGCGAGCAAAGAAAGAACCCTCGGCTGATGTGCCGATCGTCGCAGATGAACAAATGGCCGCCTAGCTATCCCCTAACACAAGCTAACTGGAGACACCATGTATGGAACGAGAACACGAAGCAGATCGCAGCAAAGTCGAACAGCAAGTCGGCCAGCTTGAGCCAGACCTGCCCGAACACCACGAACAACAAGCCACAGCCGAGCCCCGCATCTACGTCGCCAGCCTGAGCGACTACAACAACGGCATCCTGCACGGGACTTGGATTGATGCCGCCCAAGAACTTGAGGAGCTGAGCGCTGAGGTGGCCCGCATGCTGGCACAGTCCCAGGTACCAGGTGCCGAGGAATATGCCATCCATGACTACGAAGGCTTTGGTGGTGTGCGGCTGGATGAGCATGAGACGTTACGAACGGTCAGCCGGTTAGCTAACGGCATTGTGGAGCATGGTGAAGCCCTTGCCCTGCTGGCAGCTTACGCCAGCCTTGATGATCTCGACTTTCTGGAAGCGGCTATCCGAGATAGCTATCTCGGAATGTGGGAATCACTGGACGACTTTGTTTCACACGTGGTGGATGATATGGGAATTGAGACATATATCGAGCATGCACCAGCCAGCTACCGCCAGTACCTGACGATCGACCGAGACAAGCTGGCCGGGAACCTGGAGATGGAGCTGACGATCTTGGAGGGCTCAGGCGGGCGGGTCCATGTCTTTGATCCCAACCGCTGACACCTCGTCGGTGTCAGGCGGCTGTGTTCGTCATCCCACCGTGGGATGGCCAGCCGCATTCGCACCGAGGAGGTCTCCATGACCGTCGAAGCACGCAATGGCGGCGTCAAGACGCTCGGCATCAAGGTGCCGGATGCATTGCATGCTCAGTTCGCGTTGGTTGCGCAGCTCGATCGTATTTCGCTGGGCGATGCCGCGCTGCGGGCCGTCGAGCTGTATGTCACGAGCAAACGGGCTGAGCCTGACTTCGCGGCCCGAGCGCAGGCGGCACTGGAGGAGATCGAGCGCGAGGCGGCCGTGCGACGGGGGGCGATCCAAGGGCTGTTTGGTGATGACAGTCCGGTCGTCGAGGCTGCTGCTGACGCAGGAGCCACGGACATGACGGCCCGCCGGGGGCGGCGGAAGGAGGGCGGCACGTAGAGACGGGCCATTCCCCTTCCCCTTCACCAGGGAGCGGAGCGCGGCTGACTGCCGCCGCTCCGCTCCCTGGTTAGCAGACGCTGAGCTGAAACTAGCTATTTGGACAGATCTCTTGCAGCCTGGTCTAATCGCTGTTTCAAGTCAACCAGCTCCACAAGTTTTAAGCGTCTTTGCTCCTTAAGTGTCTCCCGCTGGTTAGTTATTTCGTCTGACGTTTGGATGACACTATCATTGGGCCACTTTGGCACATCCTCGTTCAGCTTGTTTGATGCGATCTCAATTGCCTCCACATCGTTCGTAAACAGAAAGATATCCGTTACCAGGGTAAAGAGCTTTTCTTGGAATTGGTCATCGTCAAGTATGTAGAAGTCACTGCGTAGGATTTCTAGCCTCTGTGCACTCTTCTTAAGCACTTCAGTCCAGCGAAACGGATAGAAGCTCTGGCTACTCAAAGCATTCTTTAACTCGTTTAAAGACTTTAGACACGCGTCGAGTTCGAGCCTCAGCGATAGACGGAGAGCGCTCCTTCTTGCGTTATCGACACGGCGAGTCCTAAGAGTTTCTACACTAAGGTTTCCAACGTAACTCACAATTGCGCCCAAGATGGCGCCGAACAGACCTGAAGCTAAGTTGGATAATACGCTATTCATACATATTTCTTTATAGTAACTTAGGATCCCAAATGCAAGCTCTAGCGGCTTGGTGCCTGGGACGCTACCATGGAGCGTGGCAGGGACTTACCGCAAGGCCCGCTCAATATCGGCTTTACGACGCTCATACCTATCCAGGTGTTCACTCGGAACCCCTATTACGTCCTCGTCGTCAATCTGGTCAACAAACGCTGCTCGTTGACACGCGGTTGCGGAATTAACCAGCGCCGAGATGAGTTTCGGATCAACCCCCAAAACCTCTAGCTTGGCCTTGATTTGATCGAGGGCAACTCGAAGTCGGATATAAGCCTTGAGATCAAAGAATATTGGATACAGCGATGCCAGCTTCATCCGTGCCGCCATTCGGATATCTTCTCTACGGCTAGCCTTCTGGATGAAATACGTTCCAGCAGCCCAACAACTATGCCTAGAAGACCAATAATCGAATCTAACATTCTAATTCTCATTATAGCAAAATACCCGAATGCTCAGTCGCCATACCCTTAATCGCCTCAACCAACTCTAGCCTCCTACAAGTCCGGAACAACCTCTGCCCCTCCTCCGGCCCACCCCCTATCACGCGATCAATAACAGCTTTCCGCCGCTCATCAGGCACCACAAACAGAACGACCGGAAAGATTGTGTCATCGCTCCACTGCTGGTAAGCGTGCCAGTACCGTAGACACTTGTCCCTGATCTGCGAGTGGTTGTGTTCGGTAGCGCGGTCAACCTCCAGCCAGCAGGAGAGCTTGATGCCCTGGCCTGGCTCGCCTATGCCAATCTCAACGAAGGCGTCGGGTGTGAGCAGGACGTTCCCGACGACTCGGTGGCAACTGGGTTCTGTCTCGAACGCCAGCACGATCAATGCCCTGGTCGGCTGGGCTGCGGACAACGCCACGCGGCAATCGACTATGGCCAAGGTGTGCTCGTTGACCGCTCTGGTCGGTGTGTATCTATTGGCACGGCCAAGGAAGCGATGCCCTTGCCGACCAAGCTGGTAGACGTATTGGGCTGAGCCGCCACCATCGCCGCCAACGAGACGTGGGATGCGTGCGAGGTGGTGCTGGTCAACCAGGCGCGCCAGAACGCGTTTGACCGACGTGTGCGTGTGCGGCAAGCCGAAGGCCAGAGCCGCGAGGTGCCGAGCCGAGAGCTGCTTGTGCTGGCTGACGAGTTCGATGATGTGTTGGTCCCGTGCTGAGAGCGGGCTTACACCCCCAGC
>Ga0137373_10004191_pt1 | contig 15749 bp, 9 predicted proteins | sample SagtaG_5_FD_104912 | JGI IMG/M metagenome (GOLD analysis project Ga0137373, IMG submission 104912) | Vadose zone soil microbial communities from Sagehorn Ranch, Mendocino, California, USA - Sage1_R_80_16 metaG | ecosystem: Environmental > Terrestrial > Soil > Vadose zone | place: USA: California...
CGTACATAGGGCGGCCCTTTACGGGCCGCCGCGATCCGGTCGCCGGGGCGCGTACGTGGGGCGGCCCTTTACGGGCCGCCGCGATCCGGCCGCCGGGGCGCGTACGTGGGGCGGCCCTTTACGGGCCGCCGCGATCCGGCCGCCGGGGCGCGTACGTGGGGCGGCCCTTTACGGGCCGCCGGCGCGCCGGGGCGTAAAGCCCCGGCCTACGTGAGACGCGCGCATTACGCGTGACGCACTCGCTCCAACCACTCCCTCACCCACGTCCTGAACGCCTCGACATCGCGGGCGCGCTCGGCGCTGACGGGAAGCGGAAACGGTCCCATCGGAAATCCGCGCACTTCGAGCCCAACGCGCACCGCCCATGGGGTCGGTAGCGTCGCGAACTGCACGAGCAGTTCGTCGAGAAGCGCCTGCAACGCGGTCGTGCGCGCGCCGTCGCCGCGCGCGACACTGTTGTAGATCGCGAGCGGAAGCTCCGGGCAGAAGCCCGCGACGCCGGAGACCGTTCCGTCCCATCCCGCGTGGAGTCCGTCGGCGACCAGCCGATCGTGGCCGACGAGGAGCGTCCAGTCGCGGTCATCGCGCGCGCCGGCGAACGCGCTGAGATTCTCCGGCTTCCCGCTGCTGTCCTTAATGCCGGTGATGAACTCCTCGTCACGCATAAATGCGATCGAGGTCTCCGGTTGCAGAGGATTCGTGAAGTCGGGAAGGTCATAGAGCAGGCACGGCTTGTGCAACGTGCGGCTCACTTCCGCGCAATAGGCGCGCAGATCCGCCTGCGCGTACCGGAAGAACATCGGCATCGGCAGCAGGACGGCGGCAGCGCCGGCCGAGAACGAGCGGTCGCCCAGTCTCAACACCTCGCGCAGCGTCGGGGCACCGATCCCCACGAGCAGCGCGCGGCCGTCCGGCAGGCGACGGCGGACCGCATCGATCGCCGCTTCGCGATCCGCCACCGTCGTCTGCGGGTATTCGCTCGTCGCACCGCCGAGACACACGCCGTGGACGCGCGCGCCGATGAGGAAGTCCACCACCCGCTCGAACACCGCGACATCCATCCGGCCGTCGTCGCGCACCGGGGTGGCAACCGCCGCGAACACGCCTCTCACGCGGCCCAGTGTACCCTTACAGAATGACAACAGCGATCGTCGCCCTGCTCGCGTTGCTCGCTCCCGCGGAGCGTCCCTTCATCACGTCCGAGATCATCTTTCCGCTGGAGCACTGGCACAACCACGCCTCGATGATCGTCGAGCTGCCGAACGGCGATCTGCTGACGTGCTGGTTCCACGGCTCCGGTGAGCGGACGGCCGACGACGTGCTGGTGCTTGGCGCGCGGATGAAGAAAGGCGCGACGCGCTGGAGCGCGCCGTTCGTGATGGCAGACACGATCGGGTATCCCGATACGAACGCCACGATGTTCATCGATCCGAAGAAGCGGCTGTGGCTGTTGTGGCCCACGATTCTCGCCAACGAGTGGCACACGGCGCTGATGAAGTACAAGATCGCGACCGCCTATACGGCAGACGGCCCGCCCCAGTGGGAGGCGAATGACGTGCTGCACATCACGCCCGGAGATGAATTCCCCGCGACCGTCAATGCCGAAGCAGAGCACCTGCTGCAGTCCGTGCCACAGGATGCACGCGCGAAGGCGTACGTGGAGCGATTGAAGAAGGAGGCGACCGACAAGCTCACGCGCAGGCTCGGGTGGATGACGCGCGCGCATCCCTACGTGCTGGATGGCACGCGCATCATCGTGCCGCTCTATTCCGACGGATTCAGCTTTTCGCTGATGACCTACAGCGACGACCTCGGCGTCACGTGGAAAACGAGCACGCCGATTGTGGGTCCGGGCAACATCCAGCCGTCGATCGCGAGGAAGAAGGATGGAACGCTCGTTGCGTACATGCGCGACAACGGACCTGCGCCAAAGCGATTGATGATCAGCCGCTCGACGGATCGCGGCGAGACGTGGAGCCATGTCGAAGACACCGATCGCCCGAATCCCGGCTCGGGCGCCGAGGTGCTCGTGCTGAAGAACGGTGACTGGGTGCTGGCGTACAATGACCTGGAGTCAGGCCGCTACAGTCTCGCGGTGTCGATCTCGGACGACGAGGGGCAGACGTGGAAGTGGACACGACATCTCGAGCGTGACACAGCGACCGATCCGCAGCAGCGCGGCGAATACCACTACCCGTCGATCATCCAGGCCGCCGACGGGACGCTGCACGCGACCTACAGCGACTTCGTGCCGCCCGCGTCGGTGGTCCCCGGCGCGCAGAAGCGACTGCCGCGGAAGACCATCAAGCACGCGCACTTCAATGAAGCGTGGGTGAAGCAGGAAGATCAGTGATTGCGGTTCGCGGTTCGCGGTTCGCGATTCGCGGCTCGCCGGATCCCGGATCCCGCACCCCGGATCCCGGACCCCGGATCCCGCACCGCGGATCCCGCATCCCGCACCCCGCATCCCGCACCCCGGATCCCGCACCGCGGATCCCGGATCCCGGACGTCGCGCTATTCCGCCCTCAGCGTCGCCAGCGGATCGACGCGCGAGGCGCGCCGCGCCGGAATGTAGCCGGCCAGCAGCGCCACGGCGAACAGGAGCAGCGCGAGCATCGAGAAGACGAGCGGGTCGGTCGGACGCACCTGATACAACAGCGCCGCGAGGATGCGCATCGCAGGGACGGCGCAGGAAAGCCCGAGCGCGATCCCACTGACGGCAATGATGACGACGCGGCCGATGATGAGCCGCATGATGTGCCTGCGATTTGCGCCGACAGCCATTCGCACGCCGATTTCGCGGCGGCGCTGCTCGACCCCCTGCGAGATCACGCCGTACAGACCCAGCGCGGCGAGCACGAGCGCGAGCGCGGCGAAGACGCCGAGCAGCCACGCGCTGATGCGCGGCCGCCACGTCGCCTCACCGAAGCGCTCCTGCATCATGATGACGTTGATGAGCGGCAGATCGGGATCGAGTGCCGCCAGCTCGGTGCGCACGGCGCCGACGAGCGTCGCCGGACGCGTGCGGCTTCTGGCGAAGATGACGCCGCCGGCTCGCAGCGACTGCAACTGCGGGAGGTAGACGCCGGGCAGGACGGCGATCTCCGGTCCGCCATATCTGACGTCCTGCACGATACCGACGATCTCCGCGCCGTCCCCGAACCCGCCCTGGCCGAGGGCGATCCTTTTGCCGATCGGATCCTCTGCGCCCCAGTAGGTGCGTGCCGCCGTTTCATTGATGACCACCACCTTCGGCTGTCCGGCGCGATCGCGATCGGAGATGCCGCGTCCGCGGACAACTCGAATGCCGAGCGTGTCGAAGTACTCGGGACTCGCCCACAGCACCTCGACGGAATTGTCGGCGCTGCGCGCAGGAGCCGGCCGACCCGGAAACGTGATCGACGTGCGGTTGCATCCGCCGGAGATCGGGGCGCAACTTCCGAACGCGACCGCCTTGACGTCCGCGCGCCGCGCCAGTGCCGCCATCAGACGCTGCAGCACGGCGGTGGCGCTTTGCGCGTTATAGCGTGGTGCCGCGAGCGGCACGCGGAACGTCAACAGCGAGTCGGGACGGAAGCCGAGCGCGGTTGACTGGAGGCGCGCGACGCTTTTGACCATCAGACCGCCGGCCGTCAGCAGGACGAGCGCGAGCGCGATTTCGGCAATCACCAGCAGGTTGCGCAGCGCAAACCGGCGCATGCCCTGTGAGACCGACGCCGTCGAGCGCGCCTTCATGGCTGTCGAGAGATCGCGGCGCGAGCCGCTCCATGCCGGTCCAAGGCCGAAGAGGATCGAGGCGTCAAGTGCAACGACGAGGGTGAACAGCAGCGTCGAAGCGTCGAGCCCCACCAGGCCGAATCCCACGCGCATCAAGCCGGCGATCTGGCCGTCGGTCGGCCGCGCGCCCGGTGCGGTGGGTGCCAGCACGAGCCTGACGTCGGGGGGCATCGCCGCTGCGCCGAGGTGAATCACCAGCGAGGCGATACCGACGCCGGCGGCCGCTGCGATGACGGCAACGACGCCGCTTTCCGTCATGACCTGCCGCACGATGCGCAGCCGGCTCGCCCCGAGCGCAAGACGGATCGCGATCTCGCGCTGGCGCGCGAGCGTACGGAAGAGCATCAGGTTCGCAAGATTGATGCACACGATCAGCAGCACCGACGCGACCGCCGCGAGCATCAGGAGAATCGACCGGCGCACAATCGGATCGACGCGGCGATCATCGAGCGACACCGCCGTTGCGCTCCAGTCGAGCATACGCGGATCGCGGAACTGCGCGTCGATCTCCGCGCCAATGATGCGCGTCGCGCTGTCCGCCTGCGCGGCCGACACGCCGGGCTGCCGCCGCGCGATGACGTTGTACGAATGATCGAAGGGCTCTCCGAGGTCCGCCGGGCTCAAGGTCGTAATTGGGACCCACACGTCCGCCTGCCCGGTCAGCCCGCGAAATCCGCGCGGCAATATCCCGACAACCGTATGAGGAATGCCGTTCAACCCGATCGTCCTGCCGACGATCGACGCGTCTCCTGCGTAACGCTGGCGCCAGAACGTGTGGCCCAGGACGACGAGCGGCGCCGAACCGGGGGCGCGCGTCTCGCCGGCAGAGAACGTGCGTCCGATCTGCGGCGTCACGCCGAGCACGCTGAAGTAGGTGGACTCCACGTACTCGCCGCCGACACGATCCGGCAACGGCGTCCCCGTGAGGTTCCAGTTCCCGCCGCCGTAGACGGCGGTCGATTCGAAGACGCGCTGGCTGTCGCGGAAGACGCCGTACTTCGGATACGACCAGATCATCGGGCGCAGCACGCCGGCCGCGTCGCGATCCGGCTTCAGCAACTGCACGAGCATCAGCCGATCCGGCTCCGCAAATGGCAGCGGCTTCAGCAACACCGCGTTGAGCAGCGAGAACATGGCGACGTTGGCGCCGATCCCGACTGCCAGCATCACGACTGCCGTGAGGGCAAACACCGGTTCGCGGCGAAGCGAGCGGAACGCGTAGGCCAGGTCCTGCCGGAATGCCATGGTGAACCTCTTCGGGTCCGTCGATGCGCGCGTGCGCAGGGCTTCGAGGCTGCGCGCCAGGAGGATGCTGAGGACCTGTTGCAGGTACCAGCGCCGCGGGTGACGCGCGCGCGGCATCATCTCCTCGAGATCGCCGGCGATGGACTCCGCCTCGTCGCGCGGAAGCAACCACCGCAGCAGCGCGCCGGCAAATCGTGGCGCCGCCGGCACGCTATTCCTTCACGGCTCGAAGCCGCGTCGCGACGCCGTTGGCCATCAGGCGCATCGATTCGTAGACCCGCGCCAGCGCGCGCTCACCCGCCGGGTGCAACGTATAGAGGCGTTTCCGTTTGCCACCGCGCTGCGGTGTCGGGTCGCCCAGCCGGGACGCCACGAGCCCGCGCTTCTCCATTCGATCCAGCGCGGTATAGAGCGCGCCGGCGGAGATCGCGCGCCCGGTCCGCTTCTCGATCTCACCCCGGATGCTGACGCCGTAGGCATCGACGCCGAGGCGCACGAGCGCAAACAGAATGAGCTGCTCGAACTCACCAATCGCGTGTTTCGACAAAGCGACCACACTGTAGTTTTAATCAGGCCGCGATGTCAAACGTCCCCGGGTTGCATCCCGGATCCCGCGTCCCGGATCCCGGATCCCGCATCCCGGGCTTTGCTGATACAGTGGCGCGCACTTCATGGCCGTCGTGGATTCCCTGACCGACGATTCCCCGGAACGCCACCACGAAGTGGTGTCGCGCGTCACGCGCCGGCTCATCCCCTTCGCCTTCCTCTGCTACGTCGTCGCGTACATCGACCGCGTCAATGTCGGATTTGCCGCGACGGTGCTGCAGCGCGACCTCGGCCTGAGCGACCCGCAGTACGGCTACGGCGCCGGCCTGTTCTTCCTCGGCTACTGCTTCTTCGAGGTCCCGAGCAATCTGATCCTCGAGCGCGTCGGGGCGCGCCGCTGGATCGCGCGCATCCTGGTTGGCTGGGGGATCGTGTCGATGGGGATGGTGTTCGTGCGCGACGTGAACACGTTCTACCTCGCGCGGATCCTGCTCGGGCTGGCGGAAGCCGGATTCTTTCCTGGTATCGTGCTCTACCTTACTTACTGGATACCTGCTGCGGATCGCGCGCGCACGGGCGCGCTGTTCATGATGGCCGCGCCGGTGGCCATCATCATCGGAGCGCCGATCTCCAACCGCCTGCTGGCCCTCAACGGGGCGCTCGGCGTCCGCGGATGGCACTGGCTGTTCATCATGGAGGGACTGCCCGCGGTGCTCCTCGGGCTGTTTGCGCTGCGGGCGCTGACCGATCGTCCGCGCGATGCCGACTGGTTGAGCGCGCGCGATCGTGAATGGCTCACGCGGAAGATGGACGAGGAGAACGCGCGGCGCGCCGCGATCGGCCATACGTCGCTCGGACGCAGCCTCCGAAGCGGACGTGTGTGGCTTCTCTGCTCGGTGTACTTCCTGAACACGGTCGTGACGTATGGAATCTTTCTCTGGCTCCCGAAGATGCTCACGGAAGCCGCGGGGGGACGACAGAGCTTCGGCCTGAGCCTGATGACGGCGCTGCCCTTCTGCGCGGCGCTCGTCGCGATGTTCCTGGTCGGACGGCATTCCGACCGCACGGGCGAACGCAAATATCACGTGGCGGCGTGTACGATTACTGCGGCGGTCGGCCTCGTGCTGGCGGTGGCGTTCCGCGGCAACCTGTGGCTCGTGGTCCTGAGCTTCACGCTGTCACAGGTCGGACAGCGGTCGGTGCAGGGTGTCTTCTGGGCGATTCCGCCGATCTTTCTCGGCGGGACGGCGGCGGCCGCGTGCATCGGCCTGATCAACGCGATTGGAAATCTCGGCGGCTGGATCGGTCCGTCGCTGATGGGGATGTTGCGACAGGCGACGGGCACGTACAGCCGCGGGCTGCTCGTGCTCGCGGCGGCACTGGTGATCGAGACGGTCATCGTCGCGAGTCTGCGCCTGCCTCGTCGAGATCCAGGAGTGACGGCGGTCAATGATGAATGATGAATGATGAATGATGAATGCCGGAACGGACAGCGAACTCGCTAAACGAGCAGCGAAGCCGCCAACGCACAGCGAAGAACCCGGAACGGACAGCGTTCAGTGAAAAAACGACAGCCAACGGATCTTCGTAGCCATCGCTGGTTCGGGCGCGACGATCTGCGATCGTTTGGCCATCGTTCGCGCGCGAAGCAGGCGGGCTTCAGCCTCGAGGACATCAGCGGCAAACCGGTCATCGCGATCCTCAACACGTGGAGCGACGCGAACCCGTGCCACACGCACTTCAAGCTCCGCGCGGAGGAAGTCAAGCGCGGCATCTGGCAGGCGGGGGGGTTCCCGATGGAGATCCCGCTCCTCACGCTCGGCGAAACGTTCATGAAGCCGAGCACGATGCTCTATCGCAACCTGCTGGCGATGGACGCGGAAGAGGCGCTGCGCGCGTATCCCGCCGACGGCGCGATCCTGATGGGCGGCTGCGACAAAACGGTGCCGGCGCTCGTGATGGGCGCGACCAGCGCGAACCTGCCGGCGCTGTTCGTGCCCGCCGGACCGATGCTGCGCGGCAACTGGCGCGGGCAGTTCCTCGGGTCCGGCAGCGACGTCTGGAAATACTGGTCCGAGCGCCGCGCCGGCGCGCTCGACGAATGCAGCTGGCGCGAGATGGAAGATGGCATCGCGCGCTCGTTCGGCACCTGCATGACGATGGGCACGGCGTCGACGATGGCGTCCGCCGTCGACGCGCTCGGGCTGACGCTGCCGGGCGCATCATCGATTCCCGCGGCGGACTCCGCGCACGCTCGCATGGCCGTCGCGGCAGGCCGCCGCATCGTCGACATGGTCTGGGAAGACCTGAAGCCGCGCGACATCCTGACGACGAAGGCATTCGAGAACGCGGTGACGGCCGCGATGGCGCTCGGCGGATCCACCAACGCGATCATTCATCTCATCGCCATGGCGGGCCGCGCGGGCGCAGATCTCGATCTCGATCGGTTCGATCTGCTGTCGCGGCGCACGCCGTGGATCGGCAACATCCGCCCGTCCGGACAATTTCTGATGGAGGATTTCTTCTATGCGGGCGGCCTCCGCGGCGCGCTCAGCCGGTTGCGCGATCTGCTGCACACCGACTGCATCACGGCGAACGGCCTCACGCTCGGAGAGAACATCGCCGACGCGATCATCTGCAACGACGATGTGATCGCGCCGCGGGAGCGTCCGCTGGGGCCTGAAGGGGGCGTCGCGGTGCTGCGCGGAAACCTGGCGCCGGACGGCGCGGTTATCAAGCACACCGCCATGGACCGGCGGCTGCTGCGACACGCCGGGCCGGCGGTCGTCTTCCGCGACTACGACGACATGGATGCGCGGCTCGACGATCCCGCGCTGCCCGTCACGGGGGATTCGGTCCTCGTGCTGCAGAACGCCGGACCGCTCGGCGGTCCCGGCATGCCGGAATGGGGGATGCTCCCGATCCCGAAGAAGCTGCTCGCACAAGGGGTGCGCGACATGGTGCGCGTGTCCGACGCTCGCATGAGCGGCACCGCATATGGCGCCTGCATCCTGCACGTCGCGCCGGAGTCGTTCATCGGCGGTCCGCTCGCGTTCGTCCGGGACGGCGACATCATCGAGCTGGACGTGCCCGGGCGTGCGCTGACGCTGCGCGTGAGCGACGAGGAGATCGCACGGCGCCGCGCGCAATGGAAGCCGCGCGAGCTGCAGTATCCGCGCGGGTTCGGACGGCTGCACGCGCTACATGTGATGCAGGCCAACAAGGGATGTGACTTCGATTTCCTCGAGGGTACGCAACCGATTGCCGATCCGGAGATTCACTAAGGGACTGGTAAATCGAATCCCTCATCCCTAATCGGGAATCCCTAATCGGGAATCCCTGATCGGCGAATCGCTCGAATCCCTGATCCATCAATCAGCGAATCCGAGATCATCGGGTCCGCGAATCATCGGATCGCACATCCGCATCCCGAATCCCGGATCCCGGATCCCGGATCCCGGATCCCGGATCCCGGATCCCGGATCCCGGATCCCGGATCCCGCATCCCCGATCCCGCATCCCCGATCCCGCATCCCCGATTCCGCGTCCCGCATCCCGGATCCCGCTCCCTGCGGTAAGCTGTCCGCGCGTGCCCGGATCGGATCCCACGACTCTGCTGCTCATCGCGTTTGCCGGCGTCGCGCTCGTCGTCCTGCTGATCGTCTGGGCGAAGATTCCCGCGTTCCTGGCGCTCGCGACGGCGTCGCTCGCGGTCGGCCTGGCGGCGCGCATGCCGCTGCCGGACATCACGCGCGCGTTCCAGTCGGGCGTCGGCGATACGCTCGGGTTCGTCGCGATGGTGATCGCGCTCGGCACCGTCATCGGCAAGCTGCTCGCGGAATCAGGGGGCGCGGTCGTCGTCTCGCGCGCGCTGGCGAACGCGCTCGGCGAGCGGCGCCTCGACTGGGCGCTGATGCTGTCGGGGTTCATCATCGGGCTGCCGGTGTTCTTCCAGGTGGGCCTGGTGCTGCTCGCGCCCGTCCTCTTCACCGCGCAGCGGCAGACAAAGACGCCGCTGCTGCGGCTCGGCCTGCCGCTCGTCGCGGGACTCTCCGCCGCGCACGGACTCGTGCCTCCGCATCCCGGCCCGCTCGCCGCGATCGAACGGCTCGGTGCCGACCCCGGCCGCACGCTCTTCTACTCGCTGATCGTCGGGCTGCCCGTGTCGATTCTCTCGGGACCGCTGTACGCGCGCTATATCTGCCGGCGCGTGCACGTCGAGCCGGGGGCGATCGCCGCGCAGTTCACGCACGGCCTCGACCATGGAGCTTCTTTTTCAGGAGACCAAAAAGTATCGTCCGTGGCCGCCGTGGCCTCTGAGTTGCCCCCAGGGCGCACGCCCTCACTCGCCGTGACCCTCCTGACGATGTTGCTGCCGGTGCTGCTGATGCTGCTGGCGGCGCTCGCGCAGATCGTGATGGCGGACGGACAGGTCCGCCGCGGCATCGCGTTCATCGGCAGTCCACTCGCCGCGATGCTCGTCGCGACGATCGTCGCGATCTACACCTTCGGCCACGCGTGCGGCTTCACTCGCGCACGTCTCCTGCAGTTCGCGGAAGAGTCCCTGCCGCCGATTGCGGGCGTGCTGCTCGTCGTGGGCGCCGGCGGCGGTTTCGGCCGCGTGCTCGACGCCGCGGAGGTCGACACCGCGATCGCGCACGCGATGGGCGGGCTGCGCCTCTCGCCGCTCGTCATGGGCTGGGTCATTGCGTCGCTGCTGCGGCTATCGGTAGGATCGGCGACGGTGTCGGTGATCACCGCCGCCAGCATCATGGCGCCGCTCGTCGCGAGCATGCCCGTGAACAAAGAGCTGCTCGTCGTCGCGATCGGCGCCGGATCGCTCATCATGTCGCACGTCAACGACGGCGGCTTCTGGCTCGTGAAGGAGTACCTGAATATGAGCGTGCCCCAGACGGTCGCCACCTGGAGCATCGTGGAAACGATCATCGCCGTCACCGCGCTCGCAGGTGTGCTCCTGCTCGCGCTCGTCGTTCAGTGACCGATGATCTCAGATTGACTGTCGACTGGCATCACCGGCACGTTCGCGCAATGAGCCGGCCGCGGACGGTATCAGGATGTTCGTGTTCGCCCACCGCGGCAAAGGCTTCCACGATTTTCCCGCGCACGGCGCACCGGACGGTCACGCCAGGGGCAAGGTTGGTGTGATCGTCGCGTGCGTAGACCACCTCGGTGAACCGCGGGCCGCCGCGATCGCTGGTGTCAGTCACCAGATATCCGTTCACGTTGAACGTCGCGATCCGTACCGTGCCGTCCGGCTGCACGACCTTCGTCTCGATAATCTTGTCCTGCGGGTTCAGACGATACGCGAACGTAAAGACGTCAGCGTGGGAACTCAGCGCTTCGCCGCGCGCGCCAAACGTGATGACCTGCTTCACACATCGTAACGCCGCGTCATACGTGTTTTCGATAAGGCGATCGGGCTCGCGGATCGATCGCATCTCGTGATGCTCGCCGTACGTGTATTCCTGGACGCGCCCATCCGAATTGGTCACGCGCACCAGCTGGCCCTTTCCGTCGTACTCGTACTTTACCGAGTCCCCCGTGCTCGCACGCGCCAGAACGATGCGGTGCGCCTCGTAAGCAAACGCGATCCAGCGCCCATTGGCGGCGCTGATCCGCTTCAGATCGCCGGCCGCGTCGTACTCGAGATGGGTCTCGTTGCCCTGCGCGTCACGTTTCGCGAGAAGATGGCAGAAGTCTTCACCGCGCGGGTTACACGCGCTGAATGTGTACCGCCCGCCGTCCCGGAAGTCGATTTTCCACCCGCCGCCATTCCACTGCAGATGGGACCCGTAAAACTTCGTCGGGCTCTCCCGATGTTCGTACAGCGCATTCGCGAGCGTACGACCTGCGGAGATTCGACGGAAGTGAATCCGGCCGCCGTCCTCGAGCACCAGGTCTGCCCATTGGAACGCCTCACTATCGCCGACCAAGTACAAGTTGTACGAGTGACTCACCCCGATCCCAAACGGCCGCACTCGATCATCTCGAGTGCGGTACGTGCGCGTGAGGCTGAGGGATGCGTCCTCGACAGACAGATCGTCGTCGGTGCGGACGTAAAGCCCCGTACTGAGGTTGACAGGATCGCCGTCGAACGCATCTCCGCTGATGGACGGTGGCGGCGATGGATGCTGGGCGGCTAGCCCGAACAAGAAGACATAGATCGTCGCGAGACGCATTACGGATGCTGCTGCAAGAGCAGCGCCCTTTGCACGGCCGCTGGAATCGGCTGCGCGCCCGGCCGCCAGGCACAAATTTCAACCGCCGTTACGAAACTGTCCAAACCGCGTCGACGAGCGCATGCATGAGAACATGGGGGCCCCATGCTGATTGTCGACGCCCACCTTGACCTGGCGATGAACGCGATCGAATGGAACCGCGACCTCACCCGCCCCATTGAAGAAATCCGCGCGCGCGAAGAGGGCATGACCGACAAGGCCGATCGCGGCCACGGCATCGTCTGCTTCCCCGAAATGCGGCGCGGCGGCGTGGGGCTCTGCGTCGCCACGCAGATCGCGCGCTACGTTCCGCCGGGCGGCAGGCTGTCGGGATGGCACTCACAGGAGCAGGCCTGGGCGATGACGCAGGCGCAGCTCGCGTGGTACCGCGCGATGGAAGAGCGCGGCGAGCTCGTGCAGATTCGCGATCTCGCCACGCTGGAGGGGCACATAGGAGCTCTTCCGCCTGAAGGCGGAAGCTACGGGTTGGAACAAAGGATCGGCTACGTCCTGAGCCTCGAAGGGGCCGACTCGATCGTCACGCTCAAGCACCTCGAGCGCGCCTACGAGTACGGTTTGCGCGCCATCGGCCCGGCGCACTACGGGCCGGGCGTTTACGCGCAGGGCACCAACGCGTGTGGCGGGATCGGCGTAAAGGGTCGCGAGCTCCTGAGCGAGATGGAACGGCTCGGGATCATTCTCGACGCGACGCATCTCTGTGACGACAGCTTCCGGGAGGCGATGGACCATTTCCACGGACCCGTATGGGCGAGCCATTCGAACTGTCGTGCGCTCGTGCCCCACAACCGCCAGTTCACCGACGACCAGCTCCGCGAGCTCATCTCGCGCGACGCCGTGATCGGCTCAGTGTTCGACGCCTGGATGCTCGTCCCGGAATGGAAACGCGGCGAGACCACACCGGAATCGGCCGGCGTGACGCTCAACACCGTCATCGATCACATCGATCACATCTGCCAGCTCGCCGGCAACGCTCGCCACTGCTGCATCGGGTCGGATCTCGACGGCGCGTTCGGGCGGGAGCAGTGCCCGGCCGATGTGCACACGATCGCGGATTTGGCGAAGCTGCCGGTGCGACTGGCGGCCCGAGGGTACAGCGATGACGATGCGAATGGCATCGCGTCGGGCAATTTCTTGAGATTCCTGCGACAAACGTGGGAGCGTTGAACGCGGCACGATCTCCAACCGGTAAAAGACGGCAGGTTTCCGGCTAATCAGGGGTACACGGGATGCCCACGTGTTGCCAGCCGTGGCCGTACCCGAGGAACGTTTTCCTGCGCCTGGACAGGCACTCGAGATGGCGGCTTAAACGGTTCTGGCGATTGACACTTAGCGTTGTAAGGGGTACTGTCTCCATCGCTCACGACGTCATCGTTTTAAGAGCCTGCGGTCGCGTACGGAGGACCGGCGACCGAATACCAACGTCGGTATACGAAGGTCCGAGGGAGGATTCGATCAATGACTCGCCTGTTACGGGCACGTATCGTTGCGGCGCTTGCCTTGGCGACTGCCGCGGTCTGGCTGGCGCCGTCTGCGGCGAGCGGCCAGGCGCTCTATGGGTCTATCGTCGGTACTGTTACCGACGCGCAGGGATCAGTGACACCCGGCGTCAGCGTCGTCGCGACGAACACCGGTACCGGTCTGAAAGCTGAGACCGTTACGGACACCAACGGCGGCTATGTGCTGCGCAACCTGCTGCCGGGAACGTACAACCTGACGGCGAACCTGACCGGCTTCCGGGAGCACGCTGAGAAAGGTATCCCGGTGCAGGCCGGTAACCCTGTACGTATCGATCTCAAGCTCGAGGTTGGCGCCTTGACGGAGATCGTCGAAGTCGTCAGCGAGACCACGCTGCTGAAAACCGAGAAGGCCGACTTGGGCTCCCAGATCTCGGGGACGGCAATCACGAATCTGCCGCTGAACCAGTTCCGGAACTACCAGACGCTGCTCAACCTGGTTCCGGGCGCGACCCCCACGCAGTACCAGAACGCGGAGATCGACACGCCGGGACGGTCGCTGCGCACGTGGGTCAACGGCACGCAGCCGAATGCGAACACGACGCGCGTCGACGGCGCCGTCTCCGTCAACGTCTGGCTGCCGCACCACGCGATGTACGTCCAGTCAGCCGAGTCAATCGAGACGGTCAACATCTCGACCAACAACTTCGACGCCGACACAGGTATGGCGGCCGGTGCGGCGCAGACGGTCATTACGAAGTCGGGCACGAACGAGGTGAAGGGGTCGGCGTTCCTGTTCCTGAACAAGGATGCCTTCAACACCAACACGTACTTCAACGATTACTTCGGCCTTCCGAAGCCGGGCGTCGACACGAAGACGTTCGGCGGCACCGTCGGCGGGCCCGTCAAGAAGAACAAGCTGTTCTACTTCGGGTCGTGGGAACGATATGACACCAAGCGCCCGACGACCTACACTTACGCCGTGCCGACTGCGAAGATGCGCGCCGGCGACTTCACCGAAGTGGCGGCGGCGTACCCGGCGTTCAAGCTTTTCAACCCGTTCTCCGGGACAGCGGGCGTGGACCGCGAGCAGTGGACGGACAACAAGATCCCGTCCCAGTATCTGAGCCCGATCGCGCAGAACATCCTGAACTTCTACCCGAGCGCGGGCCAGATCTCGAGCAAAGACCTCAACTCGAACCTCCTGCTCGACGACTACACCCAGCTCCGACGGGAGTACCAGAAACGGGACAACGTGGACGCCAAGATCAACTGGCAGATCAAGCCGTCGCTGGCCCTGTGGGGCAAGTACGGCGAGATGAAGAACAAGGGGACGGGGAACAACTTTGTCCTTGGGTTCGACAACCCGTCGATCGGTGACACGCGCGTCATCCTCACCACGTTCGGGACCACCTGGACGCTCTCGAAGAACACCGTCGTCGACGGCAACTTCGGCATGAGCCGGCAGGACCAGACGGTTCTCCCCCCCGATTTCGGGACGGACTACGGCCTGCAGCTCGGGATTCGCGGCACGAACAACCCGAACGACCCCCGCGAGAGCGGATTGCCGACCTTCGCCAACGGGTACACCATCGGCTCCGCGCCGAACTGGATGCCGCTCTGGCGCAAGGAGGTCAACTACTCCGGCACGCTAGCCATGACGAAGATGTTTTCGAAGCACGAGATTCGTGCGGGCTTCGACTTCGTGCGGCTGGAGCTGAACCACCGCCAGGCGGAATGGGGGGATTACGGCCTGAAGGGTGGCTTCTCGTTCAGCAACAACACAACCGGTGCCGTCGGCTACACGTCACCCGGCTGGAACAACTTCGCCGGCTTCCTGATGGGCCTGCCCAACTACTATGCCGAGGACACACAGGTCGAACAGATGACCGGCCGAGAGAACCAGTTGGCGTGGTACCTGCGCGACCGCTGGAACGTGGCCGAGAAGCTGACGGTGAATGCGGGCGCGCGCCTCGATTATTACCCGCTGATGCACCGTGTCGGGAGAGGCATCGAACGGCTCGACTACAACACGTACCAAGTCATCCTTGGCGGCATCGGCGGCCAGCCGAAGAATGCCGGCATCAACTACAACGCGTGGTATGTCGAGCCCCGGGTCGGGGCGGCCTACCGCCTGAACGAGAACACCGTATTGCGGGCCGGCTACGGCCAGACGAGGAACCCGCTGCCGTGGTCGCGTCCGATGCGCGGGTCGTATCCGTTCGACATCAACAACAACGCGACGGCTGCCGGCACGTACGACTGGGTGACGACGTTGGCGGCGGGCATCCCGGCAGTGAACCTGCCCGACACGTCGGCTGGTATCGTGACTCTTCCCAGGGGCGTCTTCATCCGCTCGCCGCAGTCGGGAGACCTTGACCGCGGCACCGTGCACCAGTGGAACGTCACCTTCGAGCGCCGGCTGCCGTTGCGTATGGCCGCCGAGATCTCGTACGTCGGCACGGC
>Ga0137373_10004197_pt1 | contig 15732 bp, 12 predicted proteins | sample SagtaG_5_FD_104912 | JGI IMG/M metagenome (GOLD analysis project Ga0137373, IMG submission 104912) | Vadose zone soil microbial communities from Sagehorn Ranch, Mendocino, California, USA - Sage1_R_80_16 metaG | ecosystem: Environmental > Terrestrial > Soil > Vadose zone | place: USA...
AATGCCATCGACAAGCTGGGAAAAAATTCTTAGAAACACGCTTAGTCACTTTGCGAGTACCGCAGTGGCCATAGTGGTTGGATTTGCCATTGTGCCGTTTACGATCCGGCACATCGGCGTGGTCGGCTTCGGACTGTGGGCGCTCGTCACTGGACTCGTGGGTTCAATGGGCTTGCTGGATGTAGGCCTTGCACCCACGCTCACAAAGCAATCAGCAGAGCTACTGGCAAAAGGCGACGAGAAAGGATTGAACGAAACCGCGAGCCAGATCTTTATACTTTATTTGTAGTAAGAAGGAATTGGCTCAAGTAACAAAAGTGAAAATTAATTTCATTCTCCCGTTTTTTTCGGCGCGACCTATTGGCGGGTTCAAGGTCGCGTACGAATATGCCAACCATCTGGCTCGCCGTGGCCACACTGTTTCAGTTATTCACCCCCGGTTTGTGCGAAATACTCCAATTCCAAACGGTCTGATTAACAAGCTCAGAACCTTTGTAACGAATACTCAAAATCGCGCGGCGTCTCGTTCCGGATTGAAATGGCAGCCTCTTGAAAAGGATGTGAGAATTCTGCACGTGTCAGAGCCGACCCCGGACCAGGTTCCCAACGCTGATGTTGTATTCGCGATGTCCTGGCAGACAGCTGAATACGTACGGGAATATCCAAGCGAAAAAGGAAAGAAATGCTATATCGTTATGGATTTTTATCCTTGGATCGCGTCTAAGGATGAGCTTGAGAAATCCTGGAACTGGCCCCTGCTGAAAGTCACAATTTCCGGATGGTTGTTCGATAAAGTGCGAAAGGCTGGCTGCCCGGAAGCCGATGTAGTCAACATACCTATTGGAATTAACTTCGACCAATTCCGTCTTCACAATGGCCTATCCGATCGAGGGAAAAAGTTAACAATGCTGTATTCGAGTTCTCCGAGCAAAGGATCAAATGATGGCCTAGAAGCCATTAAGATTTGCAAGGAGAAGCACAGCGATCTACAGGTGACCCTTTTCGGCCCGAGCATGAGATTGCGTCCCGCGAATATTCCTTCGTGGGCTGAATACAAAGGCAACGTCTTACAAAAGACGCTCACGAAGATCCTCAACGACTCACGAATCTACGTTTGCAGTAGCGTGGCGGAAGGCTTTGCGTTACCTCCAGCCGAGGCAATGGCTTGCGGATGCGCTGTTGCGGCGACCGCCTGCGGTGGCATCCGCGAGTTCGCGGACGATCACATCAATATCTTATTGTCTCCCCCCGGCGAGCCCCATGAACTCGCGAGCAATATTCTCCGACTACTGGAAGATGAGTCATTGCGGCTTAAACTAGCGAAAGCCGGCCGGGAAACAATCAGTCGTTTCACTTGGGACAGGGCTACCAACTCCCTTGAGCGATTGATATCCCCTGCTGGCGAAAGTCGTTAGTCCTTAAAGCTTTTCTGGTTCATAGTTCGACTGTCGGAGTCTACACGGAAGACACCGGCAACCAGCCTATCTAACACGTTTAATAATAGGATCGTAATCGGTCAGAAGGATTGTGGAGGAGGGGCCGCCTTATCGGGGAGTATCGATCGTGACCTCTTGCTCAACACCAAGCGCGGACGAATGTTGACACCAATCGCGCTAGATTAGGTTCAGCGATATTAGCTAAGGCTGAGAATACCATCGAGCAGTAAGAACCGAAGCTCTCGGTTGAGTTTCTCGACAAATTGTTCAACTTGGAACAAGCCACAGTCGGGATTGAACATAATTCAAAAATGACGCTGACCGCCCCGCCTTCATCAAATTTCCAAAAGAACCGCACGTCGCTGCCAGCTCGGTTATTTCGCACTCTCTTTCGCAGATATCGGCCCAGGGGATACATGCGTTTTGGCACGTGGATGGCTCGCGTCTTCCCTTCAATGCAAAACGTGCAGGTGCCTCTAGACAGCGAGACGTGGATTTCTATGGACCTTCGCAGGATCGATCATCAGCCGACATTTCTCGATGGGTCGGTTCTTTCGGAATCAGACGAGCGAGGCTTCCTCCCTTGTTTAGTAGCTAACGGAGGAACAGCGATCGATGTCGGAGCACATGCCGGTGTTTATGCTCTGGCGCTCGCTCGTTTGGTAGGACCAGAAGGTCTTGTTGTTGCGTACGAACCCGACGCTGCCGACCTTGTTGTTAATGCATCGAGGTGGCGTCAGATACTCGTCAGGCCATTTGCTGTCTCTGATGTGGAGGCGAACGTTTTGTTTCGGCAAGAACGCTCTGGCGCTCTTTCACGAATCGTAGCTGCCGACGAATTTTCCTCACAAGACTCGGCAATTGTATGCGTAACGCTTGATGCTGAAGTCGGTCGGTTGCGCTTGGATCGTGTCGACTTCATGAAAATCGACATTGAAGGTGGCGAAAGCAATGCATTAAGCGGAGCTAGGTTTCTGTTGTCAGGATCCAATCCTCCTATCGTTTTATTCGAGTGGATTCCCGCATTTCGTGCTCGCTGCAATGAAAGTGCATTTGTCACACTACGTACCATAGTCGGATCAAATTGGCGACTATTTCGGGTTGGCTGGGGACAGCCCGTGATGGAGATTGGATACCGAGAACCGGACGTCCCAGCTAATATAATTGGATTTCCACCTTCGCGCAGGACAGCCTTAAACCAATTCCTGAAACAGGCTGACATCTCTGGGGCGTAGCTCGCTCGTGCGAAGGTCATTCAGCTTTAGATAAATCTGTGGCCGTGTTTAATTTTATTTCGCACAGGTTGCGCGATTGATTTAGCGAATGCTTCGCAGGCAGGCCATAGAAAAAGACCACCGTGATTGGGACGCCTACTTGAGGCGCACCATTATATGTCGTCTAAGCAGGAGCTTAAAACCGGGGACGCTTCTTGATGTAGGTTGCGGCGGCGACGGATTGGCTCGCAAGGTTCGTCGGTATGTCGTAGGTGTGGATCTCGAGTTCGAAATAGCGACTGTTCCGAATTTTTCGGCGGTCAAGGCGTCCGGCCTTCGTTTACCTTTCCCAGATCATCAGTTCCCAATTGTCGTTTGCTCGGACGTCATTGAGCATTTGGCCCTTCCTAGTAGAATCCACATTATCGAGGAACTTCTAAGGGTAACTAGCGATGTCTTAATTGTATCGTTCCCGAGTGGAACCAGTGCTAAGGAACAAGATACTAACATCAAGAATTCGTTGTTGGTTCGCGGCTCGGACATTCCTTCATGGTTAGATGAACATCTCAGGCAGCAGTATCCCACCCCAGAAGGTGTTCTCGAGATCGTGCAGCAGATTGATTCCCGTGTCAGCACGAACGTCTACAGCAATTTTAATCTGACTTTGAGAAAGTATTATTACCGGTTGGTAACCGCTGGCAGCAAGCCACATTGGAGAGCTCTTCGCCTATTCTCTTCAAATATTGTCAGAATCCTACCCCGCTTGTGCTCGTTGGGAGAGTGTTACCGGAGCGTAGTTGTAGTGAGAAGGAACAACACCTCCGAGCGGCAATAACGGATAGTTTCACCTTAGATACTCTTTTGTCAGGTCTGCGGGTATTCAGTCGATGGTACATTCCGCAATTGAAATTGAGAGGGCAGAACGATCTGAGAGTCTGTCATTGCACAGCTTACTGCTGCGGGGGAGCACAACTCTCGGAGTTGCTGTCGCACTTGAACGCTCGTTCAGTTTTCTCGCGTCCCTCCTCGCTGCGCGCATCGGAGGGCCACAAACGTTCGGTGCCTATGCGGTTGTGCTCGCCACCGCTGGAACCATTGCCGCTTATGCCGGGGCAGGAATCGGAACGACGGCAAATCGGTTCTCAGGCCAGTACACACGTGAAAAGCCAGGTTATCGTGGTTTCCTGAGGGCACTTATTTTAATTACCTTGCTATCCGCAACGGTCGGCGCTGTATTGATGTTTGCAGCAGCGGGCCCTCTTGCCCGATGGATGCTTCGCAATGACAGTTTGACAAAAGTTTTAAAGATAGCGGCTCTCTCGTCCGCAATGCTTGTCGTACTCGAATGCTGTCGCGGACTGTTGATAGGACAGCACAACTTTCGAGCGCTGTTTGTGCTGTCGTTACTTTCAGGATTGGGACTCTTGTTGGTCCTTCCGCTTGCCGCAAGGATTAGTCCGGCAGCGATGATTCTAGGGCAAGGATCCGTTGCCTTCGTGACGGTCCTGGCTTGTGTTGTTTTCTCTCGCAAGTTAGGGCTCACTCCCTTACCTTCGGAATACCGTGATGAGTCGGGGCCGGGACTGCGGCCCGTCTTTGTATTTGGCTTAGTCCAATTCAGCTCGGTCGCTGGTATCAATATTGCAAGCTGGTGGATAGCGTCGCTTATAGCGCGATCCGACGTGTTGCTAATTCAAATGGGCTTATACGCGGTCGGAAATCAGTTCCGTGGCCTAGTTTCGATGGTGCCGGGGCTTTTTGCTCAGGTCGGTTACTCTCTCCTCGCAGATGAATCCGGTGAAGCATACGGCGGAGCGAACCGAGTAATGGTGACCAACGCATTTGCAACGACCTCTTTAACGATGATGATTGGCGGGTTTGCAATAATTTTTGCCCCGCAGCTCTTGTTCTTTGCTTACGGGAAGTCATATGTGACAGGCGAGACCGTGGTTGTCACGTTGCTAGCGACGGCAATCATTCATATGAGCGGAATGCCGGCGGCGCATAGGCTCAGTGTTGTCGCCCTTCGCTCGGCGGGAATAATAAACGCGTTCTGGGCAATTATTATTCTGCTGCTAGGAATCCTGTTGGTACCAACACACGGAGCAAATGGAGCAGCGTTGGCGTTTATAGTGGCACATGCCGTTGCGAATATCATGGTTCTGCTTTGTTTGGCGAGTTCAAACGAAATGCCGCACGCTTATTTCCCTCTGTTCGTTGCGGCCTTATTCGGCGGGCTAGCACTTGCTGGCCTCGGGTATTTGCGAGGATCAAACTCGTCGCTTGCTTTCATTATTACTGTTGCAATGCTGACGCTGTGGTCTTCGCTTATGGTGACGCTTGTATACATCGGAAGGAAGCTTGGATATATGCCGCTATGGATTACCAAAGTCTTGCCAAGTTGGTGAAATCACTCACTACGAAAGTGATAGATATGGCTACTGCGACTGTGGAGCCGCGATGACATGGCACGTGCTTGATGTCAGAGCAGTCTGGATTAAAGAGTTCGCTTCAGCGTTAGCCCAAAGAGTCCCAACACTTGCTTGGCATCCTGACATAAGTGCCACCGGGATTCTGCTGAACTCAGAGGAAGAGGTTACGCTCGCCGATCCTTCTTTGCGGGTCCGTTATTTTCCGTTGCAGCGTGGTTTTGCCCGATTTCCCGTTACGCTACTTGCTAGAGAAGACAAGCGGTTGACGCGGCGACTGCTGGGTTGCTCCGAAAATCCTGCTCGCTCGCCACTTATATGCTGCTCTCCGCATTACGCGCCGGTTGCAGCGCAATGGCCCGGTCCAGTTGTTTATTACGTCACTGATCTCTTCGTCGCCTGGGGCGAAAACCCTCGACGAATCCGGGCCTTGGAGCGACGGATGTGCAAGGCAGCAGATCTTGTTTTTGCCGACTCACGGAGGATTGCGAAGCATCTTGTTGCCAATGCGAGCTGTCCCGAAAACATTATTCATATTAGCCCCATGGCCACCAGAGCTTCGAATCTACTAAGGGAGCCAGCTTTTGACCCATGCGATTTGCCTGAAGATGTTCTTGACTTGCCGCGACCTGTCGCGGGAGTAATAGGCAATCTCGCAGCTAACATGGATTGGGTATCAATTCGTCAAGCTGTGCAGCTTACGCCATGGCTTTCATGGATATTCGTCGGTCCAACTGAAATGCCTTTAGCGGAAGCGAACCAGAATAGTGCGCGCTGCTCGCTAATGACGCAAGGCGGACGCGTTCGTTTCGTCGGGGAAAAACCTTACGCAGTGTTGCGAGATTATGCGCGGGCAGTTAACGTTGCGGTGCTCCCTTATAGAAAGCGCGAGCCGACTTACTCGGGAAGTTCGACGAGATTCTACGAACATCTTGCCGCGTGCCGACCCATATTCGCAACGCGCGGATTCGAAGAGTTGCTACACAAGGAACCGTTGCTCAAGCTGGTGGACTCCGCAGATGAACTCGTAGTTGGTTTGGATATTTTGCGGAAAAACGGATTTCACGATGGTTACGAAGAGATGCGCTGGAAGGCGAGCCATCGGGAAACTTGGGAGGTGCGAGCCAGCAGCATGGTAAAAGTCGTAGACGAGTCTATTGTGCCCTCGAAGCTTCTAAATATGGCCTCAGGACCAGCTTGTTAGGTCTGAGGAGAACTCGTAACAGCGAAGACAATCCCCTGTGTAAGCAGCTAAACCGTACTTCACCAATGCGAGTCGCAATCCTAAACTATCGCGACGATGCTGCCTCGGGGGGCTCTCTTCGAGTCGCGGAGACTATAGCCAATCACTTGGACCGTGAAAGAGTTGAGGCTCATCTGGTATTCGTTTACGGCGGCCCCGGCCCGGTCGCGAAAAAGGCGCTTGTCCCTTGTCATTTTATTGGGGCTAAGGGACCAAAGGATTTTCGATCGTGGCTTCGCGCCAGAAAGTTGATACACCATCTCCAGCCAGACATCCTCCATTTCATGGAAAACGTTGTGTGGCTTCAAGCGGCTCTTTTAAAGACCGGATATCCCAAGATCCTGCACGTGCATGGACCAATCGTGCCATCCGAACTACGATACCAAAACAGGATTATCTGGAGCATAACGGGCAAAATCGCGCAGCGCCATATTTGTATTACCAATGGCATGCGGAGAATTTTGCTAGACCTCGGTTGGACCACGCCCAACAAGAGCTCCGTCGTTTATAATAGTATCAACTGCCGGACATTTAGGAATGTCATGGAGAAGGAGCAGGCGCGTTCTTGTCTAGGACTTCCCCAAGATCCTTTCTTATTAGGTATGGTTTGTCGGTTGGTCTCAAATAAAGGAGGTTTGGATTTCTTGTCGTTACTTCAACGTTTACCTTCCCAGTGGCACGGGGTTCTATGCGGGGACGGCCCGCATCGTCTCGAGTTGGAGTCTCTGTCCAGAAACTTGAATCTTATAGACCGCTTACACTTTTTGGGCAGCCAAGATGATGTTAGGCCGGTTTACGCAGCATTGGATGCGTATGCTTTTCTAACTCACAATGAACCGTTCGGGCTGGTACTGGCAGAAGCGATGGCTGCTGAAGTCCCGGTCTTCGGGCTAGACGGAGAGGGAGGATACCGTGAGACTGAATACCCACTGGTCACTAATGATAATGCCGTCCTCCTACCACGAACCCGGCCTACAAAATGCAAACAATCTGAAGTCTCGGAAGTTTTGGATGAATTAGCGCGAAGGATTTCAGAATTCGGGATTAATCCAGATTTCTACCGTTCGATGATCCACTGCGCGAGCGCCTGGGTGAACGCGAAGTTTGATGCACCAATACAAGCTCAAGCCATGACTATGGCCTATGAGCAGGTCCTATCCCAATCGAAGTACGTTAAAACACGCTTTATCAAAGAAACGCTTAATTAGATCTTGTTGACTCCAATCTGGATCGCGCTTGCCACCCCTTTTAAGAATTAACGTCGGTGTGATCGCGTATGCGCTCGCAAAATTTCCGACCACTTAGTCAGAAATAGCCAGTGATACATCTCGTTATCCGTCAGCCTGCGCCTTATCAGGTTTACCTTTGCCGCGAACTCGACAAAGGTTTTGCAGGCTTGTTTGTGGCATGGTTCGGTCAGGGTTCTAGCAATGAGCTCCCTTTCATCAAATTCGGTGACTTCCAGTTTGAGAGCCACTATCTGGATCAAGAAGGATATTTTTCACTGGCGCGGCACTTATGGTCCGATAAAGCGGCAGTAATAATCTTGGGTGGTTGGTCGAGTTCAATGACCTTTCCTACCCTGCTTATCGCGAGCGTGCTTAGGCGGCCAATATTTATATGGCTTGATCACCCCCATCCGCGAAAACGCGGGATGCTTTTTGCCATTCTTAGGAGAACCTACCTTTACATATTGGATAAGCTCGTGGCTGGGTTTCTAGCCTGTGGAACACCAACAGTAAATCACCTTTTAGCGATCGGCTTAAGAAACCAAAACATCGTCTGTTTTCCCTATTGGGTAAGCATTCCTAGTCGCAAAGAGAACTTTAAAACTAGTTACTTTGGTGCTTCAGCCCAGCTTTTACGGCTTCTTGCGGTCGGGCGTCATGTGAAGGTCAAACAGTTCGATACGGCTATCGAAACGTTAGCACGCGTAAATGAAAATAATGGATCGCGAGTAGCCGAATTGGTGCTGGTTGGGGACGGACCTGAGCGTAACACCTTAGAGTCATTAAGTAGCACCCTTGGCTGCAGCGAAAGTGTGAAGTTCACTGGTTGGCTTAGTAATGAACAAGTTTATGATGAGATTCAGAAATGCGACGCTGTTATGATTACCAGCTCATTCGAACCATATGGAGTAATACTTCTTGAGGCGATGGCGGCAGGTAAAATAGTTCTCGCCTCAGAAGGCGTAATAGGAGCTCAAGATCGGAACGATCGCAGCGGTGCGATTCTCCTACATCCCGTTGGCAATTCTGAATACCTTGCGATGCAGATCCAAGACTTAGCCCGGAATCGTGACCGGCTCGCGATCGGATCTTCATCGGCTAGAAGGATTGCGGAGGAATGGCCTCCTGAACGAGCGGTATCGATCCTCAACCAACTATTCCTCAATACCAAGCGCGGACGAATGTTGACCGCAATCCTCGCGTCTAAATTAGATTCCATGATGCCAGGTCAGAGATGAAACTGGGGAACATTCCACGAACCTCTAACTCTCAGCTTATCCAGCCCGCCGGAGTTTCTCTGGTCCAGTGGGGGCTCGTAGTACTGTCATTGGTTTTCTCTCTAATAGGATATCTCACGTCGCGTTATGACCAATTGAGTGTTCTCGCAGCCTTGCTCCTGATTGCAAACTTGATTCTACTCGCAGCGGTTGCAAAAGAGGCTTTGAAGACCAGACTTCTGGGAAAATTTTTTCTGGTCGCTTCATGTTTAATCTTCTTTTGGGTCGATGCCTTTGACCTGTCAAGGCAGGAGGTGGCGTTTGCCGTACCCCGCGGGCTTCCTGTTTCCTCCCAGCAATTTGATCAACGCCTCCTGCAGGACGGATTCTTTTATGTTGCGTTGTTCCAATTGATGCTCTTGGTCGGTTACAGTGTGCGTCCGCGCCTCAATACGTGGGCGACCTGGATAGGCCGGCGGCTTGATACTACTCACCGATTGCACCGGCTGCTGATATACGTCTTCGTCGCCTGTGCTCTTCTTCCTTTCCTGATGACCTATGATTTCAATCTCAAGGTAGCTCTCGACGCCGTATTGGCAGCGCGGTCCGAAGCCAGGGAAACTCAGGATATTGGCCTATTGCTGCTGCTTTCCTATTTTGGAATGTTCGGAGCCTCGTTATTACTCGTCGAGTCATTTGTGACGAAAGGTCTCAAGCGGGTTGGAACGTTGGCTGTCGCTACGATTGCTGTTTTGCCATATGTTTATGGTGGTACCAGGCATCTCTTGCTATATATTTCTCTGCCATTGATAATAATTTTTCCTCGACTCTTTACGCGCAAATGGAATACAACAAGGCTCGGTGCCGCGACCTTTATCATGATCATGTTAATGACCGTCTTTCAGCTTCAAATCACCTTGCGCGACGTCGGCTGGTCTAACATTCGAGCAGTCCCGATAGACAGTTTTGCGCAAGCGAACACAAACGGACAATTTGGTGCGCTACTGTTTGCTGAATATCTAGTTCCAGATACCCATGACTATTTTATGGAGCCTGCGGAAGTTTATTTTCTTATACAGTGGATTCCAAGAAAGTTTTGGCCCGAGAAGCCAGTGATGCGATCATGGGATTATTACAATTACGCATACACGCAAGGGTGGGAATTCAACGTCACTCCCTCAGTGATCGGTCAGTACTACATGAGTTGGGGGGTTCTAGGAATTGTTGGAATCGGTATCTGGCTCGGCTTCTTGACCCAACTAGCGGATAAATGGATTGCCATTCTAAAGGTAAGGGACCAAAGGGCGATGGTGGTCGTGGTTGGTATGTTTTACGCATTTATCATTTCCTCCTTTAGATTCTACTCGCCAATATACTTTGCGTACTTCGTGTTTGCCTTTGTCTCTATGTGTTTGATGACCGCGCGAAAGAAAGAAAAGCGGCTCGAAATCCCACAGTTACTGCCGGCACAATTATTAAGACGGCCGTTTTGAGAGTCTTGTTCGTTACACCATCGTTTCACCCCGCGACCTATTATGGGGGGCCTACTTTTATCAATTATGCATTCTGCAAGTCGCTCGCCAAGGTTGAAGGGATTTCACTAAGAGTGTTGACGACGGACGCAGACGGACCGCGAAAACGCATTGCCGTACGATCTCTCCCTGACGCTTCCAATGAAGGATACTCCGTCGATTACTGCCGCCGTACGTTTCCACCAGACATCTCGACAAATCTTTTGCTTCGCTTGGCGGGTTTGATCCGCCAAGCCGACCTCGTGCACCTGAATAGCGTGTACTCCTTCACCACGCTGCCAACCCTATCGGTGTGCCGGTTTATAGGAAGACCAGTAGTTTGGTCACCGTTTGGCGCGTTGCAACGCTGGCCTGGAACGACTTCCAGGGTGAACAAATTAATGTGGGAAAAACTTTGTGATTCGTTTTGCAAACCAGGACGCGTTGTTCTGCATGTAACGAGTGAAGAAGAAGGGAAAGAAAGTCTCCATAGAATTAAGCGCGCCAGCTCGGTAGTCATACAAAATGGGATCGATCTACCGCATCTGAATGACTCAATAGAGCCGACGCGAGATCGTCCCGTGAGATTGCTTTACATTGGAAGACTGCACCCTATTAAAGGACTTGAGAATCTTCTGCAAGGCTTGGTCCAACTGAAGAGCCAGGTAAGACTCTCAATTTGCGGAGAGGGTAACGCGGACTACGAGGCCCGCCTACATTCGGTGGTCGCCCAACTCGGATTAAACCAGTACGTGAAATTCCATGGGCGGGTTGATGGCGAGGCTAAGGAGAAACAGTTTAGAGATGCCGATTTGTGTATAGTGCCATCCTTCAAGGAGAGCTTTTGCACGGTCATCGTTGAGTCCTTGGCCAGGGCTGTGCCGGTAATCGCCAGTCAGGGTACACCCTGGAGACGACTCGAGGAAGTAGGGTGTGGGCTGTGGGTCAACAATGATCCAAAGGAACTGTCGAAGGCTATTTCTCAGGCTACCCACATGCCATTGCTTGAGATGGGACTACGCGGTCGGGCATGGATGGAACGTGAATACTCGTGGTCCAGTGTGGCCACGAAGATGGTCGCTCTGTACAGATCGATGATCGTAGACGGTGAGTTGAACAAGAGCGAGCAATGACTGAGCAGTATGAAATAGGTATGTAGCCCAGTATTAAGCCCAGATGAACCTCGAACCATTAGACAACGTCACTCCGGTGATTCTTACCTACAATGAAGAGCCGAATATTGGGAGAACTCTGGAGTCAGTGCGGTGGGCCAAGGAAGTAATCGTTGTCGATTCTGGATCGGACGATCAGACAGAGCGAATCTCTCGAAGGTTTCCAAACGTGAGTTGGCACGTACGACCTTTCGACAGCTTTAAGTGCCAATGGGAACACGCCATTCATCGAGTCGGAGTCAGCACAAAGTACATACTCGGTCTGGATGCTGATATGGAGGTTCCCTCAGACTTTGTCACCGAGATAGCGGAGGAGTTTCTTCCTCGTAGTTGTGCGGGAGGCATTGTCCCTTTCCGCTATTGTTATAACGGTCACGCACTGCGAAGTTCTTTATGCCTACCGCAGCTCCGCATATTTGATCGAGGCAAGGTGACCGTCGCGCAACCAGCTCATGGGCATCGCTTTGAAGTAGCAGGCGCGACTTACAGGTTTCGTACTGCATTGTTTCATGATGATCGCAAGCCGCTCGAGCGCTGGGTGGAAGCTCAAATTGCTTATGCTCAACAAAACGCGGAGGCGTTACAACAAGGCGGCCCTCGTCCTTTGCGAGATCATCTCCGTAGGATGGGCGTGATGCCACCGATCATGGCCATATTGGCATATCTTCGCGCGGGTGGTCCGCTCAAAGGCGCTGCCGCGGCGCGTTATGCATATGAGCGTGGCGTGGCGGAGGGCCTACTGGCCATTCGATTGATGGACAGTCGGATGGCCAATGACGCGAAACCCAAGTAGTTCCAAAAGCCTAATTGAGGAAGGCAAAGCTGACTTCATTGACTTTGAGACCGCGAAGAAATAAATCATTGAACAAATCTCATAAGTGAGATCTTGGATGTAACGGAACAGCATTTGGTGGAAAGGTTTCACTTTTACGAAGCGCAATGGAACGGTCCTGGATCATATTTCTTGCTTAGTCTGTACGCCGACATTCATGACGAGCAAACAGAACCAGCAACATCACCATTCAATACAGAACCGGAAGCGGTGGCGACCGGGAAGTAAATTAGAATTTAGAAATTACAGAGCGACTGGGTAGACCCACGCTAGACTCAATTTTACTGAAACGGCGCGCTAGAGGTGGGGTGAAAAACTCAGAAATTCCACCCACGGGAGTTTACGGGAGTTGGGTGGATTATTTCAGATCCAACCTACAACACTGGTGACCGAGTTCTTGAATCCCACCAACGGGAGTTGGTGGATTGTTCAGATCCGGCCTCCGAAACAAAGCGACCGGGCGCATTCAAAAGCGACTTCAGTTTCATTGCCTTTCTAACGTGGAGGAATAGGTTGGACCTGAAGAATCCACCAACTTCCGTTGGTGGGATTCAGAAATTCAGAAGCCCGCGTCTGTAGGTTAGATCTGAACAATCCACACACTCCCGTGGGTGGGATTTCTGAGTTCCTCTAGCGGTTTTCACCCCGTTAGGGGTGAGATGTTTATAGTTCGTGGCTCGAATCCCCTCCGGCGCCGTTCGGAGGAGCGGAATGTACTTGAGTGCTGAAGATGTAGTTGACTTCCGCTCCTCCGAACGTCGCAGGGTATTTTGTGATGTTCAGGTCTATAACATCTCACCCTAACGGGGTGAAAACCGTTAGCTCCTTCCGAACGAAACTTTGGCGCAGTAGTGACTCAGCATTTCTAAATTCTAATTTCTAGGAATTTGGAATTTAGAAATTGCATAAGCTACTAGTATCAAAAATAATTCCAACGTAACGATGAGCGTTAACCTTCCGCTCGATAAGATGACGATTTCACTTTTACGAAGAACAACAAGCTGGGCTGGGCTCATACTCTTATCAAACCTGTACGCTGATATTGATCGCTGCTTCACTGCCGTCTAGCGTCCCGTTTCTAAAGTACGCTCATAAAAGTAGCGAAAATCACGCGGTGACTGTCACCAAGTCTGCGAAAAAGTCTGCGGGGGAAAAGCATGAGCCGTCCTGTTTTTTGCGGATGCAGAGAGCTTCGGTTTTCACCCCGATAGGGGTGAGATGTTTATAGTTCGTGGCTTCGAATCCCCTCCGGCGCCGTTCGGAGGAGCGGAATGTACTTGAGTGCTGAAGATGTAGTTGGCCTCCGCTCCTCCGAACGGCGCACGGTATTTTGTGATGTTCAGGTCTGCTCCTCTCAATTATTGTCCGGCGCCACAGTCTCAGGTATCATTGAGTCATGAAGCTGGCGGACTTCCCTGATGTGTCTGACTTACCGTTGCGGGAAAAGCTTAAATTGGTCGATGAGCTCTGGCTTTCGATGACTTCGGAACTGGACTCGCTGGAGTTTCTCAGCGAGAGAAAGAGCTTTTAGACGAGTGTTCGGCGGCTTTCCTGAAGGATCCCGGGAAGAATTTAGAACTTAGAATTTGGAATTTAGAATTGCATAAGCTACTGGTATCAAAGATAATTCCAACGTAGCCATGAGCGTTAACCTTCCACTGGATAAGATGACCACTGAAGAGAAGCTCCAAGCGATGGAAGCACTCTGGGACGACCTCACCCGTAATGAAGAGCTGTTTGAGTCGCCTCCCTGGCACGCCCAGGTTCTGCGGCACCGCGAGGAGATGGTAAGAGCGGGAGAGGAAAGCTTCATCGATTGGGAAATTGCGAAGAAACAGCTTCGCGAAGGCCTAAATGAAGATAACCATCCTCCCGTCCGCAAGAGGTGATCTTGCCGCGGGATTTGCATTTTACGAAAGTCAAGAAGAAGGCTTGGGAAACTACTTTCTCGAGTCGCTACTTTCGGACATAGACTCATTACATTTCCGTGCCGGCAGCCACTTGAGCGTTTTCGGATTTCACCGCTTGTTGTCCAAGCGGTTTCCGTATGCGATCTATTATTCATTGGACTCAGACACCGCATCCATCCAAGCGGTCTTAGACTGCTGTAGAAACCCCAGCTGGACTATTCGAAAACGACAGCGGCCCCCCATTTAGACTTAACGCAACCGCATCACTCTCCCAAGACTTACGCTCAGTTAAGCCTGAAAGCAGGCAGTGGTTTGTAAGTTCTAATTTCTTTCTAAATCCTAAATTTCTTCAATGTACATTCTTGGTATAAACGCTTATCACGGTGATGCGGCTGCGGCGATCATTAAAGATGGGAGACTGATCGCGGCGGTTGAAGAGGAGCGATTCAATCGCATCAAACATTGCGCCGGCTTTCCTTCTGAGTCGGTGCGGTACTGTCTGGCAGCGGCGGGTATTCAGATTCAGGACGTCGATCATATCGGTATCTCCCGCGACCCTTCCGCCCACTTGCACAAGAAAATACTGTTTGCGGCTAGTAGGGCAGCAGTTCAGGTGGCAGGGGCAGGAGGCAGGGGCAGGAGGCAGGAGCGGGACCAGCGGCAGGAGACAGGAGCAGGAGCAGGAATACTGCGTCAGGTTGCTGATCGGCTTAGCAACGCTGCGAAGGTAAGGGACTTGAAAGACGATATTGCCCGCGCTCTTGGCATTTCGAAGAAAAGTCTGCGGGCGCAGTTTCATAACATTGAACACCACCACGCGCATCTGGCCAGTTCATTCTTTGTTTCACCGTTCGAAAGAGCCGCTTTGCTTTCCATCGATGGCTTTGGCGACTTCATTTCAACGATGTGGGGCGTGGGCGAAGGCAACTCCATCAAGGTGCTGGGCCAGGTTGAGTATCCTCACTCGTCCGGAATTGTGTATACCGCGACCACCCAGTTTCTGGGTTTTCCTCACTACGGTGACGAAGGCAAGATTATGGGTCTCGCGCCCTACGGGCAGCCGTGTTACATCGAAGAGTTTCGAGACATCATTCGCACGGAAGAGCGCGGACAGTTTCGTCTTAACCTCGATTATTTCCGCCACCATGCCGAAGGCGTGGAGATGACATGGGACAACGGGTCTCCGGTCATTGGCCAAATTTACTCGGATGCTTACGCTCGCACATTTGGACAACCACGGGAAACAGGTGGACCACTGACTGATCGAGATCGTGACGTCTCCGCCAGTTTGCAGTTGCGGCTCGAAGAGGTGGGGTTTCACATTCTCAATCATCTTCACGAGCAAACCGGTCTCACCGATCTGGGTCTGTCAGGCGGTGTTGCTTATAACTCGGTGATGAATGGAAAGATTTTGCTCAGCACGCCGTTTCGCCGAGTGTTCATTCAACCCGCAGCCGGCGACAGTGGCACGGCAGTGGGCGCGTGCTACCAGATCTACAATGACTTAGTAAAGCAAACTGTTAGTTTGCTGACTGGTGA
>Ga0137373_10004217_pt1 | contig 15694 bp, 14 predicted proteins | sample SagtaG_5_FD_104912 | JGI IMG/M metagenome (GOLD analysis project Ga0137373, IMG submission 104912) | Vadose zone soil microbial communities from Sagehorn Ranch, Mendocino, California, USA - Sage1_R_80_16 metaG | ecosystem: Environmental > Terrestrial > Soil > Vadose zone | place: USA...
GCCTGCTTTCTGAGGACCGGGAGATCGTCGATCTCGGATCAGGGGCGGGGCTCCCCGGGATCCCCCTGGCCATCGCGGAGCCGGAGCGAAGCTTTGCCCTCGTGGAGGGCAGGCGGAAGGCCGTGGCGTTCCTCCTGCCCTCCACGAGGGCAAAGCTTCGCTCCGGCTCCGCGATGGCCAGGGGGATCCCGGGGAGCCCCGCCCCTGATCCGAGATCGACGATCTCCCGGTCCTCAGAAAGCAGGCAGTCTCTCCCTCGAAGCGAGTCTAGGATGTGACGATCTCTCAGCTTCGTTCTGTCGGCCTGGGATATGAGCCCAAGCCCCAGGGCGCGGCCGGAAAGCACCGCTTCATACCGCTCTAACTGCAGCGCTTGATGATGGGAGATGCCGACGCCCGCCTCCTAAGGTTTCACGTGAAACGCCCTGCTCGCGTGGTCATCGGCTTCGCGCACCCGGCTACCCTCTTCTGCGGATGACTACCCGCCGCCGAGGCTCTTCTCCCTCACTTCCGGTCTCAAGGTCGCCGAACGGGGCTACCGTATCGTGGACGACCTTCCTCTCGAAAGCGGCCATTGGCTCCATCGCCTCCGCCGTGCCCGATCTGCGCACTCGTTCCGCCGCTTCCCTGGCCCTCCGGGCAATGAAAGCGCGTTGCCGCTTCCGGTAGTTCTCCACGTCCACCTGCACGCTGCACCGCGCGTGCGTCTCTCTGTGGACGTGAGAGCGAACCAGCTCCTGCAGCGCGTCCAACGTATGCCCCCGCTTCCCGATGAGAAGGGCGACATCCTCGTCTCCATCACCAGCCCAGATATCGACGTACCTGACACCATCCTCGATGGTGGTCTCGAGTTCGGCGTCGATGCTCATCGCGGCAAGGAGCCCTTCGAGGAACCGCCGAGCCACCTCCGCTTGTTCATCGGAGACCTCTTCGGTTCCGGAGACCTCTTCGGTTCCCGACACCTCGCCCGCAACTCGGACCCTCACGATCGCGGGCCGAGAGCTTATCCCCAGGAAGCCGGTGTGGGGCTCCTGGACAACGTCGATTCGAGCTTCCTGTTCGCTCACGCCCAGCTCTTGGAGGGCTGCTTCAATCGCCTCTTCAACGCTTGCGGCGCTTCTTTCGATCTCCTGCATCGCGCGCTCCGCTCGACCCACCGCCACCCCCGCTTCCGCCGGATCGTGGAGGTAAAGGTCCCCGACGGCGTCCCCCGCCCGGGCCGAGCTCCGGCTTCCGGCCGACGCCCTGCCCGTCGTCACCAGCCCCTCTGCCGGCCGTGCCCCGACGCGGCACGCCCGATCCCGTTCCCGACCTCCCAGTCGTCCTGCCGGAACCCCGAGACGGGCCACGTCTGACTGCTCCCCCGGGCCTCCCCGTTCCCCCCGGCTGACCGCCACGCCCACCGTCCCCGGAAGGGCCCTTCCCCGGCGCCTTCCTGGCTGGCTCCTCCTGGCCCTTCCCCCCGCGCTGCAGCATGAAGTGCTGCTGTCCGATCTGGACCAGGTTCGTGGTCGTCCAGTACACAACCAGCCCCATGGGAAAGATGAACCCCCACACCCCGAACAGGATCGGCATGAATCTCGTGATCATTTGCTGTTGCTGGTTCACGGTCGAGGGGGATGCCCGCTGCATCTGCCGTTGCTGGTAGTAGGTCGTGAGCACCATGAGCCCAGCGAGCACGTAGTACGGGATCCGCACCGGGAAGCCATGTCCGCAATGAAGCGTGGGGCTTGTGAACTTGTCCTCAGGCGGCCAGCCCTTCGGGTACGTGATCGGAACCTCTCTTCCCGCCTCCACCGCTGAGCAAAGCAAGTTGTCATTGACCCCCAGAAACGAGGTGTCCTGATTCACGATCGCTGTGTGCAGCGAGGAGTCTTGCGGGATGTGCACCAAGCCCCCCGGCACCCGAAGAACCGCGAACAGGGCGATCAGGAGAGGAAACTGCAGAAGGAGGGGGAGGCACCCGCTCAGCGGGTTCACTCCTCGCTCCCTGTAGAGCTTCATGGTCTCTTCGTTGATCTTCTGGCGGTTTCCCTTGTACTTCTGCTGAATCGCCTTGACCTGCGGCTGGATGGCCTGCATGGACTGCATGCTCCTGATCTGCTTCAACCCCAGGGGGAGCAGCAACACGCGCATGGCCAACGTCAGCAGAATGATCGCGATCCCGTAGTTCGGGATCAGCCTGTAGAAGAAGGCCAGAATAGAACCGATCCCGTACAGCAGCGACTGGAAGATGGCGATCCCGATCACGCCGCCGCCCCTACTTCCCTGCGCCGCTCTACATGCCTGCCGTGTATGACAGACTCATACGACCCGTGGCCTTTCGGCGGATGGTCCACCCCGCCCCTCGACAGCGGTGAGCACCGCAAGATCCTCCACACAGTGAGCGCGATCCCCCGAAGCGCCCCGCATTCCCGGATGGCCTGCTCAGCGTAGGCAGAGCAGCTCGGGTAGAACCGGCAGCGCCCACCCAGCAGAGCGCCCAACGTGATCCTGTATGCGCGAATGGCTCCGATCAGAACAAACCGCACCGGCCACCCAGCAGCCCACCATAACCGCGCCACTCGCCCGCTCACGGCGAGATCACCCCAGCCGCCCGGAGGAGCTCTTCCATGTCCCGCGCCACGTCGCCCATCCCCGCTCCCTTGATGCCCGCTCGGGCCACGAACACCACGTCGTACCCTGATCGGGCCCCGGACCGAAGACCACGCCACGCCTCCCTCAGCAGGCGCCGAGCCCTGTTCCTGATGACAGCAGTGCCCACCCCACGCCCACACACAAACCCGCTGCGCGGCCCATCCAACTGGGGCCGGACGTACAGTACCATCCACCTCCCCGAGAAGCGCCGCCCGCCGCGGAGCACCTCGGCGAACTCAGGTCCTCTTCGGATCGTCGCAGGGTATGCAGCGACTCGAGATGGGGAAGGCGTCATGGGCTGCGGCCCCGGTGTCCGATCGCCGGAATTCAGGCTGAGATCCGAACGCGCCTCTTGCCACGCCGTCTGGCGAGAATGCGCCGTCCTGCCCGGGTGCGCATGCGTACCCGGAACCCATGGCGCTTCTTCCGGCGGCGATTGTTTGGCTGGTAGGTGCGTTTCATCGAGAGCGCTCCAAGGGCGCGAGGGTAAGCCCCCGGCGTCAGACCCCCGAGTATAGCGGGCGCCCTTCATCGAAACGGGCCTCTGCAGCGGGGACGGAGACGGAAAAAAGGTCGCCAAGACCACCCCGTCGCCTTGGCAACTCCAAACTCACCGGCGCTATACTCCGCTCCGCTCCGACAACCTCCCCCGGACCGTTCCCCCGGAGCGGGGACCGTGTTTCCCCAATTGTGGAAAGTGGCTGTGGATAAATGACATCCGCCGTTGCCGACTCTCCTGTGGGAGAGTCTGTCGATCCGCAGGAGAACTCCGCTCGCACGGCGTGGGTGGCGGTGACTGAGCGGGCCCGCCGCGAGCTGTCTGAGGCATCTTTCAAGCTCTGGTTCGCTGAGCTGGCCCCCGGCCGGGCCAGGCAGTCGGTGGTCGAGCTCCTCGCTCCGAACACATACGTCAGAAACTGGCTCGCCGGCCACTACATGAAGCTCATCACATCCGAGGCCCGCAGAGCCCTCGGCCCATCGACCCGCGTCGAACTGAGCGTTGCCTCCAACGGCCAGCCCGGCCCGGACGATGACGGAGTGTCCCCGCCCGGAGCCGCCCCTCACCCGACCCACACCGCAAGTCGGGCAGGGAAACGCGATGGATCCCACGGCAGCCGCCCGGCTCAACCGACGGGGGTCGGCGGGCCGACGGACCACTCGATCGACCAATCGAGTCTCGATGAGGCACTCAGAGACGCCTCCCCCTTTCCGTATCGCTACACGTTCGAGAACTTCGTCTCAGGACCGAGCAACAAATTCGCCCATGCAGCGGCACTGGCCGTAGCGGAAGCTCCTCCCTCCAAGGCGTATAACCCCCTGTTCATCTACGGAGGGGTTGGCTTGGGAAAGACGCATCTCCTGTTCGCCATCGCCAATCACGTCTGGACGCTGTCCCCCGGCACGCGCGCGAGGTACGTGACCTCCGAGAGCTTCATGACTGAGTTCATCAAGGCTGTGCGGGAGCGCCGTGGGTATGCCTTTCAGCGTCAATACCGCGATGTGGAGGTGCTGCTCCTCGACGATGTCCAGTTCCTGGGAAGAGCCGAGGAGACCCAGACCGAGTTCTTCCATACCTTCAATCACCTCCACCAGCACGAGCGGCAAATCGTGATCGCCAGCGATCGCCCACCGCAGGAGCTGGGAGGGATCGAGGAACGGCTGCGCAGCCGCTTTCGGTCCGGCCTGGTCGTCGACGTCCAACCGCCCGATCTGGAAACGCGGGTCGCCATCCTCCAGATGAAAGCGCTCCGCGATCGGCTCGAGGTGTGCAATGACGTGCTCCTATATATCGCTTCGAAGTTCGACAGCAACATCCGCGAGCTGGAGGGCGCGCTCCTCCGAGTCAACGCCTACGCGTCCATCACCCACCAGGGCGTCGATCTGGCCCTGGCCGAGCGTGCCCTGGAGGACCTACTCCCGGAGTCCGGACAGGAGATCCATCCAGCAACCATCCTGGAGGGGACCACCGCGTACTTCGGCCTCGCTCCAGGAGACCTCCTATCGAAGAGCCGATCGCGCCAACTGACCACCGCCCGGCACATCGCCATGTATCTGATGCGAGAGTTCACCGGCCTCTCGCTCATCAAGATCGGTGAACTGTTCGACCGCGACCACACCACCGCACTCCACGGGATCAAGAAGATCGAGGGGCTCATGCCCGCTCGGGGGAGCGTCTACCGTCAGGTCCAGGAGCTCACCAAGAGCCTCCGCACGTCCAAAGCAGGGCCCTCGTGACAGAACCCTGTGTGATCGCTGTGGCGACACGGTGGGAATCTCGATCGTTCTTCCGACCGCTCATCCCACTCCCGTGTCCCCACCAAGCCTCATCCACAGGCTGTCCCCTGTCACACCCACGCCGTACGCTGGGAACGCTCGACTCCATCCACAACATCAACAGCACCTGCTACTACCAGATAAGAATGTAAGACCAGTATCAGAGGACGGTGGGGAGGTAGGCGGTGAAGTTCAAGTGCGATCGCGACACACTGTCTGAGGCCCTTCAGGTCATGCAGCGCGCTGTCTCGAGCAGACCGGGAATCCCGGCGCTCGGGGGCGTACTGATCCATGCCACCGGGGACGGGCTGATGCTTGCGGCTACGGACCTGGAGGTTTCGGCCCGTCTGAGCCTGGAGTCAGTGCAAGTTCAGCAGGAGGGGGTGGCGCTGGCGCCGGCCCGTCTTCTGACCGAGATGGTGAAGGGCTTCGATCAGGCGCCGGTGGAGTTCGAGTACGAGGGGGGGCAGGCCAGGATCGTCTGCAACAACTACGAGGGGACGGTCCGGTGCTTGCCAGCCGAGGACTTTCCGGAGCTGCAGGATCCATCGGGGACGCGCGTTACGGTGAGGGCGGCGGACCTGGCAGAGGGTATCTCGCAGGTCGTGAGGGCGGCGTCTCGCGATGAGGCCCGGCCCATCCTGACTGGGGTCCTTCTCGAGATCAATCGGGAGGGTCTGACCATGGCTGCGACGGATTCATATCGGTTGGCCGTGAGGGAGCTCCCCGCCACGGCGGAAGGGGAGGCCCGGGCCCTGATACCGGAGCGGGCTCTGAGCGAAGCCGGGCGGGCCGCAGCAGGCGAGGACAAGGGGGACGTTGAGCTGTTCGTGGATCAGGGCCAGGTGTCCCTGCGATGTGGTCGGCTGACTCTAACCTCGCGGCTGATCGAGGGTGAGTTCCCCAACTACCGCCAGCTCCTTCCGGACCGGTACGAGAACCGGCTTGAGGCGTCCCGTCAGCAACTGATCGATGCGGTGCGCAGGGTGGGCTTGCTGGCCAGGGAAAGCTCCCCCATCAAGATGGAGTTCAATGCCCTCGGTGTGCGGCTGATCTCGTCATCTCCAGATCTGGGCGGGGCCATCGAGTCGGTGGAGGCGCAATTCGAGGGTGACGAATTGACGGCCGCGTTCAACCCCACGTATCTGGTTGATGGGCTCGTGGCGGCTGCGGGAGAGCGAGTCCACGTGGAGGTCAGGGATGGCCTGAAGCCAGCCGTCATCAGGGGGGCGGAGGAGGCGTTCGTGTACCTGGTGATGCCGGTGCGCCTCCCGGCCCCGGTGGGGTAGGGCAGCATCGCCCCGGCTGGCGTAACTTTACGCTGGATCGAGATCCGAGACTTCCGCAACCACCGCCAGGTGGCGCTGGAGGTTCCTCCCGGGCTGACCGTGGTGGCAGGCCCGAACGCCGAGGGCAAGACCAATCTCCTGGAGGCGATGTTCTATCTGTGCGCTCTGGCTTCCCCCCGGGTGAGTTCCGACCAGCCCCTGGTGCGTCGGGGAGCCCACTCCGCGTACCTGCGGGGAGAGGTGGAGGGCTCTGGGGGGCGATTTCTGATCGAGGTGGAGATCCGTTCTGGGGGCCAGAATCGGGTTCAGGTCAATCGGTCAACGGTGCGTCGCAGACGCGACCTGCGGCGCACCGTCCGGGCCGTGTTCTGCGGGCCGGATGATCTGGCGGTGGTGGAGGGAGATCCTTCGGAACGGCGGCGGTTCCTGGACGAGTGCGTGGCCGCATTGTGGCCCTCCAAGGACGGTGTGTCGGGGGCGTACGAGCGAGTCCTCCGCCAGCGCAATCGGTTGCTCAAGGATTGGGGTGGAGAGGGCGAGCCCCCTGGCCTGCAGACCTGGGACGAGCAGCTCGTGAGGCACGGCGCGGAGCTCACGGCCGTTCGAAGCCGAGCCGTACTGGCCATCGGAGAGCGGGCTGGCGAGGAGTTCCGCGCGTTGTCCGGCCAGGCCATGACGGTTGAGTATCAACCGTCGGTGGAGGCCCGCGGTGAGGGACTGGACCGAGCCTTCCAACTTGGCCTCGCCCAGCGGCGGGGAGAGGAGCTGGCCCGACGGGTCACGCTGGTTGGGCCCCATCGGGACGACGTGGGGCTCATGGTGCAAGGGCTGGCCGCGCGGTCCTTCGCCTCGCACGGGGAGGCGTGGGGCGCCGCCGTCTGCCTGCGGCTGGGTCTGGGCGAGGCGCTGGTTTCAGAGGCTGGGGAGCCCCCGATCACCTTCCTGGACGATCCCTTTTCGGGCCTGGATCCCGATCGGAGGCGGAGCCTGGCCCAGGTCCTGCCGGGCCGGGGGCAGGTTCTGGTGGCTGTTCCCGAGGACCACCATCTGCTTCCGGGAGCTACCGTGTGGCATCTGCAGGCAGGCCGCGTTGTCCGGGAGTGAGCGGTCGGGTCGATCCCGCCCGGCGTCGAGGCAGCGCGGTCACGGGCGAACCGAAGAGCCGCAACAGTTGGGAACGGTCCTCGGGGAGCTGACCCAGAAGAGCCCCCTGGCCACCGGGGTCGCCGTGGGGCATCTGGCGCTGCGCTGGGATCAGGTGGTTGGGGAAAGGCTGGCCAAGGAGACCTCTCCGGCCGGCTTTCACGGAAACGTCTTGATCGTCGAGGCTGCCTCTGCCGGGTGGGCCGCACAGGTCCGGTTCCTGGCTCGGGAGGTCGCGGCCAGGGTCAACGAGGCCCTGGGGGATGAGCGGGTTCGGGAGGTCCGGGTGACTCTTCGCCGGGCCCGCTGACCCGACATATCCGAGCGGGGAGCAGGCGCTGGGATGGTAATTCTCATGCTATAATTGGTGTGCCGATTCCCCTGAGGAATCGATTCCTCCCCGAAGGAGCCGAGCGCCGCTTGTGCGGTGCCTGGTGGAGGCAACGTGACGAGAAAGACCCCGGACAACAACTACACCGCAGCGGACATCACTGTCCTTGAAGGGTTGGACCCGGTCCGCAAGCGGCCCGGAATGTACATTGGCACCACCGGCGTGCGGGGGCTCCACCATCTGGTCTACGAGGTGGTGGACAACTCGATCGACGAGGCCCTGGCCGGATGGTGCACGAAGATCGTTGTCCAGCTCCTTGCGGACGGAGGGTGCAGGGTAGTCGACAATGGCCGGGGGATCCCGGTGGGACCGATCCCCGGACAGAAGGATGGACGCCCCGCCGTCGAGGTCGTCCTGACCACATTGCACTCGGGGGGGAAGTTCGACCAAAAGTCCTACGCCGTGGCCGGTGGCCTGCATGGTGTGGGCGTTTCTGTTGTGAATGCCCTGTCCAGGCGCCTGGTGGTGGAGGTTGCCAGGGACGGCTTCGTGTGGCGACAGGAGTTCCATCGGGGGGTGCCGACGGGGAGGCTCCGCAAGGTGAAACCCTCTACGAAGACCGGCACCAACGTCACCTTCTGGCCCGATCCCGACGTCTTCGAAGAGGTGGTGTTCAAACGCGAAACCCTGGCCGAGCGCCTGCAGGAGGAAGCGTTCTTGGTACGCGCCGTGGAGATCGCATTGGTCGATGAGCGGGACAGGCCGGCTCTCAAGCAGTTGTTCCGGGCAACCGGTGGTCTGGCAGACTTCGTGAAGCACCTCGCCACGGGGAAGGAAGCGCTCCACAACAAGACCGTCCACTTCAGCGCCTCGCGTGAGAGCAGCGAGGTCGAGGTGGCCATGCAGTGGAACACAGGGTACGCCGAGTCCATCCATACATTTGCTAATACTATTAACACCCACGAGGGCGGCATGCACGAGGAGGGATTCAAGAAGGCGCTGTCGAACGTGGTCAATCGATACGCCCGCACGAAGGGTCTTCTCAGGGAGAAGGAGGAGAACCTGATCGGGGAGGACATCCGGGAAGGCCTGACCGCGATCGTATCGGTGAAGCTGGCCGAGCCGCAGTTCGAGGGCCAGACGAAGACGAAGCTCGGGAACACCGAGATGCGCTCTTTCGTGGAGACCACGGTGAACGCCGAGCTCATGACGTGGCTGGAGGAGCACCCCACAGAGGGTCGCAAGATCGTGACCAAGTCCTTGCAGGCGGCCAAGGCTCGGATGGCCGCCCGGCAGGCCAGGGACCTGACCCGCCGGAAGGGGCTGCTCGAGTCCTCCGCGCTGCCGGGAAAGCTGGCCGACTGTCAGCTGACGGATCCCGCGGTATGCGAGATCTTCATCGTCGAGGGGGACTCGGCTGGCGGCAGCGCGAAACAGGCCCGGGACCGGTCCTTCCAGGCCATCCTGCCGCTGTTCGGGAAGATCCTCAACGTGGAGAAGGCCCGGCTGAACAAGATCCTGGAGAACCAGGCGATCCAGATGCTGATCAGCGCCATCGGGACCGGGGTGGGGGACGAGTTCGACATCACGAAGTCTCGGTACGGCAAGATCGTGCTGCTCGCCGACGCCGACGTCGACGGAGCGCACATCCGGACCCTCCTCCTTACGTTTCTGTTCCGGCACATGCTGCAGCTCATCGAAGCGGGAAACGTGTTCGTGGCCCAGCCGCCGCTGTACAGGGTGAAGACCGAGGGAAGGTACGTCTATGTGCATGATGACAGGGCGCTCGAGCACCTGCGGAACAGCAACGGCGAGAGGAAGATGGACATCCAGCGGTTCAAGGGCCTCGCCGAGATGGAGGCCGAACAGCTGTGGGAGTCCGCGATGAACCCCGAGACGCGGGTCCTCAAGAGGGTGAATATCGAGGACGCTGCGGCCGCCGACCGGATGTTCAGCATTTTGATGGGTGAGGACGTGGAGGCCCGCCGCGACTTCATCCAGCAGAACGCCAGGGACGCCTTCATCGATGCGTAGCGGCGGCGTCGGCTGCCCTGAGGTGTGCTAGGTGGCGGTCGAGGAGCGGATCGACGAGGTCGTGGTCGAGGAGGAGATCCAGTCCTCGTTCATCGACTACGCCATGTCCGTGATCGTCTCGCGCGCACTGCCGGACGTGCGGGATGGCCTGAAGCCCGTGCACCGGCGGATCCTGTTCTCGATGCTGGAGGGCAACCTGACTCCGGACCACCCTCGCCGGAAGTCGGCCTCGGCCGTCGGGGACGTGATCAAGAAGTACCACCCTCACGGGGACGTGGCCGTCTACGACGCCCTGGTCCGCATGGCCCAGGACTTCTCCCTGCGCTACCCGCTGGTCGATCCCCAGGGGAACTTCGGCTCCGTCGACGGTGACCCGCCGGGAGCCATGCGCTACACGGAGGCGCGGCTCGGTCCGCTGACGATGGAGCTGCTTCGGGACATCGACAAGGAGACCGTCGATTTCATCCCGAACTTCGACGGGTACGAGCAGGAGCCCGTGGTGCTGCCGGCCAGGTTCCCTAATCTGCTGGTCAACGGCTCGGCCGGCATCGCAGTCGGGATGGCCACCAACATTCCGCCCCACAACCTCGGCGAGATCATCGACGCGGTGGTCCTGTCCATCGACAAGCCCGACGCCTCCGTGCGAGACCTCATGAGGAAAGTAAAGGGGCCTGACTTCCCGACCGCGGGCATGGTCATCGGTCGCGAAGGGATTCGGGATGCTTACCAGTCGGGACGCGGGTCGATCAAGATGCGGGCCCGAGTGACCATCGAGGAGGGCCATCATGGTCGGCTGCGCCTGATCGTGACGGAGCTGCCGTACCAAGTGAACAAGGCCCGGCTGGCCGAGAAGATCGCCCAGCTGGTGAACGCGCGGCGATTGACCGACATCGCCGATCTCAAGGACGAGTCCAGCGGGCGGGGCGGGATGCGACTGGTCATTGACCTGAAGCGGGGGGCGAACCCGCATGTGGTCCTGAACCAGCTCTACCGGCACACCCAGATGCAGGACACGTTCGGCGTGATCATGCTGGCTCTGGTCGACGGGGTGCCTCGGACGCTGAACCTGGCCCAGGTGATCCAACATTACGTTGGCCATCAGCAGGAGGTGGTGACCCGGCGCACCCGGTTCGACCTGCGCAAGGCCCAGGAACGAGATCACATCGTCAGGGGACTGCTGATCGCGCTGGCGAATATCGATGAGGTCATCGCGATCATCCGCGGCTCGGCCGACGCAGAGCAGGCCCGAACCCGACTGATGGAACGCTTCAGTCTCTCCGAGATCCAAGCCAATTACATCCTGGACATGCCGCTTCGCCGGCTAACCCGGCTAGAGCGCCAGAAGCTGGAGGAGGAGCACAGAGAGCTGGTGGGCACCATCCGCCGACTCAAGGGCTTGCTCAAGGATCCCCAGGCGATCCTCGCCGTGGTGAAGGAGGAGCTGCTCGGGATCAGGGGGAAGTTCGCCGACCCCCGTCGAACCGAGATTCGGGCAGCCGAAGGGGATCTGGAGCAGGAGGACCTGATCCAAGAGCAGGACGTGATCATCACGATCACCCGCGCCGGATACCTGAAGCGGTTGCCGCTGGAGACCTATCGCCGGCAGGGCCGGGGGGGAAAGGGCGTGATCGGTGCCAATCTGAAGGCCGACGACATCATCAGCCAGGTGTTCACCACCACCACCCATCACTGGCTCCTGGTCTTCACCAACCGTGGGAGGGTCTACCGGACGAAGGTGCACGAGGTGCCGGAGAGCACCCGCCAAGCTCGGGGCATCTACGTGGCGAACCTGCCGGGGATGGGCTTCGGCTCCGAGGAGCGCGTGGCCGCAGTGATCGACCTCAAGGAGTACGAGGACGGCAGATACCTTGTCTTCGCCACCAAGAATGGGCTGGTGAAGAAGACCGTGCTCGCCGAATACGACTCGCCACGGACCGGCCTGGCCGGGATCAACCTGAGGGACGGCGATGAGCTGATCGGGACATTGCTCAGCGATGGAAAGGACGACCTGATCCTGGTATCACGGCTGGGGCAGGCGCTTCGATTCTCGGAAGGCGGGGTCCGACCAATGGGCCGGGCCACCGCCGGAGTCATCGGCATGAAGCTGCGGCAGGGTGATGAGGTGATCGCCATGGTGGCCACCAGCCAAGGTGATGGCCTGCTCACGGTCACCGACAACGGGTATGGGAAGAGAACGCCGTTCGAGGAGTACCCGAAGAAGGGTCGGGGCGGTCTGGGCGTGAAGACGGCGATGCTGACGTCCAGGGTGGGCAAGCTGGCCGGAGCCTTTGCCATCAGCAAGGACCAGGACCTCCTGGTCATCGCCAACGATGGGCAGGTCATCAGGGTTCCGGCCACCCAGGTTCGAAGGGCCGGCCGAGACACCCAGGGTGTTCGGGTCATGCGTCTGGGGAAGGGACGCTCTGTGGGGGCGGTCGCCCCCGTCATCACGCAGTTCGACGAGTAGCCAGACCGGCTGAGCCGTTTCGCCATCCCCGAGGATCGGAGGGACCGTAGGGATCCGGTCACCGAGTGCGGAGGCGGAACCGGGAGCCCAGGCGGTGAGTCTTTTCTGTGGACCCGCCGGTGACTGCTTGCCGAAACGCCCTGGTACGCGTACAAAGTACATATCCCTTCGGTGACAGGAGACGAAGGGCCAGCTGCGCACGTCAATGGAGAGACCGGCGGAAAGAGGACGAGTCATGAGGGCGGTCGTTCAGACGGAGGATTTCACGTCTCGCGGGGAGGAAACCCCCACGATCCCCCGCCAGAGCACCGTAGTGGTGCGGCGGGTTCACCCCCTCTCGGTGTTGAAGTTCTCCTTGCTCTTCTACTTCTGTCTCATGCTCATCGTCCTGTTCGCGCTGATCATCCTGTACTGGGTGCTCGGGGTCATCGGCGCCCTGAACTCTCTCCAGCACCTCACCGGCGAGCTGCTGGCCAACAACTCGTACAAGTTCAACGGGTTCTGGATCTTCTCCCGTCTGTTCCTGGTGATGGCGGCGGGAGTCGTCGTGTGGTCGCTGGTCAATACCTGTCTGGCCATGCTGTACAACTTGATCTCCGATGTGCTCGGGGGCATCCAGGTGACCCTTTCCGAGCGCCGGTGAGGGGCGCCAGCTCGGCGGAGCGTGTCGCCGAGCAGTGGTGAGTCGCATGATCATTGACACGTTCAGAAGACCCCGAGTAGGCTTGCGCCGAGCCAGGGACCGGCCTCGAGGGGTCTGATCGCAGGGCCTGTAGCTCAGGCGGTTAGAGCGCATCCCTGATAAGGATGAGGTCGATGGTTCGAGTCCATCCAGGCCCACCGGCGACCGAGGAGGAAGTGATGGGGGACGAGGCACAGGAAGAGCCGAAGAAGAAGGGCGGGAAACTCCGCAAGTTCTTTCTCTTCACAATGATCGCCGGTGCGGTCGCCGGCGTCGTTACGTTCTTCAAGCGTCGCAGGAGTTCTTCGGTGGATGAAAGCGAGTGGCAGGAGCTCCCCCCTCCGGAGGGCACCTAGCTCCCTGATCCCTGCTGCCCGCCAAGGATCGCGCCGCCAGGGTCTTCTCATCGTACGTTCAGGTCATTGCTGTTCAATCGCGCCTGAGGGTCTGCAGGCCATCGCCAGGCCGTCCGACAGGGCCGTGGCCTCAGGGGCGATCGAGTGGACGAGTTCAGGACCGAACGGGGAGATGTCCTCCTGTGGGTGCAAACAACCCTGGCAGGGGACAGCGGATCTTCCCCCGCCGAGGCGCGGCTGGCGCAGTCCTCGCCGTCTGCTGGCCACCTTCGGCCCGCTCGTCCAGGAGCGTCCCGTCGAGGGGATTGGTGCCCTCCCCGAGGGGCCTCAGATCGTGGACCTGGACCATGCCTGCTCGACCCCGTCACCGAAGCCCGCAGCGTCGCCGCTCTTCGACGGGACCTGGAGCTCTTCTTCGACCTCGAGCCCTCGGTGATCGTTCCTCGCTTCTCGTTCGTCGTTCTCCGCGTCGTGCCCCTGGCCTCGATCCGACGACAGAGCGGGGGCACGGTGGCCGACGGCGTCCTGAGGACGGTGGTTGAGGTGGCCCCTTTCGTGCTTGGCCCTCTGTCACGGATATACCGGTGGGGGCTGGATGAGCTGGCCCTGGCATTGACGGACTCCGACACGGAACAAGCGGAGGAAGCGACGATCGCGCTCCGGAAGCAGATCCAGCGCGTCCTCGCAGACCGAGGCTTCCCCTCCGTTTCGATCGACCTGCTTCCGATGGCCCTTCCATCCTTCCTGTCCTTCCTCGATGGGATTGCAGGCCGAGCTACCTCAGCCCGGGCCGGAGGGAAGGCGGAGCTGGCTCAGGCTGGCTGACTCCTCGTTGCCCATGCTGGCGGGCCGATTTTCCAGACCCCGGTATTTGCCAATGACTCATTGACGTCGCACCATAGCGGCACGGGAGAAAGGAGGTGGTCCGTTTGCATAAACCGTACGCGACCCCCGAGGTGGCTGGCTGCTGAGCCGTCCCTCGGCGGGCCGGGGCCAACCGCCCCGCCCGTCAGCCGGTAGGGCCTGGGCCTTTCGATGGATCGACCCATCGGGGCCCGGCCGTGGGATTGCCGGCAGAATCCAACCAGACCACCGCACCTGCGGGCCCCGGGCTGGTCGACCGGGCGGCCACCCTTATGGCTACCCATGAGGAGCCGAAGAGCCGGCGGGAGATGACAAACAGACAGATGGTGGTGGGGCCGGGCTATGCTCGGCCCCACGCATCCACAGCCGATGCGTACACTCCCCAGGATGGGGCGGGGCATCACCCGTGCATGGAACGAAGCCCAGGCCGCAGCCGAGCAAGCCGGCGTCCGGGTGCACCCGCTGGTCGATCTGGAGCAGGGTGACCGGGTCCGGGCCGTCATCGATCGTGTGTGGGGGGCTCAGGTCCTGCCCCGCGAGCTCCTCCGAGCCTTTCAGCATGCCGGCGGCACCATGCTGGGGGCGGAGGCCCAGGGAGAGCTGGTCGGCTTCGTCCTGGGCTTCCTGGGGTGGGAGGAGGGGCTTCACGTGCACTCCCACATGCTTGCCGTGATGCCGGAGTGGCAGTCCGAGGGGGTGGGATACGCTCTCAAGCTTGCTCAGCGGGCAACGTGCCTCGATCACGGCGTGGCGGAGGTGCGCTGGACGTACGATCCACTAGTAGCGCGGAACGCCAGGTTCAACCTGGTCAAGCTCGGGGCGGTGGCCACTCGGTTCCTGCCTGCCCACTACGGCGAGATGTCCGATCGCCTCAATCGGGGCGATCGGAGCGACCGGCTCGAGGTGCGCTGGCGGCTGTCGTCGACCCGCGTAGAGGATGGGCTTCGCCGGTCGGTTCGGCAGCCGGAGCGAGGCGACGACGTCTTGCGAGCGGGGAGGGAGCCTTGCTCACCGGATCCTCGACCGGTGGCGGCCACGGTCCGTCCGGGTGCCGGAGCGGTCGTCGCCATCCCCCGAGATCATTTTGAGCTGCGACAGCGGGACCCGAGTCTGGGTCGAGAGTGGCGTGACGCTACAGCCCGTGCATTCACCGCCTGCTTTGCCGCGGGTCTGGAGGCTACGTGGTTCACCCCGCAGGGGGAGTATCTGTGGGAGCCAGCGGGCGCAGCGCGATGAACGGTGACACGGCGATGGCCATTCGGCGCATCGAGCTCGTGGAGGTGGCCATACCGTTGGTTCGGCCGTTCCGCACGAGCTTTGGCGAGGAACGGGAGAAGCGGGCCATCCTGGTTCGGGTCGACGGCCTGGGAGGCGTGGGGGAGGCGTCGGGGTGGGGCGAGTGCGTGGCGTCGCCGGAGCCTCGTTATTCCGAGGAGTGGCTGGACGGGGCCTGGTTGATGCTGCACGAGTATCTGGGGCCCGCGCTGACGGAGGGTGGTGCGCTGGAGGGCCCCCACGAAGTGGGGCAGCGGCTCAGGTGGGTGCGGGGGCACCGCATGGCGAAGGCTGCCCTCGAGGCGGCCGTCGCGGACGCGTGGCTGCGGGCGAGGGGGGAGA
>Ga0137373_10004218_pt1 | contig 15692 bp, 18 predicted proteins | sample SagtaG_5_FD_104912 | JGI IMG/M metagenome (GOLD analysis project Ga0137373, IMG submission 104912) | Vadose zone soil microbial communities from Sagehorn Ranch, Mendocino, California, USA - Sage1_R_80_16 metaG | ecosystem: Environmental > Terrestrial > Soil > Vadose zone | place: USA...
GAATGAATGGTTGCAAAGTTTTGCATATCGTATTAATATCAGCTGGTGGTTGTTTGCTATTGCAGGATTGATTGCTATAATTATTGCATTTGCCACAATCAGCTTCCAGGCAATAAAAGCAGCCATTGCAAATCCGGTGAAGAGTTTGAGAACGGAGTAAAAACATAACGATGAAAAATAAAGTTGTATTTGTATTTATAACGGGAATTAATTTTTTTCTTCTTTTATCTGATGATGCATGGACGCAGGAGACACCCATTCATTATGATTCTGTGTATTCAGCTGTTTTAAAGGAGGAAAGACCAATTCAAATTATCTTTCCTAATAACTATAAACAGGACTCAACAGATAAGTGCGATGTGCTGTATGTATTAGATGGAGAGTGGAATACTTCCTTGGCACAAACAGTCCGTGGTTTCTTGGAGTACACCAAATTCATACCTGCCAATATAATTATTGTAGGCATCCCTAATTTGTACCGCGATAGTAATAATATGCGCGACAGGGATTTTACGCCTACCCATACTGATTTCAGCATTCTCTCCGGAGGAGCAGGTAATTTTCTTTCCTTTCTGAAAAATGAGTTGATCCCATACGTCAATAAAAAGTATCCAACAAAAACAGAGAACAACACCCTTTACGGAACTTCCCTGGGAGGATTGTTTACGTTATATGCATTTTTACAAGAACCTGCGCTTTTTAAATCCTATTTGGCAGGCGAGCCAAGCTTATGGTGGGACAATGGCTACCTGGATAAAGTTGCTATTCAGAAAATAGGAACTACGGCAAACTTAGATAATACCCTTTGGATAGCGTCGAAGGATGGGACGGCCTATCGTGAAATGGGGATCTCGGGTTTGGATTCAATACTTAATCGACAAGCACCGAAAGATTTAGATTGGAAAATTGAAACTTATCCAAATGAAACTCATTTTTCTACTATTTGGAAAGGGATTTATGATGGCTTGAAATTTTCTTATAAAGGGCTAATAACTGAGGGTGACTTTCTGCTCGGCCCACTCAATGGGCGTGTGGTGAAAGGAAAGACCTTCCAATTAAGGTGTTATAATATATCCTCAGAAAATTATATTCGCTATACGACTGATGGAAGTGAACCTACAACCGCCTCTTCAAAACTAAAATCGGAGAATATTTTTAATTTTTCTGAATCAACCATTTTAACTATTAAATCCCTGAATGCCCGGAGGGAGAATGATAAAATTACCCGGTGTGAGTTCAAAGTTGAGGATCCTTTGGCCGCAATTCAAAAGCTAAAAGATGCAAAGCAGGGAGGATTGTTTTATAAATATTATAAGGGGAACTGGAATGAACTGCCGGATTTTGATAAGATCAAACCAAGTCAGACGGGTGTTGCAGGAAGGGGTTTTGATATAAATAAGTTTGACCGTCAGAATGGATTTGCCTGTCTGATGGAAGGTTTTTTGGAAATTCCTAAAGAAGGATATTACTATTTTGAAATGGGTGATGACAGCAATTCTAAAGTTTGGCTAGGAAAGCAATTGGTAATAGGCTATCATAACATTGCAGGAAGGGGACAATCCTTTATCATTTATTTACAAAAAGGTTTTTATCCTTACAAAGTGGAGTACTTATATAAAAAAGGAGAAACTCCTCTTTCCCCGGTTCGCTGGCACTCGGAAAGCCCAGAGAACTTTTCGCCAATTCCAGCCGAATTTCTTTATAGTCAATTTTAAATCAATTGCCCATTGCAATGCAAAGAGTCTCGCTAAATTGCATAATAACAGAGGAATTTCCAGGGAACTTTTTAATCGCGTGCAATGGTTCTCAACATTCGATTAAAACTGTTTTTAGGTCATTGCGATGAATATAAAGCTTCTTTACTTTGTCTCTTCGAACGGCGGAGAATCAATCCCAATATTCATAAAAAACCAAACTTAAATCGAGTTCTAAGGAAAGCCACCTCTACAACCCGGTGGTTTTTTTATTTCAAACCATCAACAATTCCTACGAATCGTTTGCACCGGTCAACTCCAGAATCGCTTTCTTAAATTCTTTTGCATCACTGTTTTTCATAAGAAAAACATCGGCACCCGCTGCAATTATCTCGTCAACAACGCCTCTTTCATTGATAGTTGAACAGGCAATGATTTTCATTGAAGCACCTGATTTTGAGTCCCTGGAAAAGGAAATAAAAAGTGAATTAAAAATTTCTGCCAATATAGATCCTGATGAGGTTACGTTCGATTATAACCCTCTTTGAAACGAGACACACCTAATAGCAATGCTGGAATGACTTCAGAATAAATGAAGAGAAAAAAAGTCCAATTCTTTCACTTCAACATCATTAATTTTTTGGTATCTCAATTTCCTTTCGAAGAACAGCATCATAATATATTACAAGCGTACGAGTCTTTGTTTTTATTTATTTCGAAAGCCAAATGAAAATTAATTACATCATTTCCCTTAACTACTCTGATGCACCCTTTATTTGAGGACATTAGGAGATGGTAAAGAACTGCTATTGAAACACACAGTTTACATCCTGATAAAGGAACGGTAAACTGGCTATCAGTGGACATATTTAATGTTGAACCTGCTAAATCTTGTTGGAGAAGGTATTGAAAGGACAAAATATCAGTCCATAGCCACTGCATTTGCCCGTTTACAACAGTGAATGGATTATATCTTATCGTATTTATGCAGTTTCTTTGCCTTATAATCTGCCAGATACAAAACTTCGTCGTATCTTACTCTAATGATCTTCCATGAATTTCCCGATCTTACCTGGCTGAAAAGCCAGGTTGCCCAGGGATTTAGCAATCGGCTGGGATGGGGTAACCTTTTGTTGGATACAGAAGGTTTTCCTAGTGTTATCATTCATACCAAGGTCAGGGAATGTTTCCGCCCTGATATCAAAGGCCCGGTTTCTTTTTTTTTGAATATACGGGGAAATAGCTTTTGCAGTGTAGACCGGCAAACGACTCGCATCGATGAGGACAACTATTTTGTCAGCAATCGCTCCCAGTTGTATACCTTACAGGTAGAAGAAGGTTTCGGTGGCACCGAAACTTTTAATATCCATTTCGGGGATTTCTTCGGCGAATCGGTTCTTAATTCCCTGATAACTCCGACAGACAGGATTTTGGGTGCGGGCACAGAAAAACAATTGTCCCCTCTCTTGTTCTTTAACCAGTTGCATCGTCGGGATGCTACTTTCAACGCCCTGATCCGGGCGATCATAACTTCGTATAAGGAAACAGGATTTAACAAGCTCCGGTTTGAAGAGCAGTTGACTGCCCTGTTGTCCTATCATGTGCAGCAGCACCGCCACATCGCCGAAATTGTAAACAATCTACCGCCTGTTCGGAAGGCCACACGCATAGAGCTCTACAAACGCCTTTCTCGCGCCATGGATGTCCTCCGCTCCGGCTTTTGCGGAGAAATAAGCCTGGACCAGCTTGCAGCGGAAGCCTGTCTTTCCAAATATCATTTTTTGCGATTGTTTCGTAGTGCCTACGGACTGTCGCCTTATCAATACATCCAACACCTCCGGCTCGAAAAAGCCAGGGTCTTACTCGCCGATTCCGTTATATCTATAACGGATCTTGCCGAGCTGTTAGGGTTTGACAATAGCCAATCTTTCAGCCGTCTTTTTTACCAGAGGATGGGGCTTTATCCCACCCAGTATCGGCTCCGGTCAAAATAGCAATTTTGGTTATCCGGCGGACCACCAGCCGTCAGAACTTTGTATTCTAATACGGCCCAACAATGTCCAAATCCATTTTTCGCAGGACTGCAATTCTGCTCATCGCCTGGCTTTTACTGCTCGGCATATTGTCGATACGTGGGTTTTTCACCAACTTTTCCCAACTGCCTCCCCGGTTGAGTTTTGCCCTGTTGGTACCTTTGCCCCTGGTGCTGCTGTTCAACCGCTCACGGGCGGGCAAACAGTTGTTGCATCATATCCAACCCCAATGGCTGATCTATCTGCAGTCATTTCGCATCCTGGTTGAAATGGCAATATGGTTACTCGTGCGCTATGGATCATTGCCCGTACAGATGAGTTTTGAAGGACGCAATTTCGACATTCTCACCGGCTTGTTAGCCTTCCCGGTAGGCTACTATTGTTTTGTTAAGAAGACCTGGCCTCCGGTTGCAGCGCTGATATACAATATTGCCGGTCTTGTTTCGCTATTGAATATTGTCGCCATTACCTCCTTATCCATGCCAACCGCGCTACGTGTCTTTCACAATTCGCCCGACAGTTCCTTGCTGACAAGGTTCCCTTTTATTTACCTGCCCGGTCTGTTGGTCCCCTTAGCCTATGCACTCCATATCCTTTCCCTCCGGCAATGGGGAATGTTCCGCCGTTCCCCGCACTTTAGAGATAATACTATGCGGTCGGCCAATAATGACGGCTCCGTTCCAGGCATCATTTCAGCAAAAGAATGGTTTGGTTCGGGTGGCCGATTACCCTACGATACTGTAACGAAAAGTATAATCTATCCAGACAAAGCTGCACAGTTAAAGAGTTTGTTTGTTTTCAATAAATATGTTGTTTATGCAAAGCAAAAGCCTGCTAAGGCAATCTCTTTCCTGCCCGGCTTTCCATCCGGTTCTTATGATTGGGCCAAAATTGACGCTTTGATAGAAGAACAGAACCCGCTAAATCGATTATATGTTGAATACATCGGGCAGGGTGAATCGGACAAGCCTGAAAAATATCCTTACTCTACTTTTGAAAGAGCAGACCTGGTAGAAGCAATATGGAAGCATCGTCATATTGAATCGACATTTGTAGTAACGTTTGACTATTCCTCTTTGGTGGTCATGGAACTGTTGCAGAGACAGCAGGAAAAAATAGAAAAGGGTATAAAACCATCAACCGTTATTACAAAAGTATTGTTTATCAATGGCGGGTATTTTACAGGTGGACACTCTCATCCTGTATTTACGACTCCCTTGCTTAAAACCAGTTTTGGGAAAAGAAGCGCCATGAGAGCGCAAAATTCAAACTTTACATTCAATGGAATGATAAAAGGCATGTGGTCTAAAAAGTATCAGGTGACCGAAGCGGAATTGGCCGAAGTACGGGATGTCATTAGAAGAAGAAACGGGGCGCTGTTTCTTCACTATGCCGCCGGTTTTGTGGACGAACATAAGGCAAGTGGCGAACGGCTGAATTTGCTTCCTATTGTTGAAAAAATGCACAATGATGTTTTCTTTCATATTGTAGGAAGCGACAAAGACCAGTTTGAGCCCAAACAGGTAACACTGGCAAAAGAAAGAATAAGTAAATATGGGGTGGACATACAGGTATTATCCGGAGGGCACATGATAACAATGGAACAACCACAGTTATTAACTGATAAAATTTTAGCAATAGCAAAATAATCTTTAGTCACCAATAAATTATACAAAATGCAAATCCTGGCAATAGACAAAATCAGCGAAGGCGTAACAGCTGCAATATTGGAACCCTATCTTCCACAGGAATTGGCAGCAACCATTAATCTGTATTTACAAGAAAAAATCAGAACTTTTTATTTCAGAAAAGACAGGGCCGGCGTTGTGTTTGTCATGGAATGCCAAAGCATACAAGAAGCGAAAGAGATTTTAGCAACCCTGCCTATGGTTCAGGAAAAACTTTTAGATTTTGATTTAATTCCAATTGGACCTCTGATGCCTATTGGACGACTTTTGAAACAGACGGGTCAATAGTAAATAGGACTTCGATTTATTAATACTTACACTACTTACACTGCTATATGACGGATGAATTCACATTGACCATAGACGGTGATGGAGAACAGCAAAATTTTAACGCAAAACTTCTTGTGCAGGGTTACACACACCGATTTTGTGTGACCGTAAACGAAACGGAAATTTTTTTTGAGCCGGATGAGGAAGGTCATTACCGTGCGATAAAAATGCCGTGGCAGGAAGAAAAGCAAATCCAAAAGATTAGTAAGCACCTGCTGCAGCAAATCAGACAAAAAATAGAAGCTATTCTCACCTATGACAATACAGAGTGTATTGAATTAACAGAAGAAGGCATCAGCATAAACCATGAATTGTGTTCAACCTGTACGCATTGCATTGCTGTATGCCCCGAACAAGCGGTAAGCTGGAATCATATTCCTTCTCAAAAAATTCAGCGTGAGCTTTTACCGACAAGTGAGCAGCTCAAGGAATTTTTAAAATCAAGACGTTCCGATTTTCATTTTGACGGACGAAGGATTGACAGGGAAATTTTAAAAGAAATTGCGGTAATGGGCAAATATTCTCCCACCAATAATTATGAATTGGATGCAATTATTGTTGACAGTCCCGAAGTGATGAGTGCCCTGGAAGAAATATGTTTCCGTAAACTAAAGATCATAAAATTTTTATTCTTTAAGCTCAATCCTTTATCGCTTATCGTTAAATGGCTAACTCCTGATTTTAAAAAAATCAAACCGAAATTAAAGTCAGGTGGGGGTAAGAAAGAATTTTTCTCGGGTGCCGCTGCGCTGATTATCGTAATTGGTGATTCCCGTATTCGTTATACAGAACTGAGCGCTCAATATTTTCTATACAACATGCAACTTTATGCTAAAACGCTCGGTATTGGTTCACGCCCTTCTGGAGGTGGTAAATTCTTTTTAGCCGGCAACAGTTCTGCAAAAAAAATTTTGGGTATCCCTCGTCATAAGAGCATCCAGGCGATATTATTCCTGGGCTATCCATCCATTCAATATGTGAACAAGGCGGAAGGAATTGCTCCCGCTATCTCCTTTAAGTGATGATAAAAAGCTAACAAAAAAACTGCCATGAAAATTTACATTCTCCTTGCGCATCCTGACAAAGACTCCTTCAACGGCAGGCTTGCAGATGCGTATGAAAATGCAGCAAAAAATAAGGGGCATGAAGTAAGGAGACAAAATTTGGGTGAAATGAAGTTTGATCCAATTCTCTGGAAGGGTATAAAGTTGTTCAGGAATTGGAACCTGATTTAAAGCAATCCCAGGAAAACATTCTATGGTGTAACAAATGGGTAATTTTCTATCCACTCTGGTGGGGATCTGTGCCCGTCTTATTTAAAGGCTTTCTTGACAGAACTTTATATTCTGGTTTTGCATACAGATATCATAAAAAAGATCCTTTGTGGGATAAACTTCTGAAAGGGCGGTCAGCGCATATTATAACAACCTGTGACGCTCCCTGGTGGTGGATCTGGTGGCAATACAGAAACAGCGATGTTAATACAATAAAAAGAGCTACTCTTGAATTTTGTGGTTTTTCTCCTGTAAATCTGACCCGTATCACAAGGTTAAAATCTCTTAATGAACAACAGCGTCAAAACCGAATAGACAGAATTATAAAAACAATTGAATAAAATCATTACAAAAATTTTTGCTTTTATGATGAAATATTAATTCCTCACACTAAAAATCTATATCCTTTTGCTCATCCTTCAAAAGTTAACTTGAGGAACACATGAAACACTCCCCAAACATTTGGGTAAGTTTTTATTTTCTTATAAACCAATCTACCGGTCTGCGCAGTGAAACAGGGTCGGGATAATTTTTTATATAACCTGTTCGAAGAATAAAATGAATGTTGTCATCAATGCCTGTTATTTCATTTACTTTTTTGCTGCCAAGAGATTCTTCCAATAACTGCGTCATAGGATGCAATGCAATTGCTCTTTCTCTTACTTTCAAAAAAAGACCCTGCATGCGTTTACCTATTTCAAGAAGAGAGGAAACGGAGTTATCTTTGCCGGAGATGAGGATCCAACCAGCGGAATGAGTTACTTGTTCTTTTACTTTTTCAACTCCTTTATCTCTAAAACTTTTTTTCATGACATCTTCTCTATTATAAAAATTTCTCACAACCCATCCTGTCATTCCATTCATTTCCATACTTGCAGTAGTTAAGCCATCACAATATTTTTTCGCATCCTCACTTGAAAATCGAATCCAGTTCGCTAATTCTTTTTCTGCATCATCTCTGTTCATTTGAATTCTATTTGCTTCTATCGTTTGTTCACTGAGCCATTGACATTCTTTTGAACTATTTGCGAAGTAGTAAATATTGTTCTGCTCATTGCCTGTTAAGTAGGCAACATCATCTTTTTTCAATGCGTCTTTCAGATAAATAGAACGAACCGTTCTCCTGTTTACAATCTTTGATGTGTCGAAAGCTGAATTATTATTCTGTTTATACAACCTAACCTCAGCAATGTTTTCATCCTGGTTTGAAGAAGCCAAAATATTCCAATCACATCTGTAGCCGTAGTGAAGCGCTGCATATTCGAGGTTTTGCATAAACGCACCGATTGATAAAATCGTTTCTCTTTGTGTTGGGTCGACAGCAGGCAACCATTTGGTTTTGTCATTTCCAATAATCCAATGATAAGGCTCTATGTATTTTACAAACCAGGGTTGTGCGTTATGTCCGCTGGGTGCAAGTGAAGCGAGATAAAGAATTTCTTTTTCATCGGGATGAAAAGAAATTTTACCGGAAGGTGGTTCTTTTATATCACTTCTTGTAAAATTATTTTTATCGCTGAAAAGATAGAATGTGCCTCCTGCTGCCAGAATAGATGCACCGGTTACGCTTATGAATCGCCTTCTGTTCATACACTCAGCTTGCATTTTGTTTTCAAAAATGCCATCCTATTTTTAATGAAATTTCCGGAGTAAGTAAGGGTGGTTTAAATTCTTTGTTATCCACCATAACACTATTATCACCGGCAAATCTTAAATGTATCCCTGCCCACGGATTCAAATAAAAATTTTTATAGAACGTCCATACATAACCTCCACCTGTTGTGAAAATTGCATTGTCATATTTTGAAACAGACCATTTGGCATCCGTTTGAATCTGTCCTCTCCAGTATTCAAAGCCGGCACCAACCCACCAATTCTGAAAATTTGGCTTAAAAAAATAATCGGCTATTAAAGTATAAGCCTGGATTTTGTTTTCAGTAAAACCATCTTTGAGCATAAACTTTGGTGTGTTAACTTTTGTTATAATAGCCCTGTATCTCATGTGATTATTTCCAATCCATACTGAGCCATAGTAACCACCGGTTATATAAGGCAATGCATCTATTTCAAAGCCGATAGTTTTGGTTTTGATTTGACAGATACCTGGTGTTGTCACAAAAATGAATATGACGGTAGCAATAATATTTCTCATGATCACTTTTTGTATTGCTAAAAAATATTGCAGGAATTTTCCCTCGCTTTTTCAATGTATCATCAATAACTTGTTATGATAGCCGCACTGAGAAATTTCTTCAGCCGAAAAATCTTTTCCCCTTCGCTGAGGTATTTCAAAAGATTGTACCCGGTTAACAGCGCTCATTTCGCAATCATTTCATCAGGCATCATTTTCATAGTTACTGTAAAACTAAATGCCTTGTTGGACTAAAACTATGATCGAAATCATGCTGGGCAGCGCCGCTTATTAATTAATTGTAAACAGCGTTATGGAAAAATAGTGCGCTAAGTGAGAAAATGGCTTGCATAATTTTCGGAATCGGTGGCGATTTATCCATTTCCGCATTCTCTGATTACAACCTTTTGTGCTTTGAGGTACAGAAAAAATTTCATACCGGAGATTCGTATTTTCCTGCTCTAACCTTTTTTATCAGGAAGACTTCTTCAAAAATTTAACATTGACCGTTTGTTCTCAATATTAATTTTGCGTTACCTTTTTATTAATAAATTAAAATTATTATGGCTATTAAAAAGCAACCAAAGAAGCGAGAAAGAAACAAAAAACGCAAGCCCGCCAAACGATTGTAGAAGAACTTGAGCATTTATTGGGCAAATACAAAAATGGTATAAATAAAAACAAATATGAAAAAGGTCTCAAGAAGGCAAGTAAGATGCTGAGTAAAGTTGTGGTGGTGCCTGTACCTAAGAGAATTCCGCCAAAAAAATCAGCAGAAAAGACAGTTGTGCCCGCAAAATGAATCTGAAAACACATTGTAGCAGATGTAGCTCCTTTAATATTTATTACCATCTAAAAACCTTGTTTACTTAAGGCGCGGATGCAAAACCCGCTGAAGCCTGCGAAAGCACAAATACCGCATTACTCGCAATGATTTCAGAAGCATTCCTTTTTTCATGAACTAAAAACTCCCCACGATGATAATAACCGATTGCACCATTCACGGCAAAATATATCCTTTGAAGTATCAAAGGACCTTTAACACGGATGGGGAGGCTTTTCAGGGCGTTGTGTTCTTAAAAACCGCCCTGGGGTTCTTGTACATTCGTCGAAAAGATAAATCAATATCATTTGAACCGTCTTTTGACCGACAGATGCAAATGGGGATCATAACAGCGATTGAAGAGAATGAACATGAACCAACATGAAAGGCTATTTAACCTATCAGGAACATATGCCCTCTCAAGAAGATAATAACAGCTTTCCTGCAAGGCAAAAAAAAATAAAAATATACTTGCAGGTATGCCTTGACGCTTACTGCGGCTCTTTGATCGTTGTTTCTTTGACTGCTTTCAATGCCTCGTCCGGTGATATTTCCATTCCCTGTTCATTTATGTAATGGATGTCGAAGGCCGCGTCGGAATAAATGTACAATACGCAATCTTCCATGCAGCGGAATTGATGAACATGATGAGCAGGCATCATCGCAAAACTGCCTGCACGTAATGTCATAGGGGTCTCACCCTTCATTTGTATCGTGGCGACTCCACTCACAACCATCAGGTGTTCGTTCGGTGTATGCCAGTGCCACGGGATAATACATCCTGCGTCCATTTTGCCGAGGATAATAGAAGACCCATTTTTAGGATCGCCGGTCTGCACAAATCCGGGAGCATTTGTCGGCAAACCCGGAAACGGTGCGAATTTTATTTCCGACAGGTTCCGCACTATCGAATGGATGGAAGTATCCTGTCCTTGCGCCAAAGTTGAAATGGACAGAATCGCGATGAAGAGTACAACGGTAAGCAGACGGAACACCGTTGCAATTTTTTGGATTTGTCTCATTGTATTTCTCCTTTTGCCTTTAATATTATAAATGCTGTTTTAAATTGTATTTTGTCGCATTTAACGCCCAAGACTTTCTGCTATGATGGTATTTTGTGCTGTGTCGGGGCCGGAACAGAAGCTGATTGGAAAAACTACTGTTGAAGTTACGCACTTTTGCGGAGTTATACCGGTCATCGGACCCACTGACAAGGGTACTCAGGAAATATCTTCTACTTTTTTGTTGATTTCTTTTCCAAAACCTCAATTTCTTTGGATTTATTTTTATTTCCATTTGTAGAAAATACTTTGCTTAAGACTTTATTAAGCCATGGACTTTGCTTTTGATACCTTGAACAAAATTTGCAAAACATAAGGTGTAATCTTAACTGTATTTTCTCTTTGCTTGTTAATCTGTCGAACGACATTTTATCAATTAGTTCAGTTGCCTTTGCACAACCAAGCATTATTCTTTACATTAGTTTCATCATACGTTAACGGTTAAACAAGTTTAATTGTAAACACTGTCTCAATTGTAATTTTACTCTGTGCAGTATTTGCCAGATATTGGCTGTGGAAGTTTCTGATTCCTCACCTATTTCCGCAGTGCTTTTATTATCAAAATATTTCGAATAAACAACAAAAATCCATTGAGAAGGAAGTTTCTTTATACAATCATTTAGCACTTTGGTAAACTCCGTATCCTCGAGTAAATTATCCTTCGCCTCTAACCACTCAGCAGGCGCCATCTCCTTTTTCCATCTTCCATATTCATTAAAAAAGACAAGATCTTCAGACAGTTCCTGCGATTCTCTTTGTTTGAAAAGTCGTCTTTGTTCATCTGCAATCTTATGTTTTAAAATAGAGAAAAGCCAGGTTTTAGGGTTGCTCTTATTTTGAAATGAATGAAGATTTTTGCAAGCAGCCAGAAATGTTTCCTGCACAATGTCTTTTGATAATTCTCTATCAGATGTTTTGAATAATGCATAGCGATAGAGTTCCCCTGTGTAATCAGAGACCCACTGAGAAATAATTTCTTTCGTGTGATTCATTATCTAAAATCCCCGCTTTGACGTTAATCCTCATTGACTAAATCAATTCCAACTACGGTAATAAGAGTCCACCATAGTCAGGATTGAAATGTCATCGAAATATTGGTTCAAAAAAGTGACGCAACGTTTATTTTTTTGAATGACCCCATAGGCTATATTTTAGAAGTTACCAAATTTTGTTTCCGTGGATATTGATATTCAGAAGTTGCAATTAGCGCCGTAACGATGCCGAATACCAAATGCCCTATAATGCTTCCCATCATCATTGGCACCATGCTGCCGGTTGGAGGCGGTTGCTGCGAAGGCATTATTGAGCTGATTAATGCAATCATTATCTGTGCAAATACAAAAACAGCAATGCCATAAAGAGTTCCTTTCAGAACTTTACTGTGAATTTTTCTTACTGCTTTAATGAAAAGCGTTGCATAAATAACACCGAAAAACATTCCTATCATAAAATGCATTATCCAGCCGATCGCAATGGAAAAACCTATCATGTCTGAAAGCATTTGCGGAGGACTCATTTTGGGTAATCCCATTAAAGGAGCCAGGTAGCCAACAATCGTTATAGCGACTGTACCAACGAAGCCACCAATTAACCCTTTTAAAAATGAATGTTTCATAATTTTTTTTAAAATAGTCGGCGAAATGCGATAACCCTGACAGATCAAGTAAATTTTTTTAAAAAAAATTGAAGTGGGAATAATTTCCCCTGAGAGAACATTCTGCAAGATTTATACCCTCATTTAAAGTAACAATATCAAAGAAAGATAACCTCAAAATGCCTGCTAACGAAGCGAATTTTTTCAGCACAGTTTAATCATACAATTAAATTGTTCGCTGCATTTCATTAAAACTCCTTCCGGTTATTGCAACTCAAGCAAAACCGCATTTACTTTGTATCACACAAGCAGAAAAGTTCTTCCAACATCCAGAAAAACCGATTTACTATCCATTTCTATAAAAGCCACCTCTTCAACCCTGTGGTTTTTTAGTTTGCTGAGTTGAATACGTTCAATAGTTATAGCAAAAGCCAAACGTTACACAATCAGGGTTTATGTTGTCTGATAAATTCCCTCTCTTCCGTGACAGCATGATAGGCATTAAGCCTATCGGCATCGTGGCAGAAAAGAAAAGCAAAATCAACAATAATGTTCGTGGCATGGATTGGCCCATTTAGCAACAGGTCAAGGACACCATGATGGAGGGCGGTTAAATACCATAGGGAATGATGACCAGTGTTGTGTTGTAATAAGGTTTCAGCATCTTTATCTTTAACATACCCGGTAACTGATTTCAAAATAGTCAAATCATTATCACTGAACTGGTCGCTGTGGAAAGTATTGGCAGCTAGAAAATATGGGGGTTCTATTTTGAACCTTTTGATAAACCCTGATAATATATGGGGTTCGTCTTCTGAAAGATCAATATAAATATCCTTTGCCACCGGACCCGTTTTCCATAGCTGGAATTGAATATCGAAAAAGGGAAGTAAATATTTTTTCCATGAGCATTCTTCCAAAAGAAACAAGCTCTGCAAAATTTTTCCTTTGTCCAAATCCGGCACACGTTCGGCAAGATAGATAATGGTGTTTCCAATTTTTTCAACCTGGTCTTTTGTAAATGGTAAAGGGCTTGAGTGATGCTGCATGCTGGTTTATTTTTTAGTCAAGGTTCAAACGTGCATACTCCTCTGTCATTTCACCAAAAAGCGATAATGATGTTTTTGTTTATACGCTCCTGCAGGTGAAATCAACACTTTTGCTGTAATATTATTTTGTTGAATGATAATTATAAGTTTTTGATCAACCCATGTTTTTTCAACACTGATCACTTGATTAGATACAACTCCTCTCTTTCTTAACTTGTCGGACAACTTTATCAAGTTTTTGTCAAAGTGCTGCTCAGTGCGCTGGATTTCTTCTTGTTCAAATTTATCAAAACCCTGCTCGACTATTTGCTTCATAATATCGTATGCTCTCATCATTTCCCAATAAAAAGGGGAATAAACGGTGGGATGTATTATTTTTTTGTTGGGATTATTCGGATCATTTCTATGCGTATAACGTATTTCAAATTCATCATACCAGCTTTCCCAAGGGTCCTTCATTCTCCTTTCAGCATTGGTAAAATAATCTTTTATGAAAGTCCGCTTGTGCTCAAGTAATTTTTCCTTTATGTCCACGGTATGTTCTTTTAAAAGATGTAGCAGACCTGAATCATCTTCATGAAACCAGGTTACCGCCTCATGCTTGAAATCTGCTTGAATGATTTTGCCAGCAAGCGCTTTCGCTGCTGTTTTCTGCTCCAATGAGTATTCCCATGTGTTGGCAATAGAAATGGAAATATTGCCGTCACTGTTGACGGTAATGATGCCATGCAGGGCTTTGGTACGTCCCTCTTTGTAGGTAAAACGGGCTATTTCCATTAACCTGAAAAAATGAGGTTTAGGTGTGTTGAAAGAAGTTGGGAATTGTGAAGTATTGCGCGCTTTGCAATTTACTTTTTAACAATTAGCTGAGGGCGATATTTCGGTTGAGGAATAAATAAATTGATTAAAATCAAGAGAGATATGAGTAGGTGAGTTGGCAGGTTTGTGAAATTTAACACTGATAATCGGATGTTTTCCGAGTAGCCATTTAGATTTTTACATCAGTGTGTAAATTTAAAAAAAGTTTATCGGAATTTTTCCGATTTTTGCTTAAAAATATTACATCATGGATTTCAGGGAAGCCGTGCAGGAATACGCAGAAGAACCTTTGACGCAGCAGATCATGATGGATTTGCTTAAAGGTTATAAAAGACCCTATGACAAGATCAATGAACTCGTTAAAAAAGGAGAGCTTACCCCCGTAAAAAAGGGTCTGTATATTCCCGGAGCAAAATTGAAGACCCGCCAACCGGAATCCTTCCTGCTCGCTAACCATCTCTGGGGACCCAGTTATGTGTCTATGGAAACCGCGCTTGCCCACTGGGGACTGATTCCCGAAAGGGTCTATGAGATTAGCTCTGTTACGGTTAAAAGTACTAAAACCTACAAAACTCCCGTAGGAAGATTCAGTTATTTCCATGCCGCTTTGCCCTATTATGCTTTTGGTATCAGGAGCGTGGCGCTTACATCAAAACAGGTTGTACTGATCGCTTCACCCGAAAAAGCCGTTTGCGATAAAATAGTCATGACCTCCGGTGTCTTTCTGCGCAGTACCAATCAGGTGAAGGAATTTTTAATGGACGATCTGCGTATAGAAGAAGACCAACTGCGCAAGCTCAACCTAAGTGAAATCAGTTCCTGGATTGGCGATGCGCCCAAGAAGAGCAGTTTGCATATGCTGTTAAAAATAGTAAGCGATTTATGATAAAGGAATGGATACAGGAGTATAAACCGCAAAACAAAGAACAAGCCGAAGCAGCGCTGCGTGAAGTGATGCAGGAAGTAGCTCTGGCCGGCTTACAAAGAACCGGATTTTTTGAAAAGGCCGCCTTTTATGAGGGAACGGCCTTACGCATATTTTATGGGTTAACCCGGTTTTCAGAAGATATGGATTTTTCGCTGCTGGAAGTAAACCCCGATTTTTCGTTAGAGCCTTACTTTGAAGGCATTGCTACTGAATTTGAAGCAGTGGGCATGAAAGTGAGTATTAAAGAAAAAAAGAAAACGCTTCAAAC
>Ga0137373_10004227_pt1 | contig 15673 bp, 14 predicted proteins | sample SagtaG_5_FD_104912 | JGI IMG/M metagenome (GOLD analysis project Ga0137373, IMG submission 104912) | Vadose zone soil microbial communities from Sagehorn Ranch, Mendocino, California, USA - Sage1_R_80_16 metaG | ecosystem: Environmental > Terrestrial > Soil > Vadose zone | place: USA...
GCTCTTCTGCGATGAGGTAAACGTTGACCGGGCCGATGTAAAAGGGTGTGGGTAGCGAGATGGGAATGATGCGCATCAGGTTATTGCCGATTGGTCTTTGGCTTTTGGACTTTGGACTTTGGACTCGAAACGGGTGTTTACCTCTTCCGGTTGCGAATTTGCTCCAGTTCTTTTAGGAACTCATCGCGCTCTCGTGCTTGTTTTTCAGGCCGTCTACTTTTGTCCGTCAGGTAACGCTGGCCCTTAATGTCGGAGTTTTGCAGCGAGTCTGCCCAGCCGCGGAGTTGCCGTGAAATGCTTTCCGCTCTGGATCTCAAATCTGAGATCTCAAATTTGAGATCTTCAAATCCTGGCAAGCGGTCACAAAGATGAAGCACAGAACGCGTTTCTCCCGCCGATCCTCGAGAAATGTACAAGAAAGTTAAGAGCTCGGGCGTCGTTCCTCGTTCGAATCCTTCAGCTATGTTGTTAGAAACTGAAACCGATGATCGCTCAATTTGATCCTGTACCCCGCGATAACGCTTAAACACAGGTCGGGTCGTGAAGGCAAACACCCTTACAGCGAGTTCAATCGCATCCTGCCAGACGGGCAGATCTTCGAAACGGTTGTACTTCATGGTGAGGAAACCTCCATGGTGAGTATGGATAAAGCCCGGTAATAATAGATCTCAAATCTCAGATCTCAAATTTGAGATCTGAGATTATCTAAGATCTGAATTCAGTAAACGTACCGATTCGCTTGAATCATCTCGTCGGCAATCACTTGCCGCGCGGCTATTGTGTTCATTGGCGTGATCTTGGTGAACCGTCGCAGCGCCGCCAGCAACGTGCGCAACTCGTCTCCCTCGGCCATTCCGGAAAGCGTGTTCTTTGCTCGTGCTTCAATCCGTTCTACCGCGTCGTTGCAAAATACGCGTGTCATATCCGCGTACCGCGCCGCTGCCTGCTCACTCTTTGAAGCCGCCAGCTTTTGCGTCCGTAAAATTGCCGACTCCATCGCGAAGGTGTCCATGATGATGTCGGCGACGCCCATCAAAATTTCCTGCTGATCGCCGAGCGTCATCATGTATTTCTGGGCCGCCGTGCCCAACGTCATAAGCGCAACTTTCTTCGCGTTCTTCACCAACTTCTGTTCGGCTGCCAGCAGACCCTCATCGTCATCAAACCCGGCTATTTGCGGCGACAAGACCTCGTCCATGAGGGCCTGTGCCGCGGCCAACAGCGGCAATCGACCGCTCAGCGCACTCTTCATCAACCGGCCGGGAATCAACATGCGGTTGATTTCATTTGTGCCTTCGAAGATGCGGTTGATGCGTGAATCGCGGTACGCCCGCTCGGCGGGATAGTGCGCGGAATAGCCGTAACCTCCGTAAATCTGGACCATCTCGTCAGCGACAAAGTCACAGTATTCCGAGAGAGCCACTTTTATGATCGAACACTCAGCGGCATACTCTTCAATCGCTCGCAGACGTCCGTCCATATCCTTGTTATCTTCAATCGCACCAATGCCCGTTTCAATCATGCCCAGTGTGCGATAGGTCATTGACTCGCCGACCCAGGTGCGAATGGCCATCTCAGCCAGCTTGGCCTTGATCGCGCCGAATGACGAGATCGATTTGCCAAACTGATGACGCTCGTTGGCATAACGAATCGACTCATGGACCATCAACTTCATACCGCCGATGCACATCGCACCGAGTTTGAAGCGACCAATGTTAAGAATGTTGAAAGCTATCTTGTGACCCTTGCCAACTTCACCCAGCAAGTTTTCTACCGGGGTCCGGACATCTGACAGCACGAGGGCCGTCGTGCTCGAACCCTTGATACCCATCTTGTGTTCTTCCGCACCGGAGGTCAGTCCGGGCTGGCGCTCAACGAGAAACGCGGAAAACTTGTCGCCGTTGACCTTGGCAAAAACGATAAAGATGTCGGCAAAACCGCCATTGGTAATCCACATCTTTTCGCCATTGAGTAGATATTCCTTACCATCGGCGCTGAGGCGCGCCGTTGCTTTCGCCGCCATCGCATCTGAACCGGAACCGGCCTCGGTCAGCGCATACGCCGTAATCGTTTCGCCGCTCGCCACGCGTGGCAGATACTTCTGTTTTGCGGCTTCCGTGCCGAAGTAAACAATCGGCAGGAGCCCGATTCCGCTTTCAGCCCCAAGCGTGGTCGCGAACGAAGCGGAACGCCCGATATTCTCGCCGATCAAAGCGCCACTTGTTTGGTCCAGGCCAAGTCCGCCGTACTCTTCGGGGATACTGGCTCCGATAAGTCCCAGGTCGGCGGCCTTTTGTACCAACTCACGAGCAAGCTTCCAATCATGCTTCTCGAGCTCATCGATCCTTGGGGCAACTTCGTTGTCAATAAACTGACGAGTCGTGTCGGCGATCATGCGGTGCTCTTCAGTGAAATCTTCCGGGGTAAAGATCTCCTCGGGCGTGAGGTCTTCGATTAAGAAGGCGCCACCCTTTACTAGTCGTTTTTGTTCGGCTACGGCTGACATCTGTTTCTACCTCCTACGCTACCTATCCAGAAATTAATTTGTCAGTTTGCGGCACCCGGCTTATAGATTTACCAAGGGGTAGTAGAAAAGACCTTTCCACTCTTCTTGCACATACATCACGCAAAGTCGGGTTTATGGCACTTGTTTGGCAATTTCTTCGGGCATCATCGCGCGCGTTTCGGGATACTTCTCCAAGATCCTCATCAGATCAAGTTCATCTTTCTTTCGCTTCGTGCGTTTGATTTTGGGCACTTCTGAGGAAATAACTACAATATCGGTGTCAAGTGTGTAGACTGGCTCAACGTAACAGTTGACAGCCAGCCCCCCGATCAGGCACCAGTCACCACGAGCACTCAACATCCGAACCAACACAGCGAAATCACCTGCTACCGCTACCGGTCACCGATTCGAATATTTCTGATGCTGTCATACTAAGATGTGGCCCGGCATTCAGAGCCCTTGTTCCGTTTGTTAGATCCGTTCAAAGATTCCCGCGGCGCCCATACCACCGCCAACGCACATAGTGACCATCCCATAGCGCCCGTTGCGGCGTTCGAGCTCGCGCAGGATGCTGGCAGTCAGCTTCGCACCCGTGCACCCAAGTGGATGGCCCAGCGCAATTGCGCCTCCATTCACATTTACCTTATCCGGGTCGAGACCGAGTGTTTTGATGACCGCGAGCGACTGGGCCGCGAATGCTTCATTCAATTCGATTACGTCGATGTCATTGAGGCTAAGACCTGCGAGTTTCAGCACTTTCGGAATGGCAAACACTGGGCCAATTCCCATCTCCTCCGGTAGACACCCGGCAGTCGCATAAGCTACAAACCGCGCCATGGGCTTCGCTCCGAGCTCTTTGGCCCGCGTTTCCGACATCACGATCGCAGCCGCCGCCCCGTCAGACATCTGTGAAGCGTTGCCGGCTGTGATCGTCCCTTTCACATGAAACGCCGGTTTCAATGCGGCTAGCGCGTCGAGCGTAGTACTGCGACGCACTCCTTCGTCCTTATCAAATGTCACTTCGCGTCGTTGCTTGCGACCGCGTTCATCCAGCTCTTCGATGGTGACCCTGACAGGCACCGTTTCATCCTTGAACTTATCTGTATCCAAGGCGGCGGCCGCGCGTTGATGCGAACGCAAAGCGAATTCGTCCTGCTGCTCGCGACTCACCTCATACTTGCGTGCCACATTCTCAGTAGCTAGTCCCATGCTCAGGTAAAAGTCGGGATAGTGTTCGACCAGGTAGGGATTAGGACGAATGATGTGACCGCCCATGGGAATCATCGACATCGTTTCTAAACCACCGGCGACAATCGTTTCGGCGCCACCGCCTCTAATTCGATCGGCTGCCATGGCAATCGACTGTAAGCCCGACGAACAGAAACGGTTGATTGTCATCGCGCTCGTCTCAACGGGCAGACCAGCTCTAATGGCCGCGGCACGGGCGACGTTCATGCCCTGCTCAGCCTCCGGCATGGCGCATCCCATGATCACATCTTCAATCTCGGCCATCTCCAGTCCGGGAACACGGGCGATTGCCTCTTTAATTGCAGCGGCGCCAGTTTCGTCGGGACGGGTGTTTCTCAATGTGCCCTTCGGCGCTTTGCCGACGGCCGTGCGAACTGCGGATACTATTACTGCGTCTCTCATAACATTAAGTCCAATGTCCAATGTCGGATGTCCGTTCGCCCAAATCTGACTTTGGACTTGGACATTCGACTTTGGACTAATTTCTCAGCGGTTTCCCAGTTTTCAACATGTGCGCAATCCGTTCCTGAGTCTTGCGCTTTCCAATCAAACTCAGAAAGGCTTCACGTTCCAGATCCAAAAGGTACTGCTCAGAGACTCGCGTCTGGTGATTCAAATCACCGCCGGTGAGTATCCGCGCCAACTGCGCTCCGATTTCCGCATCATGATCGGAAATGTAGCCCGCGCGGACCATCTGATGAATGCCCAACTTCAACGTCGCCAGAGCGGGGGATCCGAGCGCGAGAATGTCTGTTCGCTGTTGTGGCTGTACATATCCGCGCGCGGCCAGCGCCAGCACTTCATTCTTGGCATCGGCTATTAACCGGTCCGTATTCATGGAAACACTGTCGTCCTCGCGCAAGAACCCAAAAGTCCGCGCCTCTTCAGCGGAGGCCGCTACCTTTGCGAGGGCAATAGTCTCAAAAGCACGCTTCACAAACGGAAAAGGATCTGCATCGTCGACATTTTTGGGAATCGAATCAAGCATACGCACCAGCAGCTCTTTGGTGCCGCCACCTGCCGGAATAATTCCTATGCCAACTTCGACCAGGCCGATGTAGGTTTCGGCTGCGGCCCGCACTCGGTCGGCGTGCAGTACCATCTCGCAACCACCGCCGAAGACCAGCTGAAATGGAGCGACAACGACTGGCTTTGGCGAATAACGCAGGCTCATGGTTGAGGACTGGAAAGCGCGGGCCATCATTTCGAGGTCTTCCCAGTTCTCGTCTTGCGCTTCCATCAACATGAGCATCAGGTTCGCGCCTACAGAGAAATTAACCCCCTGATTGCCTACCACTAATCCGACGAAATTCTTTTCAACTTCCGCGAGCGCAAACTTCAACATCTGCAGGTTGTCGCCGCCGATGGCATTCATCTTCGAGTGAAACTCAAGACAAGCCACGCCATCGCCAATGTCGATCAACGAGGCGCCGGCGTTCCGCTTGATAACGCCAGTGCGATCCGTTACCGACTTGAGATTGATCACGCCGACGGGATCGGCGAGCGGCACGTACTTACCGCCGCCGGCAAAATCAAAATAGAAGCGTTCGCCATTCTCTCTCTTGTAAAACGAAGTGGCGCCCGCTGCCAGCATTCGCTCGACATTGTCGGGAACGGTTAGCCCTTCTTCTTCCATCCGCGCCACGGACTTTTGCACGCCGATAGCATCCCACACTTCGAATGGTCCTAACTCCCAACCAAAACCCCAACGCATCGCGCGATCGACTTCGACTACTGTGTCGGCTATCTCGGGAATACGTTTGGCCGCGTAAGAAAGCGTGCGCGCGAGGGTCTTCCAAAGAAATGCGCCGACTCGATCTTTACCCCAAGCGAGCGCCTTGATTCGCTCGCCCGTATCCTCGATGTTCTTAGCTACATCCAGCGATGGCAGTTTTGCTTTTTGCGAGGGACGATATTCAAGAGTAGCCGGATCGACGACAAAGTACTCTCTTTTCTCGCCCTTCTGTTTTTGATAGAAGCCGCCCTTCGTCTTGTTGCCGAGGATCCCGCGTTCAACCATTTTCCCGAGAAACTCTGGCGCCACAAACATCTCACGCTCATCATCCTCCGGAAGCGCTTCGTAAAGGTTCTTGATCACATGCGCAAAAACATCTAATCCGACGATGTCAAACGTTCGGAAGGTCGCGCTCTTCGGCCGGCCGACGGCGGGGCCTGTTATCTTATCGACTTCCTCGATCGTGTAACTGTCTTCCAACATTGTCCTGATCGTGTGAAGCGCGCCAAACGTGCCGATGCGATTGGCGATGAAGTTTGGCCGATCCTTGGCAGGCACAACACCCTTACCGAGCCGCTGGTCAAGAAAGCCAAACATGAAGCACGAGACTTCGGGCTTGGTCCACTCAGTACGAATTATCTCGACCAGATGTAAGTAGCGGGGTGGGTTGAAGAAGTGGACACCGAGAAAATGTTGTCGAAAATCGTCTGATCGTCCTTCGGCCAGTAAACGAATCGGAATACCGCTGGTGTTCGAAGCAACTATCGACCCGGGCCTCCGATGCTGTTGGACGCGTTCGTACAGCTTGCGTTTTATATCGAGGTTTTCGACGACAGCCTCGATAATCAGGTCGCAGTCTTTGAGTTTGGCCAGGTCATCATCGAAGTTTCCGATGCTAACGAGAGAGGCAAGATCAGGGGCGAAGAAGGCGGCTGGCTTGGCCTTTCTGGCCGCTTCCAGTCCGTTGCGCGCGATGCGATTGCGCACATCCTTCGATTCCAGAGTGAGACCTTTTGCCTGTTCGTCGGCAGTGATTTCGCGCGGAGGTATATCGAGCAAGCGAGTAGGTATGCCGGCATTGGCCAGGTGCGCGGCGATCTGCGCTCCCATGGTCCCAGCGCCCAATACGGCTGCTCTTTCAATGCGCATCATTCGGCTCTGACTCACCTTTCATTCAGAGAGTTCGCGGGTCAATAATAATACTGAATGAATGCTCATTCAGCAAGCGGGCTTAGGATAGGCCTCAATAGAGTGCGCTCGTTGTGGGTTCGGTCATAAAGTGAAATTAGTAGGTCATAAAGTGAAATTTGTCGGTCATTAAATGAAATTGCTCGGATCGTGGAGATCAGGAGTCGGCAAAAATATCAATACGATGCTGCGAATCGTTTGGTGCAGGTGAAAACGACAGCGACGTGACCATAGCCAGCTACACATATGGAAGTTCCGAACGAGCGGAACCATTAAATTGCCGAAAGTGCAAATTGGAACTTAAGCATCGCCGGAAGTGCAAAAGTGAAAAGAAGCGGCTCAGAACATGGTGTTGCTGTTCGCGGCAGTTTCCGGAACGGCCTGCAGCACGTCCCAATGCTCAACGATCTTGCCTTCGTCGTTGAAGCGGAAGATGTCCACGCCCGCGTGTTCCTTGCCGCTCCAGTTCAACACCGCACATGGACGAACGCCAGGTTTCCGTCAATCGCCACGCGCTTGACCTCGCAAGGCCAGCTACCGGCCTGTTTGAGATAGCCGATCAACGGCTCCGGGCCATTCGGGAACAGCGGGTTGTGCTGGATGTAGGGGCCGGCAATGAGACCGGGAAGCAGATCGGCTTGCCCGGCATTGAATACCTTGCCGTAAAGGGTGCGGATGCTTTCTTCCATTTTTGCTCTGTTGTTCATGCGACTCTCCTGTGTCTGGGTCATTTGATCGTGTAGCGCTTCATGCTCATCGTGCTGTCATCAATCTTTGCAATAGATTGCGCTCTGGCTGGTGCGCTAGAAAAGCTGGCCATCGAAGCTTCCGCATCGGCGACCGAACGCCAATGCACGACGACCAGCCATTCGCCGTTATCGCCTGCCGCGGATTTCCGTGAGATGAAGCCGGTTGTTTCAGGCGTGTTGCAACTCGACCGCCTTGCCGATGGGCGGAACTCATCGGCTGTAACGCCCCGCATTGAGTTTGAAGCTTACGATTTTTATGACCGCGCCTCGTGCGGCAGGTGTGCTCATGATGGAAAACATTTACCGAAAGCCAGCAGCAACCGCGGCGATCCTATAAGCCGGATCTTCCGTCGCAACAACGCCCACGCCAGATTCCGCTCCCCCGCAAGAAATCCCAGCCACGTTTCCGAATCGGCAACGACCTTGAGGTTCGGCTGACCAAGCAGTCCATTCTCGACGGTCAACTTCCCTGCGCGAACCGTCACCGTTGCCTCGGCCGACTCGTTGCCGGTGAAAACGAAATGATAAGTGGCGTCCAGCTTGCCAGCGGCATGACGTTGAAACGAAAGCGGCATTCCAAACAGCAAGGACGCAATGTTCCGTGGACGCAGCGAACTGCGCACCTGTCGCACGGTCTTGTGCGGATAACGCTTCTGCACGTGCGTCTCGGCATCGGAACCGCGCACGACATACACCGGCTCGCGCTTCGCCTGCAACGGCCGCATCACGTCATCGGCAAAATCCTTCTTCGATGCGAGGTAAGGCCCGATCACGTCTTCGCCCGCCGGACACACGGACATGCAATACGCGGCCTTGTAATTCGCTCCGAACGCGAGGCTTTGCCACATCGAAACGCTTTCCGAGTCCTTCACGCGTTGCCGGTAAGCCTTTCCATCGCGGCTGTCAGCGATGTTCTCAACCCAGTCGGCAAACCCGCCCATGAACTCGCGGTAATTGTGCGTGTAGCACGAGGAGAAATTGAACGCGCCGTCCGCGCCAATCGCGCCGACCGGACACGCGGCCACGCACAATTTACATTCCAGGCACGGGTTGTAATCGAGTTCCTTTGAATACTCGCTAATCTCTGCGCCGACCAGAATCGTGCCGAGCAAAATGAAATTTCCGAAGCGCGGATGAATCACGTTGCGATGAATGCCCATGTGTCCCAACCCCGCCGCGACCGCGACCGGCTTGTGCGCCACCGTCCAGATCCGCTCGGTCATCCAGCGGTCGGCCTCCATCGGAAACCCCATCGGCGGATTCATGGCCCGAATCCCAGCGCGTTCCAGTGCCGCGACGATGTGTCGCGCCACATCGTTGACCTCGTCGCCCGTGTGATGAAATTCCGAGTTGGCAATTGAGCGCGCTGGATTACGCACGTTGTCGCGGTTCATCCGCAGCACGATACTGATCAGGCTGCGCGTGTGCGGGAAAGCACGCTGAATGTGCGAGCGTTCTTCTCCCAACGCCGGACAATCAATTTCCACAAAGCCAACGTCATCCGCGCCGGCGTCGAGACACAACTGCTGCAGCCAGGCGGCGTCCAGTGGCTCGGATGTTTTTTGCACCACAGGCCTTTGTCGGTGCGCTTTGATCGTGGGATGTTCCCTGGCTGGTGTGTTCATAGTAGGCGATGCGGTTATGCGTTCGTGACGCGAGAGAAAATGGCCTGGTGCAGCCAGCGTGGCGTTAAAGCTCACGACGGCCTTGTTGGCTCGGCAAGGGGTTCGCCGTCCATCATGCCGTTGTTATGCCGCCGTTGGAGATAAAGGTTTTCTTTTTGCGTTAGCGAAAATCTTCCTGAAGCAATGCGCGATTTATTCCTACTGCGGCAAGTGCGCCTCTCGACACGGCAAAGGAGATATGTTGCATTGGGTGTATCATATCGCCGCCAGCGTAGACGCCGGGAACGCTTGTTTGCCCGAAGTCATCTACTTTGACCGTTCCAAAATCGGTAAATTCGCAGCCTAGCTGTTTCGCTAAGACTGAGTGTTGCTGTTGTTTCGGACGAATGAAAATAGCTTTGCGGGCAAGAGTTTCACCATTCGCAAAAACAATATTCTCAAGCTGCCCGTTTTTTTCCTCAAGGCGAACAATCCGTTCCTCACGAATCGAAATATTGTTCTTAGACAAAAGTCTGCTTTCATCTTCGGAGAGTGTCGCCACGCCGTCGGTGCAAAGCACCAGGTCATTGCTCCATCCTTTGAGCATTTCGGCAAGTTCAAACCCGACAGTACCGTTGCCATAAAGCGCAAGCGGCTGGTCGCGCACTTCCCAGCCGTGACAGTACGGACAATGAAAAATGCTTTTGCCCCATAATTCCTTGAAACCTTCAATCTCCGGCATTTCGTCAACGACTCCGGTTGCCAGCAATAATTTGCGGCAAGCTATGCGAGTTTCGTCGTCCAGTTTGATTTCAAAACCTTTGCTCTGCGCTTTTGCCACTTTAATTCCTACCGAACATAATTCCACCGTTTCGTATGGGCGCAATTGTTCGCGTCCAATTCGTACAAGCTCGGCGGGCGCAGTTCCGTCACGAGTGAAAAAGCCGTGTGATTCCTGAGCAACCGCGTTCCGTGTTTTTCCCGTATCAGAAACGAGAACGCGACGGCACGACCGTCCTAAAATCAGCGCGGCACTCAACCCGGCAAAACCACCGCCAACAATTACAACATCATAATTTTTCATCTGTCTCATCCTTTCTCATCTCAATCAGTAGCCAGAACTTTGTTAGTAATGCGAAGCGGCATAACGACCCCAAGCTCAGCGACCGCGGAGTGCGGCGCGGCACCTGCATGGTGGGCGGAAAGGCGGCGGTGGAAGCAGGTGCCGTGACGCACGGAGCGGTTCGCTGCAGCGCATGGTTAGATCCAACGGCGAACGCGAGAACAATATTGTTCATAAGAATCACCGAATTTCTCCCGGAGATAACACTCCTCTTGTTTCACGACGCCAAAATGCAGAACGAGCAACAGCACGCAGGCAGAGATCACAAACCAGAGACTGTTGGCGAGGAGGGCGAAGGCCAGCACAAAGAGCAGAAACGCTACATAAATCCGATTGCGGCTCACGCTAAAAACGCCAGTCATGACAAGGGCCTTAGTCGGACGATAAGGATTTGAATGGGTGCCCTGTGCAATAAAAGTGCGCCTAGCTAAGACAACGACCGCAATAGAGATCGCGATCATGACGACACCGACGAGAATGGGAAGGGTGTTTGCTGGCGCGAACCATCGCAGCGGGAAGAAATGCCTGGCTACAAACCCAAGCAGAATACAGCCTAAAGCAAGCAAAGGCGGTGGCGCAATAATTCGGGCGCGATCAGGTGTAGCGTTCATGACGCGAGAGAAGACAGCTTGGTGCAACCAACGTGGCGTTACCCACATAAAGATCACGGAGGCCTTGTTGGCCCAGCCCGGCACGACGCTGATGCGTCCGGCCTGTAGCGCGCGGATCCCGGCGCGCACCACGGGTGCCGGCTTCATCATCAATAGCTTCAACGCGGGCGTGATCTTCTGTTGCGCCGCCGTGGCGAATCCCGTGTCCGACATGCCGGGACAAAGCGCCGTGACTGTGATCCCATCGCGCTTGAGTTCGCGATGCAGGGCTTCACCCAGACGCAATACGTAAGCTTTGGCGGCTGAATAGACGGCGAAGTTCTGCACGCCCTGGTAGGCCAACAGGCTGGCGACCAGCAGAATTTTCCCGCGTTTCCGTGCCCGCATGTCTTGCGCAAAGACGTGGGTAACGGCGGTCAGGCTCGCCACATCCAATTGCACCATCGCCAACGCCGCATCCAAATCGGCGTCCAGGAACGGACCTTGCAGTCCGTGCCCTGCGTTGTTGATCAGGATGTCAATTGCAATGCCGCGCTCCCGGAGTCGCTCTTGCAGTTGGACGATGGCCGTGACATCGGAAAGATCAACCTGCTCTACGACGGCCTCAACGCGATGCTGTTGGCGAATTTCCTCAGCAATTGCCTGAAGCCGATCCAAGCGACGCGCCACCAAGACTAAGGCATGGCCTTGCTCGGCATATTGGCGGGCGAACTCCTCGCCGAAGCCACTCGAGGCGCCTGTGATAAGAACCCAGGTTTTGTTTTTTAATGCTATGTGCATATACACAATTTAACTTTCAGTTTGCCGCCTTAAGTGCGTTCAGGGTTATTTGTTCAGGGTCAGCGCTGCGGTTTCGAGATCGGAGAGGATGGCGGCCCAACGTTTCTCACCAAGAGTTTTGACCACGGCTCTTTGGGCGGACTTCCAAGCCGGTGTGATTTTCTCAATCTGTTTCCGACCTTTGGCCGTAATCGCCACTTCCACAAGCCTGCCCCTTCCACCGCCGTTTATCTTTACCAAACCGTCTCGCTGCAATGGCCCGAGATTCCGCACGAGTGTGGTGCGCTCCATTCCAAGCCAATCACTCAATTCCGCCATGTTCCAACTGTCCTTGGCCATCAGTGACGATAAGATCGTTCCCTGTGTGGGTCGGATTCCATGCCGCCGCATTTCCGCGTCATAAAACTGCGTCACAGCCCGTGTTACCCAACGCAAGTTGAAGCACACACAGTTTTCCACCGCCGACATATCCAGTTCTTTTGACATCGTGGTGTGTATATGCACTACTCCGGGCCTGCTTGTCAAGCGGCTGCTCGACTCGCATTGGTGTTTCAGGGGCGGCGAGGGCGGCAGCGTACGTGCGATCTTGGAGGGTTGTGTAACCGTGTAACCGGTGAAAGACTTCAGGGCGGTCGATACGTTGCGAACTTAGATCAGATCTAAGGGAAATTTCGGCGGGAAGCCTTAAAGCAGGTTTAACCCTTGAGAAAATTTCAAGTTATGACCGAAAACTGTAGGAAAATTTCACGTTATGCCCGAAAAGAATTTCATTAATGACCGAATCGTGCGCGTAAGTTGTTGATTTTATTAACAGGCCGATTTCACTTTATGACCGAACCCACAACGTAGCTGTGGGTTCGGTCATTAGATGAAATTCGCTTGGATGGTGGAGATCAGGAGTCGACGCGGCAAAAATTGTGGATTTCTACTTCAGGTCGGAAAAGAAGTATCGGGAAGTTTACTTCGTTATGAAGCTGGTTAGAAAAACGAGTGGGTTAAAGCATGGGTGAAGACGGAGAGAAACTAGTTGATCGCTTCCGTAGAGGGACCGATTACAACAGAGTCCTTAGAGACCTTTAACCGGGCCGTCAAGAGAAACATAGCGGACTTACAGCAGAAAGCTGCACTGTAGATGAGTTAATCGAAATGGCGGCGCTGGATCAAAGGGAATAGATTCATTGCTCGCGATACAGGTCACCACCCATTTCGTTATCATTGGGATGCTGCGCAAAGTAACTCGGTATTAGAGGATTTGCACGCTTATGGACGTCTATCAATTGGTATTGACAGCCTAAATCAGAGTCTCCCGCTCATAATTTGCCACTCACAAAAAGGATCAGCGTTTAGGTTTTCCAGCTAGAGTCACCCTAAGTCTCTTAGCATCTTAGCCAGAGCCTGCTCGTGTAGCCGCGTCGCGAATTCTTTCATACGCTGGACCAAGAGCTGCAGATCGAAAAGATCTAGGGCGTCCACGGTCGCCCCGCAACACCGGAAGAGTCGCGCGCCTGAGCTGAAAACACAAGTCTCTGGTCCAAAGTAGAAATCAAACTCACCAACAGGCGCGTGGCAGAATGGCGCGCCTGTTGGTGACATTGAATCTATGGTCCAACATCAACTACCATCTTCGGCAGTCTCAGTAAAGTGAAGAGTGATGCCCTTCACATAGATCAAGCTACACGACCACGTTTTCTTGATACCCGTAATCGGCACAAACATCTCAAACTCTTCAAGAGATTTGATGACATCCTCTCTAAAGGCCGCCGGATGATTTGGAATTGCGGCTAGGTCCAGGTTGTTGATCCACTCTGCTGGAGCCTCGCGGAAGTCATTTGCGTGAACCTGAGAAACATAGGTCCCGCCTTGAAACTCCAGAAAGAAAGTATAAGTTGGCATAGTTGTTACGGTCTCAGGACAAGACGCCGGTCATCTATTGCCCTTGCCTCGTCTCCAATGGCTTTCGGATTTTTTCATCCTGCTCTGTTGCTTACTGATCGCCGCCTTCAGTTTCTCGATTTTTTCTTTGTCTTCAGGAGTCTTGTTGGGCGTCGCTTCTGCAGTAGCCAGTTGTTTCTTTAACTCAGTGAGTTGCTGGCCCATCTGTTCGACAGGTCATTTAATTCGTCTCGTTTTAACTTTCTTCAACTTGCTGCGAGTCTCCGCCACTCCGATCCGGGCCAAAGAGACCTTATAGCGAAATCCCTTGAGCCGACTGACGGCATGCCTGATGCCGACGCGAGAGAAAAACGGCAATCGCAACTCTGGCTTGTCGGTAATTATGCCAAACACTACGTGAAACTCCTCAGACTTCGGTGTGCTGTCTAATTTGAAGATTTGAAACTCTCTTGGCAACTTGTCGAAAACCAACCGTCTGTACTCAGGATCTATCAAGAAAAACTCTGCCGAAGCTGTGCCTTGATAGAAGAGATGGCTCAAGGTCGAGGAGCCGCCCTGGCGCTTGATATGGATCAATTCCTTTGATTTCGAGAAGACGTCACAGAACTCCATCTTGCCCCCACGATAGGTCAAATCGCGATCCAGTAGGTGATACTTACCACCGCTTTCAGTAACCAGCCGCTTGTTATATATGGTCTCCGTTTCGTCATCGTATTCGATGAAAGTTCCGGAGTACCGCGGCATCTTCTCAAAGGAATCGTTCACCCGTTTGACGAAGTCCTTATCGAGCATGTACCACTTGCCCGCGTTGAGGACATACGAATGCCCTTTATAATCAACCTCACAATACAGACAATTGAAAGCACTCCAGCGCTCGATTAGCTGATCGTCTGTATCCATGCAGTATATTGACCGGTTTTTCAGTCGCTCTTCTGAGAGATCTTTGAGATCATTAAAGGTCTCATTGAGGAAAGTTTGCAGATCAAGGTCATGATGTTTGAGGCTTCTAGGCCTCTGGCTATAGTAGAAGCCGTTCACTCGCGACCATTCGATTATGTCGGGAACAGCAAGCCAGCAACGATCGCTAACCGTGCGAGTTCGGATTAGCCTAACCAGAGCGTCAGTCAATTCTGCCTCCAGCGCTGAGTCGGTGACCGGCCGAATCTGATCTACCCACTCAAAGTCAGTTCGATACGAATCCTTAAAGAATTGCTTGTGATATACCTCGAGTAGATTCTCGAGCTGTTTTAGGTCAGTCCGAACCACTGCGCTGAGCGCCTCTTTGCCACTCATCCGGTTACCAAAGTCCGGATGACGTGGGGTTCCCGTGACGGCCCGCAAAATGTCACGCTCGATATCGAAACCGAACTCTCTCGCATTCGCTTCTTGTGAAGCCTGCTCGAGAGTATGGCTGGCTATCGCATCGAAAGTCTGTTTGTCGATTACCTTGATTCGATCCTTATCGATACAGTTCAGGACGACTCGCAGACCAAATTGATCCTCAAACTGGTTCATCGCAAGAAGATACCGGCCCTGGCCGAACGTGAGAGCAGCCCATCGCTTATAAACTGGCACGAGTAAAACCGCGGATGAGGTACTCACCAATCCAAAATCACCCGCCGTGACATAGGGCTCGAAGAAACTTGCCCAGCTTGGAGGCTTGGCGACAGACGGCTTGATGAAGAGCGGGCAGTTCGTTCGGCGACCGACCACTACGGTTTTCGTGGTGATGCCTTCGCTATTCTCAATCAGTGATTCCGGGCTTTGGTTCTCTTTGGAAAGATGGATGGTCAGACTGCGTAAAGGAAGTTCATTGTCCATGGTAGTCACACGAGCCCATGGAAAATGGAAAATCAGCTCAAAGCATTACGCGAGACAGATTAAGTAATGCAAATAGAGGATTTGAAGATACCAATCAATCATAGTGGGGATCCTCAAAAAGTCAGACTATTTTGAAGACTTGTGGCAAACAGCATTTCACCACAGTTTGCAACCCGCGAGTCGCGAATCGTTCGAGAACACATGTTGTCAAAGCAACTAAAAGCGCCAAAGCCTGGATTCAACCAGTGGGGTTGCGGTTCGATTGGACAAGGATTGGTGGCCCACACGAGATTCGAACTTCTGTAATTTCAGGTCTAATGATCTCAGATAAATAAAGTCACGCAGGGGTGGCCCAGATTAGGCAAATGAGATGATTTGGGCGTTGGGCCAGCGCTGCTGCCGATACGTGCTGTAC
>Ga0137373_10004229_pt1 | contig 15668 bp, 13 predicted proteins | sample SagtaG_5_FD_104912 | JGI IMG/M metagenome (GOLD analysis project Ga0137373, IMG submission 104912) | Vadose zone soil microbial communities from Sagehorn Ranch, Mendocino, California, USA - Sage1_R_80_16 metaG | ecosystem: Environmental > Terrestrial > Soil > Vadose zone | place: USA...
ACAGCGCAGCGCCTAGCTTGCGCGTCCCTGCCACGCCTTGACACATCCGGCACGGTCCGGTTTCCCATGCGTGCGCATTTCCTCGTTACGCTGAAAACGCGGGGTACCTCACGGGGGGGCCCCGGGGAAAGTTCACGCGCGTGTAACTAAGAAGCGCGTTTGCGGCCGGTCGCTTCGACCCATCGGTAACCCGGGATCGGCACGCCGGTCGCGCGCCGCGCGCGGGCGACCCAGCCGGGGAGGTGGAGGTAGAGCTCGGGCAGACGCTCGCGCTTGACCAGCCGCGCGAGCGCGGCAACGCGGAAGCCGAAGTCCGTCAGCGCGAACTTCAACTGGCTCGAACGCACGACGTCGAACTCCAACCCGGGATGGGCGAGGGCCGAGCGGAAGTGCTCCTCCGATTCGTACTCGCGCATGTGCGTCGGGTCGAGCTGCCAGCGCTCGGGCGCCGGCGGCTTGCCCTTGTAGAACCAGAAGCCGTGCGGGCCGCGGATGACGCTCGCGATGTAGAACCAGCCGCCCGGGCGCAGCAAACGCGCGATCTCGGGGGCGAGCAGGCGGTCGTCGGGCAGGTGCTCGATCACCTGCGAGGACACGACTGCGTCAACCGATTCGTCTGGCAGCTCCTCGACGCGCGCAACGTCGGAGACGATCCCCTTCACCTTCGGGGAGAGCCGCTCGCACAGGGCGACGTGCTCGGGCGAGATGTCGACGGCGTAGATCGTCTCGCCGACAAGGCCTGCACGGTCGAGCGGCCAGAGCGTTCCGCCGTCGCCGGCACCGAGGTCGGCGAGGAGGCGCGGCGGCGATCGCTCTGCCGTCTCCCGCAGCAGCGGCGGCATCCAGTCGGTGAGGAAGTAGCGGGAGTGCTCGAGGTCTTCGACCGCCGGGCCGACGCCCTGGGTCACGCCTCAGCTCCCGAACGCCTGTCGGCGCGGGAGGTCGCGCTCGGGATCGACGAGGTGGCCGTCGCGCTGGACGTACCCATCCTTCCCGCCCACAACCAGCAAGACGAGATCCTCCGTCTCGCTCGCGTTCGACACTCGCCGTGGTGTCGTCGACTCGACATGGAGCAGGCCGCCCTCGCCCAGCTCGCGCGTCTCGTCGCCGACCTCGATGCTCGCACGGCCCCGGTGCACGAAGTAGAGCTCGTCCTGCGTGTCGTGGTAGTGCAGAAACCCTTCGTACCCGGGCGGGAACACGATCGCGTTGACGCCGAAGGCTGTCACGCCAAGGGGGGCGCGCACCTTGCGGAAGCCGTAGCCCTCGCCAAGCTCGTCGATGGATCCGAACGCATAGCCGCTCATAGCTTCCGCACGATCTCCTCCGCCTCGTCGCGGGTGAATGCGCGGAGCGTCTCGGTGTGCTCGGCGCCGTAGCGGTTCAGCTTCATCAGGATCTCCATCGCGACGTCATCGTCCGGTGCCTCGAAGACCTCGACGACGTCATAGCGGCCGAGCGTGACGTACACGCCGACGAGGGTGCCGCCGGCGTCCTTGATGATCTGCTCGCCCTCCTCGACGCGCTCGCGCCACTTCGGTAGCCCCGCATAGCCCTGGGTCGTCCAGCGCATCAAAGTGATGTAGTGGGCCACCCCGCGAATATATGACGCCGTGCGCCTGAACGCCTATCTCGCCCGGGCCGGAGTTGCCTCTCGTCGCGGAGCCGACGAGCTGATCAAGGCCGGCCGCGTTCGGGTGAACGGCGAGCCTGGGGAGCTCAACACCCACGTGCGCACGGGCGATCTCGTCGAGGTCGACGGCGAGCCGGTCGCGCCGGAAGCCCTGAAGTACGTCCTGCTCCACAAGCCGGCAGGAACGGTGACAACGGCTCGAGACCCACACGGACGGCCCACCGTCGTCGAGCTGGTCGAGCTGCCGGAACGCGTCGTTCCCGTCGGCCGGCTCGACGCGGACACGACTGGTGCGCTCCTCCTGACGAACGACGGCCCGCTCGCGCATCGGCTCGCCCACCCGCGCTACGGCGTCGAGAAGGTCTACGAGGTGGACGTCGAGGGGGAGCCAGACGACGAGATCCTGCGCCGGCTCGCGGAAGGCGTGGATCTCGACGACGGCCGCACCGCCCCGGCCCGCGCGAGGCGCGTCCGGCCCTTGACCATCGAGCTGACGCTCCACGAGGGACGTAAGCACCAGGTGAAGCGGATGTGCGCGGCGGTTGGCCACCCCGCCCGGCGCCTCCACCGCAGCCGCTACGCAGGGCTCGATCTTGAAGACCTAGGCCCTGGCTCTTGGCGCGAGCTGGAGCCGGCGGAGGTCCGCCGGCTCCAGTCGCTCGGACGTTCTACGGGGACTCTATGAGCGTCGGGCAGTTGTTCGGGCTCGCCGCGTTCAGCTTGACGCAGTTGATGCGGCCGTCTGGCGCAGCCTTGACGAACGGGCTGAGCGGCGAGTTCGGCGCGACGTAGTCGGCGAGCACCTGATCCATGATGTCCTGCGACGTGGCTCGGCTGGAGAAGACCGGGTAGCCGTCTCCGCCGCCGACCATGAAGTCGTTCTCCGCGATCTTGTAGCTCGACCCGGCGGTCAGGTCGACGGGTGTTGCCGTGCAGTTTCCGGCCGCGTCGGTCGTCACGGCAGAGAGGACACGGCTCCCCGCCGGAGCGGAGATGTCGTACGTGAAGCAGAGGCCCGAGACCTGCGGGAACTTTCCGTTCACAGCCGGCATCGCCGAGACGCCGTTCTCGAGCATCGTCTTTAGCTCCGCGCCGTTGACGGTGAGCGTGACCACGATGTTCCCGAACGGCAGCACCGTGAGCACCTGGCCACGCGTAATCGGGTACGGCGGGGGTGTGTACCCCGGGCAGAAGTCGCTCGGATTGTCCGTCGTGGGACACGTCAGGTCGGCGCGGAGGCCGCCGGAGTTCGTGATCGCGAACTGAACGCCGATTGGCGCATACTTCGTCCGCATCGAGTCGGTGGTGACGTTTCCTACGAGTGACTCACATGTCCGACCGGCCCCGTTGCCGCACTGGTCGGTGCGAGGAATGAACTTCGTCGAGCTTCCAATCACCGTCCCCAGGATCGGCCCGATCTGCGCGTTGAGCTCGTCGATCCGCGCCTGGATCTGAGGATCAGGCGTGACGCCGATGTCCCACGGCTTGTGGAAGTCCGCGGTCTTGTAGACGACCGTCCCACTGCTCGGATCAACGGTCAGCCGAACGCGGGTGAAGCGGATGCCCTTGCTCCGGTTCTCCGTCAAAAGCACTCCGTTCGACCGGGTTGAGACCACCTGGAAGTCGGTGTGGTCGCCGATGACGGCGTCCACACCTGTAACGTTGTCGGCGAGGTCGACGAGCGGCCCCGTCGGCGCAGTCAGCGTGCCGCCGGTTGCCCCCATGTGACCGATGGCGACGATGGCAGCGACGCCGTTCTTGTGGCCGACCTGGCTCGCGCGCTGGTTCACCGCGGACAACGGGTCGGTGACCTGAAAATTGCCGAGGGAGCCTGGCGAGGTCAGGTCAGGGATATCGGGATTCGAGAACCCGATGACCGCGAGCTTGAACGAGCCGAAGTCGATCACGCGCGACTTCGACCACTCGGCCGGCGTGTCGCCGGTCGTCTTGTCGAGGATGTTCGCCGAGACATACTTGAACGTCGCGAGCGGAATCAGCGTGTTCCTCAGGTACTGCTCGCCTCGGTCGAAGTTGTGGTTGCCAAGGCCGTCGAGCGTGAAGCCCATCTTGTTTTGCAACTCGATCGTCGGCTTGTCGCCGAAGAAGCTGGAAATCGGCGGTGTCGCACCGACCGCGTCGCCCGCCGTGACCGTGATCGACTTCTGGGCCTCGGCTCGGTAAATGTCGAACCACGGCTTCAGGAACGCCGCACCGCCGATCAGGAAGGACGGACCGAGCGTGTCCGCGGTCTCGCTGAGCGGAACAAGCTGGCCGTGGTAGTCGCTGATATCGAGGATCGTCACTTCCTTCAGAGACGACCCGCCCTGCGTGATCCCATAGAGGATCCTGCCCCGCGCATTTTGCGGGCCGGGGACGCCCATCAGATACGAGAGTGTCGGGGCGAGATCGATCGCACGCACGCCGCCCACCGGCGTTGCGCTGTGCGCTATTCCAGGCCCAGATGCGACGAGAGTCGCGTGCAAGTTCACGTTGTGCGCGAGATCGACGAGGTTTGGCAGGTAGCCGTGCTGGCCGAAGAACTGCGAGAACGCGATTGCCCGTCCAGGAGTCCCCGCATCCGACTGGTATGGCGGTCTGAAGACGACGACCACGTCGCCGCTGCGGTTCGGGTGCAGCGAGTCGGAGCCGTCGACGTTGCGCAGCTCCTCCTTCTTCATCACCTTCGCGATGACCTGCGCGCTCGGATGGGCCGGGTCGGACAGGTTCTGGAAGGCGTTGACCACTGCGCTCCGCACCTGCTCATAGGTGGTACCGGAGGGAAGCGTCGGGTTGATGTAGATCTGGACCGTTCCGCCTGCCCAGCAGGCCTTTGTGAGGTCGTTCGACGCGGCGCGGCAGTTCGAGGCCGTGTTGCCGCCGCTCGCCTGGAGCGAGGTGCCGTTGACCTGGTTGTCGAAGAGCACCTTGCGGGCGTTGACCGCGTACCACTGCGGTGCGAATCCGTGGTCGGAGCCCGCGAACGTGGTGGGGTTCCCGCCCATCAACTGTCGAGCCAGCGCGAGCTTCGCGTCGGCCTCGTGGTACGCGCTCCGGATGTAGCCCTCGCGCTTGGCGATCAGGTTGTCTTTGACGCCGTCGCCGTCGAGATCGTCGAAGTACGGATTCGGGTTGCCGTCCATGTCAGTGGGCGTCACCAGGCCCATGAACTGGTGCGAGAACTCGTCCGTAACCGGGTAGCCGACCAGGGCGAGGTCCGTGCTGGGCTGGAGCGTTCCGAGGATGTACTGCAGCACCGCGTCGGCGTAAGCCTTCTCGAGGTCGCGGCCCTGCTGGACGTAGGTGTCCTCGTCGATGATCCGCGCTTCGAGCGGTGCGAAGTCAGCAGCGACGTAGGTCGGAAGGTTGTCCGCGATGTACTTCTCCAGTTTGTCCTCACCGGCGCCGCCGGCCGGGAGAGAGACGCACGGCGTTCCGCAGGTCGCGATCACACGCTCGACAGAGGTGAAATAGAGCTTGAACGTCGAGAGATCCGGCGCGAGCGTGATCAGCTTGGCGTAGAAGCCGGCGGTCTGGCCGGCGCGCGGGCCGATCAGCCCATCGGCACCGCTGAGCTTGACCTCCTTGAAGTCGCCGACCGCGAGTGTCACAGCGGCCTCGCTCCCGTCCTTGCCGTCAGCCGTGCGCACGAGCAAGACGTGGTCGTAGCCGCTTCCGGCCGCGTAGATGTAGACGTCATAGGTCCGGGTCGGGTTCTGCACGGCAAACGTCGTCGCGATCGTGAGGACCGTCTCCTTCGCTGGCAAGGTGCTCCCGGGAACATTTGACCAGCCAGAAGCGTCAGCGAAGCTCGCCACCTGGTACGAGATGCCGAACGAAGCGGCGCCAGCTTGCTCCGTCGCGTTCACAGGCGAAGCAAGCACACCGCGCGTGGAGAAGAAGTTCGCGAAGTCCACGGTCGGGCCCTGGATACCGGCGTTCCGGCCGCCGACCCAGTCGATCTGGGCAACCTTCTTCCCGGCCCGCTCGGCTGCGTTGGCGATCGTGTCGGCCTGGAGGATCCCGGCGGCCGAGAACGAGGTCGAGTTGTTGAAGTTGCTCTCGCCCGTTCGGTGGAACGTGTTGTTCGTCGAGCCGTGCTCGCCGGGGTACGTCCCGGTCGCCATCGTGTACCAACCGACCCCGGTGTTCGGTGGGAAGGCTTGGGTCATCCCGTTTTGTCCTTCGACACCGGCCGCGCGGAGCGCCGCATACGTCGGCATCGCTCCTGCGTCTGCGTACTTCGCCATCAGGTCTGGACGCATGCCGTCGGATGAGTACAGCAAGGCCTTCGAGGCGCTTCCGACCCCCGTCGCCTGCTTCGCAGCGCCGGCTCCTTGCGAGCCGATCACAAGCACGAGTACGGCGCTGACCGCTGCCACGACGGCAGGCACGAACGAACGTTTCATCGAGTCCTCCCTCTCCCCGGTTAGAGAAACCGCTGGAGAAGCTATACCGCGTCGGCCCTCTTGCCTAGACCCTGGCGAAGCCCATCCCGTCATACATGCGTTCGAGCGTCGGCGCGGATGTCTCCCGTGCCTTCTCCGCTCCCACGCCGAGCAGCCGGTCGAGCTCGGCCACGTCCGAACGGATCTCCTCGTAGCGGACCCGAATCGGATCGAGCACCTCGACGACGGCTTCCGCCACGTCTTGCTTGAACCGGCCGTAACCACTGCCGCCGTACCGGGACTCGATGTCGGGAATCGACTCGCCCGTGACGACGGTCATCAGCTCGATCAGGTTCGAGATCCCCGCCTTCTCCTCGGGGTCGTAGCGCACGTCGGTTCCTGAGTCGGTGACCGCGCTCTTGACCTTTTTCCGAATCGTGTCCGGGGGATCGAGCATCAGCACTGTCCCGCTCTCCGCGCCGCGCGACTTGGACATCTTCACGTCGGGTTCCTGCAGGTTCATCACGCGGCCGCCCGTCTCCGGGAACACGCCTTCGGGCACGACGAACGTCTCGCCGTAGCGGGTGTTGAACCGCTGCGCGATGTCGCGCGAGAGCTCGAGGTGCTGGCGCTGGTCTTCGCCGATCGGGACGATGTCGGTGCGGTAGAGCAGGATGTCGCCGGCCATCAGGACCGGATAGGTGAACAGCGCTGCCGAGATGAAATCTTCTTCCTCGGACTTCTCCTTGAACTGCGTCATCCGGCCCAGCTGGCCGAAGCTCGTCACCGACGACAGCAGCCAGGCCGCCTCGGCGTGCGCGGTGACATGGCTCTGGACGAAGACCGTCGAGCGCTCGGGATCGAGACCGGTGGCGAAGAGCATCGCGCCGATGTCGAGCGTCCCCTCGCGGAGCGCGGCCGGATCGTGCTGGATCGTGATCGCGTGGAGGTCGACGATGCAGAAGAAGGCCTCGCCTCGTTCCTGCGTCTGGGCGTACTGGCGGAAGCCGCCGCTGTAGTTGCCGATGTGGGGGTCGCCGCTGGGTTGGATGCCGCTGAAGATGCGCATGGTGAAGCTCCATTCTCTCGTGCGGACGGGAACGGTGGAGTCGAGCGGGCGGGCTGTCGAGGCGCGCTAAGCCGCGCGCAGGCTCCCGCCGCGCTCGCTGCGCCAGGCCCAGCCGCGAGTTCGCAAAGCGGGAGTCATCACGCTCACGATAGCCAGGCCCGTCCTTTCCCGCCAGGTCCTGGTGTTCGGGACCGGTCCGCACTAGCCACGTCCGGGGTCAGACCCCGGACCGGGCTCCGGGGGACACGGCCGCAGCCGGCAGAGAAGGCGAAAGTATCCTGAGTTCCATGGCCGTGACCGGATCCCCCGAGCTCTTGATCGTCATGAGCGCCCACGCGACCCCCGAGGAGGTCGAACACGTCGTGGAGCGACTCGCCGAGGCCGGCGCGGACGCGCACGTCACCCCCGGGCGCGAGGCGACGGTGATCGCCGCCATCGGGGAGCGCGATGCTCTCGCGGCACTTCCGCTCGAGGGGTATCCCGGGGTCGAGCAGGTGCTCCCGATTCTGAAGCCCTACAAGCTCGTTTCGCGCGAGCTCTCGCCCGATCCGACCGTGATCGAGGTCCGCGGGCGCCGAATCGGGGACGACGCCTTCGGGCTGATCGCCGGGCCGTGCACGGTCGAGTACCGGGAGCAGACGCTGCAGACGGCACGAGCGGTGGCGCACGCGGGGTGCACGATGCTCCGCGGGGGCGCGTTCAAGCCGCGCACATCCCCGTACACCTTCAGCGGCCTCGGGGAGGAGGCGCTGAAGATCCTCGTCGAGGCGCGCGAGGAGACCGGACTCCCGATCGTCACCGAGCTGATGGATCCTCGTCATGTCGAGGCGGTGCTCGCTCACGCCGACGTGATCCAGATCGGAGCGCGGAACATGCAGAACTTCAACCTGCTCTCTGAAGTTGGACGCGCGGACAAGCCGGTGCTGCTGAAACGCGGGCCGGCGGCGTCGATCGAGGAGCTGCTGATGGCCGCGGAGTACGTAGTGAAGGAAGGGAACGCGCGCGTGATCCTCTGCGAGCGCGGGATCACGACTTTCGAGCGGGCGACTCGCTACACGCTCGACATCAGCGCGATCCCGGTGCTGAAGCAGGAGACGCACCTCCCGGTGATCGTCGATCCATCGCACGCAGCCGGCCGGCGCGAGCTCGTGCTGCCGCTCGCGCGCGCGGCTGTGGCGGCCGGAGCCGACGGGATCATCGTCGAGGTTCATCCCCGGCCCGAGGAAGCGCTCTGCGATGGGCCGCAGCAGATTCCAGTCGCAGACTTCCCGGACTTCGCCGACGAGATCCGCACCCTGGCCCAGCTGATGGGCCGTCAGATCGGCTAGGCGCCATGGTGGAGCACCTCGCAATCGTCGGCACCGGGCTGATCGGCGCCTCGGTCGGGCTCGCCGCGCGCGGTGCTGGGGTGGGGGAGGTCCGGGGCTGGGACGTCGATCCTGAGGCGCTCGCCGTCGCCAGTGATCGAGGCGCGGTGGAGCCCGCGGAGTCGCTCGCCGCAGCGGTCGCCGGCGCAGAGCTCGCGTTGGTCGCGGCGCCCGTCGCGGCGCTTCCTGCCCAGGTCGCGGCCGTCCTCGAGGCGAGTGGCAACGGGACGACCGTGACGGACGTCGGGTCGACCAAGGGTCCCGTCACCGGGGCGGTCGTCGACGGGCGCTTCATCGGCGGGCATCCGGTGTGCGGCTCGGAAGCGCACGGCCCTGCGCACGCAAGCGGCGAGCTCTTCCGCGGCGCGACCTGGTTTCTCACTCCCGTCGCCGCGACGGATCCCGAGCGGTACCGCACGCTGCACGGCTTCGTCGCGGCGCTCGGCGCCGTCCCGGTGGCGGTGGATCCGCAGGCGCACGATCGGCTCGTCGCGCTGACGAGCCACCTGCCGCACGCGCTGGCCAACCTCCTGCTGAACCAGGCCGGCGCGTCGCGCATCGACGGGCACGAGCCGCTCGCCGCAGCCGGAGGCTCGCTGCGGGACATGACGCGCGTCGCCGGTGCCAATCCGCGGATCTGGGTCGACATCTTTCTCGACAACGCCGACGCGCTCGCCGCGACCCTCGCAGAGCATCGCCGCCGGATCGAGCAGGTCGAGCGCGCGCTCGCGGAAGGCGATGCGGGCTTTCTCGCGCGCTGGATCGGAGAGGCGTCGGGCAACCGTCGCCGGATGCTCGCCGAGGCGTATGACCAGGCTGGTGCCCTGCAGCGTCTGCGCGTGCACGTCCCGGACCGGCCCGGCGTCCTCGCAGGCATCACGCAGGCCCTGGGCGCGGAGCGGATCAACATCGAGGACTTCGAGCTCCAGCATCTTTCCCGGGAGCGCGGCGGCACGCTCACCCTGCTGGTCGCCGGCGAGGATGAAGCCGCGCGCGCGGCTGCGATCCTCGAGGCGCAGGGGTACCACGTGGTCGTGTCCCCGGTGCTCGACGAATGAGAATCGAACCCGCCGGGGCGCTCGTCGGGCACATCGCGGTGCCCGGGGACAAGTCGCTCTCGCACCGCGCAGTTCTGATCGGGGCGCTCTGCGAGGGCGAGACGCATGTGCAGGGATTCGGACGCTCGGCCGACACCGAGTCGACGCTCGCCGCGGTCCGCGCGCTCGGCGCGGAAGTGGACGAACGTGGCGACGACGAGCTCGTCGTCCATGGCGCCGGGACCCGCGGGCTGCATGCGCCCGACGCGCCGGTCGACTGCGGCAACGCGGGAACGCTGATGCGGCTGCTGACCGGCATCCTCGCCGGCCAGCAGGGCCGGTTCGAGCTCACCGGCGACGAGTCGCTGCGGGCGCGCCCGATGGACCGCGTCGCCGAGCCACTCAAGCGGATGCGGGCGCGGATCACGACGAGCAAGGGCCTTCCCCCGGTCATCGTCGAGGGCACGGACGCGCTGGTCGGGATCGACTACGCACTCCCGGTGGCGAGCGCACAGGTCAAGAGTGCGATCCTGCTCGCGGGACTCAACGCACACGGGTCAACGACGGTTTCCGAGCAGACGCCGACCCGAGATCACACCGAGCTGATGCTCGCGGCCGCCGGCGCACGCGTCCGGCGGCGGCCCCATTCCGTCTTGATCGAGCCCGCGGCCCGCCTACAGCTCGCCGAAGTGACAATCCCGGGGGACTTCTCGTCGGCGGCGCCATTCCTCGTCGCCGCAACGCTCCTGTCCGGCTCCGAGCTCACGATTCACGACGTCGGTCTCAACCCGCGCCGAATCGGCCTACTGGACGTGCTCGAACGGATGGGTGCGCGGATCAGCGTCGTCAACCGCCGCAAGGTCGGCGGAGAGTGGATGGGCGACGTCGACGTGCGCTCGGCCGAGCTCGTCGCGACACACGTCGGCGCGGAGGACGTGCCCCTGCTCGTCGACGAGCTGCCGCTCTTCGCGCTTGCGGCCGCGTCCGCGCGGGGGGAAAGCCGTGTGACCGGGGCCGGCGAGCTCCGGGTCAAGGAATCGGATCGAATCGAAACTGTGACGAACGGCCTACGGACACTGGGCGTGCGGATCCGCGCACGCGACGATGGCTTCGAGGTGAAAGGCGTGCCGACGCGCCCGACCGGAGGTCAGATGCCGTCCAACGGAGACCATCGCATCGCGGTCCTCGCCGCCGTGGCAGGGCTCGTCTCGCGCGAGGGCGTGGAGGTCGGGGACGCCGACGCGGTCGCTATAAGCTTCCCCGGGTTTTTCGACCTCCTCGACTCGGTCTCAAAACGATGATCGTCGCCATTGACGGCCCCGCGGGAGCGGGGAAGAGCACGGTCGCGCGGCGATTGGCCGAGCGGCTTGCCTTTCGCTACCTCGATACGGGTGCGATGTACCGCGCGCTCACCTGGCTGGCCATGCAGCGCGGTCTGCCACTAGGAGACGGTGCGCCTCTCGGGGAGCTCGCGGAGGCGAATCCCGTGACCTTCGACGAACGCGGCCGGGTCTGGATCGCCGGCACGGACGTCACGTCCTCGATCCGCGAGTCGAGAATCGATCGCCAGGTGCCGGTCGTCGCTCGCCACCCTGACGTCCGTGCGGTGATGCGCGAGCGCCAGCGCGAGCTCGGGCAGCAGGGGAACGTCGTGATCGAGGGCCGCGACATCGGCACCGTCGTTGCGCCCGCCGCCGAGGTGAAGATCTATCTGAATGCCGACGTGGGAGTCCGCGCGCGCCGCCGCCAGGTCGAGCGGCCGGATATCGGCGGAGATGCCCTGGCCACGGATCTCCGCATCCGGGACGAGAGCGATGCCGCGCGGATGCAGCCGGCGGCTGACGCAGAGCAGATCGACACGACCGAGCTTCACGTCGAGGACGTTGTCGATCGGATCGAGCAGCTCGTGCAGGAACGCCTCGCCGCCTCGCAGCGATGAACCGTTACCAGCTCGCCTGGCTGTTCGGCCGGCCTTTCTTTGGAGGGCTGGTGCGCACGTTTGCCCCCTTGCGGGCCTACGGGCTCGAGCGCATTCCCGCGAACGGCCCCATCGTCTTCTGCTTCAACCACTTCTCGTGGCTCGATCCCTGGGCGATTGGATCGGTGATTCCGCGCACCGTCTACTACGTCGCGAAGCAGGAGGCGCACGACAATCCGTTCATCGGCCCGTTCATCCGGATCTTCGGGACGACCCCCGTCCGCCGCGGAGAGTCGGATCGTGAGGCGATCCGTCTCATGCGCGAGGTCGTTCGCCGCGGCGATGCGCTCGGCATGTTCCCGGAGGGGACACGGCAGAAGCGTGAGCCGGGCCCCGTGCGTTCCGGCGCGGGAATGATCGCGGTTTCGGAGGGCGTCCCGGTCGTGTGTGGCGCCATCCACGGCTCGCAGGACTGGCGCTTCGGCAACTTCCACCCGGTCTCGATCGCATTCGGCGAGCCGTTCGACGTCAGCGATCACCCGCGCAACTCGCGGGGCTACCGGGCCGCGTCCGAGGAGATCCAGGGCGAGCTCAGGCGCCTGTGGGAGTTCCTCGTCGAGACGCACGAGCTCGGCCGCCCGCGAGTGGCGATCCCTCCCTCATGAGCGAGACGGAGTCCCTGCTTGGCACCGTCGCGATCGTCGGTTTCCCGAACGTCGGCAAGTCCACGCTGGTGAACCGTCTGACCGGGTCACGCGCCGCCGTCGTGCACGAGACATCCGGCGTGACTCGCGATCGCAAGGAGCTCGTGTGCGAGTGGGCCGGGAAGCGCTTCATGCTCATCGACACCGGCGGCGTCGACATTGCCGATCTCTCGCCGCTGACGCGGTCGATCAGAGCACAGGCCGAGGAGGCGGTCGCGGACGCTGACCTCGTCCTGTTCGTGGTCGACGCGCGTGTGGGAGTGACTCCCGGCGACGAGGAGGTTGCGGACATCCTCAGGCGCGCACGCAAGCCGGTGCTGCTGCTCGCGAACAAGATCGACGACCCCGCGCAGGACAGCCTGGCGTTCGACCTCCACCGCCTGGGCCTCGGTGAGCCGATTCCGATCTCGGCCCTGCACGGCCACGGTGCCGGAGACCTGCTCGACCTGATCGTGGCGGAGCTGCCGGGCACCGGGCGAGCGGAGGCGAGCGACGAGGCGATCCGCGTCGCCATTCTCGGTCGCCCGAACGTCGGCAAGTCGTCGCTCCTGAACGCAATCCTCGGCCGCGAGCGCGTGATCGTGTCCGAGACTCCGGGCACGACGCGTGACTCGATCGACACGATCTTCCAGCGCGACGATCGCGCGTTCGTCTTCGTCGACACGGCGGGGCTGCGTCGGAAGCGTCGCCACCGTCAGGGGATCGAGTACTACTCCGAGCTGCGGGCGGTCGACGCGGCGGAGCGGGCAGATGTCGCACTCGTCCTCATCGACGCCTCGGAGGGTCTGGTCGACCACGATCTCGCGGTCGCTGACATTGCGCGCAAGGCCCAGTGCTCGACGCTCGTGATCCTCTCGAAGTGGGACGTGACGACGATCGGGATCGAGGACATCCGACCCGAGCTCGAGCGGAGGCTGCGCCAGCGTCCGCCGCACGTCGCGGTCTCCGCGAAGACCGGACGCGGGATCGATCGGACGCTCGATGCGATCGAGCGCTTGTTCGACAAGCACACCGCGCGCGTTCCGACGGCCGAGCTCAACCGCTTCCTCGCCGAGTTGCGCGAGCGCAGGCAGGCACCGTCGCGCAACGGCAGGAGCCTGAACCTGCTCTACGGCGCGCAGGTCGGCACGCGTCCGCCACGTTTCCGGCTGTCCGTCAACGACCGCCGCCTGATCACGCGTGACTACGGCTACTGGATCGAGAACCAACTCCGCGACCACTTCGAGCTAGAAGGAGTCCCTGTCACGATCGATTTCGCTCCTCGCAAAAGCTGACGCTTTTGCTCGGCTCTAGGGACGCGCGCTTCGCGCGTGAACGTGCGTGAGCGAAGCCCACGCACTCCATTTGTTGCGCCTGGCAGATGTCGTGGGTCCGCGGGCGGAGGCGCTGACGCGTCTCCGCCCGCGTGAGTTCGGCCTCCGACTAGTGCAGCTTCGCTCGCGCTAGTCTCCGGCCTTGAGCGGTTCCGCCGGGCGGACGCTGAATGAGATCCTACGGCGGTGAGAGTCGTGGTCGTCGGGGGCGGGTCATGGGGGACTGGCTTCGCCTGCGTGCTCCGCCACCGAGGCCACGACGTGACGCTGGCGTGTCGGGATCCGGAGCAGGCGCGCGCGATCGCCGAGACCGGCCGCAACCCTCGGTACCTGACGACGGTCGACCTGCAGGGGATCGGCGCGACGACGGTGGACGACGCTGCGATCGCCGAAGCGGATCTCGTCGTCCTCGCCGTACCGAGCCGCGCGTTCGCCGAGGTGGCGGCGGGGCTGCCCGGCGATTCCCCGGTCCTGAGCTTGACGAAAGGCCTCGACCCGGCGACGGGGGAGCGGCTCTCCACGCGTGTCCAGGGCAGGCCGGTGGCAGTGCTGTCCGGACCGAACATGGCAGAAGAGGTTGCGGATGGACTTCCCTCCGCCACCGTGATTGCGAGCGAGGATCACGCGCTCGCCGAGCGGCTGCAGGAAGCGATCAACTCGATGATCTTCCGCGTCTACGTGAACGACGACCTCGTCGGCGTCGAGCTCTGCGCGGCGGCGAAGAACGTGATCGCGCTCGCTGCGGGCGGGGTGGACGGTCTCGGCCTCGGCGACAATGCGAAGGCGAGCGTGATCACGCGCGGCCTGGTGGAGATGGCACGTCTTGGCGAGGCGTGCGGCGCTCAGCCGGAAACATTTTCGGGCCTCGCGGGCATGGGCGACCTGATCGTCACCTGCTTCTCCGGCTACGGTCGGAACCGGCGCGCGGGCGAGTTGATCGCGCGGGGAGCCACGGCGGACGAAGCCGCGGCGGAGATCGGGCAGGTGGTCGAGGGTCTCACGACCGCGCCGGTCCTGCGGGATCTCTCCCACCGCCTCGGCGTCGAGCTGCCGATCACCGAGGGCGTCTGCCGCGTCCTGGGCGGCGAGAGCCTCGACGAGCTCCTGGCCAGCCTGATGGGCCGCCAGCCCACAGAAGAATAAGGCGCCGCTTGCGGTGCCGCCTCCAGGACGCGCGGGCGCGCGGGCTCTGCCCGTGCGTCCGTCTGAACCGACCGGTCGACCCAATTCGCGCCAAGAGCAACCGATCTCGGGGACTACCATTGGTGCGATGCGTATCGCTGCCGCAGCGCTCGCGGTCGGTTTTGCTCTCGCAGCTGCCGGGTGTGGGAGCGTCGAGCGCAATGCGACGGCCGGCGAGCTGGCCCGCGATGCGTCCACGCTCGTCCCGCCCGCTTCGCTCGCGTTCGTCAGCATCGACACGCGGCTCGATTCAGAACAGTGGCGCGTCGTCGAGGACCTGACCGGCGGACTGAAGCTCCTCCGGAGCTCATTGCGCGAACAGAATCTCGATCTCGACCGTGACGTCCAGCCGGCAGTGGGCGAGGAGCTGAACCTGGCGGTGCTCGGCGTCGAGGGCGGTCAGCCGGAGGTGGTCGCGCTCGCCAAGCCGGAGGACGAGGCAAAGCTGCGCTCGCTCGCAGCGAAGTTCGACGAGGGGGACGAGCACTACACGGTCGAGCGGATCGGCGGCTGGTCCGTCGTCGCCGACTCGGCCGCAGCATTCGAGCAGGTGCGCGGCGCCGAATCTGGACGCTCGCTCGCCGACGTGCAGTGGTTCCAGGAGGCGAGCCGTCAGGTCTCCGGAGCTGCACTCGCCCTGGCGTACGCGGATGAGGCCGGCCTGCAGCACTTGCCCGCCAAGCTCTCCGCGCTCGTTCGCGCGAGTGGCTCTCCGAGCTGGGTCGCGGCACGCGCGGCTGCGGACAAGGAAGCGGTTCGAGTCGAAGTGCACGCCGGCTCGCCGAGCCCGGCGCCGGCTGTATACCGGCCGCGCCTCCTGCGCGAGGTTCCTTCCGGCGCGATCGTCGCGATCTCTTTCAAGGACGCTGACCGAGCTCTGAAGCGCCTCGCTGCCGAGCCGGCGCTGCAGGCCTCGATCCGTGAGCTCGAGCGCTCTCTCGGCCTCACCCTGGCGGATCTGATGCCCGGGCTTCGGGGCGAGGGCGTCTTCTACGTCCTGCCGGGCGCACTGCTGCCGATCTTCGTGCTGGAGGTCGAGAGCCCGAGCCCCCAGGCTGCC
>Ga0137373_10004235_pt1 | contig 15660 bp, 15 predicted proteins | sample SagtaG_5_FD_104912 | JGI IMG/M metagenome (GOLD analysis project Ga0137373, IMG submission 104912) | Vadose zone soil microbial communities from Sagehorn Ranch, Mendocino, California, USA - Sage1_R_80_16 metaG | ecosystem: Environmental > Terrestrial > Soil > Vadose zone | place: USA...
AGCGATGATCGAGACGGCGCTCACGGCGGAGCGGATTCGCGCGAACACGGCGGCGGGGTACTGGCGCGACGAGACCGTCGACACCTATCTCGATCGCTGGGCGACGGAGCGGCCGGCCAAGACGGCGGTCGTGGACGCGAGCGGGCGGCTCACGTGGGCGGAGCTGGCGCGGACCGTCGAGCGCGTCGCCTATGGGCTGGCCGAGCACGGCATCGGTCCGGGCTCCGTCATCTCCTGCCAGCTGCCCAACTGGACGGAGTTCGTCGTCCTGGCGCTCGCGGCGACGCGCCTCGGCGCGATCCTGAACCCGATCCCGCCCACGTACCGGGCCAGCGAGCTGCGCTTCATGCTCGAGACGCTCGAGGCTCAGGCGCTCGTGATTCCCGGCCGATTTCGCAACTTCGACTACGTCGAGATGGCGGCAGAGCTGCGCGCGCACGCGCCTCGGCTGGAGCGGGTCTGGGTGGCGCGGGGAACGCCGGAGCCCGCCATGCTGTCGTTCGCCTCCTTGCTCGACACGGCATGGGAGGCTCGGGCCGGCCGCCGTCCGCTGGACGGCACCGATCCCAACGCGGTGAGCGAGGTCATCTTCACCTCGGGGACGACGGGGGAGCCCAAGGGCGTCATGCACACGTCGAACACCGTGCTCTCGATCATCTATCCGCTCATCGAGCGGCTGCGCTTCAGCGAGCGCGACGTCACGCTCATGTCGTCGACGTTCGGCCACCAGACGGGGTTCCTGTACGGCTACTGCATGACGCTGCTCCTCGGGGGCACGGGCGTGTGGCTGGACGTGTGGAACGCCGAGGCGGCCGTGGGTCTCATCGAGGCCGAGCGCGTGACGTTCACGATGGGGGCCACGCCGTTCCTCCAGGACCTGACCTCCACGCCGGCGCTCGGCCGTCACGACGTCACCTCGCTCCGCGTCTTCATCTCCGCCGGCGCGCCCATTCCGCGCAAGCTCGTCGAGGATGCTCGGCAGCGTCTCGGGTGCGCCATCTCGGCGGGGTGGGGGATGACGGAGAACGGCTGCGTGACCTGCAACGGCCTCGACGACCCCGACGACAAGGTCTTCGGTACCGACGGCCGTCCGCTGCGGGGGATGGAGGTCATCGTCGTCGATGCCGACGGCCGCGCCCTGCCTCCCAAGACCGAGGGCGATCTCCTCGTCCGGGGGCATTCGCAGTTCGTCGGGTACTGGAAACGGCCGGAGTTCACGCGGGACGCGCACACCACGGACGGATGGTTCAAGACGGGGGACCGGGCGACCCTCGACGCGAGCGGCTACCTGTCGATCGTGGGACGCTCGAAGGACCTCATCATTCGCGGGGGCGAGAACATCTCGGTCGCCGAGATCGAGAACCTGCTGTTCACGCATCCGAAGGTCGCCGCCGTGGCCGTCGTGGCCATGCCCGATGCCCGTCTCGGGGAGCGGGCCTGTGCGTTCGTCATCCCGCGGCCGGGCGATGCACCGACGCTCGCGGAGCTGGTGGCGTTCCTCGAGGCGCATCGGCTCGCCCGGCACAAGTTTCCCGAGCGGCTCGAGCTGGTCGGCGAGTTCCCCATGACGCCGAGCGGGAAGATCCAGAAGTACAAGCTGCGTGAGGCCGTCGCGCGCGGGCTGGGGCTCGGACCGCCGCGCTGATGGCCGTGACCCCGCCGCGGCTGTGGCCGGTGTTCGTCGCCTACGTGCTGGCCTTCGTGTCCATCGTGAGCTTTTCGCTCGTCGCCGCGGTCATGATCCGGGCGGCGTACCCGGAGCTCTCCGAGCGCGAGGTCTTCGACGGGCTGCCCGGGCTGCTCGCGGGCGGGCTGGCCTCGTCGGCCGGGCTGCTCGTGACGCTGTCGATCGTGGCCCGCCCGCTCGATCCCGCGCGCCTGCGGCTCGTGCCCGGCCGGGAAACCGGCGATCAGCTCGCCGCGATGATCCTGGGCACGCTGGCCCTCGGCCAGGTGCTCGACTCGGCCACCGTGCTGGCGGGGCTCGCCAATCGGGGCGCGATGGCCTTGATCCGCCGCGCCCTCGAGGGCGCCGCCGGTCCCGAGCTGTTCGCGGCGGTCGTGGTGATCGGCGTGTTCGCCGGCTCGGCCGAGGAGGTGTTCTTCCGCGGCTACATGCAGGCGCGCCTGCGCGAGCGCTGGTCCGTTCCCGTCGCCGTGATCGTGACGAGCGTGGCCTTCGGCCTGCTCCATCTCGAGTGGTTGCACGCGGTGCTCGCGCTGTCCCTCGGCGTCTGGCTCGGCCTCATCACCGAGCGGGCGGGCAGCGCGCTGCCCGCCGTCGCCGCTCACGTGATCAACAACGTCGTCTTCACCGTCCTCACGGCCACGGTCGGCACCCTTCACGACCGTTCCCTCAACATGATGCTACTGACCGCCTCGGCCGTGCTCTTCTGCGCCTGCGTGTTCTGGATCTGGCGGTCGCCGCCGGTCGGGAAGCCGACGCCTGGGGTCAGACTTTGACTCTTACCACTTCGAGACCCGTGTACTGTGATGGTATTCGGGAGTCGCGAAGTGGTAAGAGTCAAAGTCTGACCCCAGGAGAGACACCATGGCCGAGCTGACCCGGCGGTATGTCGTGATGACGATGGCGACCGAGGCCCCGTTCGACGTCCGCGACCCCGAGGGGGTCTTCGTGCTCAAGCCGTGGAAGGATCCCGCGGCGCTTCGCGCGCTGCGGGCCTACGCGGACTGCTGCTATCCGGAGCTGGCCACGGACCTCGCCGACTGGATCCGCGCGATCGAGCGCGGGCCGATGGTCCATGGCGGTGTCGGCCGCCGAAACGAGGACCACACGCGGGCGACGGCGGCGCCGCGGCGAACGCCTCGGCCGACCCGGGCGCCGAAAGCGCGCCGGGGGGTCGTGGGGAAACCCGCCCGCGCGAGCAAGAAGAAGCGCCGCTCGTGACCGGGTCGCTGGTCGCCGCGCTCGTCGACGCTCGCCAGCGGCCGCACCTGATCGCGCCGCCGAGTGAGACGACACCGCTCTCGCTGGAGGAGGCGTATGCGGTGCAGGACCGCGTGCGCGAGACACTGGTGGCTGGCGGCGAGCGGGTCGCCGGCTGGAAGGCGGCCTTCACCAGCGCGGCGATGCAGAAGACCTACGGGGTGACGGAGCCCGTCTGCGGCTTCCTGCTCGCCGGCGGCGTGCTGGGCAGCGGCGCCGAGGTTCCGATGTCGCGCTTCGTCGTGCCCATCGTCGAGGCGGAGATCGCCTTCGTGATGCGCTCCGACCTCGCCGGCCCCGGCGTCACGCCGCCGCGCGCGCTGCTGGCGATCGAGGGGGCACTGGCCGCGCTCGAGCTGCCGGACTTCCGGATGAGCGGGAAACCCATCGGGTCCGATCTCGTCGCCGACGGGATCTTCGCCAACGCCATCGTCCTCGGCGCCGGCCTCACCCCGGTGACCCATCTGGATCTGGCGCTCGAGGGCCTCGTCTACGAGATGAACGGCGCCGTGGTCGCGACCAATACCGCGGCCGAGGTCCTCGGCAACCCGCTCCACTCGCTGACGTGGGTCGCCAATCACCTCGGCGCGCGGGGGCTCGGGCTTCGCGCCGGCGACATCGTGATGACGGGATCCGTGTCGCTCCTGCTCCGCCCCAGGGCCGGCGATACCGTCCGCGCCTCGTACACGCGCCTGGGGTCCGTGTCCGTCCGCTTCCGCTGATCGTGACCGCGACACAGCTCGCGGAGCTGACGCGGCGGCGGCTGGCCGCTCGCGACCGGCGCGTCGCCCCCGACGGCCCCCTCATCAAGGCGGCCGTGCTGATCCCCATCGTCGACCGCGGCGAGCCGACGATCGCGTTCACCAAGCGCACCGAGCGCGTCGGCCAGCACAAGGGCCAGATGTCGTTTCCGGGCGGTGTCGTGGATCCCACCGATGCCTCGCTCCTCGACGCGGCCCTGCGCGAGTGCGAGGAGGAGGTCGGGCTGCCGCGGGCGCGCGTGGAACCGCTCGGCGCGCTCGACGACACCGAGACCGTCGCCACGCAATTCGTGATCACGCCGTTCGTGGGCCTCGTGCGGGACGCCGTGGCCTGGCAGCCCGACGGCGAGGAGATCGAGAAGGTGATCGAGGTCCCCTTCGCCGCGCTGATCGAGGAGGGGAGCTTCCGCGTCGAGACATGGACCCGGAACGGGGTCGAGCGGCCGGTCTACTTCTTCGACTACGAGGGCGAGACGATCTGGGGCGCGACAGCGCGGATCCTCGTGCACTACCTCGACCTCGTGAGACCCCGCTGACCCGCCCGCCGCCGGGCCTCTGCGCGCGGTGCCGTCACGCCCGCTCGTTGACCTCCGCGCGAGGCTCGACCTTCTGGCGCTGCGCGCTCAGCGACCTGGATCCGCGATTCCCGAAGTACCCGCGCCTTCCGATCGTGGAATGTTCCGGGTTCGAGCGCGGGCTTTGCCCGCGCAATCCCGACCTAGAGGGAGGCAGCGAAGCGGACCGATAGGCCCGCGAGCGTCGGAAGGGGGACAAAGTCCCCCTCCGAGTTTAGGGCCACCAGAGATAGAGGAACTTGGGACCGCCGGCGGCGAGAGCGGCCATCGGCCCGAGCATCGCGTCGACACCGGCGATGGGCAGGTCGTCGGCGCGGGCGTAGTACGTCGCGCGGTACTGGCGCGGGCGGTGGTACACGATCACGCGCGCTTCGTCCACGCCCGCCGCCTTCTGGGCGAGCGTCACGACGTCGCTCATGTAGCCCACGCGGTCCACGAGGCCGTGGGCCAGCGCCTGGTCCGCCGTGTACACGCGCCCGTCGGCGAGCTTGCGCGCCGCCTCCGGCGAGAGCTTGCGATGCTCGATCACCTTGGCGAGGAACTGCCGTTGCAGATCGTCGATCACCGACTGGAAGATCGCGCGCTCTTCCGCGGTCAGCGGGCGGAAGGGGCTGCCCATGTCCTTGAGCTCGGCCGACTTGATGGCCGTGGTCGCCACGCCGATCTTCTGCATCAGGCCCTGGGCGTTGACGGTGATCATGATCGTGCCGATCGATCCCGTCACCGTGGTGGGATGGGCGACGATGGTGTCGGCGGCGAGCGCCACGTAATACCCGCCCGAGGCGGCGAGATCCATCAGGACGGCCACCACGGGCAGGCGACTGCGTTGCTTGAAGGTCTCGATCTCGCGGTAGACGATGTCGGAGGCCGTCACGGTGCCGCCGGGGCTGTTGATGCGCAGGATGACGGCGCGCACGTGGCGGTCCTCCTCCGCCTTCTTGAGCTCTTCCCGGATCCGCACGAGCATGGGGACGCGGGCCGGCGGCGTGCCCAGGCTGAGGATCGGCGTGGTGCCCTCGTCGCTCAGCATGCCGGAGACGTCCATCAGGAGGATCTTGGCGGCGCCCCGGCCCTCGACGGTCTCCTCCTTGAGCGGCTGGATCCGCGGGCTCAAGTCGAGGGAGATCACCGAGCATCCGGCGAGCCACCCGGCGATGACGATCGCCGCCACCGCCGCGGGCCATCGAGACTGCATGCGACGAGTATACCGAAGCCCGATCCCGTTGCGACCGCCTCGGCCGCCGCGGCATAATCCGCGTGTGACGACCCCCGCCCCCCTGACCCTCGACGACGTCCGCGCCGCGTCACGCCGGCTCCTCAACCGGATCCATCGCACGCCGGTGCTCACGTCTGCGGCGTTCGACGACGCGAGCGGCCACACGGTGTTCTTCAAGTGCGAGAACCTGCAGCGCGCCGGCTCGTTCAAGCCGCGTGGCGCCCTCAACAAGCTCCTGACCCTCACCGCCGAGGAGCGCCGTCGCGGGGTGGTCGCCTTCTCCTCGGGCAACCACGCCCAGGGCGTGGCGCTGTCCGCGCGGCTCGTGGAGACGACCGCGATCATCTGCATGCCGACGGATGCGCCGCGGCTCAAGCTGGACGCGACGCGCGGCTACGGTGCCGAGGTGGTGCTGTACGACCGGCAGAAGGACGACCGTGAGGTGCTCGCCCGCCGCATCGCGAGCGAGACGGGACGCGTCGTCGTGCCGCCCTTCGACGACTATGCGATCATGGCGGGGCAGGGCACGGCGGCGCTGGAGCTGCTGGAGGACGTGCCGTCGCTCGACGTCCTCGTCGCGCCGGTCGGGGGCGGCGGGCTGATGGCGGGCTGCAGCACGGTGGCCCGCGCCCTCTTCCCGGGCATGACCATCATCGGGGTCGAGACCGAGACCGCGAACGACACGTACCTCTCGCTGCGCAAGGGCGAGCGCGTGACCATCCCGCCGCCGCCGACGATCGCCGACGGCATCCGGCTGACGACCCCGGGGGCACTCACCTTCCCGATCTTGCAAGAGAATCTCACCGACATCGCGCTCGTCACCGATGACGAGGTCCGCGAGGCGGTCCGCTTCCTGGTCTCGAGCATGCGGATCGTCGTGGAGCCGACGGGCGCCGTCAGCGCCGCGGCCGTTCTCGCGCGCCGGCTTCCCGTCGAGCGGGGCGCCCGCGTCGGGGTCGTGCTCTCAGGCGGCAACATCGACCCCGCCATGCTCGTCGACATTCTCGAGGGCTGAAACGGGCGGAGGACGAGGCCCCGCCCGGTCTTCGTCTACTGCACCGAGAAGGGCGCCGTGGCCAGCGCGAGGATCTCGTCGTTGGTGACGACGCCGTCGGCCAGCGCACCCGCTCGCAGGACGGCGATGAAGAACACATAGGACCCGCGCAGGTCCCCGGCTACCCACTGATGGGTGTAAAAGCCCGGCTGGTTCACCGAGAACGGCGTCCCCAGAGGGATCCCCGTCGCCAGCGGCCGAAACGACCCCAGGTTGGCGAGGCTGCCGATGACGATGCCGGGTGTGAAGAACTGAATGGATCCGTTGGGTCTGAGGATGCCCACGTAGAAATCCGCCGAGCCCGGGTTGCCGGGGTTGTTGACGGAGCCTCCTGCCATGAGTGTCTGCCCGTTCGTGAACGTCGTCGTCGGGCTCACGGTGGCCTGAACGGTCAGCGACGCCGTCGTGAGCGCAAACGCCCCCCGCCCGTGGGTGAACGCGACGACCCGATTGGCGGCCGGGTTGATCTTCAGGTCGAAGACGGCGACGTTCGGCATCCCCGTCTCCGGTCCCATGTGGCCCCAGGTCCCGCCGCCGTCCGTGCTGGTCCACACGCCGAGATCGGTGCCCACGTACAGGGTGTTGGGGCTCGTCGGGTCGATCGCGATCGTGTTGTGAGGCAGGTTGACCGGCGGGCTGACGTTGGTCCAGGTCGGAGACGCCGCCAGGGCATTGGTCGTCTTGAAGAGATGCCCGGGCTGGCCGGGCGTGCCCTCGTCGAAGCCCGACAGCGTCACGTAGAGAACGTTCGGGTTGGTCGGATGAAACGCCAGGTCCGTCACCGCGCGATTGGGGACCGTGGCGCCCGCGTCGAGGTTCGTCCACGCGCTTCCGCCGTTCGCGGTCACACGCAGGGCCCCGTTGGCGCCGCCGGCCGCGTAGGTGTTGCAGCTGGTGTCGCTCGCGGCGAAGGCCAGACCGGAGACGTTCGCGTTGAAGCTCCCGCTGTTGTTGTCCGACCACGTCGGCGGCGTCGCGCTGAAGAAGTTGGTGGACCGCCAGATCCTGGTGGTTCCCGCGATGAAGACGTCGTCGTTCGCCGGGCACTTCTCGAAGCGGGCGATGAAGGGGGCGTCGCTCCGGTCGATCCCCGACGTCGCCACGCTGAACGACGCGCCGGCGTTCGTCGTTCGCCGGATACCCAGGTTCTGGAACGACACGGCCCAGTTCGTGTCGGGATTGGTCGAGGAGATCGCGTTGCTCGCGCCGTCACCGCCGGGGCTCAGCGCGGACCAGGACGTGGTGCCGGTCCATGTCGACGTCCCGTTGTCCTGGGCCCCGCCGAGCGCGACGTTCGGGTTGGTCGGATGCAGACTGCCGTCGAAGAACTGGAAGGTCGACAGGTTCGTGTTGTGGTCGGCCCAGCTCGCCCCGCCGTCGACCGTGCTCCAGACGCCACCGTCGTTTCCCATGATCAAGCGGCCGCCCGCAAAGACCGAGGCGTGCTGGTCGACATGGATGCCTTGCGCGGGATTCGACGCTTGCTTGCTGATCTCCGTCCAGGTGGCTGACGCGCCGCAGTTCGTGCACTTCCACAGCGCCACGCCTCCGGCGTAGAGCGTGTCCGCGTTGCCCGGATCGACGATGACGGTCATGTCGTACCAGCATTGCTGTGACGGAGAGCCGACCTCCTCCTCGCCTTCGTCCTCCCGCGCGGGCCGGCCGCCCTCTCCGCCTTCCTCCGGGCCCGCGACACTGAACCCGCAGAAGCCGAAGGCGCCGGTGTCCGACGGTTGCGGGACAGAGACGAAGGTGGGCGTTCCGGACCACGCATTGTTGGTCCTGAACAGGCCGAGCAGGGCGCCTTCGGTGTCGCCGCCACCGCTGTTGAACGCGCGCTGAATGGCCACGTACAGCGTGTTCGGATTGGAGGGGGCGATGGCGAGGGAGATTCGTCCGACCTGCGCCTGGCTCCAGGGCCCGGTGATGACATCCCAGGTCTGACCGCCGTCCGTGGAGCGAACGAGGTTGTTGGTCGCGCTCTGGAAGGTATCCCCGATGCCCGCGTAGTGATGGTTGAAGTTGGTGGGATCCGTGGCGAGGTCCGATGCTGAACCGTCGCGTGTCCGGCTCCAGCTGGTGCCTCCGTCAGTCGATCGATAGACCCCTCTGGGCGGCAGGGCCGGCGCGACGCCGCTCACACGTCCGAAGAAACCGATCGTGGTCGCGGCCAACAGGATGTTGGGGTCGCCCGGATCCACCTTGAGGGCGCTGAAACTGTTCCTCCCGAAGGTCGAGGCGGCCAGCGGGCCCCACGTGTTGCCGCCGTCGGTCGACTTGAGAAGGCCCGCCCCGCCGTACGAATCGGTGGAGCGGTTGCTCTCTCCGGTGCCGGCGTAGACGATATTCGGATCGCTCTGAGCAAAGGCGAGGGCGCCGATGGCCAGCGAGGCCTGGCTATCGGTCTTCACGGTCCAGGTCGTGCCGGCGTCGCGCGTCTCCCAGATCCCCCCCTGCGCTGCCCCCACCAGCCAGCGGTTGCCGTCAGCGGGGTGGACCGCAATGGCCGCGACCCGGCCGCTCATCGGACGCGTGCCGACCGTCAGTCCGACCTGCCCACCCGTCTGGGGCGCCGGGCCGATATTGATCCAGCTCGTGCCCGCCACCGCCTTCGGCTGGGCCAGCTTCGTTCGCTCGATGCGCTCGAGGGCGCGGCGCTTGGCGTCGGCGGGGATCTCGCCCAGCGGATACGCGCGCTGCTGAAAGGCCCACCACCAGCTCTGGAACTGTCGGCTGTTGACCAGGTTCGGAAACTGCCAGGCATCCACATGTGGCGCTGACTGCGCCCAGGCGCCGCCGGCGCCGGCGGCGAGAACGAGCGCGATCAGCGACGTGGTCGACAGCCGGCGAGAACGGCTCATGCGGAGGTCTCCTATGGCAAGACTCGAATCTCTGACACCCACCAGCGCGTCGCGCGGGTATCGCCCGCGAGGGTCGCGACCGCTTCGATTCGTTTGCCGGTGAGCTCCGGGGGCACGACGCTACACGAGAACGCTTCGACCGTGGAGCCGGGCAACATCAGATTTTCGTACTCCGGCGCCTCGGCCCTCGACGACACCACCGACAGCGTCACGGAGGAGACGGAGCGATCCGGATTCGATGGCAACGGGGGAACGGGCAGTGTCCCCGGAGCCCACACCGAGCGCTTGAGGACGTCGGCCACGATGCGGCTCGCGTTCGGCGGCGCTGGGCCGGGAGGGGCAGGGGCGGCCCCCGGGCCCGGCGAGGTCGTCCGGGGCGAGGTCGTCTCGCCTGACAGGCAATCGGGACCGCGATCCCGCACGTCCTGGCGTGCGGCGGACGCTTGCGGCTTGACGGTTGTCGCGACGGACCGCTCCGCGGCGCACCCGGTGACGGTGAGCAGGAGCAAGACGGGGATCGCCGCATGGTACGGACGCCGGCCGATCAATGCGCCGGGATGATCGGCGCAAACAGCCGCCGCGTCAACTGGCTTTCGGCCCTACCGCGCGTGAAAGGCGGGGATGACTTCTTCGGCGAGGCGCGCGAGCTGGCCGAGCATCGCGTCGGCGGGCACCATCGGGCGCAGGATGAACTTCGAGGCGCCGCCGCGGATGTACTGCTCGAGCCGCTCGACGAGGATCTCCGGGGGGCCGAAGGCCGCGCACTGCTCCAGCGTCGCGTCGTCGACACGGTTGCGCGGAATGAACGGCAGGGCCGCGGCGCGGGCGGTGGCGCGGTCGGCGGCAAAGCCGAAGTAGATCAGCACCCCGAAGTGATCGACGGGCACCTCGCGCCCCGCCCCGGCCGCGAAGGCCTGGGTCTTGCCGACCCCCGCCGCGAAGGCGTCCGGGGTGATGAAGGAGGGGATCCAGCCGTCGCCGAGCTGGCCGGCGCGGCGCATGGCGACCTCGGTGTTGCCGCCGATCCACAGGGGAAAGGGCTGCTGCCGGGGCCGGGGCAGGACCGTGACGCGCTCGAGCTGGAAGAACTCCCCGTCGAAGGTCACCTCGTCGTCGCTCCAGCACCGACGGAGGATCCGGATCGTCTCGTCGGTTCGACGGCCGCGCTCCTTGACCGGGATCCCGGCAGCACGAAACTCGCGGTCCTGCTCGGCGCCCACGCCGACGGCGGGCAGCATCCGCCCGTTCGACAGGTAGTCGATCATTGCCAGCTCGCGCGCGAGGAGGACCGGCGAGCGGAACGGGGCGATGAGGACGCTGGGCCCGAACTTGAGTCGCTGCGTGCGTGCGGCGACGGCGGCCATCGTGGTCATCGGCTCCAGCACGGGCAGGGGTGAGGTCAGCCGCTCCGAGAACCACACGGAGTCGATGTCGGTACGCTCGCAGAGATCGATGAAGCGCCAGAAGAGATCGACGCCGTCGCCGTTCGTGGTCCACGGCCCGGGCATGACGCCGATCCGATACTTGATCCGCATCCCACGCATGCTAACATGAACGCCGGTTCATCGGCCCGTCATGCGCGACCCCGGGAAGCCTCAGCAGATCATCGACGCAGCCATCCGCGTGTTCGCGCGGACCGGCTACTACAACTCCCGCGTGTCCGACATCGCCCGCGAGGCCGGCATCGCCAGCGGCACGATCTACCTGTACTTCAAGACCAAGGAAGAGATCCTGGTTTCGCTGTTCCGCGACAAGATGGCCGACTGGGTCGCCTTCGCGCGGCGCGAGATCGCGGGCGAGCCGGACCCCATCGCCAAGATCCGGCGCCTGATCGCGCTGCACTTCAGGGTGCTCGAGGCGAATCCCGATCTGGCCGAGGTCGTGCAAGTCGAGCTGCGCCAGGGGCACAAGTTCTTCCGCGGCGCCTCGGCGCACGAGGTGTCCGCGTACTTCGCGCTGATCGGCGGCGTGCTGGAGGAGGGAATCGCCAGCGGCCAGGTCCGGGGCGATCTGCCGGTCAAGCTCGCCACCAAGATGCTCTTCGGCGCCATGGACCAGGTGGCCACCTCATGGGTCCTCGGCAAGCGCGCCTACCGGCTCGGCGATGCGGCCGAGGCGGTGGCCACGATCTTTCTCAAGGGAGTCTCGCCCGATGGCGTATGAGACGCTGCTGTTCGCCCGCGAAGACGCCTTCGCCGTCCTCACCCTGAACCGTCCGCCCGCCAACGCCATCAGCGAGCAGCTCGTCAGGGATCTCGCGGCGGCGCTGGCCGCGGTCGAGCACGACGACGCCGTCCGCGCGGTGATCATCACCGGAAACGGCGATCGGATCTTTTGCGCCGGTGCCGATCTCGGCTCGGCCTTCGCCGGCGGCGACATGGCGGCGTTCATCCGCTTCGGCAACGGCGTGCTGCGCAAGATCGAGCGCTTCCCCAAGCCGGTGATCGCGGCGATGAACGGTCACGCCCTCGGTGGGGGCTGCGAGATCGCCATGGCCTGCCATCTCCGCCTGCTCAAGGAGACGGCGCGGATGGGACAGACCGAGACGAACCTCGGTATCATCCCTGGCTTCGGCGGCACCCAGCGGATGCCGCGGCTCATCGGTCGCACCAAGGCGCTCGAGTTCATGATCCTCGGCACGCAGGTGCCGGCGCCGGAGTGCCTGGCCCTGGGCCTGGTGAACCAGCTGACGAAAGAGGGCGAGACGCTCGAGGCCGCCAAGACGCTCGCGCGCCAGATCGCCAAGCGCCCGCCTATGGCGACACGTCTGCTCATCGAGGCGGTCGACGACGGGCTGGCGGCGCCGATCGACCAGGCGCTCGAGATCGAGACGCGCGCCTTTCTGCAGACGCTCCGCACCGAGGACGCCGCCGAGGGCATCCAGGCGTTCTTCGCCAAGCGCGAGCCCGCGTTCAAGGGCCGGTAGCGTGGACCTCGGCATTCGTGGGCGGGTCGCGCTCGTCACCGGTGGCGCCCGGAGCCTGGGCCAGGCCGACGCGACCGTGCTGGCCGCCGAGGGCTGCCGCGTGGCTGTCTGCGATCTCAACGCCGAGGGAGCCGAGGAGACCGCGAAGACGATCGGCGCCGGCGGCGGGGTCGCGCGCGGCTACGCGTGCGACGTGCGGGAGACGGGCCAGGTGCGCGAGGCGGTGGCGGCCATCGAGCGCGACCTCGGGCCCGTCGACATCTGCGTGAACAACGCCGGGATCATCTACACCATGGGGCAGCTCAAGGACATGAGCGACGCGGACTGGGATCTGAACCTGGCCGTCAATCTCACCGGCACCTACAACGTCACGAAGGCCGTGTTCCCGGGGATGCGCGAGCGGCGATGGGGACGCATCGTGTGCATGGCGTCCATCGCCGGGCTGATGGGCGGCTTCGGGCAGGTGGCCTACGCGACGACGAAGCTCGGAGTGATCGGGTTCGCCAAGTCGGTCGCCCTCGAGGGCGCGCGCCACGGCGTCACCTCCAACGTCATCGCTCCGGGGATCATCGGCCCGAATGCGCAGCTGAGCCCGATGTACGAGCGCATGGTCAAGCGCGTGGCCATGCAACGTGCTGGCGAGCCCGAGGACGTGGCCCAGGCCATCGCGTTCCTGTGCTCGGAGCGGGCGCGCTACATCACGGGGGCCGTGCTCACCGTCACCGGCGGCATGGACCTCTTCACTTTCTGAGGGAGGACAGGGATGGCGACAGTCAAGGAGACGTTCGATCAGATGCCGAGCCGCTTCAAGTCCGACCGGGCGGCGGGCACCAACGCCACGATCCAGTACGACATCAGCGGCGAGGGCGGCGGCACGTGGCACGCCGTCATCAAGGACGGCGCCTGCACGGTGGCCTCGGGGCCGGGCACGAACCCGAGTCTCACGCTCCAGATCGCCGCGCAGGACTGGATCGACATGACGAGCGGCAAGCAATCGGGCCAGATGCTCTTCATGTCCGGCAAGCTCAAGCTCAAGGGCGACATGGGCCTGGCCATGAAGCTCGGGTCGATGTTCGCGATGTGAGGTCTGACGCGATGCGGAAAGATTTTGCCGCAGCGCTCCATGCTGAGATACTAAGGTAACAAGGGACGTCGGAGCGAAAAGGAGCCTCGCGCCATGGGGCAGGAACGGTTCGCCGACATCGTCGAGCGCTTCGCCAGCGGCTACCGGGATGGAGCGGCGGCGGCAGAGCCCGGGCCCGATACCGTGCGCCGCTGGCAGGAAGAGATCGAGCGCCAGCAGCGACGGACGCAGAACCTGGCGGAGATGATGCTCAACCCCACCGAGCCCAAGGTGGGGTGCACGCCGCGCGAGGAGATCTTCCGCACCAACAAGTCGCGTCTGTACCGGTATCAGTCCCGACGCACGCACCGGATCCCGCTGCTCTTCGTTCCGAACCTCGGCATCAGCCGCCCCTACATCTTCGATCTCCTGCCCGGCGGCAGCTTCATCGAGCACATGACGCGCGAGGGCTTCGACTTCTACCTGCTCGACTGGGGCGTCTTCGGCCCCGAGGACAACGGCCTGACCTTCGAGGACTGCGTCGTCAAGATCCTGCCGAAGATGGTGCGCCGGGTGCTGGAGACGTCCGGGGCCGAGGAGCTGTCGATCCTCGGCTACTGCATGGGGGCGCCGCTGTCGGTCTCCTTCGTGGCCTCGCACCCGGAAGTCCCCGTGAAGAACTACGTCAACATGGCCGGCCCCATCGACTTCTCGCAGATCGGCCTGTTCGGGCTCTGGCTGGACCGGCGCTACTTCAACGTCGATCGCTTCGTGGACACGATCGGCGCCGTGCCCGCCGACATGGTGAAGGCCGGATTCAAGCTCCTGAGGCCGACCATGGAGCTCTCGACGAACCTCAATCTGTGGTGGAACCTGTGGAACGACAAGTACGTCGAGGGCTTCAACGCGCTGAACAAGTGGGCCAACGAGTACGTGGCGTTTCCCGGCGAGTTCTTCCGGCAGTGGGTGCGCGATTTCTACCAGGGCAACAAGCTCTACCGCGGCGAGCTGGTCTTCGGTGGACGGCCGGTGCGGCTCGCCTCGATCACCGCTCCGGTGTTCGTCGTCGGCGCCCGGGAAGACTACATCGCGCCGCCGGGGTGCGTCCGCGCGCTCCTCGACGCCGTGTCGAGCCGCGACAAGGAATACGTCGAGCTTCCGGGAGGGCACATCTCGCTCATCGCGGGACGGGGAGCCTCGCTTCACTGCTGGCCCAAGGTCTCCGGGTGGCTGGCGCCGCGATCGTCATGACGAGGGAAATCTCATGACCGAGGCAGGCCCGCAGCAGCAGCTCTTCGAGATGTGGCGGAAGCAGCTCGAGGAGGGGGCGACCGCGTGGAGCAAGCTGATATCGCCCCCCACCGCCCCGCCTCCGGACCCGCTGGCCTTCTGGCGCCCCATGGTCGAGCAGTGGGTGCAGGCCTCGGCCCGGGCCTTCGCGCAGACGCCGATGACGCCCGACGTCATGACCCAGTGGAAGCAGTTCATGGATCAATCGATCGACACCTGGTCGCGCGCGCTTGGGCAGGCGATGAACACCGAGGCCTTCGCCCAGATGCTCGGTCGTTACCTCGACCAGTGGCTGGTCACGTCGGCCCCCATGAAGAAGGCCACCGATCAGGCGATCGACCAGGCCCTGCAGACCCTCAACCTCGCCTCCCGCACGCAGCTCACCGCCGTCGCCCGGCAGATCGTCGAGCTGGAGGAGCGCGTCGAGCGGATCGAGGATGCCGTGAACGCCGTGTTACGGGCCGTCCAGCGGGAGCGCTCATGATCGGCAAGACCATCGAGGACCTGCGCGCGGGTGACGTCGCCGAGATGGTGCACCGGGTGACCGCAGAGGACATCGGTGACTTCGTGGAGGCCGTCGGCGACTACAACCCGATCCACAGCGACGCGGACTACGCGGCCACGACGTCGTTCAAGGAGCCCATCGCGCCCGGCGTCTACACGGCGGGGCTCATCTCGGCGGTGATCGGCACGCAGCTGCCCGGACCGGGCGCGATCTACCTCTCCCAGAGCCTGAAGTTCATCAAGCCCGTGAAGTTCGGGGACACGATCACGGCCCGGGTCACGGTGATGGAGGTCATCCGCGAGCGCAATCGCGTTCGCCTGCTGACCGTGTGCCGGAACGAGCGCGGCGAGGAGGTGCTCACGGGTGAGGCCTGGGTCATGCCCTCCCGCGAAGCGACCGTCTACGAGCGGCGGAGGCCCGAGGCAGGCGCCATCGCGCTCGCGCTGCAGCCGTGGGAGCTGG
>Ga0137373_10004245_pt1 | contig 15646 bp, 17 predicted proteins | sample SagtaG_5_FD_104912 | JGI IMG/M metagenome (GOLD analysis project Ga0137373, IMG submission 104912) | Vadose zone soil microbial communities from Sagehorn Ranch, Mendocino, California, USA - Sage1_R_80_16 metaG | ecosystem: Environmental > Terrestrial > Soil > Vadose zone | place: USA...
CCATCAGCTATGCCTGGGACTTCACCAGCGACGGCACCGTGGACTCGACCGCCACCCGAGCGAGCTTCACCTACCGCAGCACCGGCCGGTACCTGGCCACGCTGCGCGTGACCGATGACCGGGGACTCTCGTGGACCGACGCGGTCGCCATCACGGTCGGCAACACCAGCCCGGTCGTCACCATCGACACCCCGTCGCCGTCGCTGACCTGGAAGGTCGGCGACCTGATCCAGTTCTCTGGGCATGCCACCGACGCCGAGGACGGCAGCCTGCCGTCGTCGGCGCTGAGCTGGTCGCTGGCGCTCCACCACTGCACCACACTGACCGACTGCCACATCCACCCGTTGCAGGACTTCCCCGGGGTGGCCAGCGGGTCCTTCGCCGCGCCCGACCACGACTACCCGTCATGGCTCGAGCTGACCCTCACGGCGACCGACTCGGGCGGGCTGCGAGACGTCGTCAGCGTCCGGCTCGACCCCAAGGCCGTCAACCTCACCTTCGCATCGAGCCCCAGCGGGCTGCGGCTGGCGGTCGGCTCGCAGACCGGCACCGCACCGTTCACCCGCACCGTGATCGCCGGCACCACCATCTCCATGAGCGCGCCCTCGCCCCAGACCCTCAACGGTGCGAGCTACCAGTTCAGCTCCTGGTCGGACGGTGGCGCGCTGACCCACACGGTGATCGCGCCCGCGGTGCCGACCACCTACACCGCTCGCTACGGCCGGTACTTCCCGGCCTCCTGGTACCTGCGGAACTCCAACAGCACCGGGCCCTACAACACGAAGGTGACCTTTGGTCAGGTCGGTGACATCCCGGTGGTCGGCGACTGGAACGGCGACGGCATCGACACGGTCGGGACGTTCCTCAATGGTGGCTGGTATCTGCGGAACTCCAATACCACTGGCCCCTATGAGGTGAAGATCAGCTACGGCAAAACGGGTGACATCCCGGTGGTGGGTGACTGGAACGGCGACGGGATCGATACCATCGGGACGTTCCACGACGGCGTCTGGTACCTGCGGAACTCCAATACGACCGGGCCGGTTGACGTGAGGATCAGCTACGGTCAGGCAGGCAATATTCCGGTGGTGGGTGACTGGAACGCCGACGGGAGGGACACGATCGGGACGTTCCTCAATGGTGGCTGGTACCTGCGGAACTCCAATACGACCGGGCCGGTTGACGTGAGGATCAGCTACGGTCAGGCAGGCAATATTCCGGTGGTGGGTGACTGGAACGGCGACCGGAGGGACACGATCGGGACGTTCCTCAATGGTGGCTGGTACCTGCGGAACTCCAATACGACCGGGCCGGTTGACGTGAGGATCACCTACGGCGTGACGGGTGACAAGCCGAAGGTCGGCGACTGGAACGGGGACGGGACCAGCACCATCGGGACGTTCAGGTAGGGAGGCAGCGGGGCTTCCTCAGGGTTCCCGATGTAGCCTTGGGGCAACATGCGACCGACTGTTGATGACCCGCTGATCTTCTCCGGCTCGGCCAGCAGGGCGCTGGGTGGGGAGATCGCCGAGTACCTCCGGCTCGCCCTCGGGCGGGGAGACGTGCTGCGCTTCTCCGAAGGGAACGTGTTCGTCCGGGTCCTCGAGAACGTGCGGGGCCGCCATGCCTATCTGGTCCAGGGCACGGTGTTCCCCGCCAACGATCAGTTCATGGAGCTGCTGTTCTGGATCGATGCGCTGAAGCGAGCCAGTGCCGCGTCGGTGACGGCCCTCATTCCCTATTTCAGCTACGCGAAGGGTGACAAGAAGGACGAGCCGCGCGTGTCGATCCGCGCGCGGGTGTGCGCCGACGCGATCGAGGCGGCTGGGGCGGATCGAGTCGTCACGATGGACCTTCATGCGGCCCAGGTTCAGGGCTTCTTCAAGATCCCGGTCGACGACCTGTACGCCCTGCCGGTCCTGTGCCAGGCCATCGAGAAGAAGGCGTTGCCGAACCTGGTGGTCGTGTCACCGGATGCCGGGTTCGCCAAGAAGGCCCGAAAGTTCGCCACCCGGTTGCGTGCGCCGCTGGCCATCGCGGACAAGCGGCGCATCGATCACAGCGAGCACGCCGAGATCCTGTCGATCATGGGTGATGTGGCCGACCGGACGGCCGTGCTGGTCGATGACTTCGTGATCTCAGGTGGGACGTTGATCCAGGCGGCGGTCGCCTTGAAGGACCGGGGTGCCAGGGCGGTCTACGCCGCCGTGACGCACGGCGTGCTGACCCAGCGCAGCATGGACGTCTTCGACGACAGCCCGATCGACCTGCTGTTCGTGACCAATACCGTCGAGCCGCAGGCGTCCCGGCTGTCCTCGAAGCTGGAGATGGTGTCGGTGGCGCCACTGTTCGGCGAGGCGATCCGCCGGATCCACCAGCGGGAGAGCATCAGCGTCCTGTTCGACTGAGGGCCTCGACGTGAGCCGAGAACACCTCGCGCCCATGGTCGGTGAGCTCCACCCAGGTACGCCGGCGGGGTCCCACCCATTTCCGTTCGAGCGCGACCAGCTCGCCGGCCCGCGATCGTGTTCGGACGCCGGAGCTCGCACAGGACCGTGACCGCACGGCGTCCTCGACGGCTGGTCGTGAGGTCCTTGGCAGCGTAGTCGAGCAGGATGAACGCCGATGTGAAGGCAAGCCGCAGGGGTAGGTGCCGCCGGTACTCGGCTTGGACCTGCGCGTGGCGCGCGAGGGTCCACCCTGATCTCCCCGTGCCGCCACAAGTGTGGCACCACGCCTGGGCGGTTCAAGTGGTCACGCATGTGTCAGATCAGATAGTCCATTCGGTCCTTGTGACGCACTTGCCTGCTTGCTATGGTCCGTCGCGTCTGAGTGGCCGGCACAAGGGGGGACCGTGGACCATCCAAACGAGGAGCTGATCCGGCGGGGCTACGCCGCGTTCAGCAGCGGGGACATGGAGACCTTGCGTCAGCTGTTTCACCCCGACGTCGTCTGGCATGCGCCCGGCCGCAATCAGCTGTCCGGCGACCACCGGGGCGTTGACGCGGTCCTCGGCTACTTCGGCAGGACCATGGCCCTGACCGAGGGTGCCTTCAGGATCGACGTGCACGACGTCGTCGCCAACGACGAGCACGCGGTAGGGCTGAACTCGGTCCACGCCGAGCGGGCGGGCAGGACCCTCGAGGACCGCAACACGCTGGTGTTCCACGTTCGGGACGCCAGGGTCACCGAGGTGTGGCAGTTCTGGGCGGACCCGTACGCCGCCGACGAGGTGTTCGCCTAGAGCTGCTCAGCCCGCGATCTCGCGCAACGTCATGACGATGCTGCGCAGCCTCGGGCCATCTTTGGCGGCATGTGACGCGACCGTCCAGGCAATCACCTGATAGTAGTGCTTGATGCCTTCGACGCTGGTGTGCCAGTAGACGATGCGGGTGCTACCGACAACGCCATGGATCTCGTACTGCAGCGCCGCCCGGCCACCAACCTGCAGATGTCGTGGCGCCGAGATCTGCTTGGAGCGCAGGCCGCTGGTGAGGGTGTCGACGCCGTCATGGGCGAAGCGGCCGAGGTTGGTGGCCAGGTCGGCCTTGTTGTCGGTCACCACGATCAGGTACTGGTGCAGAGCGCTGTTGCCGAGCTGGATGTCGGCGTCGTCGTTCAGCGCCATCTTCGACCAGCTCTTGGGGACGGCGATCCGGCTCGTTCGGTCGGTCGCCGTGACCCACTTCGTGCTCGCGCTGGGCTGGACGGCCTGGCGGTGCGCGGTGGTCGGAACCGTTCGGCTGGTGCTGGGTGTCCACAGCGGTCTGAATACGATCTGGACCAGCGCGGACAGGCCGATCAGCCCTGCTACGACGCCGATCCAAGCGGGCACGCGGCGGCGCCGATGTCGTTGCCGCCGCGACGCCGAGGGTGGTGGTGGTGGTGGGGGCCATGTCGCCATGGGGGATCCTCCCTGACGTTCGGGGCGGTTGCGTTGCGCCGTCGCACCAGTCACCCCTTCCGGGTAGGGCCAAGGGATGCGGCAGGGACAGCTGCCGCTCGGGGCCGCAACCTGGGCTCCTGCGAGCCTGACAGGTCGTTCGTTCGCAGCCGAAGGCCCCGCTTCCGGCGCGAGAGCATACCCCACCGAACCGAGCAACTCCAGTCAGAAGACCCAAGCCTACGACCCGCGGCCGCGTCGATCCGGGTCGGGGCGGGAGGCCTGGCCCCTGCCGGCTGGTGCGCCGCTCGCTCATGCCGATGCGCGTGCTTGTTCGGCCGGGCCGGATTGGGTAAGAAGTGGCCGCGGAAGGAGGTGCAGCCACGGACGTCTCGCTGATTCACGTGCCGTTCATGGCTGGCGATGCCTCCCATCCGGCGGCCGAGGGCCCGGGGCGTTACGTGCAGGCGGGTGTCGAGCGACTGCTGGCTGGCAAGGGCCTCATGGTCCACCGCCAGCGCGTCGAGGCCGGGTCAGGAGTGCGCCCTGATGTTCCGTCCGCGTCGAGGGCGGTGAACCAGCGACTGCAAGTGGCGGTGCGGTCGGCGATCCGCGCTGCTCGGCTTCCGATTGTGCTGGCCGGATCGTGCGACGCGGGCATCGGGGTCGTTGCCGGCTTGGAGCTCGGGCACTGCGGCATCGTCTGGATCGACGCTCACGGCGACTTCAACACGCCCGAGTCGTCGACCAGCGGCTTCTTTCCCGGCATGTCGCTGGCCATCGTGACGGGGCACTGCTACCGGGAACTTTGGGCGTCGTTCGGTAACCGCCCACCGGTACCGGAAGATTGGGTCGTGCTGGCCGGTGTGCGCAGCCTCTCGCCGCCAGAGGAGGCCCGCCGACTGCAGGACTCCGCCATCCGTGTCGTCCCCTGGAAGCAGGGCCGGCCGCAGGGCGACATCGCTTCCGCGCTGGATCGACTGGCTGGCCGGGTCGATGAGGTCTACCTGCACATCGACAACGACGCGTTTGATCCACAGACCGCGCCCGGCATCGTGGACGAACCGGTGCCCGGTGGGCTGTCACTCGCCCAGATGGAAGAGGTGGTCCGGGCGGTGACGACTCGGTTGCGGATTGCGGCCGCGACCATCGCGACGTACACCCCTGCCAGCGATCAGCAGGATCGGACGTTGATGGCCGGCCTACGGATCATCGAACTCCTCGGTGAGTACGCTGCCAGCGTGGGCAGGAGGCCAAGCGGGACGGCCCGACCGGGCCCGGCGGGTACGCGGGTGCGCCCATCCGACCGGCCCTGAAACCACTGGCAACGGCGGCAGCGCTCCTCTGCACGCGACCCGGCGGCTCAAGCGCCGCACGTCACGCCGCCAGGTCCTCCTCGACCTGCGCCACAGTGCCAAGACGCTGCTGTTGGAGCTGGGCATCAACCCCAAGGTGGTCAACGAGATGCTCGGGCACAGCCAGATCGGCATCACGCTGGACCTCCGCTCGCACGTAACGGGTACGATGCAGCGGCAAGCGGTGGCGGCCCTCAATGACCTCCTCGGCGATCAGCTCGGCCGCGAACATGGTGGTCAGATCGAGTTCGGAGGACCTTAAACCGCAGGTCAGGGCCCCGTAGCTCAGTCGGTCAGAGCAGCGGACTCATAATCCATCTCGAGCCGTTCGCCCTGGTTCACGCACGTCCGCCGGTGCAGGTCGGGGCGGTGGCGGCCGTCCGCCGGCGTCCAGATCGGAAGGCCGCCGTCCGCTCCGTTGGTAGTAGGTCAGGTAGTACCGTCGAGGGCGCCACTGTCGGCGAGCCGGGTGAGCGTGTCGTGCAGCGGTCCCACGTCCGGCAGGCGGTTGGACGTCCCTCACGATCGTGACCGCCTGGTCGATGGGCTTGGTCGGCTGCGGCCAGCCGCGATGTGTGGCGCGCTTGACGCCGAAGTTCGACATCTTGCGCTTGACGACCCGGGGATTGGCACGCTGACGGCGGGTGACCAGGTGCCGACGAGCCCGGCGATCGCCCGGCGATCGCGTGGGCCAGCCGCTCAGGGGGAAGTCCTCAGACCCGATGATCCCGGGGCCGGTCAGCTCGGCAGCGCCCTGCCGATGACCTGGATGAGGCTCGCCCAGCCTCGGCGAGGGCCTTCCCGCTGCGATCCCAAGCCAGCGCCTCGCGGCAGTGGTGCCGCAGTCGATCCCGAGCAGCACCCGCATGCTCCTCCTTCAGCTAGCGCCGTCAGCGTGTTGAGCCGTCGGTGCTTGGCTCGGCACGACGACCGCCTTGACGCTCTGGGGGTCGTCCTTGCCGGCCTGCAGCGCCTGCTCCGCCTCGTCCAGGGCGTAGTGGCCGCTCACGATCGCCTCCAGGTCGACCCGACCGGCGGCGACCAGGCCGATTGCGGTGGGGTAGGTGTTGGCATAGCGGAAGGTGCCGGTCAGGGTCAGCTCGCGGTTTTGCAGTACCGCCAGCGGGATGGTGGCTTCCTCGCCGGGCGACATCCCCACGGCCACGGCCACCCCGGCCGGCGCGAGTGCGCGGATCCCGTCGGCTAGCGCGGCCGGGTGCCCGGAGCACTCCAGCAGCACGTCGGCCTCCACCCCCGCCTTGCTGAGAGGCTGGCTGCGCAAGTCGATGGTGCGGGTGGCGCCGGTCTGCCGGGCCAGCTTCAGCCGGGAGGGGTTCACGTCGGTGATCGTGACTTGGGTGGCGCCAAGCGCGAGCGCGGCCTGCATGGCCAGAAGGCCGATCGGTCCGGCGCCGGTGACGAGTACGTGCTCGCCTGCCGCAAGGCGGGCCTTGCGGCAGGCCCACACCCCCACCGAGAGCGGTTCGATGAGCGCGCCGGCGTCATCGGACACGGTGTCGGGCAGCGGGAAGGCGAAGTCCTCGTGGGTGGTGAGGTAGGTACAGAAGGCGCCGTGGATCGGGGGGGTGGCGAAGAAGCGCACGTCGGGGCAGAGGTTGTAGCGGCCGGCGCGGCACTGGCGGCAGCGTCCACAGGGCACGCCGGGCTCCAGCGCCACCCGCTGGCCGACCTGGTGGCGGGTCGCGTCGGGTCCCTGGGCGACGACCACCCCGGCGGCCTCGTGGCCGAGGATGAGCGGAGCAGCGACGACGTGGGCGCCGATGCGGCCGTGGTCGTAGTAGTGGACGTCGGAGCCGCAGACCCCGACCGCCCGAACCTCGACCAGCACTTCCTTGGAGCCGGGCTCGGGGACCGGGACCTCCTCGATTCGCAGGTCGCCGACGCCATGCAGGACGGCCGCTCGATTTCGCATCGATGGAGTCCTCACTTTCTGTCTCGCGCGGGCGGGCGGTGGAACCGGCACCGGCGACGGCCGCAACACGACTGTCTTGCGGCGCACAGCGGAAGCAACACGCGGCGTTTCCCTGTTCAGGGCACGATGCGCTCCTGAATGCAGTGGCATTGTAGCTGACCTTCGCTAGCCTATTGGGTCGAGGATGTCCCGTTCGCCGTTGGACTTGGGTGAGGCCTCTATGACGGATCCTACGATCAAGCACCGACAGCGGCCGGCAGGTCGAGCAGGCCGGGCTCCTCGGCGGTCGCCCGCTCCAGTGCCAGGGCGAGCTGAGGGAGTTCCTGGTAGCCCTTGACGCGGCGGAACTGGCCCTGGCGGCCAGCATCCCCGCGGCGGCCCAGCGCAGCGCCACTCTCCCCCGAGCTCCAGCGCTTCACCCGGCCGGCGTGGTCGCCGATGATCTCGATCATGGATTCCACTGGGTTGGTCGACTCCACCGTCTGCAGCAGCTTGCCGCCGACGCCCAGCCGGGTGACCGTCAGGGTCAGCTCCAGGCCCTCGCGCAAGGACGCGGCGGCACCGGGCCGCTGGCGACCGAGGCTGCGGGCCAACTGCTCCAGCTCGGTCTTGGCCTGTCGGCGTCGGTGGTGCGCACCCGGGGCCGGTGAACCCAAGCCGCCGCCCGCCAGGGTGACGGTGCCCGGTTGGGTGCCGTGCCGCATCGCGGTGCGGGCCGGGTCGTGCTTGCCTTTGGGGCCGGCCAGCTCGACGACCTCGACGTCCATCAGCTCGCCCATGACCTCCAGGCCGACCGCGGTCCAGGCGGCCAGCAGCCCCTGGGTCATGTGCGCAGCGAATACGGCCAGGCGCTCGTCCACCCGGCCGGCCAGCCATTCCGGCAGCCCACCGCACTGGCCGATGCCAGCCGAAGCGGGTTGGGGTCAGCGGCCGTCTCGTCGACCGAGGCGGCAGTGTGGGAGTCTTGCATGCGGGGTCCTCCTCCTTCGAGGGCTTGGCGGTCCCCGGAGCGTCTCACGTCAGACGCTCCGGGGAGGACCCCACCTCAAATCCCACAGACCTCGGGACAACCTCGAGGACCCTGACCGGCTATCCGATCACAGGGTGGTCGTGGTGCTCGAGGTAGTGGGCGATGCGGAGGCGGATCGAGGGATGCATGGGCAGGTCCTCGATCTCGGCCGGGGTGAAGAAGCCGACCTCAAGGGACTCGTCGGTGCTGGAGGCGAGCTGGCCGCCGACCGGGTGGCAGGCGAAGCAGATGGAGAACTGCTGGCGGATCTCGCCGTCGCCGTATTCGACGACGTGGTTGGGGTTGGAGTAGGTGCCGACCAGGCGTTCGGGCTCGACCTGGAGGCCGGTCTCCTCTTCGACCTCGCGGACGGCCGTCTGGGCGATGGTCTCGCCGACCTCCATTCGACCGCCGGGGATGGACCAGAGCTGGTTGTCGGCGCGGCGCTGCAGCAAGATCCGGCCCTGGTCGTCGGTGACGATCGCGGAGGCGGCAGGGACGATGCTGTTGGCGCGTGGCGCGTTGGGGTCGTTGTAGTGGTCGATGCGGGTCACGGTCAGCGCTCCACGGGGGCCGCGGTGGCCCACACGTCGTCGAAGTGGCGGGCGAAGTTGTCGAACAGGCCGCCGGCGCCGAGCCTGCGCAGGCGCAGCAGCGGGGAGTTGTAGCCGGGGCGGCCGTACAGGTGCGAGGTGACGATCATCTCGTCGTCGAACCGTAGCACCGTGTTGTACATGGGCGTGTGGTGCAGGCGGATCTCGGCGCCGGGGCTGTCCTTGAGGCCGCGGAGGTAGTGGAGCGAGGTGCGGATGCGCGCCCGGAGGCCGCCGTCGAGGCCTTCCTCGGCGTCCCGCTGCGCGACCTCCGGCGAGTCGGGGTCGGCCAGGGCGATCCGGATGGTGCAGCCCTGGGCGGCCTTCTTGCGCAGCGTCTCGGTCATGCGCGGGTTGGCCTCGGGCAGGTACAGCAGCGCGTAGCCCAACAGGTCGACCTGGAGTCGCTCGTTCGACATAGGGCTCTCTTCCGGATCGACGTTGACGCCCCGCATGGACCGGAAGGGACGTTTTCAAGGTGCCACGAGACGTCCCAAGACGTCCAGTCGTCCGGTTCCGACGTTCTCGCCCCAGAGCTGCAATGAGCACTGTCGCGAACGGCAGGCGGCACGGCGCTCGACCAGGAGCCGGAGCCGCTCAGCACCTTGCTAACTGCACAGAGGGCGGAAGGAGCGGACCAGAGGAGGGATGCCAGTTTGAGCTGCCCGAGCTGCCGCAGGGCACGGCCGTCAAGGTCGTGGGCCTGGTCGCCACGCCGTGGGCGATGGGCGACCGCAACGGCGTGGCCTTCCGCGCCACCAGGGTCGAGCCCGAGCGGGTCGTGCTGCCACCGGCGGGGTTTACGGCCGAGCTGCTCGCCGCAGCCATCCGGGATGCGGCGACCACCGTCGCAGTGAAACTGCCGGCCACCTCGAGGGCGCCGGTCCGATCCGTAGGGTGGGGCGAGCAACTCGACATTAGATGTATCGGCGCGGAAGCGGACGACCTGAAGCATCCCTCAGCCGAGGCGGTCGCGGCCTACATCGCCAAGTACGCCACCAAGGCAACAGAGGGCTTCAGGCCCGCGCTCGACCGCCGCTTGACCGCACACGACCTCGACCATCTGGACGTGAACGAGCACATCGCCGAGCTGGTGCGAACCTGCTGGCGGCTCGGCGCCGACCCGTCGCTCCCGCCGCTCCGGCTCCGCCAGTGGGCGCACATGCTCGGCTTCCGTGGCCACTGGTCGACCAAGAGCCGCCGCTACTCCACCACCTTCACCGCCCTGCGCCGGGCCCGGGTCGAGCACGCCACCCGCGAGCGGCTCGACCCCTGGGGCCGTCCAGCCAGGAAGCGGCGACGGTCGTGGTGGGGGAGTGGCGCCACGCGGGCCGGGGGCTACCGCACGGCGGCCGATGCCTGGCTTGCTCCTCGGCTGCCGCCCGCGCCCGCGAACAGCGATGGATCCCCGCGAGGAGCTGGCCGCCTGATGAGGTGATCGAGCCGACCGTCGCCGCGAGCACGCACAAGCGGTACGGGCAGCTTCTCCGGCTCCCCGTTTACCCGCACATCGGCAGGCTGCGGCTCACCAAGCTCGAGCCGTCGCACCTCGCGCAGCTCTACGCGCGGCGGGTCAAGGCGGGCCGGTCGCCGACAACCGTGCTCCAGCTCCACCGGGTCCTGGATCACGCGCTCAAGGACGCGCACCGCCGGGGCCTCGCCCCGCGCAACCTCGCCAGCCTGGTCACGCCTCCGCTCAAGGAAGCGCACGAGTTCGTCACCTTCTCGCCGGAGCAGGCGCGGCTGTTCCTGAAGGCCGTCGCGGGTGATCGGCTCGAGGCGCTGTACGTGGTCGGGCTCACGACCGGGATGCGGGAGGGCGAGCTGCTCGGGCTTCGCTGGGCAGACGTCGACCTGGACGAGGCCGCGCTCCATGTGACCAGGCGGCTCAAGCGGCGCACCTCCGCCGCCAGGTCCTCCTCGTCGCCCCGGCCGTCCAGGCGCTCAAGCTCCACAGCGAGCGCCAAGAGGACGAGCGCCGGTGCGCGGGCGCGACCTGGCACGACCAAGGTCTCGTGTTCCCGAACACCATCGGCCGACCGATCAACCCATCCAACTTCCTGCGCCGCAGCTTCTACCCGCTGCTGAAGCAGGCCGACCTACCCCGGATGCGCTTCTACGACCTTCGTCACAGTGCGGCAACCTTGCTGCTCAGCATGGGCGTGCATCCCAAGATCGTCAGTGAGATGCTCGGCCACACCCAGATCGGCATCATCACCCTCGACCTGTACTCGCACGTAACCGCTACGATGCAGCGCGAGGCCGTCGAGGCCTTCGAGGAACTCTTACAGTAGGTAGTACCGAAGGTAGTAACGAGGGCTCCAAGCAAGACGAGGAGCCGGAAACGCCCAGCTAGGGCCCGTAGCTCAGTCGGTCAGAGCAGCGGACTCATAATCCGCCGGTCGCAGGTTCGAGGCCTGCCGGGCCCACATCCAAGTGCTCAAACCTGCGCTGAGCAGCGCAAACGGACTCTTGCCGCCGTAGCCGGCAACTCGACAGCTTACGAACCTTGTCGGCTCTCCCTGCCACGTTGGTCGGGCACGGCGAGGAGATCGACGGCGCACGGGACTGGCCGGTGCAGTCCACACGTCACGGGCGAAGCTGAGCCGCTCGATGCACTGGAAGCGCCAGCCAGGTCGGGGGCGAGGGGAGGCCAGTAGACTGGGCGCCTCGCGAAGTCGCGGGAGCGAGCCCGCTTCATCTCCAGACGGGACCTACCGACGATGGCCGACCCCGAGGTCGTCGACGCGATGCGGCGTAGCTTCCTTGGTGGGCTGCCGTCGGAGGTCGTCGACGCGCTGCTGGCGGATGGGGAGCGCACCGACTACCCGGCGGGCAGCACGATCTACCGGGAGGGGTCGGCCCCGAGGGCGGCACTGGTCGTCCTGGGCCTGCTCCGTGTCTACATGACCTCCCGTGAGGGCCGGCAGGTGACCGTGCGGTACGCGCGGGGCGCTGACGTGCTGGGGATCGCGGTCCTGGTCGGCGGGCCGATCAATGTCGGCGTCCAGGCGCTTGCGCCGGCAAGCCTGTTCAGGATCAACGCCCGGACGCTGACGCGGGCGGCACGCCAGGATGCTCGGGTGGCCTGGGCGGTGGCGGAGGAGCTGAACCGGCGGCTGTACGAGACCCTGCAGCAGACGGCAGTCAACGCGTTCGGCTCGGTGAAGCAGCGCGTGGCCGCGCACCTGCTGGATCTTGCGTCGCAGCAGCAGCGTCCGCAGGAGCGTCTGGTGGCGCGAGTGTCGCAGCAGGAGCTGGCGGATGCGGTCGGGTCGGTCCGGGAGGTGGTGGCCCGCGCGCTGCGGGATTTCCGTCTCGCGGGGCTGGTGGCCACAGCTCCCGACAGCGTGGTGATCCTCGACCCGACCCGGCTGCACGACGAGTCCTAGTTCACGGGCTCCCAGTGACCTTGGTTACCGCAGCTCGCTACTGAAGTCACTGACAGGCGCAGGTGCGCGGTCGCAGGCTGGTCCTGGCAGGCCCGATCGTTCGGGCGAACAAGGACCACAGGAGTCACACATGGCAAGCGCGACTGCCGTCTCACGTGCGGAGAGCGGGACCGACCCCGTCAAGGCGGTGTCGGTCGTCAGCACCGGGACCGTCGAAATCCACCCGGAGCAGCCCTACGGTACCAGGAAGCCCCTGTACTGGTGGCTGCTGACGTCGCGGCGATGGACGCATCACCATCCCGGGGCTGAAGTGGCACCAGATCGACCTCCAGCCGACGGCGGACCCAAGTTTGGCGCCGTTCACCAGGTCGCTCGACCTCATGGGGGACGGCTCGCTGGTCCTGCTCCCGACGCCGGGCCATACCGCCGGGTCGACGTCCCTGCTGATCAGGCGACGCCAGCGGTCCCTGCTGCTGGTCGGCGACCTCACCTACGGGGCCGAGCTGCTGCTGCGTGGGCAGGTCCCCGGCGTGGGCGTCCGCAGGCAGCTGGTTGAGACGACCGGGAAGGTGCTCGCGCTGAAGGAGACGATGCCTGACCTGGTCATCCTGCCGGCGCACGATCCGACCGCGGCCCGGCGGCTGCTGGAGAGCTGAACCTGGGGGGGACCATGGCATCGTTTGAGAACACGGTGACGATCCGAAGGCCTGTCGAGGACGTCTTCGCGTTCCTGGCCGACTTCGAGAATGTCCCCGCGTGGAACTATGCGATCGTGGAGACCAGGAAGGTCTCTCCTGGGCCGGTGGGGGTCGGAACGACCTACCGCCAAACCCGCTCGGTGCCCAGGAGGAGCGAGGAGGGCTTCGAGGTGACCGTCTTCGAGCCGCCGAGCCACCTCGAGGTGCGGGGGGAGATCGGGCCCTTCAGGGCGAGAGTGAAGTACCTGCTGGAGTCGATGGGCACCGGGACCAGGCTCACCAACGCCGTGGAGCTGGGGTCCTCAGGGGTGTTGGGCCTGGTGGCGCCGCTGGCGAGCTCCCGCGTCAAGCACGCGGTAGCGGCCAACCTCGACACCCTGAGGCAGATCCTGGAACAGGGTGGCCAACATCGTGTCGGATAACCAGACGCGCCCGTCCGTGAAGCATCGTCCGTGACCAACCGCCTCGATTGGCTCAACGGCTCGACGAGCGGAACCTGCGAGGCGGACGCTTGCACCAAGATGATGGATCGCCCAGCCACTCGATCACACGCGGCTCGACCAGCAGTGGCCCGACGTCGCTACTACGTCTACGTGGTCGAGTTGGATGACGGGGTGGGTCCACGTCGCGACCCCAGGTATCCCTCCGTCTACGTCGGCCAAAGCGTCGTGCCGCCGACGGAGCGCCTTCGTCAGCACAAGGACGGCTACCGATCCTCTCGGTATGTGCGGAAGCATGGGAAGCACCTTCGCCCGGGGCTGTATCGGCGCTTCAACCCGATGGCCACCCGCGACCAGGCCGTCGCGATGGAGCAGGAGCTCGCCAGGCGTCTGCGGAATCGTGGCTACACGGTGTATGGGGGCCACTGAGGTGGAGCCTGCAGCTGCGCGAACTGTTGCAGCCTCGGGCATGCGGCGTGGTCAACGCGTCTGTCGGTTCCGATAGCCCTCGCGCCTGACCTTGGCGTGGTGCCCGGCCAGCCGAACCACGGGTCCCTCAACCAGTGGTGGAAGGTTCGTATCCAGTGGTGGAAGGTTCGTATGCTGGCTCGTTGGTACTACCAGCTTCCCTGGTCAGCGGCCACTTGATGCGGCGAGCGCGGCGGCGAGAGCCGGCCGAGGCGCGGATTCTCCAGCAGTTTCCCAGCAACTTCGAGCGTGGGTGGCCAGCCGGGGCCGAATTGGGAGGCCGTTCCGCCCGATAGGTCGTCGTCCCGAGCTTGATGACTGGCGTCGCTTGTGGCTTCCCACGGGGCCGGCCAAGGAGTGTGGTCTCTCAGGCGCCAGACCTGGCCAAAGCGAAGATGGGATTACCCACTTGATTTCCCTGTGCTAACCTTCCATTTGCGTTGCGGAAATGATCAGCGAGACGGCAGGCGGCGCACCGGGTTGGGGGGCATGTGAAGGCCAGGCTGCTGGACGATCTACCGCTCGCCACGAACACCGTCGATGCGCTTGAGGCCGCTGCGACCAGGCGCGGCAGGCGTCCAGTGGGCACATTCGACATCCTCGCCGCGGTCATCGACGTCGACCAACTGGGCGACTGGGCGTGGGTCCAGGTTCATACCAGCCCGATATCGGTGACAGAAGCGCACCGGTTCGGCGATTCCGACGCGAGCACCGGTGGACATTGGCGCAACGTCCCCCTGACAGCGGACGCGACCAGGGCGCTGGAAGTGGCTGCGAGGATCGCCGACGCCTATCACTTGCTCCCGATGCCGCCTGGGATTCTTGCTCTGGGTCTTGTCTGGCAGGCGGACTCCGGTGCCGCACGTGCACTGCTTCAGGGCGCTGACCTGACCCATGCGCAACTGCTCGAGCTGCTGCAGGATGCTGTCGTCGGCACGCGACTGATGGCCCTGGACGTGGCCGTGGGCGACGCGGTGGCCGCTCACCCCAAAGACTCCGCAGGCCGGCAGCACGCCGCGATGCTCGACCGACAGATCGAGGAGTTGTTCCGTGCCGCCGCCGGAGCGGTCCCGGCGCGTGGCGATCGCGCATACCAGCTGCTGACGACCGCGGCCGTGATGTTGATCCTTGTGTCGAGGGACCGCCCGCTGTGGGAGCGGGCGACGGTCCGGACCGGCATCAGCCTGGAGGCGTACGAGGCCAATCTCCGGTGGGCTTGCGCCCATCCGACCGAGAAGGTCGGGTCGCGGGAGACACAGCTCGATGCTGTGCTGGCCGGCATCAGGCTGACCGATGAACTGTCGGGTGCGATCGAGGCCGCAGAGGGGATCGCGTCGCGGCTTGCCGGCAGCGAGGTCCCGGAGGTGACGGGGATCCTCGCGGCAGTCCTCCTGACCGTGGAGGGCGCGGATGCCAGATCTGGCCTGGCAGAGCCGGCCCGCCTCTCACTGCGTCGAGCCGTGCTGCAGACGGTCTACGGTGCGCTCGTCCCCGACCTTGATGCGCTCGTCACCGAAGGGCGAGCAGCGCAAGCGACGCCGACGCCGGCCACGTCCGACACACCGGGACAGAAGCCGCCTGGGACCGAGACGGTTGGCTTCAACATCGGGACGTTCGTCGGCGCCTTCGTCGTGGCTGTGGTCGGTGGCGTCGCCTGGAACGTAGCGCTGGTCCTCGCCTGGCTCGTCCGAACCGTGGCCGCACGGCAGCGCAAGAAGGCATGGTCGCAACGGCTGCTGCCCGCGGTGGCCAGCGCCGCCTTGGTCGCTGCGGTCGCCTTGGCGGTGACGGCGGGCACCAACTTCGAGGACGACCGTCGAGCCATGGAGAAGGTCGATGCGGCCCGCCAGGCCATCGATCGTGCCGACCTAGACC
>Ga0137373_10004251_pt1 | contig 15634 bp, 19 predicted proteins | sample SagtaG_5_FD_104912 | JGI IMG/M metagenome (GOLD analysis project Ga0137373, IMG submission 104912) | Vadose zone soil microbial communities from Sagehorn Ranch, Mendocino, California, USA - Sage1_R_80_16 metaG | ecosystem: Environmental > Terrestrial > Soil > Vadose zone | place: USA...
CGATGGCGCGCCTGCTGCAGCAGGCCGGCGTAGACTTCGCCATCCTGGGCGACGAGGAGACCTGCACGGGCGATCCGGCGCGGCGGCTGGGCAACGAGTTCCTCTACCAGGCGCAGGCGCGCAACGGCGCGGAGATCGAGGTCGCGCCCGACGACGAGGGCGTTGTGGACGCGATCGACGAGCGCACGCTGCTCGTGCCGGTGACGCACGTCCTCTATCGAAGCGGGCGCATCCAGGACATCGAGGCGATCGTTTCCCGCGCGCACGAGGCGGGCGCGCTGGTCGTGCTCGATGCCTACCAGTCCGTCGGCACCGTCCCGCTCGAAGTGACCGCGCTCGGCGTGGACTTCGCCGTCGGCGGGTCGGTCAAGTGGCTCTGCGGCGGGCCCGGCGCCGCCTGGCTGTACGTGCGCCCAGACCTGGCGGCGACGCTGGAGCCGGCCCTCACCGGCTGGCAGGCGCACGCCCGGCCCTTCGCCTTCGAGCCGGAGCAGGACTACGCGGAGGGCGCGGCGCGCTTCCTGACCGGAACGCCGAACGTGCCCGCCCTCTACGCGGCGACCGCAGGGTACGACGTGGTCGAGGAGGTCGGCGTCGAGCGCATCCGTGCCCGCTCGCTCGAGCAGACCGAGCTCCTCCTCGGGTTGCTCGAGGAGGCTGGGTTCGACGTGGGGAGCCCCCATGACCCGGCCAGGCGCGGGGGCACCGTCGTCGTCAAGACGCCGGAGTTCGAACGGGTCGGGCAGGAGCTGGTCTCGCGCGGGATCCTCTGCGACTGGCGCCCCGAGACCGGCCTCCGGCTCGGGCCTCACTTCTTCAATACCGACGAGGAGCTCCGCTTCGCGGTCGAGCAGATCGTGGAGCTGTCAGTCGCCGAGCAGCGCGCCTAGGCGCTCCGCGTAGGCCGGGCCGGTGGGCTCGTCCTCGTGCTTGAAGTAGCAGTAGACACGCACCCCGCTGTCGAGTAGCGGCCGTAGCCGCTCCGCCCAGCCGGCGAGCGCTGCCTCGTCGTACGGAGGCTCGCGGAGCCGTAGGTAGCGGAACGGGGCGTCAGCCTCAAGCGAGTTCACCCGAACGGGCACGTCGACCCCGTCCCAGGACTCGTGCCGGAAATCGAAGGCGACCTCGAGCTCCGGGTCGAGCGAATCGCGGAGCAGCATCAGGAAGCCGTCGTCCCGTTTCCGGTCCAGCACGACGAGCACAGGGCCGAGCTTTTCGCCCAGCACTCGAGCCCGCTCGCAGAAGGTGCCGACGAGCCCGAGGCGGGAGCCGTGTGTGATCTGCCGGGGCATCCGGACGGCGAAGCGGAAATCCGGCGGCACCTGTTCCGCCCAGGTTCTGAAGTGCTCCTCGGACGGAAGCTGGTACGCGCTCGCGTTCAGCTCGACCGACGGGAAGCGCTCAGCGAAGAAGCGCAGGAAGTCGCGGGGCTTCGTCTCGGCCGAGTAGAAATCCGGTCGCCACGACGGGTAGGACCAGCCGGAGGTGCCGACATACAGCCTCGGTACACTCGCCGCCGTGGCGGTCACGCCCGAAGTGATACCCGACAACACCGTCCCCGTCCTCGATCACGGCTTCGTGCGGCTGGACGACGCGATGGCCGACGACCTCTCGGTCGTGAACGGCGCCCGCGTCAGCTTCGCCCGCCGCAAGGAGGAGATGGACGAGTCCGACGAAGGCCTGATCCGCTTCCTGATGAGGGACCGACACGGCTGTTATGACGACGATTCGGAGGTCCTCACTGCCGAGGGCTGGAAGTCCTGGCCAGACGTGACCGGCGAGGAGTTGTTTGCCACACGCTCCCGCGAAGGATTCCTCGAGTACCAGCCAGCTCTCCGCCTCGTTCGGAAGGAGTACAGAGGCCACATGATCGGCTTCCAGGGAGCGAGCCTGGATCTCCTCGTGACACCCGACCACCGCGTGCTCGCGTCGCCGCAGACGACCCGAAGTGAGCGTTCCGTTCCCCATTTCCGCCTTCTCCCAGCGCATGCAGTCTTGTGGCGCGCTCATCGCCACACGGCAACAGCGGAGTGGAAGGCGAGGAAGCGAAGCAGCCTGAGGTTCGACGGTCAAGGCTTTCCGGCCGGCCCGCTCCTTCGCCTGGTTGGGCTCTTCATCGGAGATGGCCATCTCTCGACTGCGAACCACGTTGTTTTCCGTTTGCGCAAACTGCGGGAGATCGAGTTCCTCCTCGAAGCCGCACGCGCCGCCGGTCTTGAGTTGCGCGAATGGGGGACCCGAGGAGACACGTTTGCCGTGCCGATCGGACAGGAACTCCGAGCGCTCTTTGCCGACTGTTACTCCAAGGGCGAGAAGCAGATTCCGCCGAAACTCCTTGCCCTCGACACCGATTCCCTGCGAGCGCTTTACGCAGGCTTGCTGAACTCTGACGGTTCGATCCAGCGGCGCGACCGCGGCGAGGATCGCGAGGCCTACTCGACGACGAGTCGCCGGCTCGCCGACGATGTCCAGGAACTTGCACTCAAGATGGGGCGGAGCGCAACCGTCCGCCCGCATCGTTCGTCACCTGGTGACGGCCATTACGGGTCGAAGCCGCGCTGGCGCGTCACGGTCTATTCGGGACGAAACAGCCGTCCAGCGTTGTGTCGGACCCGGGAGCAAGCGGAGTCACACATGGGCGTCGAGCGCTACAACGGCGCCATCCACTGCGTCGAGGTTCCGAACAACACGCTCTATGTGCGGCGGAATGGCTTTCCCGTGTGGTGTGGCAACACACCGTTCGAGCACAACTCGTTCCGGTTCCATATCCGCTGCCCGCTCTTCGTCGCACGCGAATGGATGCGACACCGTGTCGGCAGTTTCAACGAGTTCAGTCTTCGCTACGCCCGCGCGACCGACGACTTCTATCTCCCTGCACTCGAGGACGTCCGCAGCCAGGTCGGGAAGCCCGGCGCCTACTCGTTCGAGCCCGTCTCGGAGGAGATCGCCGAGGCGACCCGCGAGAAGCTGCAGGCCGTCTACGAGACCGCGTACCTCGCCTACGAGCAGCTCGTCGAGCTCGGCGTGGCGCGGGAGCTCGCCCGCTGCGCCCTGCCCGTCGCGGCCTACACCGAGTTCTACTGGACGATCAACGCGCGCTCGCTCATGAATTTCCTCTCGCTGCGAAACGCGGAGACGGCCCAGCGGGAGATCCGCCGCTATGCCGAGGCGTGCGAACGCTTCCTCGAGCAGAAGATGCCGGTCACCTACGCGGCCTTCGTGGCGAGCGGCCGCGTCGCCCCCTGAACGAGCAAGTAACAGTCTGTTACTAAGTGGTCAAGACGACCGGGTGGCCTTGCCTGCCGGGCTGCTCCCGGGTGACGACCCAGCCGTCGTAGTCGCGGACCCCGCGCGGCAGGTTCATCCGCACCGTCGAGGTCCGGCCCGTCACGCCGAAGATCCCGCACGCGGCAATCGGCCGGCCGTCCTTCGTCAGGAACATCTCGTAGTACGAGCCCTTGGGGAGTCGCGGCAGGCCGCGGACGACGACCCGCAGCGGCAAGTTGCCGCCCTTCTCGGGCGCGCCGATGTCGATCGTCCCCGACGCATTCGCCATCGCGCCGACGCCGCGCATCTGCAGCGACTTGAACGTGTTGAACGTCTCGCCGCCCGTTCGGCCCGCGAGGTAGCCACCGAGGAACGCGGCCAGCGCGAGCGCGGCCGCGAGCGCGAGAATCGCGCCGGCCCGCCGGCGCGGCAGCATGACCGGTGACTCGACCTCCCCCGAAGGCTCCTCGAGCGCGGGCGGCAGCTCGGGCGGTGGCCCGGCCGCGACAAGCAGCTCGTGGACGCGCTGGAGCCGCTCGCGCTCCTCCTGCGACAGGTCCTCGCCGACGAGCTCGCGGAAGTTCGGGGGCTCGTGGGTCATCCGAGCTCCTCCTCCAGCAGGTCGGCGAGTCGCGCGAGCGCGGCGCGGGTTCGCGTCTTGACGGTGCCGAGCGGGATGTCGAGGTACTGCGCCACCTCGGACTGCGAGAGACCGCTCCAGTAGGCGAGCTCGATCACGGTGCGCTCGTTCGAGGAGAGCTCCTCGAGGGCGCGGTGGATCCGCCAGGCCGTCCAGCTGGCCTCGGCTCGCTCCGGCGGGCCGGCCTCCCTGGAGGCCTCGTCCGGGGGCTCGACGGCCGGCTCGGTGCGCGCGCGACCGCGGTCGATGATCGCATTGCGAGCGACTGCGTAGAGCCACGGCCCGCCGGGCCCTCGCTCCGGGCGGTAGCTGTGCGCCGCGCGCCAGACCGACGCAAACGTCTCCTGGACGGCGTCCTCGGCTCGCCCGCGGTCACCTAGGCGGCGCAGCGCGAGCCCGAAAACCGGCCGGGCGTAGCGGCGGTAGAGGACCTCGAACGCACCGCGGTCACCGTCGCCGGCACGGCGGATCAGCTCTCCGTCGCTTGCCTCGTTCGTCGACACGGCACGCATGGTGGCGGTTGACCTCGATCCAGGCAAGCGCTCAGGGTACGCGAGCGCAAGCTCCATTCCAATTGTTTTACGGCTTTCGGAGGACGACGGATTGCAGCGAGCGGCCTCCATCCACGACCAGCGTCGAGCCGGTGACGAAGTCGGCTCCGGCCAGGTAGGCGACCGCGGCGGCCACGTCGTCGGGCGACCCGACGCGGCCGAGGAGCGTCTCCGCCGCCCGCCGTTCCTCCTGCTCCGGCTCGACGGCCACCGCCCCCGGCGCGACGCCGCAGACGCGGATTTCCGGCGCCAGCGCGCGAGCCAGAACCCGCGTGAGCATCGCCTGCGCCGCCTTCGCCGCGCAGTGAGCCGCGAACGAGGGCCAGGGCTGGTACGCCGCCACGTCCTCGATCATCACGACGCAGCCGCGCGACTTGCGCAGGTGCGGCGCCGCAGCCTGGGTGACGAAGAAGCTCCCTTTCGCCGTGGCGCCGAACGCCGCGTCCCAGTCGGCCTCGGTCAGCTCAGGGAAGGGCTTGGGCGCGAAGCCCTCGCCCGCTGCGTTGACGAGCAGGTCGAGCCCGCCGAGCTCCTCGGCAGCGCGTTCGACCAGCGCCCGCGCCGCCCCGACCTGGGCGAGGTCCCCATCGGCGCGGCCCGCCGCCTTCACCGTCCAGCCGTCGCGCTCGAGCCGTGCGACGATCGCCGCGCCGACCCGGCCCGTCCCGCCGGTCACGAGTGCTCTCACTCGGACGAGTCATAGCACGGAGTGATTTTCGAGCGGGTCACGCATCTACTCCGGCATGAAAACCTTTGTCGCAGCCACGATCGCGGGAGCCGCCCTTGCGGCGGCGGCCACCGCGGCACCACCAACGCTGACACTCGCCGCATCCGCTCCCACTGTCGCGTACGGCAAGACCGCGACGCTGACCGGCGCGCTCTCGACGCAGCAGGCGAACCAGAACGTGACCATCAAGGGAACCGCGTGTGGGAGCACGAAGGCCACCAACGCCGCCAGGGTCAAGACGACCACGAACGGCACCTACACCGCGACGGTGAAGCCGGACGTCACCACGACCTATCAGGCATTCCAGAAGGCGGTCAAGAGCAACACGCTCGTCGTCTCGGTCGCGCCTGTCGTCGGGCTGAAACGGGTCGCCCGCGGCTCGTTCACGGCCAGCGTTACAGCCGCGCGCGACTTCAAGGGCAAGGCGCTGCTCTTCCAGCGCTACGCGAAGCTGCGCAAGCGCTGGGTGCAGGTGAAGAGGGTGATGCTGACGGCATCCGCGCCGACGCAGAGGCCGACGATCGTCAGCTCCGCGAGCTTCAGGGCGAAGGCGCCGAAGCGGGCGCGCGTCCGGCTCCTGCTGAGCAAGGCGCAGGCCGCGCCCTGCTACATGACGGCCAAGAGCAACGTCGTCAGGAACTGACGGCTAGGTGGCAGGCGCTCCCAGCTCCGCCACCGCGCGGTCGTAGTTCGCTGCGACCGCGTCCCAGTTGACGACGTTCCACCAGGCCTCGAGGTAGTCGGGGCGCCTGTTCTGGTACTTCAGGTAGTAGGCGTGCTCCCACACGTCGATGCCCAGGATCGGGACGTCGTCCGTGAGGAGCGGCGAGTCCTGGTTCGGCGTCGAGTAGAGCGCGAGGCCGGTGCCGTCGTGCACCAGCCACGTCCAGCCGGAGCCGAAGCGCTTGACGCCGTTCTCGTTCATGGCGCGCTTGAGCTCGTCCAGACCGCCCCAGAGATCCTCGATCGCGTTGGCCAGGGCGCCTGACGGCTCGCCTCCGCCGTCCGGGCCCATGATCTCCCAGAAGAGCGAATGGTTCACGTGCCCGCCGGCGTTGTTGCGGACCGCCGTCTGCTTGTCCTCCGGCAGGACGTCCAGGTTCGTGAGCACGTGCTCGACGGGCTTGTCGGCGAGCGGGGTGCCCTCGAGCGCCGCGTTCGCGTTGTCGACATACGCCTGGTGGTGCTTGTCGTGGTGGACGCGCATCGTCTGCTCGTCGATGTGCGGCTCGAGCGCGTCGTAGGGGTAGGGAAGAGGAGGGACCTCGAACGCCATGTGCGCTCCTTTCTGCGCGTGTGGGGTCGAGGCTAGCGCCTTTTAAGGGGATATGCTCCGCCTCCGTTCCGTCGGAAAGGAGTGCCTTTGGCCACGCTCGCGTTCAACCACGAGGAGATCAGCGCCCGCCCGCTGAAGCCTGCGCTGCTCGAGCTCGACGGTATCTCCCGCGAGACAGTCGAGGCCCACTACAAGCTCTACGAGGGCTACGTCAACAAGCGCAACGAGATCATGGGCAAGCTGGACGACGTCGACCTGTCCTCGGCGAACCAGGTCTACTCGGAGGTGCGGGCGCTGAAGGTCGACCTCAGCTTTGCCCTCGGCGGAATCAAGAACCACGAGCTCTACTTCGAGCACCTCGGCGGCGACGGCGGCGACCCCGATGGAGCGGTGCATGACCTGATCGTCCGCGACTTCGGCTCGGTGGGCGATTGGCGTGCTGACCTGAAGGCGACCGGGATGGCGGGCCGCGGCTGGGCGTGGACGGCGTACGACTGGGACGAGGACCGGCTCTTCAACTACGTCGGCGACGCGCAGAACGCCTATCCCGTCTGGAACGCGACCCCGCTCGTTGCGCTCGACGTCTACGAGCACGCGTACTTCATCGACTACCAGACCGACCGGGCGTCCTACATCGACGCGTTCTTCAACAACCTCGACTGGGACGTCGTCAACGGCTGGGTGAGCGCGTACCGGATCACGACCTGACCTTCGCTCTCTTCGCACTGGCCGGCTACCTCGCCGGGAGCATCCCGACCGGCTACTGGCTCGTGCGGCTCCTGCACGGCGAGGACATCCGCACCGTCGGGAGCGGGAACATCGGGGCGACGAACGTCTGGCGGAGATACGGCGCCCGGCTGGGCGTGCCGGTGATGGCGCTGGACGTGGCGAAGGGCTTCGCGCCGGCCCTGCTGGCGACGATCTTCGTCGACCACCTGGCGGGCGTGGTCGCGGGCGGGGCGGCGATGCTCGGGCACTGGCGGCCGCTGTTCATGCGCTTCAGGCGTGGAGGGAAGGTCGTGGCGACCTGCGGGGGCGCCTTCTTCGGCGTTGCGCCGCTCGTCGGCGGGATCGGCTTTGTGGTTTGGATCCTGGTTTTCTCGGTCTTCCGCTACGCGTCGGTCGCCTCGATCATCGCCGCGCTCTCGCTGCCTGCCGCCGCCGCCGCGCTCGGCGAGCCGTGGCCGGTCGACGTGTTCGCGGGGATCGCCGCGCTCGCGGTCGTCGTCCTCCATCGCGCGAACATCGCGCGCCTCCGCGCCGGCACCGAGACACGTTTTCGGTTCCGGCGGGGTGCCGTTACGTCGTAAGCACGCCCCGGACCTCGTAGGCCACGACCGGCCGCGCGAACCCTTTCAGCTCGAGCTCGCCGACCTGCTCGGCTTCCACCGCTTCCTCGACCGCCGCGTAGAGGCGCTGGCTGATGAGCGTCTGCCCAGCCTCGGCGCTTGCGCTCAGCCGCGAAGCGAGGTTCGTGACCGAGCCCAGCGCTCCGTAGTCGTAGCGACCTTCGAACCCGATGCGGCCGAGCGTCGCGTAGCCCGCGGCGATCCCGACGCCGAGCCCCAGCTCCGTGCCGCGCTTCCGCCAGCCCGCGGCAAGGTCGGCAAGGCGCTCTTGCGCGGCAAGCGCCAGTCGAATCGCTTGGAGCTCGTGCTCATCCACCGGTAGCGGGTCGTTGAAGAACACCATCAGCCCGTCGCCGGCGAAGTGCTCGAGCGTCCCGTCGTAGCTCGGGATCAGCTCCCCGATCGCGGTGTGGTAATCGCGCAGCACGCCCAGCAGCTCCTCCGGCTCCGCGGTCTCCGCGAAAGCCGTGAACCCGCGCAGGTCGCAGAAGAGCGCCGAGATGTACGCCCGGTGACCGCTGAGGAGCTTCTCCCCTTCGGCCGAGGAAACCAGCTCCGCCACTTGCGGTGAGACGAAGCGGGAGAGCTCCTTCCGCTGGCGCTCGACTGCGTCGATCAGCCGCGCGTTGGCGATCGAGATTGCGGCCTGCTCCGCGAAAAGCTGCACGAGCTCGATGTGCTCCTCGGCAAACGGCCCGGGCGCGACGCGCACGATCCCGATCACGCCGATCAGCTCGTCGTCGAGCAGAATCGGGACACTCAGGCCCGCGCGGTACGGACGCGGCCCGGCATACATGTATTCGGGGTCTTTTTGCACGTCCGGAATGTGGACCGCGCCGCGTGTCAACGCGGTGCGTCCGGCCAAGGTCGACCGGTCGATCGCGTGCGGATGCAGCCGGTCGTATTCGAACTGGTCGTCGAAGCCGCAGTTGGCGAAGGCGTGCAGCAGGCCGTCCTGGACGAGCCAGAGCCTCCCGTTGTCGACCCCGCTGAGCAGCGTTGCCGACTCGACCACCTCGTCCAGTACCGTCTGCAACCCCTCGGCGCGGGCGACCGCGCGCAGGACGCGGCCGATCGCCTGCTGTTGCCGACGCGCCGCTTCGAGCCGGCGCTCGAGGTCGGCTACGTCAGCCACTCGCGGAGCTCGGTGTGGCGCTCGGCCGGGCGTCCACCCTCCAGCTCCCCGCGCAGCTCTCCGACCGTTCCGTAGCGCTCCGCGATCACGTCGTGCGAGTGGATCGTCTCCAGGTTGACCTGCCGTGCGAGCAGGAAGTCCCCGTCGTCGAGTCCCGGGTAGGCGGCGAGAGCGTCCCGCAGCGCGATCCGCACCGAGTCCTCCACGAACCGCGGCTGCAGATGCGCATGCTCGACCACGAACAGCTCGTCCGGCCGCTTCAGCAGCTCGTAGACCGGTGAGCTCATCGAGCCCTCGACGATCCGGACGAGCTGTTCCGCGTTGACCGTGGTGTCGGTGCCCACGAACAGCGTCCCGCGGCCCCGTTGGTTGTGGGTCGCGAGCGGAACGAGCTCGAGGATCCGCTCGACGTCGAGGTCGCCGAAGCCGGCCTCGCCCAGCCGTGCCGCCGCCTGCTCGCGCACGAGCCCCTGGGCGCACGGGCACGCGTTGATCCCGTTAGCCTCGACGCCGACGACCCGCCGGGTGCGCTCGGACGAGGCCGCCGCCAAGCCGATCAGCGACACGATCTCCTGCGTTGGGAGCCGCGTAACCGGCGTTTCGCGCTCGACCGGGTACCGCGCGACGATCCGAACCTCCGCGCGCAGCGCGCGCTGCCGCTCGACGATGTGGGCCGCGATGTGCTCGGCGAGGTTCTCCACGAGCAGCGCCTCTCCGATCACGACCTCCTCGATCGCCTCCTCGAACAGCTCCGGGAACCGCGACATGTGCACGCCCTTTCGCCCTGGCTCGAGGTCGACAGTGCAGTCGATCTCCGCCGCGATCAGCTTCTCGCTCTCGCCGTAGCGGATCCGGATCGCCTTCTGCACGCCGCCGACGCCGGCACGCGAGAGCGCGAGCGGGACCTCCGAAGGCGAGGCCTGGAGATCGTGTGTGAGAAGCTTTCCCGACTCAGGCATCGCCGGCAACGCTACCAACGTGACTGATAGCACCCGCTTCGCGAACCTCGTGGTGCTCGCGTGCCACGACCTGCGCACGCCGCTGGCCACGGTCCACGGCTTCGCGCACACGCTCGGACGCCTCGAGCTCGACGAGACGCCGGCGCGCTACGTGACGATGATCTCCGCGGCGGCGGAGCAGCTCGGCGAGCTGATCGACCAGCTCGGGCTGGCGTCGAGGATCGAAGCCGGCCGCTACGACCCCGTCCGCAGGGAGATCGACACGCTCGAGCTCGCGCGCGCGGCGGCGGCCCGGCTCGGGGAGGAACGGGTCGAGGTGGACGGCGAGGGATCGAAGCTCGAGGCCGATGCCGACGCCACCGAGCAAGCGGTCGCGGCGCTCGCGCGCTGCGCGCTGCGCCACGGAGGCCTCGAGCAGGTGCGTCTCGGCGTCCGCGGTGACGAGCTCGAGCTGGCGCCGGTCACCCCGGCGTCGGCTCCCGTGCTGCTCGGCGAGGACCTGCGCGACCTCGGTGCCGCCGTCGCCGTCCGCGCGCTGCGAGCGCAGGGCGGCTCGGTCGAGCTCGACGGCGAGACGCTTCGCATCCGCCTGACGGATTAGTGGAGCCGATCAACGTCGACAACTTCGAGGCGGCCGCCCGAGAGCGGCTCGACCCCGGTGTGTACGCCTACTTCGCCGGCGGTGCGGGCGACGAGCAGACGCTCCGTGCCAACAGCGCGGCCTTCGGCCGCTGGGAGCTTCGTCCCCGGGTGCTCGTGGACGTCGGCGAGGTGTCGACGGGGGCAACCATCCTCGGTTCCGAGATCGCCCTGCCGCTGCTCGTCGCACCGACCGCGTTCCAGCGCCTCGCCCACCCCGACGGAGAGCTTGCGATGGCCCGGGCGGCCGCGGCAGCGGGGACGATCATGTGTCTCTCGACCGTCTCGAGCGTCTCGCCGGCGGAGCTCGCCGAAGCTGCGCCGGGCGCAAAGCAGTGGTTCCAGCTCTACTGGTCGCAGGATCGCGGCTTCACCGCCGACCTCCTCGCCGCGGTCGCCGAGGCGCGCTTCTCCGCGCTCGTGCTGACGGTCAACCTGCCGGTCGCCGGCCGCCGCGAGCGTGACGTCCGGGCAGCATTCACGCTCCCCGACGACCTGCCGCTGCCGAACCTGCCCGTCGAGCTCGCGCGACGCGACTTCCACGCCGCCCTCGGCCGGATCGTGGACGCGACGCTCACCTGGCGCGATCTCGAGTGGCTGCGGTCGACTTGCGAGCTGCCGCTCGTCGTGAAGGGCGTCCTGACCGCCGAGGACGCGCTGCTCGCCGCCGAGCACGGCGCCGCCGCGGTCGTGGTCTCGAATCACGGCGGACGGCAGCTCGACGGCGTGCCCGCGGCGCTCGACGTCCTGCCGGAGGTCGGCGACGCCGTCGGTGAGCGCGTCGAGGTGCTGGTCGACGGCGGCATCCGGCGCGGGATCGACGTGCTGAAGGCGCTCGCTCTGGGAGCCCGCGCGGCGCTCACCGGCCGCGCCGCTCTCTGGGGCCTGGCGACCGCGGGAGAGGAGGGCGTGACGCAGGTTCTCGGCCTGCTCCGAGACGAGATCGAGCTCGGGCTCAAGCTGCTCGGCTGCCGGCGTCCGGACGAGGTCACGCGAAGTCATGTCCGGCGCGCCGGCTCGCTCGTATGATCCGCTCCATGGAGCGCGAAGGCACGACCAGGGCTGCGGACGGCCGAACGCTTGCGTTCGTCGAACGCGGCCCCGCGGACGGGGTTCCCGTGATCGCCTGCCATGGGACGCCCGGGAGCCGCCGAACCCGCCATCCCGATCCGGAGATCTACGCGCGCCACGGTGTCCGCGTCGTCGTCTACGACCGTCCCGGCTACGGGCTTTCCGATCCAAGGCCCGGGCGGGCTGTCGCGGACGCCGCTTCGGACATCGAGGCGATCGCGGACGAGCTGGGCTTCGAACGCTTCGTCGTCATGGGCGGCTCGGGCGGGGCGCCGCATGCGCTCGCCTGCGGAGCGCTGCTCCGCGAGCGCGTGCTACGCGTGGGCGCGCTCGTCACGCCGGCGCCGCCGGATGCGGAGAACTTCGACTTCTTCGACGGCCTCGCGGAGTTGAACGTGAAGGAGTTCGGCGCGGCGCTCGAAGGCCCGGAGGCGAGCGAGGCCTACCTGCAGCCGTTCGTCGACCGGCTTGGCCGCGAGCCTGAAGGCGTCCTCGACGAAATCGCCTCGGAGCTTCCGGAGGTCGATCGCGCGCTCGTCTCCCGCGAGGCATTCCGCGCGATCCTGCTCGATTCGTTCGGAGAGGCGGTGCGCCAGGGCGTCCGCGGCTGGGCCGACGACGACCTCGCCTTCGCCAAGCCGTGGGGCTTCGAGCTCGAGGACGTACGGGCCGAGGTGCGCCTCTGGCAGGGAGAGCTCGACGTGCTGGCGCCGCGCAGCCACGGCGAGTACGTGGCCTCGCGGCTCCCGAACGCGCGCTTCGAGCTGCTCGAGGGTGGCGGCCACTTCCTCGACGAGGAGTGGGCGGTCGTCTTCGATTGGCTGACGGCCGGCGCCCGCGTCGGCTAAGCCTCGGCACCCCGCTCGCGCAGGAGCTCTTCGACGTGCTGGTCGCCGTTCTGGCGGGCTGCGTCGAGCGCGCTGAAGCCGCCGCCCTGGCGGAGGTTCGGGTCGGCGCCCTGATCGAGCAGAAGCGCGGCCAGCCCGTAGCGCACCTCAAGGCCCTTGCCCTCGGATGCGACCGCGGAGTGGAGGGGGCCCGCCTGGATGTGCTCGTTGCGGGCGAGGGTGTTCGGATCGGCGCCGCGCTCGAGCAGGAGGCGCGCCGCGTCGATGTGGCCGAAGAAGCACGCGAGCCCGAGCGGCTGGAAGCCGTCGTCGCCGAAGGCGTTGGCGCGGGAGGAGTCCTCGTCCAGGAGCTCGCGCAGCCGGTCGGCGCGGCCGAGAGCGGCGGCTTCGAACACGCTCAGCTCGGGCCCCTGCGCGAGCAGCTCGTCGACACGATCCTGGTCGCCGCGGTAGAGAGCTTCGAGCAGCTGCGTCATGTCGTCCTCCTCCGGAGGTATATATAGTTAGTTAGGCTAACTAAATGCCTTCCAAGCTGTCAAGTACCCACGTCGAGGCCGCGGACCGGTTCCACTCGGCCGCGATCCACGCCCTGCGCCGCGTCCGGCGTGAGGATCCAGCCACGGGCCTCAGCGCCGCGCGGCTGTCGGCGCTGTCCGTTCTGGTCTACGGCGGCCCGCGAACGCTCGGCGAGCTCGCCGCGGCCGAGCAGGTGCGCCCGGCGACGATGACGCGGATCGCGCACTCGCTGGTCGAGGAAGGCTATGCGCAGCGAGAGGCGGATCCCGCAGACGGTCGCGTCGTGCGCCTGCGCGCGACGCCGAAGGGACGCCGCGTGATGCAGAAGGGCCGGGAGCGCCGGGTCACGAACCTCGCCCGCCTGCTCGGGCGCCTAAGTCCGGAGGAAGTAGGGCAGGTGCGTGAAGCGGCCGAGCTGGTCGAGAAGGCGCTAGCGCAATGAACGCCGGTTTCAGGGAACGGCTGGTGGCCGTCTCCTGCCGAACGGCCATAGTCCGGGCGGGGCAAGAACCGCCAGCAGGCCTCCGGCGCCCGCGAGATAAGGGCCGAGGCCGAGGTTGTCGTTCAGGTTGTCCCAACCGAAGCGTCGCCCGAGCTGGACGACGAACAACGCGGTAGCCCCCAGCAGCACCAGGCCACCGACTCGCCGCAAGAAATCCACCGGCAGGATCGACCACAGCGAGAGCACCGCGACGGCCGCCGCGACGCAGACCAGCGGAATGCCGAGCTTGGCGCCCCCGCTCGCATGCTTGTCCCAGAGGAACTTGAGCGGGACCTTGAAACTGTCGGTCCACGACAGTTCGGCCACGTCGTCCCAGGCGACGAAGCATGAGACGATCGCCAAGCCGCCGCCAACGATGGCTAGCGGCGAAGGCTGGACTCTGCGGCTCCGTAGCACGCCGCGGGAGCTTGACAAACCCGTCTTGCTAGCGCAAGAGCCGTGAAAGCCGGCGGTCCTTGAGCACACGCCCGCCGGTCTGGCAATGCGGGCAGTAGTAGATCGTGTGCTCTTCGAAGTCGACGCGGGCGATGGCCGTCCCGCAGACGTGGCACGGCCGGCCGAGCCGGTCGTGGACGCGGTAGACCTTCGCGTCCTTGGCGCCTCGCTCGCGCAACTCGAGGCCGCGGCGCAGCTCCGAGTCGATCGCCTCCGCCAGCGCCTGGACCTGTCCCGGGGACAGTCCCTGGGCCGGGGCGTACGGAGACAGGCCGGCGGTGTGGAGGATCTCGTTCGACCACGCCCGGCCGATCCCGGCCACGATCCGCTGGTCGCGGAGGAGCGAGTGCAGCCGGCGTGGCTCGGCGGCGAGGATCTCGCCCAGCTTCGCGGCGTTGAGCGTGTCCGCCTCGGGCCCCAGGTGGGCGAGCTCGGACTCCGCCGCCTCTGGCGTCAGCAGCCACACGCCGGCCCGCTTCTTCGCGCCCGGCTCCGTCATGACGAATTGCCCGCCGCCCTGGAAGCGCAGCCGGAACGCGGGCGCCTTCGGGCCCACTTCTCCGGCGTGCAGGTAGCGGATCCGGCCCTTCGTCATCTGGTGCACGAGCAGCACGAGCTCGCCGTCGTCGGTCGGAAAGAGCAGCCGCTTGCCTCTCCGCTCGGCGCCCGCGAGCCGCCTGCCGTCGAGCGTCCGCAGCGGCGGGTCGAACGTCTTCAGCGTCGCCACGTGCGCCGGGCCCGCCTGCTCGACCGGGAACGCGCGCACGGACTCGTCCAGCGCACGTCGCAGCGCCTCCACTTCGGGCAACTCAGGCATTTACGCTTTGCCCCATGGCGGAGCCGCTCAGCGTAGCCGTCAGGCGTGGCGAGATCGTCGAATCGACGCACCGCGTGCACGCCGTCGCAGTTCAGGACGGACTCGTGGTCGAGTCGGCGGGCTACCCGGCGCTGCTCAGCTCCCTCCGGTCGGCCGCGAAGCCGATCCAGGCGCTACCCCTCGCGCGGGTGCACGAGGACCTGACCGAGGACGAGCTCGCGATCGCGGCCGCCTCGCATTTCGGGACGCCGCTGCACGTCGAGGCCGTCCGCGGCCTGCTGGCAAAGACGGGCGGCAGCGAGGACGAGCTCGACTGTGGGCTCCAGCAAGGCCGCCCGCCCCAGCCGATCTACCACAACTGCTCCGGCAAGCACGCCGGGATGATCGCGGTCTGCCGGGCACGCGGCTGGCCGGTCGAGGGATACCGCCGGCCCGACCATCCGCTGCAGCGCGAGCTGCTCGAGGAGGTGGCTGCCGCCGCCGAGGTCGCCCCGGACGAGGTCGAGACGGCGACAGACGGCTGCGGCGTCGTCTGCTTCGCGCTACCGCTCGAGCGCGTGGGCAACGCCTTCTCGCGCTTCGAGCAACTCGAGGGAGGCGACCGGATCGCGGCCGCGATACGCGCGCGCCCGGTGCTGATCGGCGGCGAGGGCGCCACCGACACGGAGCTGATGCGACTGCTGCCGGGCTGGATCGCGAAAGGCGGCGCCGAGGGCCTGCTCTGCGCGGCTTCCGCGGACGGGCTAGGGCTCGCGCTGGAGGTCGAGGACGGCGGCTCCCGGGCGCTTCGCCCTGCGCTCGCGGCCTTTGCCGCCCAGCTCGGACTCGACCTCGCGGCGTTCGCAGAGCTCCCGCTCGAGAACAGCCACCGCGAGAAAGTCGGGACCTTGACCAGCTTGTGA
>Ga0137373_10004254_pt1 | contig 15629 bp, 19 predicted proteins | sample SagtaG_5_FD_104912 | JGI IMG/M metagenome (GOLD analysis project Ga0137373, IMG submission 104912) | Vadose zone soil microbial communities from Sagehorn Ranch, Mendocino, California, USA - Sage1_R_80_16 metaG | ecosystem: Environmental > Terrestrial > Soil > Vadose zone | place: USA...
GCGGGAGGTAGGCGGCGCGATATCGACGTCGAATGCTGCCGCACCGCCCAGCTGGCCTCGTCGAAGAAGTCCTCGACGCTCCCGAGCTCTTCATCGAGCGCGGAAGCGGCGTAATCTTTCATGCGGCCGAGGCGTCGGAGCATCGCTGTCGACCTCCCGTCGGTCCCGATCGGACCCGATCGCGACACGTCCCGAACCGATGACCGAGCGAAGGTGGTGCCATCAGCTCGAGGAGGGAATGTAATAGCTACAGCACATTCTGGTGCTGGCAAGAAGCTCCGGCGCGCCGGGGGCTCGGTGGGTCTCCGATCGGGTCAGGGCGTGTGCGCCGCGCGCTGGTGTTCGTCCAATTCCTGCTGCGAGACGAATTCCTCACCACAGACTGGACAACGAAACTCCCCCGAGTCCATAGCCTTTCGGCGATGCACGCGCCTTGCCGACGCGCGATCGCCGGCCCCCCCGCCCCGTTGTCATCCCAATGACTGATCGGCGCTGGCACCCGTGATGCACCCCGCAGCCAAAGAGCACGTACGATGGCTACGACGGAACGGATTCGTGGACGGCAAGTCAGCATCGAGGTCGGCGAAGTGCCCGGCGTCGTGGGCTGGACGGCGGTCGGCATCGTGACGGAAGGACCGGATCCTGAAAAGGGGTTGCGGTTCGAGGCGCGCGCCGCGGATCCGGGTGAAGCCGAGCGACGGCTGAAGCTGGAGATCGAGGCCGCGTTCGTGTAACGCCGGGCCTGACGTGCGATCGAAGGCACGGGAAGGATGGCCATGAAGAAGATCAGCGATGTCATGGTTCGAGACGTAGTCACGATCGACACGTCGGCGTCACTCATGGAGGCGGCGAATACGATGCGCGAGACGAACGTCGGGATGCTGCCGATCGTCGAGGGCGATCGTCTGCGCGCGGTGTTGACCGACCGCGATCTCGTCGTCCGTGCGGTCGCTCGGCAGGCGGACTTGACGGCCACCCGCGCCGTTCAGTGCGCAACCGAGCAGCCCGTCACCGCCCGGCCCGACTGGAATGTCGACCAAGCGCTCCAGATCATGGCACGCGAACAGATCGGGCGGCTGCCGGTCGTCGACGATGAGGGTCGACTTGTCGGCGTCGTCACACTCGGCTCCCTCGTGCTCCGCGGCCAGGAGGACACGCGCGCGCTCCAGACGGCCAAGCAGGTCTCGCGGCGGGCGGCGAAGCGGCCACCCGAAGCGCGCGCCGCCGGGCGTTCCGAGGATCGCGCGGCGACACGGCCGGCCGCGAAGGCGGCGCGGCGGGCTGGCGGGACAAAGACGCAGAGGAAGACCGCGGCACGCCGCCTCAAGCGCGCGGGCTAGATGGGAGCGACGCATGGGACATCGTTATCATTTGAGATTCTCCGCTCTGGCGATCATCGCATTGACGGCCATCGCGGTTCCCGCGTTCGGCCAGCCATCCAGCCCGCCGGTCGACATTCCGGACACACCGCGGCCCTTGCATCGGTCGGCTCCGAAAAGCGATGCACATCGGATCGTGGGCAAGGTGATTCAAATCGAGCGCGAACAAGGGCTCGCGAAGCTCGCGACAGACGAAGGCGTCCTCGTCGTCGAGGTGCCGTCTCAAACACTGCGGGCGTTCCGCATCGGTGACATCGTCTCCATCCCACGGTCCGGGTCCGAGTCGCCGAGTGCGTCCCCGCGCAACAAATAATTCAGAGCGCGGGCCGAACTTAGAGCGCGGGACGCTTCATCTCGCGCGCCTCGCGGCGCCTCACGCGGCCGCGCTGCGTCTCGCGAGACGATGCGCGAACCAGTCGCGGGCCAGGCCGGCCGCGACCTCGAGCGTCCCCGGCTCCTCGAACAGGTGACTGGCTCCCGGAACGATCTCGAGCTTCACCTCGGCCGGCATGTGGGCCATGGCCTCTCGGTTCATGCCGATCACCGGGACGTCGTGGCCGCCGACGATCAGCAGCGTCGGCGCCACGACGCGCGCGAGCGCGGCGCCCGCCAGATCGGGGCGCCCGCCACGTGACACGACCGCGCGAACGAGATCCGGCCGCCGGGCCGCGGCGACGAGAGCCGCCGCCGCGCCCGTGCTGGCTCCGAAGTAGCCGATGACGAGGTGGCGCGTGGCCGGTGCTGACGCGAGCCAGTCCGTCGCTGCCGCGAGCCGCTCGGCCAGCAGAGCGATATCGAACCGGAGATGGCCCGTCCTCTCATCGACGGATTCTTCGTCCACCGTGAGCAGGTCCATGAGCAGCGTGGCCAGCCCCGCCTCTCTCAGCACGCCGGCGACGTAACGATTGCGCGGGCTGTGGCGGCTGCTGCCGCTGCCGTGCGCGAAGAGCACGATCCCCTGGCTGCCCTCCGGCCGAGCGAGATTGCCGTCGAGCATCACCCGTCCCGCCGGAATCTGGACCGGATGCTCAGCGGTCGGCTTGCCCATGTTCGCGTCCATCGTCGCGGGCTACGCCGCGGCGCGCCGGGGCGTTTCGCCGCGGTCCTCGGCGGCCGCCCTGGGGACGAGCAGCTGCTTGAAACGATCCCACGGGGTCGCCGGCCACGTCTCGGTGCTCGCGTGGCCGAACGACCGCACGATGACGGCGACCGTGGTCGCCGCTTCGTTGTCGGGCGCCTCGAACAGGTCGACGTAGTCGTACGCGCCCAGCACGGCGTAGCTGGCGAGCCACTTGACCTGAGGGCAATCGGTCCGGATCTTGTCGGTCACCCGACGGCCGAGCTCTTCGAGCGAGGCGGGGTCTCGCAGGGCGTCCCCGCTGACACGGGTCAGCATCACGTAGGTCGGCATGACGAGTTCCTCCTCCGATCGAGATCACCGCTCCGACCGCGTGCGCTGTCGGATGCAGTCACGATATGCGGTGCGATACGCTTCGTCGTCTGCCCTGTCCGCCTCCATCCCTTTCAGGAGCGGATCCGGCGACTCCGTGATGATGGAACCTGTGGGATCCGTTCGTTCGCCCGTCCTGCCGCTCGGGAGGACAGCCGACGGCCCCGGCCCCAGCGGACCCCGAGCTTCATTCGCGCCCGCTCGCTGCGGAGTCTCACGAGCGACGTCCGGCCCCGGTCGAGGGCCCGGGAACGCGCTTCCGCCCGTCTTCCGCGTCGCTTCCTCGTTGCAGATGGCGATGTCAGCGACCGCCGGCTCCTGGGCTCGGATGATTCCGGCGGTCACGAGCAGGACGGCGGCGGCGCCGACGGCAGTGACTCTGACGTGCATCATCATCCTCCGTTGCCTTCCTACGCCGCTTTCCGCGTGGCCGCCGCCTTCCGAGCGGCCGCCCGCAGGCCCACGGTGCCCTTCGTGGCGATGGCCCTGCGCGCGGCGGCCTTGCGCGCGGTGGCACCGCGCCGCCGGGCCGCTTGCCGCGTTTGCCGCGCCAGCGCGGCGCGCGACGCCGCCCCTCGAGGCTCGCGCTTCAGCGCCCTCGCGATGGCGCGAGAGCGCGTCCGCGCCGGCTTCCGACCCGGGTGTCGCCCGGCGCGCGCGGCATAGGCGGCGCTCTGACGGGTCTTCGCCTTGGCGCTCTTTGGCGGCCGCCCGAGCTTGACGCCCGCCCGCCGCGCCTTGCTCAGTCCGATCGCGATCGCTTGCTTCGTGGAACGAGCGCCGTGCTTGCCGCGGCGGACGTGACGGATTTCTTCACGGATGAATTCCCCCGCCTGGGTGGTCGGTCGCTTGCCTTCGCGCTTGGCGCGGCGGGCGCGCTGGAGAGTCCGTTTTTCCGGCATGTGCGGTTTCCCCTTCACGCTCCAGATACGTCAGCAGGTACTGTGGAGCAACGTGCGTGCCGCTGGACGGTGTCGTGTGCGCGTAGCTACGACCAAGATTTGCGGGATGCGTTCCAGGATCTGCGGGATGCGTGCCAGCGAGGCCGGTCCGCCATGACCGTCGGCTGGCGATCTCCTTGCACCGGAAGATCCACATGCTCGAGGGGTGCCGACGACAGCGGCCACGTGCGCAGGGCGTCGTCCTGCGCTATCGCGCCGTTCCGTAGGGTCACGGGTGGCGAACGGACCATGGAGCCGACGGTACGCTGGGACCTCGTCGCCGAGGGCCTGAAGAGCGAGTGGGTCGACGTCGGTGGCAGGCGGATCCATGTCCGGATCTCGACCCGGCCGTTGCCGCCGGGCGCGCCGACGATCGTGCTCGTCCACGGCATCGGGGTTTCGGGGCGTTACCTGGTGCCCACCGCGCTGCGGCTGGCCAGGACGTGCCGGGTCTATGTGCCCGACCTGCCCGGTTTCGGGCTGAGCGCCAAGCCCAACGAGATTCTCGACGTGCCGGCGCTCGCCGACGCCCTGGCGGCGTGGATGCGCGTGTTGGAGCTGCCACGAGCGGCGCTGCTCGGCAATTCCTTCGGCTGCCAGATCATCGCCGAGCTGGGCGCGCGCCATCCCTGGCTCATCGATCGGGCCGTGCTGCAGGGCCCGACCATGGATCCCCGCGCCCGGAACGTGCCCCGACAGCTCCTGCGGTGGGCGCTCAACTCACCGCGAGAGCCCGCCACGGCGTGGACGTCACTGGGATCCGTGGTGCGGCAAGACTACCGCGACGCCGGCGTGCGGCGGGTCATCGCGACCTTTGGTCACGCGCTGCGCGATCGTATCGAGGACAAGCTCGCGCGCCTGGAGGTGCCGACCCTCGTCGTGCGCGGGGCGCGTGATCCGATCGTTCCCCAGCGCTGGGCCGAGGAGGCCGTGCGGCTGCTGCCGCGCGGACGCCTGATCGTGGTGCCGGGGGCCGCGCACACGATGTGCTTCACGTCGCCCGACGCGCTCGCCCGCGTGGTGCGCCACTTCGTCGCCCCGGGGTGCCGGCCGCTGACTCGGCGCGCGGCATGAAGACGCAGCACACCCTCGCCGACTTCGACTCCGCGCCGGCGATGGTGCGCGCGCTCGGCGCCTACCTCCACGGTCAGGACTTCCCGGGTCTCGGGATCTGGCCGGCGGCCCTCGAGCCGCTGGCGCGAGCCCTCAACCGCGTCCCCCGCCGGCTACGTGAAATGGTCTACCGGGTCGCTGGATGGATGGAAGCGATCCCCGCCGACCAGCTCGGCCGGGTTCGCGCGGAGGCGCTCTCGCGGTGGGCGATCGAGCAGTATCCGCGCCGTTCGTATCCCGCCGTGGCCATCGGCTCGTCGAACGGCGCGGCCGTGCACCTGTGGACGGCCCTCGGCATTCCGTGGCTGCCGCAGACGTTCCTGGTGCCCGTGCGGGCCCATCTCGATCCCGACGAGCCGCGGCGATCGCTCGAGTGGGGGCGGATCCATGGCCCGGCCCTCCTCGCGTCCAATCCCGATCTCGAGCTCCACCACATGCACGACGCCAATCAGGACCGGCTGATGATCGCCTACATGCAGTACTTCCGCGTGAAACGCCAGCGGCTCGGTGAGACCTACATACGATTTCTGGAGGACACACTCCCGCCCGGCGCGACCGTGTTCCTCGTCGAGTGCGGCCTGGCGTGGCCGACGACGCGGATCGGTGAGCGCCACGTCTTCCAGCATGGCGCCCTCGGTGGCGCGACGCCGGACGAGTACGCGCACGGGGGTCCGCGCGTCGAGGCCTATCTCCAGCGGTACGGGATCCCCAAACGGCGCTGGGACTCTCCGCCCGCGGACGGCCAGTCGCCAGAGGCGGAGTGGGGCTTCGCGCCCGCCCTGGGCGCGGACGTCACGCGGCTGGCGGCGCGCCATGGATGGCGCGTCCGGCGGATCGTCTTCGACCAGCCCGAAGACCTGAGCCCGCTGGTCGCCGATCTGTATCGATGGTGGTATCGCGCGCGAGGGCTCGACAGCCGCCGGCTGATCGTCGAATCGTTCATCCTGCTCGAGCCGTGGTGGACCCTCAGAACCGGAGCCGCGCCGTTCTGGATGGTGTTCAACAAGGAGCCGTCCCTCGCCGCCCTCGAGCGATACCTCGACCACACGGAGCCCTTCGACGAGATCGCCCTCACGCTCTTCTCTCACGGCGTGGACTCGGTGGGACTGCCCTCCATCGAGCGTTGGTCTGCCGTGCTCGACCGGGCGCAGAGTGTCGGCCGATTCGTCGGCGTCGACCGCGCGGCGTTTCCGCGAGACTTCGCCGTCTTCCTCCGGTTCCACCGGGAGCTCGCTTCGATCTCCGCGCGACGGCCGATGCCGCCTCCGCTGACCCTGGCCGATCTCGACGCGTTCCTCGGAGAGGCCGGTCAGCGCTTCGCCGTCGAATGGCTCGACGGCCGCCTCGACGCGCACGCGCGCCCCGGATGATGGGCTCTCGTGCCGGAGGGCCGTCGATCACGCTCTCCGAGCGTCACGTGCGCGTTGGCAGCGAGACGGTGCCGTACCGCGTCGCCGGAGAGGGCGAGCCCGTCGTGATGATGCATGGGCTCGGCGGATCGAGCCGTTGCTGGGCGTGGACGGTGCCCGCGCTCGCTCGAAGGTATCGCGTGTACCTCGTCGATCTTCCTGGGTTCGGCACGCTACGGCGTCTCCACCGTCAGTTCGAGCTCCGGTCCGCCTCCGCGTGGCTCGAGGAGTGGATGCGCGCCGCCGGCGTCGGTCGAGCGCATCTCGTCGGCCATTCGATGGGCGCGTTCATCTCGACGCAACTCGCGACGACGGTCCCCGCCCTCGTCGATCGGCTCGTCCTCGTCTCGGCCGCCGGCGTTCCGACGGGGCGCTCGATCCTCGGCTGTCTCCGGCGCATCCCGGCGGGCTGGCGCCATCGCGTGCCGGGCGCATGGCGCCTGGTGGTGCCCGACGCGATGCTGACGCGGCCGTCGGTGGTCTGGCGGACCGCGCGCGAGCTGCTGGCCCAGGACGTCGGGCCGACGCTTCAGGCTGTTCGTGCACCCACGCTCGTGATCTGGGGGGCGGACGACCCGCTGGTGCCCGCGGCGTGCGCCGAAGTCTTCCGCCGTGGCATTCCGGATTCGCGGGTTCTCCTGCTCCGGCGCGCCGGACACATGCCGATGCTGACCAGGGTCGACGAGTTCAACCGGGCGCTCCTCGCATTCCTGGGAGGCGAGCCGGTCGGCGACTGATCGTGGCCGACCGGGACACATCCTCAGCGCGGCCGTCCCCGCGTGGGCGGTTCCGAACTGGATCGACGCCGCCGCCAGAGCCGCATCGCGATGGTGGCCACCGCGACGGCGAGCACCACCGCTCCCGCGATCGCCAGCACGCGACCGGCCGTCTCCGCGCGCGACGCCGCGCGTTCCCCGAACGTCCACCCGAGCAACACCCAGAGGGTCGCCCACAGCCCCGCCGCGCAGAGGTCGAGCGCGAGGAACTTGCCGTAGCCGACGCCGTGGGCGGCCGCGAGGGGCCAGGCGAGGACCCGGACGCTGGTGGAGAAGCGCCCGAGGACGATCGTGGCGGCGCCATACCGGGCGAAGCAGCCGCGAGCGGTATCGCAGTAGACGCGCGACCAGCCGTTCAGCCGCCGGTAGAAGCCGAGCACGCGCTCGCTGTGCCAGGCCCCGCCCAGATACCAGGCGTGGTCCATCAGCATGGCGGCGACGATGCCGAGCAGGATGACGGTGAGGACGCTTCGACGTCCGGCGCCGGCGAGCGCGCCCGCGGCGATGAGAAGCAGCCGACCGGGAAATGGCAGGCCGCTAGCGTCGATCAGCGTGCCGACGAAGACCACCGGGTACGTGTGGTCACCGAGCCAGCCGAACACGAACTCGACACCGTTCATATGGCCCGGTACGGCAAGGGCTGATCACGGTGAGCCGCGTGACGTATCCTCGCGTGTCTCAGCTGGCCGGCCTCAACCGGACCATCGTCGGAGGCATCGCGAAGTCCGCCATCGGCGGGTTGACGAGGCGCACGTAGTCGCCAAACGCCATCCGCGCGGTGAGCGTATGCGTGCCGGCGTTGAAGACGATATCCCCATCCCGTTCGAGGGAACGGTCCACGTAGACCGGGATGCCGAAGAGGTTGCCGAATGGTGGCATCGCGCCGACGGCGCTGCCCGGGAAGGCCTGACGGAACTCGTCCTCCGTGGCGAGGCGCGCCTCCCGTCCGAGCAGTCGCTGGACGCGTTCGAGGTCCACGCGGTGGTCGGCGGGCAACGCGAGCATCGCCAGCTCATCCCCCACCTTGACCATCACGACCTTCACGAGGCGTCGTCCTGTCACGTGACTGAGCGCGGCGATCTCTTGTGCCGTGTACGCCGTAGGATGCGAGTGCACCGAGTACGCGACCTTGTTCGACTCGAGGAACTCTCTGAGCTTGCCCAAGATCGGCATGATCATGACCTCCTGTCCGACATGGGGCCCCCTCGTGCCCCCATGCGGCGATGTGGCGAGCAACTCATTTGCCAGCGACCCGTTTGGCGGTTCCATGCTCGCAGCGTCTCGCTGGCATTTCGGATGCGAGACAGAGCGTGCATCGGGGGAGCTTGGCCGTCGAGAGCCTCGGTGACGCGTTGCCGCGCGTCGACAGCGCCCGGGCGGCGTGAGCAAGGAGGATGGGATGAAAGCCAGACTGCTACAGAATGCGGCCCCCAAGACCTTTGCTCTCGTCTTCGACAAAGGAGATGAAGTCGCGTCGGGCCTGACGGAGTTCGCCCGGGCGCATCACCTGTCGGCCAGCCGCTTCACGGCGATCGGGGCGTTCAGCGACGTGACCGTCGGCTACTTCCTGCCCGATCGAAAAGAGTACAGGCGGATCCCGATTCGCGAGCAGGTCGAGGTGCTGTCGCTGGTCGGCGACATCACCCTCGACGAGCGCGGTGAGCCGAAGGTCCATGCCCATGCCGTCGTCGGCAAGTCCGATGGGTCCGCCCACGGCGGCCACCTTCTGGAAGCCCATGTCTGGCCCACCTTGGAGGTCGTGGTCGAAGAGTCGCCGAGTCACCTGGCCCGTCGGCTCGATCCCGAGACCGGCTTCGCCGTCATCGCGCTCGATGCGCTGGACGACGCTGAGATGAGGTCGGCGGAACATCGCGTCGATCAGGCACGACGGAACGTCGCAGCGGCGCTCGAGAGGGGACACCTGCGATGGACCTTCGAGCTCGATCGCGAGTTCGAGGGCTACCGACTCGTTTTCTACCACGGGGATCGGATCTTCGAGCAGACGCGCCTCGCAGACGCGATCGTCGAAGACCATCCATCGCCGAGACTCGACGCCATCATCCAGGAGGCCCGGCAACGCTTCGACAAGGCCGCTTGAGCCCGACGGACGAGGTCTCACTCGCCGGTCGTTTCGGGTTGCAATTCCTTCAGGGCGGCCTCCTCGTCGACGGCATGTGTGCTGCACACCCTGCGACACCGTGGTGATGCTGCCGGAAGCCCGGATCCAGGCGCTCGAAGACGTCGCGACGCGGCTCAGGATCGATTCGATCCGGGCGACGACGGTGGCCAAGAGCGGACATCCTTCGAGCGCCGCCTCGGCGGCCGATCTCGTCGCGGCGATCTTCTTCGACGAGATGCGATTGGACGCCGACCATCCCCGCGTGGTCACGAGCGATCGATTTGTGCTCAGCAAGGGCCACGCCGCGCCCGTGCTGTACGCGGCCTGGGCGGAGGTGGGCGCGCTCAAGCGCGAGGAGCTCACCACGCTCCGGAACGTCGACAGCGATCTCGAGGGCCATCCGACCCCGCGTCTGCCCTTCGTGGATGTGGCGACGGGCTCGCTCGGTCAGGGGCTCGGCGTCGGCATCGGCCTCGCGCTCGGCGCGCGTCTGGCCGGAAGCGACGCGCGCGTCTTCGTGCTCCTGGGTGACGGCGAGACGGCGGAGGGCGCGGTCTGGGAGGCCGCCCAGATGGCCGGGCACCGCGCCCTCGACAACCTGGTCGCCATCGTCGACGTCAACGCGCTCGGGCAGTCGGGGCCGACGATGCTCGGCCACGACGTCGACGCCTATCGCCGACGATTCGTCGCCTTCGGATGGCGCGTCCAGACCGTCGACGGCCACGACCTGCCCCAGATCGTGACGGCGCTCCGCCGGGCCCGACGCACGCGTGGCGCGCCGAGCGCCATCATCGCGCGGACGGTGAAGGGCAAGGGCATCGAAGGTATCGAGGGGCTTGGCGGCTGGCACGGCAAGGCCCTACCGGCGGACGCCGCCGAGCGTGCCGTCGCGGCGCTGGAATCACGGCTCCATCACGTGCCGGCGCCGCCGATCCAGCGACCGCGCGCCCGTCGGCGCGAGCCCGCCCCTGTGCCCGGCGCCGGGACCCGTCCGGATGTCCCCACGGGCGCCATCGCGACGCGCGAGGCCTACGGCCAGGCGCTGGTGCGCCTCGGCGCCGCCGATGCCCGCATCGTGGTGCTCGACGGCGACGTGAAGAACTCGACGTACGCCGAGCGCTTCCTGGAAGCCTATCCGGAGCGGTACATCGAGAGCTTCATCGCCGAGCAGAACATGGTGAGCGTCGCCGCCGGCCTGGCCGCCCAGGGCCTCGTCCCCTTCGCGTCGTCGTTCGCGTGCTTCCTCACGCGCGCGGCCGACCAGGTCCGGATGGCCGGCATCTCGCGCAGCAACGTGAAGCTCTGCGGCTCGCATGCCGGCGTCAGCATCGGCGAGGACGGCCCCTCGCAGATGGCCCTCGAGGATCTCGCGTTCTTCCGGGCCGTGCCCGACGCCGTCGTCCTCTACCCGGGCGACGGGGCGGCCACCGACGCCTGCGTGCAGCTCGCCGCCACCTACCACGGCCTCGTCTACATCCGCACGACGCGCATGAAGACCGATCCGCTCTATGCCGCCGACGAGGCGTTCGCCATCGGCGGCTCGAAGGTCGTGCGCTCCGGCGAGGGCGACCGCCTCGCCGTCGTCGCCGCCGGGATCACCCTGCACGAGGCGCTGGCCGCGGCGGACGAGCTGGCCGCGAAGGGCATTCCCCTCCGTGTCGTCGACCTCTATTGCCTCAAGCCCCTCGATCGCCCGGCACTCCTCGAGGCGGCGCGCGCGACCGGCGGCGCGCTCCTGACCGTGGAAGACCACTACGCCGAGGGCGGCCTCGGCGCGGCGGTGACGGAGGCGCTGTCCGACACCGGCATCGTCGTCCACCGCCTGGCCGTGCGCGAGATCCCGCGGAGCGGCGCGCCACGGCAACTGCTCGAGCGCTACGGCATCGGCCGCGCCGCGATCGTCCGCGCCGTAAGTGAGATCCTCGACGACGCCGCGGCGGCCGGCCGTCGCGCGGCCGAGGCCACGCCGTCCCCGACGAGCCGACGAAAGGAGACAGGTCATGGCCCACACCGCGGCCGACGTACTGATCGAGACGATCCACGACTGGGGCGTCGACGTCGTCTTCGGTCTTCCCGGAGACGGCATCAACGGCATCATGGAGGCGCTGCGGACGCGCCGCGACCGCATCCGGTTCATCCAGGTCCGGCACGAGGAGGCCGCCGCCTTCATGGCGTGCGGCTACGCGAAGTTCACCGGCCGGCTCGGATGCTGTCTGGCCACCTCCGGCCCCGGCGGCATCCATCTGCTCAACGGGCTCTACGACGCCGCCCTCGACGGCCAGCCGGTGCTCGCGATCACCGGCATGGCCTATCACGACCTGATCGGAACGCACACGCAGCAGGACGTCGCCCTCGATCGGCTGTTCATGGACGTCGCCAAGTACAACGAGCGGATCATGGGGCCGGCGCACGTCGAGAATGTCGCCGATCTCGCGTGCCGCACCGCGCTCGTCTACAAGGGCGTGGCGCACGTCACGATCCCCGTCGACGTGCAGGAGATGGACGCCGGGCAGGGACGGTCCAAGCGAAACATCGCCGAACACACGTCCGACGTCTATGGTCGCAGCGCGCGCCTGCCGGCCGACGAGAGCCTCCGCCGCGCGGCCCATGTCCTCAACGCCGGCCACCGTGTCGCGATCCTCGCCGGACGTGGCGCGCTCGACGCGACGGACGAGCTCGAGCGGGTCGCCGAACACCTGGGCGCCCCGATCGTGAAGGCGTTGCTGGGCAAGGCCTGCGTGCCCGACGACAGCCCCTACACGACCGGATCCATCGGCCTGCTCGGCACCCGGCCTTCCCAGGACGCGATGGAGGAGTGCGACACGCTCCTGATGGTCGGCACGTCCTTCCCCTACATCGAGTTCCTTCCCAAGCCCGGACAGGCGCGCGCGGTTCAGATCGAGCTCGACCCGATGCGCATCGGGCTTCGGTATCCGGTGGAAGTCGGTCTCGTCGGCGACAGCCGCCGGACGCTGGAGGCCCTGCTGCCGATGCTGCGGGCCACGAGCGACGGCAGCTTCCTCGAGAAGGCCCAGAACGGCATGAAGCGGTGGCGCGAGCTCATGGACGCGCAGGGCACCCGCGCCGACACGCCGATGAAGCCCCAGGTGCTGGCGCGCGAGCTCGGGCTCCGGCTGCGCGACGACGCGGTCGTGTCTTGCGACAGCGGCACCATCGCCACGTGGTGGGCCCGGCACATCCCGGCCCGCCGCGGCCAGATGCATTCGCTGTCGGGCAACCTCGCCACGATGGCGATGGGCCTGCCCTATGCGATCGCCGCCCAGGTCGCCTACCCGCACCGGCAGTCGGTCGCGTTCGTGGGGGACGGCGGGTTCTCGATGCTGATGGCCGAGTTCGCGACGTGTGTGAAGTACCGGCTGCCCGTGAAGGTCGTCATCGTGAAGAACAACACGCTCGGCCAGATCAAGTGGGAGCAGATGGTGTTCCTCGGCAACCCCGAGTATGGCTGCGAGCTCCATCCGATCGACTTCGTCACGTTCGCGGAGGCCTGCGGCGGCCGCGGGTTCCGGATCGAGCATCCGGCGGACTGCGGTCGGGTTCTCGAGGAAGCGCTGGCGACGCCCGGCCCCGTCATCGTCGAGGGCGTGGTGGACCCCCTCGAGCCCCCGATGCCCCCGAAGGTCACGCTCAGCCAAGCCGCGCACCTCGCCGAGTCGCTCGTTCGCGGCGAGCCGAACCGCGAGAAGATCGCGCTGACCATCCTGTCCGACAAGGTGCGCGAGCTCGTGTGAGGTCGGCCGCGAGGAGCGGTCGTCAACGGGGTCCGGCGAGCAGCCCGGAACTAATCCCCAATCGTGATTGTCGGGCGTGCGATGAGCGTCGAGGAGATCGGTCGGCCAGTGACCCCGTCAGCGGTCCGTAGTCGGAGCCGGCCTCGACGAGCGCCAGGCAAAGGTCACTGCGGGTCGCGAGCCGGCCGGCCAGGGCGCCGCCGGCGGAGCCGGCGCCGACGATCACGAGGTCGAAGGCTGACGTCGGACTGTGCCGCCGGGCGGGCCGCCTCCGTCTCCCGCAACGGCTTGAGGAAGATCGGCACGCGGCGGTAGATCGTCGCGTCTGCGGCGATCTACCGCCGCGATGCCGGCCGCCTCTCGACGTCGTCGCCGAGGCTCAATGGCGCTTGAAGAACTGGACGGCGCGCTCGTGGCGCTCGGCGGCCGCCCGGGTCGCGAACGTGCCGAGGTTCCGCCGCTTGCCCGTCCGCGGATCCTTCTTCCGCGAGAACAACCGGTACTCGCCCGAGACGAGCTTGCGGATCATCCTAGCCGGCCTTCCTGGACTGCGCGCGGGGCTTGCTGGGCTCGCTCGTCGGCGCGGAGACCTTCTTGAGCGTCTCATGCGTCTGCGTCACCTTGAGGTCCGCGCGGCCCACGAGGTCGGCCATGGACACGATCCCCTGCAACTCATGTTGCTCGTTGACGACGGGGATGCGGCGGATCTGATTCTCCCGCATCAGCTCCGTGGCCCGCTCCACCGAGTCGCCGGGTGAGCAGGTCACCACCTTGGTCGTCATGCAGTGCGCGACGGTGACGCCCGCCGGATCCCGGCCTTCCGCGACGATGTTCATGCAGAGGTCACGGTCGGTCACGACGCCGACGATCTTCCGGCTCTGCGCGTCGTCGATGACGGGCACGACGCCGGCGTTCTCGTCACGCATGATGCAGGCGGCCTGCTGGGCCGAATCCGACGGCACGCAACAGCTCGGCTCCTTGGTCATGGCGTGCTTGATTCGCATGATTTACACCTCCGTCCTGTTGCTCAGGGGACAGTGATGGCGCAATGCTCGTGCCGATGGAAGGCGTAATCACACCGCCCACGGATACGTCTCGGGCAAGTCCCCCGCTTCCCAGCCCGCCGTCCGCTCGAACGGCACGACCGCACGCGTCTCGTCGACGTGGATGACGGCGTCGAACTGCTCGGGCAGGCGGGCATGAAAATAATGGCTCGCGCGCTCCGTCTGCGGCAAGTAGATCACGCCGATGGCGCGTTCGAGTCGCGGCCCCGCGAGGGCGGCACTCACCTCGCGGCCGCGCAGCGGCAGAAAGAAGCGGGGCTCGCCGACCTCGTGCAAGACCGCCTCGTAGCTCCCCGCCAGCGCCGGACGCACGCGCTTGCGCTCGGCCGGCGCGCCCCAGTCGGAGGCCGCGGTCACCGTCCCGTGAGCCGTGGTGAAGCCGATGGCCACCACCTCAGGCCCGTGGCGCTCGCGGACGAGCTGGCCGAGATTCAACTCGCCACGCGCCGCCATCGCGGTGGCCCGAGCGTCGCCGAGATGTGAGTTGTGAGCCCACACGACGGCTCTGGCGCGTGCGCCCGGCCGATCGAAGTACCCGAGCAGGGCCTCGAGGGTCTCCGCCATGTGCCGGTCGCGCACGTTCCACGATTCGTCGCGGCCCCGGAACATCGTCCGGTAGTAGCGCTCGGCGTTCTGCACGACGCGGGCGTTCTGCTCGGCGGCGAAGAACGCGTCGGCGGCGACCCGACCGTCACGCTGCGCGTAGTCCAGGGCGTGACGGCGCAGCTCCACGAGCTGGGCGACGACCTCGTCCTCACACGATGGGCGCAGGCCGACCGTCGCGCCGTAGCCGTAGGCCTGGGCGCCCTCCTCCTCGGCGTGGTCGAAGCAGGCATACCGGCGTCGCGCCCGGGCGGCCGCCTCGGGATCGACGGTCTGCAGGTACGCGAGCACGGCCTCACCGGAGGCGCCGAGGCTGTAGAGGTCGAGGCCGTAGAAGCCCGTGGCCTCGGCGGCCGGCTCGCCCTCGTTGTGCTGCCGGAGCCAGTCGACGAAGTCCAGCACGTCGGTGTTGCGCCACATCCACGCCGGGAAGCGGCGAAAGTCGCCGAGCGCGTCGACCGCGGCCGCATCGCCGCCCACGCCGCGCACGAACCGATTGACGCGGTAGGCGTCGGGCCAGTCGGCTTCGGCCGCGACGATGGTGAAACCCTTCTCCTCGATCAGACGCCGCGTGATGCGCGCGCGCTCGGCGTAGAACTCGTGGGTGCCGTGCGAGGCCTCGCCGAGGAGCACGATCCGCGCGTCGCCGACGAAGGCGAGCAGCTCGTCGTAGTCGGTGGCGCCACGGCCGAGCGGTATCGCGGCGCGACGGATCGAGGCCGTGAGGCTGTCGCCCGGAATCACGAGGCGGTGGACCGATGTCGTTCTTTCCATCAGCATTCCTTGCCGATCGGACCCAGTGAAAGCATGCGGACTTCGTGCCAGCGGGGCGCGGTCTCGGGGAATCTTCGGTGGCGAAGGCCTTGCACTGCCCATACGCATGGCCAAACGCGCACCGATGACTCTGCGAGCGCGGCGCGGTCTCGTGATCGGGCCGTCCGAAGCCGGCGCGGATGTCGACGTCGTCATCGGTCGCGCCCATCCGAACCGACCGGCCTCCGCGCCGCGGCAGCGCGCGGGCAC
>Ga0137373_10004261_pt1 | contig 15619 bp, 10 predicted proteins | sample SagtaG_5_FD_104912 | JGI IMG/M metagenome (GOLD analysis project Ga0137373, IMG submission 104912) | Vadose zone soil microbial communities from Sagehorn Ranch, Mendocino, California, USA - Sage1_R_80_16 metaG | ecosystem: Environmental > Terrestrial > Soil > Vadose zone | place: USA...
ATTAGCTTACGATCCTTAACGCGCGGCAGTGCTTCTTCGGGTTGACCGGAGAAATCTCCCAGGACACCAAGCACGAAAGGCAACTCTTTGTTTTCGATTGCACCGCCCACTTCCACGTCATACGTGATATGTACGCGAGGTGGGCGAACCCGGTCGAGTTTGTGTTGTATGCTTTCTTTTTTCGGCATAAGTAGCTACTCCTTTTTCATAGTCCGCGGAGGAGTTTGAGTTTACACTCGACCGCTGGTTTCATGTTCGATTTGTCGTTCCATTCTCCATTGTCATCGGGAACGAGCTACGAAATTGCTGGCTCGGAAAGTGACGAACGAAAAATGGAAAACAGCAAGGCAATAAACTCAGGAACCCTGTTTCGTATCCGTTCCTATTCCAAGCGTTTCCTTCAGGTGGCCAAGTACTGCTCCGTCCTTTATCACATCCTCTAACCAAATCTCAAGGGGCATTTGTCCCCACTTGATGGCACGTTGCACCAGGTAAGCGACCGGGCTATGCGGCTCGGTCCTTTGAAAATACTGCGCCACTTCGGCCAGTTGCCTGAGCGCCTCAGCGCGCCCACGCAATGGGCCGCCGGCATCCGCCAGACTTCCTTCGCCATCAGACTGTGCTCCTGACACGGCGGAGCCGTCCAAAACAGGATCAGGTTCGAGTATCCGCTTCTCCTTCACCAGTCTTTCGACTAATGTCCGGATCGCGTCAAGTGACTTCTTCAGTACACCGAGGCCCGGCGTCTGCTGGCCAAACTTTTCATCCACTACTTTGTCGAGGGCTTGGAATTGATCCCAGCACTCGTTAAAGACTGCGAACGTCTCTTCGTAAAAAGCCCGCCGCGTTGCGTCCTTCGCCTTACGCCACACATCTGCGGTAGTCTTGTTTGCTGCCTCGGCCTCTGCCTTCAAGGCAACGAAGCGATTGTAACTCTCCGAATCGAGGTTATCGAGGTTTTCCGGTATATCGAACATGGTCGATTCTTCCCACTGTATGTAGGAGTAATCGACGCCGGTACCGCTCTTTGTTAATGGTGCGCTTTTCAGCGGAATCTCGAGCCGAGCATCCATGGCAGCCAGCGCGTTGGCACGAGCATCCAAATCCCCCTCCTCAATTTCAGGATAAAACCGATCCCAAAACTGCTCGTGAAGACCGCGTATAAGCTTTAACCCATCACGCAAGCCTACGAAACCATACAGTTGCACGAGCGCCTCCACTAGCCAGACGCCTATTTGCAGATCTTTTGTCTTGCCCGCGAGAGCAGATGTTGAAAGCTCGACAACCTTTGGCCACTCGGAGAGCTTCGGCTCATGTTCCCATTCCCCTTTTGTCAGATTGTCGTCCGCACGGCGCGCTTCGCGTATTTCGTCATAGACCCCGGAATACTGGAGGCTTTCGCCCGCTGGGTTGTCGCCGGCGATTGGGACAAGCAAAGCCTCTACATCGATAACCTGGGGTTTTGAAGTTGAAGGAGTCGCTGCCGCTCCTGGGGTCGCCTCTAGTACTGCTGACATCTGCGGGTTCTTTCCTTTCTATAGGTTCAGATTAGCACAATCGTGTCTAATTTCTGTTTTAGCGGCCTAAGCTACCAACTTACGAGCAAACTAAAATTTGCCTAAGACACACGCGCTCGGCCTAGGACGGAGCAGCCTGTGTCCGCTTGGTTTGCTGCTCACCTGCGCCGGCAAATTCTACCGGCGTCGCTTCAAACAAAGTCTTGTCTTCACCGTCAACCAGAAAAAGCCGCAAGCCCAAAGTCCAGTAGAGATCGTCGCTTAACTGCCTCGAGTCGGTCATGCGACCGAGTCGTACCTGATCGTTGGCCGCACCAGTTGTGCCCACATAGAGCGTGGGCATGTAAACTTCTCCTACCGTTCCATCCAAGGCTTCAACACGCGCGCTGGCCCAGATCATGTCACGCAACTGCCGCGGCGGCGAGATCTGTATACTCTTGATCTGCTCGAACGGCAACCAAACGTACTTATCCTTTACGATTAGTTCCAGCACCGGAGCAATGAAATCATCGTAATCGCGAAAGTCCTGAAACTCCGTTCCGCTAAGTTTTCCGGCGATCGCTGGACGTTCTTCTTCTGCGCGATCAAGCGTTGCGCGGGCTTCGGCCATTTGTCCGCGGCTTACTTGACTAAGCGCCTCAACGTGCAGATCGATGTAAGCCGGAGGCTCACGGAGAAAATGCGGCTGGACTGCTTCGGTAAACACGCGCCTGCGTTCGCGTTCAGCATTTATGTTGGCGCGATAGACCATTACTCCCAACTGGGCTTCGTTACTTTGGTGACCAATTACGTCAAGTTGCCTTTCCGCGCGGTCCCAATCACCCGCGAGGCAAGACAACTCAAACAGAAACGTGCGGCTGGCTGAATCGTTTGGATTCGCTTTCACCTGGCGCAGGAGTTCTTCAATCGCCTCGTTAAGGCGGCCTGCTGCAAGTAACTCTTTGGCTTCATTCATAACGACGTCCTCGTCCTTGCCAGAATTATTTCTGCAGATTTTGCGGCGCGCGTAAGTTCTTAAACAAAGAGCGTTGGAAAGGATTGTTCGCGCTCGCCGCGCGCAGCGTTGCTCGCACCTGCGCAGTTCCTACGTTCCAGGAAAGATCAAACTGAGCGGCACCACTCATCCCCCTCGATCCGGCGTCGATCATCTTAAACAATCCCCACGTGCCTGGGAATGTCCGCTCAACGGTTTCGCCTCCGTTGGGTAGAACAGTAATTCTTGCACCCGAGGAGCCTGAGCGAGCTGGCCAGATGAATTTCGCAGATTGCGGCGAGTTGCCGCGCACTTCCAACTTTGTACCATCGATCTCGATTACCACATCCGTATTAGGCGTTGCTTGCAACGTCAGATCGTACCCAACTTCCGGCTGCTGTCCACCGTTTTCAAACATCGCTTCGCGAAGCTTACGAACGTTGTTGATGTATCTGACAAAATCGTCAGAGAATCTGATCGCGCCAGATTCCTTCAACTTCCATTGACCCTGCACATCATCAAATGACGTTGCCAGATTCTTATTGAAGAACTGCGTAAACTGTCCGTTGACCGGGTTCAGGAAACCCGCCAGATCCGTTAACGACGCCTCGCCAGAGTCTGTAAAAGGATAACCTGATTCAATGGCATGCGCTCTGGGATAGATTTGCTCGTTCCATGCCTTGACAATCTGCTCGTAGCCGCCACCGTACAAGAATCCGCGCAGATTCTGCAACGGCTGTTTTAGTAAAGCGGCCGTGTCGGTAGCGGCAGCCGTCTTAAATCCTTCAAGAAGAGTTGAAACCGCCTGCTCGGCTTTCTGCAATCCGAGATCGTCTTTCCCGGTCAGCAGTGCTTGTGACGTTTGCTGTAGTTGATTCTCTGATGCTCCTTCCAATGGGTCAAGGACTCTGCGTAACTCAGCGCGATATTGCGACATGGGTGAGCTATCTTTTTTGTCGCCCGAAGTTACAAACTGGAATAGCGGCCGAAATTCTTTCTCGACCTCCGTGTTACCACCCAGTTCATTGGTATCACTGCTAAACCAACTCTTGATCCAGCCCCACACACCGCTGCTTTCAGGTTTTTTTGACAGGTTGGTATTCCGAGCGACCTCGGACATTACTCGCTCCATCGGAGAATCGGTGGCTGATAAAGCTTTAAGCGCTTCCACGGCGTCATCCTTCGTCTTGAACGGCCGCACACTGATGCCGCGCAGGAATTTTCGCCACTGGTCTGCATAGTCACGTAAATACATCGCCTGCAGCTTGCTGATATCGGTGGCCTGCGCTTGAGTATTACTTATCGCGGCTGAACCCATCACCCAATCGTCCTTGCTAATTTCTTCGCCGGCGTTTTCGATCATCGACTTCATGTAGTTGCGGTAACCGTCAATCGTGTAGCTGCCGGACACGGTGTAAGTTCCCACCAATACTCCACGGCCGCGACCCTCCAACACCGAGTCCAGGCTTACGGGCGTCGTCTTCGCATTAATCTCGGTCGCGATCCGCTTATAAAAGCGGTTGACAGGCGGATAGGCCGTGAGCTTGCGTCGAACATCTGTAACCAGTTTGTCGTCAGCTCTGATGTGCGGCGCATCATCGCGCACTAACTGACGCGCGTAGAAGTCCAGATCCTGAAGCGACAGAATTTCAGTGTCCGGCGGGGCAGTTCTCTTCCAGTAATCGGCAAGTGTGCTCGCCAGAAAAGTAGGCTCCACTCTTCTGGCGTCGGATAGCATCAGATAAGCCTTAAGCAGATCGTAATGACGACCGAGCACATCTTCTTGTGAAGGTGAAGTTGTTTGTTCGCTCCCCGTCGTAGAGCCTGTGGTCGTTATGATTGCCGATGGTTGTCCCGCGGCAAAGTTGCGCAAGTCACTTTCCAAAGCAGCGACGGTAGGTTTCTTGAATCGCTCTTCGACCGCGTCAAAGTATATCGTGCGCAGGTAAGGCGCAATGTCATTGCCCGAATAAAGACCAAAGCGCATGTCGAGCGGCGGACCCGCGTCTAACGTCGATAGTTGTTCACGCAGGGCGTCGAGAGTTTCGACCTCGACACGCGCTGCCGTGGGATCCTTTTTCAAGATGTCCTTGCCAAAGTCTGCGCGCGTGATTTCGTCCACCCTTTGGCCACGTTCAGTCGAGTCCGCAATCAGTTTTCTATTTGCAACGTAAGAGACCGCTGAGCCGGCCAGCAGAATGAGTAACAAAATCGCGCCCAGGGTCAGAAGGATGGCGCCCGTGCGCGGCGGCTTCTTTTGGCCCGCCTGGAACGAGGCGGCAAGGTCCTTGTCGCGTAAAACCACTTCCTTGAAGAAGCGATCGGTGAAAAAGCCTGTGCCAACAGCTTCCGGTACTCTCTCCTCACCATCGTCCGACGTCGCGCTGCCTTGCGAAGTCGCCGGCATCGTCGCGGTGAAATAAAAGCCGCGCAACAACGGGCTCTCGCTGAAGGGATTCGGTCTAAACAGCGCAGACGTGAACAAGCCGAGCTTGCTCCGTGTTTTGACAAAACGCAGTGGAAAATCGAAAATCTTGAGTTGTGTCGCCGGGCCTTCCGGAACACCCAGGCGCAATAATCGGCGTCGCACGAGCGACTCGTGCAGTTGATCGAACTCCAGATCGAACAGGGCGTGAGCGTTCGCCGATTTCTCCAACGGAACAGTCGCCCCCCAAACATCGCCCGCGCTCTTCCCGTCTCGAAAGAATTCTTCAAAGCCAGACAGCTCATCCATGTGGGTGAACACGAGATAGACCGGAAAACGGGCGCGCACTAATTGTATTGTCTCGTCCAATCGAGCGCGCAGAGTCTTTGCTTGTTGTTCGATCTCTGTTTCAGTTGATTGGAGGATGCGTGAGGCACTGACCGCGACCAAAAAACCGTCAAGTGCGCGACTGTTGCGGTACTTCTTAAGTGTTTCAGTGAGGGCCAGCCACTCTTCGCGCGAGGGCCCATCACTTTGATAACGACCGGCGGTATCGAGCAGGACGGCTGCCTCAGTAATGCGCCAATCGCAATGGTGCGTAGGACGCACGATCTTCATTTCCGCTCGGCGCTGGCTTGGCAGTGCGTGAAAATCCAAACCGCAAGACAATGCGAGTGAGGTTTTTCCACTCGCCAATGGACCGCTAACGATGTACCACGGCAAAGCGTAGAGCGCGTCACCGGATTTAGAGCCTCCGAGCCTCGAACTTCGCAACCACTGCACGGCTTCTTCGGCGGCGCGAGCCAGCTCTTCGTGAATCCGCTTTGGCGCGGTACTCGCCTTGATCGGCTTTGGCGCCGCGCCGCCTTCCGCCGCCGCGGATTGCGCAGCCTCGCGTTTCTGTGCGCGTCGCTTTCGCGCGTGATTAATCAAGATCGCAAATGGCCACGTAAGCAGAAGTAGCGCGATAATAATGATTTCCCAGGCAAAGCTTAGCCCGATTGAAGGACCGAGGAAGACCACGAGCAGGCTGGCAATGCCGTAGAAAGAAACCAGTGCCGAGATGCCGAGGATGGATTTAAGTTGATATCCTATCGCGGACATTTTGGGGAACTTCTAACCGATCGCTCTTAATTTGATCTTAACGCTTGGGACTCGACTATTCTTTTTCGTGTCGTCTTAACCTCTTGCTAGCGCAAAAGCTGCTCAGTTGCAGCTCTCACCTCAGACTTGATTAGCAACAGTATAACCAAATAGATCAATGCAACTACGATTAGCACTGCTCCAGCGCCGATCTTCAACCAGAGCGGCAGGCCGGGATCAATTCGTCGCTTTGGCTGATCCAAGACCTTCCAATGCGGCGACAGGTCCGTCTCCTGCAACCGTCCGATACGCTTTAATTGAGCAGCCGTGTTTTTGATCACTTCCTGAAGCTGGTCTTCCATATACACCTTATACTTGCCTTTGAAACCCAACAGCATGCAAAGGTAATAGACCTCGACGACATCAGCCTCAGTTTTGATCTCCCTGATCAGCTCATCGAGTTTTTCAAAGAACTTCACGCCGGCGAGATGTTCCCCGAAATACTCGAGTTGCAGAGGAAACTTTTCCCATTCCTCGCTCAGGGGAGAGGTGGTCGTCATGATCGTCTCATCAACGAAAGCCGCTAAAGCAAACTTTACATCTTTGATTTGCTTTTCCGAATAGCGCAGCGTGGCGGCACGTTGCTCCACTTCCTGCAACAATCCCTGCACTGTGGGCCTCAGGTCAGGCGAAGGGGCGGCTGTTTCAGCACGAAGCTTGAGCACCAATTCAAACACGGGCGCTCCAAGACTGGCCAAGTCACTGCCCGATCGCGAGCGACGACGACTAGTCACCGCTGGTTCAACTGCTGCGCTCATGTGTCTGAGACTCTCAGATACGAGATCAGAATCCGGTAACTCTTTGTTCTAATCTCTTTCCGCTTACTCTTTGCCCGTTAGGGCTTCACTGCGTACATCTCGACGACTTCGTCCTTAAATTCTTCCGGAACGTAAACGGCGAGCGCTTTCGATCCTGCAATTCTCTCCCAAAACATTCCGGTAGAATCTAATTGGAAATAGTGAAACTTCGGCCGCGTCGGAATGGGCGCCGGCGGCGGCGAAGCATGCGTCAACGTCACGCCCGGTAACGCCGATCCGATCACCACGTCAATCGTGTCTCGGGAAGCAACCTTAATAACGCGTGGTACGCGTTGGATCAACTGTACTTCGGGGATGTCCGCGCGCACGCCCAGATAAAATCCTGCTTCCTTCAGCAGTCGATCGTCCAACACGCGGCCCGCGTATAGCGACTCGCGCACTTTCTCGAGCGGTATCGGCACGCAACGTGTCGGGATTACCGTCTCGAGCATGTCGCGGATATCCTGGGCCAACTGGCTGAAAGTTCCAAACAGGTCTTCGTGTTCGTAGCGAACTATGTCTTTCGGATGGCGATCGGGCGTAAACGTCATTAACTTGCCCGCCAGTTCGGCCATCTCGAAGTAAAGCCGTTCAGGATGCAGCACAGGGGTGCGAAACAGATGCGCGAGATTGGGAATCGTCGAGTTAACAGTATGCAGTAGCCAGAACACAGCGACTTCGGCGCTGGTGAAATCCGCGAGCGATGTCGTTCGTTGGCGTCGTTGCTCACCCAGGGAGCTGCTCTTTGTGATTAAGATCTCGACGAGCTGGCGCAGCATATCTTCCAGCCAGGGCGAAGCTCTGATATTTAACACCGGCGGGATGTACTTCTCACCAAGCTTGAGCTGGCCGGTTGTGGTCCGCTCCAACTCGGCAATCTTGATGGCGCTGTATCCTTCGGTTAACTCCCCTTCAAACAATAGTCGCAGATTGCTGTTCGCGAACGCGAGTTGTTGCTCATTCTCGCCCGTCGTCTCATCAATGATCGGTCCGGCGTTTTGCAAGTAGCGAACATTTTGATCCGGCGAGCCACCATTGCGTTGAAAGTTTGGCGCCCCCGAGCGCTTCGCGGGAACTGCAATGTAAACGCCCAGCCGTTCAGCATCCGGATCGAAATGCTCTTCGACCGGCCGCGCGGCCGGGGCAGGATCTGTTTCAGGAACATTAATCAGAAGTCCGTCCGGCATCACCGCCCGACAGCGCAACAAATCGAAATTCCCATTGACGATCGCTTCACCGTTAGCCTGAAACTCAAGGATGCCCCACTCGTAAGGCGCGAGCGAAGCAAAACGGGAATTCAGCAACTCCTCGTAATAGTTGTCCCATTGTTGAAAATGATGGGGCGTGAGGAGCATCCCCTCGTTCCACACAACTTTGCGATAACGGCTCATACCTTGTCGTCTTTTCCTGGTCTAATCCCGGATTAGGTCACACTGCTGCCGCGATCATTCGTGTTTTTGTTGGGAAAAACTCGTGACAAAGCAATGCCGAATCGGGTGATTCTAATTTCGCTCTCCGGTCGAAGGAATTTTGTTCTTTGACGTAAGTTTTGTCAACGAGTTGTCCAGATGCGCGTCAAAATGGATGGAAGGTGGGCTCAGAAAAGTGGTTCCGCGCTGATGCCGAACTTTCGCGGATCTTGTGCGATGACACCAATCGTCATGAACCGAAGCACGAAATTGTATGTCTGGTCGGTGATGACCTGGTGATCATGCAGATACCAGATTGATCGGATTGTCGTTGGGCTGTCATTCACACGACCCGCGAGTTTAGTAATCCTGGATTGCAGCGAAACTCCTTCTTCTAATGCCGCAACTGACAGCAGGCTGTCGTTGGCTACCTCATCGCCAAACACAGCGCGCATTCTTGCCAGAGCGGGACACAATACAGCGGCGACCTGGACCGGATCGCCGCGCCCGCCGTCCTTATCAATCCTTGCGAGCGTGGCATAAACCGCCATCGGTATCCTAACGCCGTTGGTCCTTGCGAGTGCTGATACCTGGGGAAGAGCACGCTTCATCGCTCGCAGCTCCTCCTGTAACGAGGACGAGCCTTTGTACCCCTGAACATGTGCATTGATTGCCGCGACCGGTTTTTCCATGAGAACAGGACGCGTGTCTCTACTAATGCCGGTCAGGACTTTTGACGCATACGCTTCAACGGTCGAGAGTTCGACGGACTCCACACCAGAGTTACTTGGCCCAGAGTCAGCGGCACCAGAGTCCCCAACGGTGGGAGAAGAAAGGGAGTCGTTCGTGGGAGAAGAAAGGGAGTCGTTCGATGTTCCTACATCGTCGTTGTCATTATTGGTGGTCCGCTGCTGCTTCTTTATAAGTGAGTTTGAGGTGCCCCTCGAATTTGATCCATGGCTAATTAGAAGGACCAAGCCAGTAACCAGCAGGATGACTACCGTAGCTGCTACAGCGATAACCGGCTTACTCAATGAGGAGTAATCACCGCTACTGATCGACTTCTTCCCCTGAGGATCTGTGATCACCGCTTGCGGTGTGAAGCTTCCGCTACTTGAATTGGTCGCCCGCACGTGATCGGCCACCTGAGAATCTGCTTGAATGCGTACAAGAATGTCGCCTATGCCCCCAAACGTCAGCACGTCCCAATCCGAGAGTTCAGTCGAACCTGTGATCTGTCGTCCATTAACGAACGTGCCGTTAGATGAACCGCAATCAGTAAGATTGAAGTGGCCCTCAAAATTTTCAATGAGGGCGTGTCGGCGCGAAAGACTCGTGTCCTCTATTGTCAGATCGTTTTCCGGAGTCCGACCGATCGAGAAACGTTTACTGTCAATTTCAACGGTCTTGTTCCCCAAGGTAGGCGAGAGCGTGAGCGTTAGACGTGATGACATAGACTAACTATTGATCCACAACCATATTACTCTACCGCTGCTGCGCGTAGCTCGAGATCGGCAACAGATCAACTCCGAAGACGCGCGGATTCTCGCCCACGATCGCGGCGCCGAAAAAATGTGGCACATATTTGATGTTCTCGCGTTGAAACTGGTCGCTCAGAATCTCCTCGTGCGCCACCATCGTCCAGAAACTTCGCTCCGGATTATCGGAGGTGCGCGCCGCATTCAGCGCTTTCATCAGATTGGTACTCAAGCCGCCTTCGCCTTCATTGTAACTGGCAACGGCAAGCGGCACACTCAGTGGCCCTGTTCCGAACATTGCAATCAAGTCTTTCATATATTGCGCGGCAACCGGCGCCATCATGTCGATCTTGCAGCGATCATCGGGTCTGGTGTCTTTCGGTGATGACACGTCCTGGACTCCGTATCTCCTTGCGGTTGATGAGGCAAACTGGAAATAGCCTTTCGGACCTGTGCCGCTGGACAAGCACGGACAATATTCTGCTTCGATCATTGCCAGGTAGATGCCAACCTGTGGCGATAGTCCTTTTTCGTTGAATGCCTTGACCACTACTGGAGCATGTGTGCGGGCGCGAGTTAGTAGTGTCGTTAAATCGTGCCGCATGTTGCAGCCGCCACTCGGCTTTGGACTGTTCAGACGACGCGCATAAGCATCAACCCAGATCTTTATTTTATTGACAACTTCGGGAGTGAACGCGTACCCCTCGCGGTTCCCAATCATCCTGGCCACATGTTGAGCTTCGCTGGCGATGAACTGCCTTTGTTCGTCTGAAGACATTGCGAGATAACGTTTGGTTGGAGCGACCGACGACTCGGTCTTAGACGAATTATCTGGCGCATCCGGGGTTGTCCCTGGCGAAGTCGCAACACTTGACGCTGACGGACTCTGGCTTGAACTAACTGTAGTGTTTGTTGAATCCTCATTGTCATTCGACATGCTGTACTTCTTCACAGTGATCCGTTCGCTCTCGCGATTACTTCGGTACGCCAAGCCGATGACGATGACCGTGAACAAGATGATCACGACGCCGGCAGCGGCGGCGATGACTGGCATTCCTGGTCCGCCCGCGCCTGGCGGTGCTGCTGCCGCGTCCCCCGCGAGTGTGATGTCGACGCTGCTACTCTGAACGAAGTTGACAACGATCGTTGTGTTGCCGAGATAAACTTCATCGCCGTCAGCGAGCGGAGTGCCTGCAGGCGGCACCGGTTCGCCGTTTACGGAACTGCCATTGGTTGAGCCTTCATCGATAATCCAGACCCGATCGCCATCACGGTTGATGCTCGCGTGAACGCTCGAAAGACTGCTGTCATTAATCACCACGTCAGCGGCGTCCGTGCGCCCCAATGTCAGCCGCGTCGCTGTCAGCAGAACTTCCCTGGCTCCCTCAACGGAATGAATTGTGAGCGTAACTTCCATACTTCTTTCGCACGCTCTACTTTGGATATAGGTTCGAGAGCGGATTGTCAGCTGTCAGACCGAACTGCTGAGGATTCTCGCCGACGATTCCGGCGGCGAAGAACCGCGCGACACGTTCTCGTTGCTCGGCTGATTTTATAACGTTCCACAGATCGCGGCGATCTGCCGGAAGCTGATCGCGCCACTGCGCCGCATCCTTCGGGGCCATGCCAAAACACGCAACTGCGTACAACGGATCCCCGCCGAATAGATCAACCTCGAGCGCTTTCATGTAAGCGGCAGCCACTATCGCAGCACACTTCTGATTTTGATCGGACAGCGTTGCGTTCCCACAACGACCGATATAGCCCGAGTTTTGAGCCAGCGTCAAAGGAACTCTCCAGAGTCCCTCGCCCTCTGCATTTCCCGCGGCGCGATTTCCAGATAAATCAAAGTTGCTGCGACTCATTGCCAGGATGTAGCCCAGCGGTTTCTCCAGTCCTTGTTCGTTTACGAATGAATCGTTGATCACATCCCGAAATGGGCGAGCACGGTTATAGAAACCCTGATTCACATAATCGGCCGTCCGTGCCCGTATTTGATGCAACAGCTCTCGATCAAGAATATATTCACGCCTACTGGACAGTTCCCTCATGAGTCTCTCCGACATCTGTTTGATATCCGCGGCGGAAAGACTTTGGAGCTGATTGCTGTTCTGTCGATCACTACCCCCGGAAGGTGATGGACCTGCCGTCTCGTTATTCTCGGAAGGTTTGGTTTGGGCAATCTCAAACCCCAGCACCACTTCATCGGGTTGCACGGTGCGATTACCTTTGTCGTCTTCGATAGTGACGGTCAATACGTGATTTCCTGGGGTCAGACCGGAGATATCCGCCGGATCAAGCGTCGCCTGGTAAGGAGCGATTTCAGAACTGGCAACCTTGACGCCATCGAGTTGGTAAATCAATCGATCGATGCATTGAGTCTCTTCGGCCTCAACGCGAATAGGGATTGGCCCTTTGACGGTTGTGCCACTCTGCGGACTGATGATACGAATGGTCGCCTTGCATCCACGCGATGAACTGAAGAAAAGGATGGTGCCGACTATGCCCGTTAAAATAAGTCCGCCGACAATTGCGCCCACAATGTAGAATGGCGACAAACCAGTCGAAGGCGCGGTAACGGCAGGCAGTTGCGGCGCCACGCTGCCTGGCCTCGCAGCGGCATTGCTGGCAGCGCCCAGGACGTCGGCTGAAGGCGCCTGGGACGCGCCCATCGGGGCGGGTTCCGGAAGAGATTTTGGATCGCGATCTTCGCGTGCTTCCCAAGGAATTTCGCTAACGTGAAACTCGATCATAGTTGATCCACCTACGCAGACGAGATCGCCATCCTCGAGTTGTCGCTCTAAATCTACGGGTTGATCGTTAGCGGTTGTGCCATTGCTGCTTCTCAAGTCGATCAGCCAGAAAGTGTCGCCCCGTGTTTCGATTTCTGCGTGGTAGCGAGAAACATTTGAATCGTCTTCAAGGGCCACAACGTTATCGAGAGCACGGCCGATGGTAACGAGCTCACTTTCAACTTTAAGCTCGCGCGATGCATGACCTGGTTGAATAATGACCAGTTTTGCGAAGGGCATGTCTCGTTGCGGAAGCGGCTCGGCTGCGCTATGTCGCGTTTACATTTTAGCCGCAAAAAGCGAGACGGCAATCTGGCGAGAGTGTAGGTGAAGGTAGTTAAGCCGCGGAAGATGCTCTAAATTTTCAATTTATCAGGGAATTACCTTCGGACATTGAGGCACTTTTATTGTCACGGTCGGCACAGTTGGTTAGTGGCCCGCCGAACGTGCCGTGCTTCTCTCGAGTCAAATTAGAAATGGAAAAGATTAAATTCCCTTGTTGAGCGGCACCCTGACAATAATCTCTTCGTTGTCCGAACGATTTGTGTTAGTGACCCAAATTGCATAGCGGCTTCCGGGACTCGTGGCACGCGCGGGCCGGCTATATATCTTGTAGTCCTGCATACGCGCGCTCTTGATGTAACTATCGATAACTTCTTTCTTGAGAACACCGCTGGCGAGCGCCGCTCTTACTGCTTCGCTGCCTCCTGCCTTATTGGGCAAGTCTATTATCTGATCGCGGCTGAAGACGACGATAAAGAATTCCTTAGTCGGATCGTTGGTGACTTTGTACCAGCACTCACTCGGATCCGGCGCAGGACAGTTAACCGGCGGAAGAATGAACTCCCGATTCTTGTTTACATAGTTCTCGCCATTATTCACGCGCGAATCAGGAAACATGACAAGGCCGTCTTGGTTCTCTTTCTGATAAATGACATAGAGGAAACCATCTTGATTGGCTGTTACGCCGAGCCGCAATTGATCGCCAGGATGAAAGACCGAAGCCGCGCTCGATTCGCCCTCCGTACGGTTCGGCCTTCTGATCAATACTCGGTACTGAACAGTTAGCAGCGGCGCCAACTCTATTTTTGGACGCGCCTTGTTGTTCTTCGTCGGGTGATAAACGCGTTTTGGCTTCTCCTTACGCTGGACCTGCTGTGGCTTGTCCCAAGTCGTCGTACTTTCCTGACCGAACGCCGCAAGGGCGCTCGTTACGACGAGGGTCAGAGACAAACTGAGGAGAGTTGCATTGCGGTAGGCAATTAACTTTCTTGGTCTCATCATTCTTTATACCTCAAAACTACTTTTGCGAGCGCAGGCGCTCTTGAAGTTTAGCCTCATTGGCGGAAACAGCACAGCGGAAACCTATAAGCCAGCTCCGCTCCTTCTTTTCTTCCGCAGTAAACTCCGCCGGAGCATAGATTCTGCGAGTCGTGCGCGCAGCTTCGGCATCTGAATGAAAGCTGCCACCGCGCACCACTCGGTTAGTAGTGCTAAAGTTGGGATCAGTTGCCGGACTGTTCGGATAGGCTTGGTAAAAGGCATCGACCCATTCGAGAACGTTCCCAGCCATGTCCTGCACTCCGTATGCACTTGCTCCGTTTGGCTTTGAACCGACAGCAGTCGGGTGATCTGAATTGAGCGTGGCCTGTGACGTATTAGAGCTATCGCCCCACGGCCACATCCGTTTTTTGTTGGCATCTGGCCCCCATGACGCGGCCTTCTCCCATTCTTCTTCCGTTGGCAGACGTTTCCCCGCCCATGCAGCAAAGGCTGACGCATCTGAAAAGTTCACACCCACAACGGGCATGCTCAGCTTTTTAAAATAACCATTGTCCCACCAGGGATTGGTGGGATACGACCGTTTCGTTGCGTCACAAAACTTCTTGTACTGCTCGTTAGTGACTTCAAATTTGTCGATGTAAAAGTCAGGCAGTGTCACCTTGTGTGCGGGTTTCTCCTCGGGGTTGTGACTGTCGTCACCCATGATGAAGTCACCGGCACCAATTAGCAGCATTGGACCATTGTAATCAATCTCTTTCGGCAACGACGGCGCAGTGTTTGACGCGACTAGCTGGGCCACAACGGTTTTCACGTCGCCGTCTTGCCCGGTTACTGTAGTATTGAAATCTATGTAGCCGTCATGCGAGACGCGAACCACGCGTTTGCCGGCTTTCAACCCTGGTACTCTAATTGAACCATCGGACGAAGTAACACCGCGACTGATGTTATCGACGAAAACATCGCTGGCCGGAGGTGCTCCACGCACAATCATAGTAAAACCCGGTTGACGGAACAAGAAATAGATGAGCACCACCGCAACGATCGCGACAAGTAAGAGTGCGCCTGCGCCTATCAACCACACCCAAATCGGAATCCCTTTTCGCGGCGGCGCTCCCTGCGGCGGTGTTTGTTTCGATTGTGGCGATGGAGACGGTTGGAGCCGGGCTGTATCGCTTCGCGGTCGGATCAGCGGCGTAGTTACCCCAAAATCCTCGGCCGGCGAGTCGCGTTCGTTTGAGTCATCCATTTCTCAATCTCGTTTGATCTTATTGAAATAAGAGACAGTAGATATTACACGTAGCGGGATCTCAAAGGCTGTAATCGTTTTTCGCCGTAGAACTTAAACCGCGCGGCGGGATAAGTCAATCCAGGCAAACACTGAATCAAGAATTAGTCTGATGCGAGATAGAGCTTCAGCACATCGAACTACGGACGTTTGGCGTCCCTTCAGGATGGGACCGTTGTTGTTCCCTTTAAACTCGGATATTGCGCACCAGTCCGCGTGAGGCCAAATAGCTGAATATTAGCCGCGTGTTTGCTTAATCTCGCCGCGCCGCATCGCACGCCATAGTGCCGATGAGGTCAGTACCACCCGCGTTAACGGGTGGGCCATGGGGCCATCCAGCAGTCACCAATCAATACCACATCACTGCACGATCGGAGGAGTCTCTCTACACCACCTGCTGGCGCAGGTGGTACTGACTCCATGACGCGACGCGCGTGACTGTGATCTCTGCCTTGAGGAGTCTGTCGGAAAAAGCTTCTCCGTGATCTCCGTGCCTCCGTGGTGCATTTTTTTTAG
>Ga0137373_10004264_pt1 | contig 15617 bp, 18 predicted proteins | sample SagtaG_5_FD_104912 | JGI IMG/M metagenome (GOLD analysis project Ga0137373, IMG submission 104912) | Vadose zone soil microbial communities from Sagehorn Ranch, Mendocino, California, USA - Sage1_R_80_16 metaG | ecosystem: Environmental > Terrestrial > Soil > Vadose zone | place: USA...
TCGATGAACGCGATGGCACGATCGCGCACCATCGGCTGGAGGCGTCCAAGCCGGTACTGCGTTGCGGCGAGACCGGTCCAGAAGAACGGCGCGTCGTCGCGGTCGGTCAGGCTTTCGTGGAATCGTCGCAACACCTCGGCGGTGGCGTCCTCATCTGAACGTCCGTCTTCAATTAGCTCGCGGAAGGCGCCGCGGACATCCGCTGCGGTGTCGTTGCTAAAGATCGCAACGCCCCAGGTACCCATGCGTCGAAATCCTACGGCGTCACACGCGCGATCGGCACCCGGTGGACGCAGCGGGTCAAGGGCTGTCGGCAGCGCGAGCAGCCGCCCGGAACCCTTGACGCGCGGTACGGCGAGGTGAGGCTGATTGGAGGGCCGACGCACGGCGGATGCCGGGCGGCGGCCCTCAGCGGATCGTGCCGCGTCCTCGACGTGACCCGCTCGCTGTGCGAAAATGCATTTGCCATGAAGATCAAAGAGTCCGAAGTGACCGAGCGCCTCATCAAGAAGTACGGGCCGGTGAACACTCTCCGCCTCATCGGCTGGTTGTGGAAGCTCGAACTCGAGGGCGAGGAGTGGATCAGCGAGAGGGTCAGTCGTCAGCAGCTCGCCTTCATACAGCGCCAAGTCGCGGAGGCCGGTGTCCCGTGGGAGCCGGGGACAATCGAGTGGCCGCGGGTCATGAGTGTCGGCAAGCGAATGGTGCACGACGCTCGCGCGCTGAACGAACGCACACAAGAGGCCGCCCGCGCGGCACGCCGGGGGCGCCGAACTACCTAGCCAAGCGTCGCAAATGTGCTTGCAATCGCTGGAAATACGTTTACGCTGCCGACGGCGACGGAAATACATTTGCGGACCCGTTGCCGGAGGCGGGTGAACGATGCGGCGCATCTCCGCACCCCGTCCCCTTCTTGACTAGCCGCGCTCTGCCTAGGCAGTGGAAGGGGCACAGCACCGATGAGGACCCCTGCGGACGTCCTCGACGCATACGGAAACTGGATCGCTGGTCTCGCTCCGTGGACGCACTTCGTCACGCTCACCCACCGGCTGCCTGATTCGTCGGACGCGAACCGCGCGCGTCACTACACCCGCGTGGGTCTGGCTCGACACCGCCGTCTCGTTCGCGACTGGTTCCACGGTGAGGTTCGACCGCGTGATGCTGGGGCCCGGTGGTGGTCGGAGATGGAGCTCCACGAAACGGGCATCCCGCACGAACACGGACTCCTCGCACTGAGTGCGACGGCGCCGGCGCTCTCCATACGGCAAGCGTGGTGGGAGCTTGCGGGATATGTGCGTCTTGATCCGATCAAGAACCGTCAAGCCGTGGCGCGCTACGTCGCGAAGTACGCCGGCAAGAAGGCGGCTTGGACGCCGTGCGTCTGGGGCTTCGGATTGCTGCGCGAGCCGTCATTCGCTCAAGTGCTGCGATGAACGCCGGTAAACTCCGCCACGGTCCGTCCGGCGCGGGAAAGAAGGGCTCATGCCCGCGCCACTTCGTTGGAAAGACATGAGGGGTCCGGAAACGCCCCTCGAAGGGATGGTGGATTCGTTCATCGTGCACCGCAGCGATTTGTCCGAGGCGACGGTCCGCAACTATCGCGTGGCGCTTAGGACGTTCACGCGCTGGTGCGAACGCGAGCTCGGACGAGTACCCACGGTCGGCGACATTGAGCCGGGAACAGTGGAGGCGTACCTGCGACATCGGAAGGTCAGCGTGTCGGCGGAGACGGCGCGAGTCGCTTGGGTCGCGCTCCGGTCGATTGCTGAGTACCTCGCGCAGCTCCGGATCCACGGAGACGGCGAGTCGGTCCTGCGTCACGTTCGCATGCCCCGCGTCAAAGAGAATCATCGCCGCAATCTGAGCGATGCCGAGATGTGGAGGGTCATTGAATCTGCTTCGGAGGGCGAGCAGGGCGGCCGCGACCACGCGATCGTCATCACGCTTCTCGGTACCGGCGTTAGGCGGGAGGAACTCATCTCGCTTCGGCTACGCGATCTAGACGCGCAGCAGCGCCTCCTGCGCGTCCGTGCGACCAGCAGCAAGTCCGTTCACGCACGCGAGATTGCGCTGCCTTCCGAGGTCGTCAAGGAGCTCGACCACTACATCTTCGACGTTCGCCAGGGCGACCAAGACGACGACGCGCGGATCTTCACGAACCGCCACGGCCACGCGCTGACTGGTACCGCCATTCGTCGGCTCTTCGACCGGCTTAAGGTCCGCGCTGGCATCCCAGACCTCTGCGCGCACATGCTCCGCCACACATGGGCGACGAACTACAACCGCTCACGGACCGGCAGCACGTTCGACCTGCAAGTCGAAGGCGGCTGGACCACGGCGCGGATGGTGGATCGTTACTGCAAGGTACGGCCACTGGATGAGCGCCGTCGTGCTCCGTCACCATTCACGGCACCGAGGGCCGCGCGGTTCGGCGTAGAAAAGCGTCCGTCAGAAATGCGACCGCCACCCGAGAAAAGCGCACTGGCGCGAAGGCGTCTGAGAACAGTCACCGCGTAAACATTGCGTCAGTAGCCCGGAGGGGATTCGAACCCCTGACCTCTTCCTTGAAAGGGAAGCGCCCTGGACCACTAGGCGACCGGGCCGCGTGTGCAGTTAAGGATACCGGCGCGAGCGTCACGCGGCGGTGTTCGTCGCGGGTTCGGAGGACCGTCGCGTGACGGGCATCCAGTCGGATGGTGGATCGACGAGAAGCTCTCGCACCCGCGCGGCGAGGACCGCGGTGACGTCGATGCCGTCCGACACCGGCGCGAGCGGCGTGCCGAAAGCGATGCGCGCGGTCACCGGGCGGTACCGCGCGTCGTGCATCTGTAGCAGCGTCGCCACTCGCTGACGATCACGCGCGAGGCGGCGCATGCGCGTCAGTGGATGCGCGAACGCATGCGCCGACAGGACTCCGGCGACGGCGGCGGGCACGATCTGCGCCTCCGGCGCGAGATGCCGGATGAGACCGACGCTCGCTGACCACGGCAACAGCGCGTCGGCGCGCCCGAGCACCGCCACGTCCGGCTCGAGACATCCCGCGGGGAACAGCAGCACCGCTGCGCCGCGGCGAAGATCGCGAGCCACGGCCCGGATCCATCCCAGCTGCGAGGCACCGAGGAAGATGAGATGCGGCCCCAGACCGCGGAGCGCGTGCAGGAACGGATAGTCCGCCGCGACGATGCGCAGATCGGAACGATCGAGCGCCGCGATCAGCGCCACCGCGTCGGTGAGGCCGGGGTGGTTCGCGACGAGAAGGATCGGGCCGTGTCGCGGTACGCGCTCGAGGCCGGCCACCTCGACGCTCGCGGAGAAGTGGCCGAGGATCCAGCGCGCCGCATCGGGAAGCGTGCGCGACGCGAAGGCCTCATCGCACCGCGCGAACTCCCGCGCGACCCGTTGGGCCGCCGAACGCAGCAAAATTCGCGCAGCGGCACCGCCGGGGCGACCGTCCTCCCAGCCGAGAGCCTCCGCAGCTTCGCGCGCGACGATGTGCGTGAGGAGCTGGACCTGATTCACAGGATGCCAAGCACACGACGCGCGATGTGCCGGAGTGACGGTTTCGCCGACGTCCTCGCTTTGCGTGCGCCGCGCTCGAGCGCACGGATCGCGGTTCGTGTATCCAGATCGTCATCCAGCGCCGCGACCACCTCACGCGTCACGCCATCGCGACCGATGGGCCCGACCGGACCGCGGCCCAGCGCATCGGCCAGCTCCGCCGCTCGCTCGCCAGCGCGGACCAGCTTCGCCTCGTCGTGGTCGAACGGGCGGCGATAATGGCTGTCGAGCAGGTACAACCGCAGCGCCTGCCGCGTGGTCGTTTCGAGTGCGGTACGCACGAAGATCATGTTGCCCAGGGACTTCGACATCTTCTCGGCCTCCAGGCGCAACGGACCGGTGTGCATCCACCAGCCGACGAACGGCCGCTGTCCCGTCGCGCACTCGGACTGCGCGATCTCGTTCTCGTGATGCGGATAGATGAGGTCGGTCCCGCCGCCGTGGATGTCGATGCGTGGACCGAGATGGCGCAGCGACATCGCGGAACACTCGATGTGCCATCCCGGGCGACCCCGGCCGTGTCTGCTCGGCCACATCGGACCGCTCGGGACGCGTCGCCACAGCGCGAAGTCGACGGGATGACGGCGCTGCGGATCGTCCAGCGCGGCGTCGTCCTGCGCGGCCAGGATCCGGCGCATGCGGGCCACAGGGAAGCGCGAGAGCTCGCCGTAGTGCCGCGCCCGGGACGTGTCGAAGTACACGCCTCCCGTGATGTCGTATGCGCAGCCGTTCTCGAGCAGCATGTCGATCATCCGCCGCATCGACGGGATCTCGCGCGTCGCGTGCGGCATCGCATCGGGCTTCCGCCAGCCGAGACGGCGCATGTCGGCGAGGAACGCGTGCTCCTCGCGCCGGCCAAGATCACGCCAGCTCACGCCGTCGCGCGCGGCGCGCTGCAGGATCGACTCGTCGATGTCGGTCACGTTCTGCGCGTAGCGAACGGCCCTGCCGCCAGCCTCGAGATGGCGCACGAGGACGTCAAAGGCGAGGAACGTCCGCGCATGGCCGAGATGCGTCGTGTCATACGGCGTCACACCGCAGACGTACAGCGTGATGGGACTTGAGAGCGGACGGAACGGGACGACCGCGCGGCGGCGCGTGTCGTACAGACGGAGCACTGACCCCTGACGATATCCTCGCGACGCATGCCGCGCTCCTCCATGCCGGACATCGACGCGACGCTCGCCACGATCGAACGCGTCGCATCCGCGCCGACAGCGCCGTATCACGAGTTCCGCGCGCTCCGCGCGATCCGTGGCGAGCTCGAGCGGAATGGCCTCACCGTGAGCGAGGACGCGTACGGCCAGGTATCGGCACGCTCCAGTCGCGGGAACGCGAAGCGTGCCCTGGCTCTCGTCGCGCACACCGACCACCCGGCCTTCGAGGTGACGGAGGCGCGCGGGCGCGAAGGACGCGCACGCATCCTCGGCGGGCTGTATCCGGAGTTCTTCGCCGAGGCCGTCCCGGTGCTCGTGCACGACGACGCCGACGGCGCGCCGTTCGCCGCGACGCTCGACGGCTACGTTTCGGCTCCCGACGCGCTGCACAACTCGCCCGGGCATTGCCGGATCCGCGCTGACACCGAGCTGCGCGCCGGCCAGTGGGCGGTGATGGACCTCGTCCCGTTCGCAGTCAACGGCGACGAGCTGCACCTGCGGGCCGCGGACGACCTCGCCCTCTGCGCGGTCGTCGTGCTCGTCCTCGCGGCACTCCGCGACGATCCACGTCCGCACGCCGTGCACGCCATCTTCACGCGTGGCGAGGAGACCGGCCTGTTCGGCGCGCGCCTCGTCGCGGAGGATGGTCTGCTTCCGCGCGACGTCATCGTAGTGTCCCTCGAAGCGAGCCGCGCACTCGCGCATGCCGCGCCGGGCCGGGGCGTCGTCGTGCGCGCCGGCGATGTGTACAACACGTTCGACAACGACGCGGAGCGCTTTTTGCGCGTTGCGCGCGAGCAGCTCACGGCCGGCGGCGTCGCGACCCAGCGCGCGCTGCTCACCGGTGGCACCTGCGAATCATCGGCGTTCGTGAGACTCGGCTGGAGCACGACCGCCGTCGCGGTCCCGAACGCGAATTACCACAACCAGAGCGAGCATTCGAACGCCTTCACGCCGGAGATCGTCCGCCTGTCGGACCTCCGGAGCGCCGTGGCCCTGCTGGTAGAGGCCGCGGCGGCCGCCGCCGTCGACGCGGATGAATCCTGGTGGCCCGATGTGAAGGTCGTTCCGCGGCAGATCCGCGACCTTCTACGTATCCGCCGCTGAAGCCGCTTGTTCGGCCCGACCGCCCGAACCCGGCCCGACGGAAGTAACCCACGGCCGCTACCGAAAATGCGCACGACCAAATGGCCTCTTGACGCACCACCCCGGAGTGGGTGTAGAACAAGGGTGTTCCGCGGAACGGAGCAGAAAAGGCCTAGCACCAACGTCACTGGAGGTGTCATGGTCCGGCTGCACAAACTGTTCGGAGTCCTTCAGGTCGATCGATGACGCCCCCGGCGGAAGGGGGCCACACCGAACGAGCGGTGCCGAGCGGTTTTTGATTCGGAACAAGAGGACCACACTCCTGTGTGGTCTCCCGCATCTAGCCCGGAAGTGAGGGCGGTAGCTCGGTAGCGCGAAGGACACGCAACGCGAACAGAAGACGGCCCCCGGACGCGGGGGTCGTCTTTTTTGTGAACCGCGCTGCACTCGGCGGACGGATTCCGGCGGCTCCCCGTAGGCTCGGGGCGGATGGAGAGCACGGGGGAGCTTGCCTGGTTCCGCGCTGAGGTCCTGCGCTCACTGCTCCATCCATTCGACTTCGCGCGGTCCCTCGCGCGCGAGCACTACGGACTGGCCGGGGTGCTCGTCGCGATCATCGCGGGGTTCGCGTTGGCCATCGCGATCGACGCGATGATCCTGACCTCCAAGAGCCTTTCCCCATTCGCGTTCCTGCCGCAGGTGCTCGTCGACTCTTTTTTCCTGGGCATCCGGCTGGCGGTCACCGTCGCGATCGTGGCGACGGTCGGCTACTACGCCGCGCGGCTCTTGCGCGGGCAAGGTCTCACGCTCGATCAGGCCTTCACCGCGTTCAGCTTCGCGCTCTCGCCGCTGCTTCTCGCGCCGATCGCCGCCCTGCTCGTGTTGCTGGCGCCAGACCTGCTTCCACTCGCCGGCGCCGTCACGCTCCTGGCGATCGTCCGCGCGATCGTTGGTCTCGCGATCAACCTGCGTGCGCTGCTGCCGCCGGCGGTCGCCCTTGTGCCGTTCGTCGTCATGCTGTCGACGAGCGCGCTCGTCATGGGTGATCAGATCTCGCGCGTCCGATTCGCGGGCTACGCGATCGCACCACAGCTCGTCGACGACCTGAGGGCGACGCCGATGAGCGGCACCACGTTCGAGGCGACGGACTTCACGATCATCCTGCCAGCCGGCTGGAAGAACGTGACGAGCGGCGCGCAGGGCGAGGCCGCGCGATATGAATCCGACGTCGCGGAGCTGCGCGTGGCCCGCGCCGGCGGCGTGCCGCTTGCGACGGCCGACTCATACGCGGACTCGGCGTCCATCGCGGAGCGCCAGGGCCTCGAGAACGGGTTTCGCGAGCGCACCGTCGTGCGCATCAACGGCGTCATCGCCGTCGATGACCAGTACGGCGGCACCTATCAGGGGCGCCGGGTGATCTACCGGCAGTTCACCGCCGTCCCCCGCACGCAGGGGCTCGCGCTCATCTTCCACTTCGTCGAGCCGGCCAACGAGCAGGCATCGCTCGCCGAGGCCGCGTCCATCGCAGCGACCTGGCGCATACGCGAGGCGCCGCGTTAGATCCGAGGCGCTAGGGGATCAGCGCCACCGTGCGAATGAAGTCGTCCGCGCCGATGCGATAGGCGGAGACCTCGGCCTTCGCGGTGCGCACTGACACCAGGACGTAGACCACGTCGGGGTAGTGCGCCTCCGCGCGGTCGGTCGGCGACGGATAGGGCTGGCTGACGGGATGGCTGTGATAGATGCCGAGCAGCTCCTCGCCCGCCGCGTCGATCGAACGGAACGCCTTCAGCTGTTCGCGCGGGTCGATGACATATCGCGTGGTCGGCGTCGGATGCACGTTCGCGCAGCGGATAACGCGCGTGACCCCGCCGTCCCGCCCGGCGAGGAGTCCGCAGACCTCACGCGGCGCGTCCTCGCGGGCGTGCGCGATGATCTCGTCCTGGAGCGCCTGCCGGAAGCGCAGCGCGCCGGCTATACGACGCCGCCGGCCATCGCGGGGATGACCATGACCTCGCTGCCATCGGGCACGGTTGCGCCGGTGCCCCCCTTCGAGCGCGCGTCGTCGTCGCCGATGTACACGTTCACGTAGGTGCGGAGCGCCCCGCTGTCGTCGAGGACGCGTGCACGGAAACCGGGGTGGCGGCGATCGATGTCGGAGATGACATCCGCGAGCGTGCCGGCACGTGCTTCCAGCTTGGTCTGTCCACCGGTCGCGTCGCGCAGCGCGCCCGGTAGACGTACGGTCACGGCCACGGTGTCACTCCCATAGGGGCGTACTCAGATAGCGATCTCCCCCATCCGCTATCAACACGACGATACGGCCCGGTTGTTCCCGCGCGACCGCGACAGCCGCGGCGACGGCCGCGCCGCCAGACACTCCGCTGAAGATGCCCTCCTCGCGCGCGAGTCGCTTCGTCATCGCGATCGCCGCGTCCGTTCCCATCACACGATGCTCGTCCGCGGCACGTTCGTCCCAGATCGCCGGTCGCAGCGCTGTCGCCATGTGCTTCCAGCCTTCGATGCCGTGCAGCGCGTCGTCCGGCTGCACCGCGACGATCCGCACGCCGCGCGGCCGCAATGAAGCCGACACGCCGACGATCGTGCCGGACGTTCCGACCCCGGCGACGAAATGCGTGGCACGGCCGGCGGTCTGCGACCAGATCTCGGGCCCGGTCGTGAGCTCGTGCGCGCGCGGGTTCAGCGGGTTCGCGTATTGATCCACGTACACGAAGCCACTCGTCGCGGCCAGGCGCCGCGCTTCGCGGATCGCCCCGTCGGTCCCTTCGAGCGGATTGGTGAGGACCACCTCCGCGCCGAACGCGCGGATGACCCGTTTTCGCTCGAGCGACACCTTGTCCGGCATGACGAGACGTGCCCGATGGCCGCGGACCGCGCACACCATCGCGAGCGCGACACCGGTATTGCCGCTCGTCGCATCGAGGATGACCGCGCCATCGCGCAGCCGCCCCTCTTCCTCGGCCGCGATCACCATCCACAGACCGGCTCGGTCTTTGACGCTGCCACCGGGATTGGCCGACTCGATCTTCGCCCACAGCTGGCCACGCAGACCGGCGCCGATCCGGCGCAGGGGTACGAGCGGTGTGTCGCCGATGCGCTCGAGGATCGTGCCGCGCACGCGCTCGCGCACGAGAGCGGCGGTGAGGGCTGAGCGCGGCCGTGCTATGTGCGGGCTGTCTCCAGCGCGCGGCGCGCGAGCCGCAGCGCCTCTTCGCTGTCGCCGGTCGATTCAACGGCATGCGACCACCTATCGAAGATCACCCGCAGCAGATGCGGCGCGCGCTCTTCCGCCAGCTGTCGCGCTTCCTGGAAGGACCGGCGACCCGCGGCTACGTTCGCGTTCATGCGGAGCTCGCCGAGAAGAACCAGCAGTCGCACCTGTGCGTCGGGCTGGTCGGCTTTGCGCGCGAACTTGAGGGCGTCTTGAGCGGCCTCGAGCGCTTGCTTGGGATCGGTCTTCGCGATCACTTCAGCCTCGGTCGCCTTGATCGATGCCAGGGTGGAGTCGCGCTGCGTTTCGACGGCGAGCGCCGCGGCGCGCGTCAGGCACTCGCGCGCCCGTTCGCGGTTTCCGTACTCGGCGTAGAGGAGCGCAGCGTTGTCGAGCGCGCACGCGATCTGATCGAGCAGACCGAGCTCTTCATAGACGATGAGACTCCGCTGGCTATAGGTGATCGCGGCTTCGAGGTCGCCAAGGTCCTGGTGGGTCTTGGCGATGCCGGCGTAGAGCGCACCCAGGCTCGGTCGGTCGCTGAGCTGGACGGAGAGCTCGATGGCCCGGTCGTATGCCGCGAGCGCCTGCTTCGACTGACGCTGGTTCGTCAGAGCGAGGGCGAGGTCGACGAGACGGCGGAAGTGGAACGCCGGATCGTTCACGACACCGTCATCGCAGGCAGTTATGACCTCGCGCAGGAGACGCGTCGCCTCTTCATACGCGTACGTCCGCGAATAGGCGTTGGCGAGGACGGCCTTGACCCGCACTTGCTCTTCGACATCGTTGAGCAGCTCGGCCATCCGCTGGGCGCGCTCGATCACCGGGAACGCCTGCTTGGGTTGTCCAGTGGCGTTGTAGGCGACGGCGAGGTAGCGGAGACGAAGCAGCTGGTCAGGGACGGACAGGCCCTCCTCGAGCGCCTCCAGCATTGGTATGGCGTCCCGCTCCTTGTGTTGCTCGATGTGGCGGCGTGCCTCGAAGAGCTCGAACTGCGGCGTCGCTGGCGCGGCAATGCCGCCCAGCAGGTCGGACGGCTTGACACCCAGGACGCCGGCGATGTGTTCGAGCGCCTTCATTGACGCACGCGTCCGGCCGGACTCCAGCATCGAGATGTACGCCTTGGTGTAGTTGGGCTCGGCGACCTGCGCCTGAGTCAGACCCCTGGCCGTTCGCAGAGAACGGATACGCGCGCCGACGTCGGCGACCATCGGAGAGCGGACGGCTGGCATTGCGAGCGCACTTTACGGGGCGGCAAGCGTCCGGTCAATTTGGTCTTTACTCGCGAATGTCGGACCGAGACCGGGGCGTTGCCGGTCGGGGTCCGCGGGCCCAGTTGCCCTTGAAAGGTCTCGGTCGGCCTTAGGCCACTAAGAACTACGGGTGAATGCAGTCTCCGCCACCAGCATTGGGGTCACACGCGAAGGCGGTCGACGCGAGCGGCCCGCTCATCGAGATCGCGAAGGCACTGAGAATTGCAAGGATCTGCACGAAACGACGTAGCGACATCCTGTGGGTCCTCCCGACCCCACCGGCGAATTTGTCGCTGGGCCCGTCACGGCGACTATCGCTGCGGGACGGAAGGAAGTAAAGGAGCGTTTGCCCTAAATCGAATCTCCGTTCGGCTTCCGCTTTACTCGGCGGGCGAGGCGACCACCGTCGGCTCGGCTCGAGTTCCGCCGCCGGCGACAGCGTTCAGCGCGACCGCCACCACCACCAGCGCGGCACCTGCGACCATCCGCCAGGTGATGGTCTCCCCGAGCGCAAGGGCGCCGATGAGCAGCGCCTGCGCCGGGATGACGACCTGCGCCAGGGTCATCGTCGTGGGACGCAGCCGGCGCGTGAGCCACATCTGCAGCACCAGCCCGACGCACGACCCGAAGACGACGAGGTAGCCGAACGCGAGCGCCGCGCCGACGTCCCAGTTTGCGGCCTCGCCCGCCTGTGCCGCGGCCAATGGAAGTAGGAACAGCGATCCGGCGCAGGTACCGATCGCGACGAGCGGTAGCGGCGAGCCCTGGCGCAGCTCGCGCGCCTGCAGGATCGAGCCGACCGCCCACGTGATGGGCATCAGCGCGAGCAGCACGCTGGCCACGAGAGCTTCTGGTCGACCGTTCGTATCCGGAGCGCCAACGAGCACCGCGATGCCGATGAGTCCGAGGAGGAGGCCGAACACCTTCGTCGGGGACAGCCGGTCGCCCCGCACCAGAAAGTGTGCGAGCAGCGCCGTCCAGATCGGGCTCGACGCGCCGAAGACGGAGACGAGTCCACTCGGCACGTACTGCTCCGACCAGAAGATGAGCGCCCAGCTCGATCCGGTGTTGAAGATCCCGACGACGATCGCCGACACGATGACGCGCCGATCGCGCGGGAACGGATGTCGCATCGCGAGCGACAACGCGACGAGGACGATCGATACGGCAACGGCGCGGTCGAACGCGAAGACGAATGGCGGGACCGCTTCGACCCCGACCTTGATGGCGGCCCAGGTCGATCCCCAGAGCGCGATGAGCACGACGTAGCCGAGGCTGACGGCGAGTGGGGGCACCCTGTCGATGATGGGCCATATGCTCGGTGAGTGATCCGCGCGGTCGCGCTCGCGCTCGTTTGCGCGCTCGTGTTGTCGGCGTGCGGCGAGGATCGCCTCTACGGCACGGAGCTCGAGAAGAACATGGCGCCCGATTTCACGCTCACCGACGGCGTAACGGGCAAAAGCCTCACGTTGTCGTCACTCCGCAGGAACACCGTCGCGCTCGCGTTCCTCTACACACGCTGTCCCGATGTCTGTCCGCTCACAGCGGGTCAGTTCCGCGCGGCGCAGCGAACGCTCGGCGACGATGCGTCGAAGGTCGAGTTCGTCGCCGTATCGGTCGACCCCGAGGGCGACACCCCGGCGGCGGTCCGCGAGTTCTCGGACCTGCACGACCTGAGCGATCGCTGGCACTACCTCATCGGGCCGCGCGCGCAGCTCGAGGCGGTGTGGGCGCTGTACGGCGTCGGCTCGTTCGCGTCATCGGGTGCGCGCGCGGTGGAGCACAACGACGCGGTCTATCTCATCGACGGCCGCGGACGCGAGCGGGCGATCCTGCACTCGAGCGATCCGACCAACTGGCTACTCGACGACCTGCGCGCGCTGATCAGGGAGAGCTCGGACTAGATCGCCCTCGCGTCAGCCGACGATGTAAGACCGCAGCTACCGCTGCGCCTGTACGGTGTTGGCAGACGGCTTCGCCGTCAGCCAACGATGTAGATGATCGTGAAGAGGCCGACCCAGACGACATCGACGAAGTGCCAGTAGATCGACGCGGCCTCGACGGCAAGGTGCCGCTGCGCGCTGAACTGGCCCTTGATCGTGCGGAACAGCACGAGTGAGTTCATGAGGATGCCCCCGGTCACGTGCGCGCCGTGGAACCCCGTGAGCGTGAAGAACACCGCGGCGAAGATCCCGTTGTCGGGCAGGAAGCCGAGGCGCGTGTACTCGTAGAGCTGGCCGCTGATGAACCAGACGCCCAGGACCACCGTGGGGATGAGCCAGTTGCGGAGCGCGCGTCGATCGCCCTTCTTGATGGCGTTCACCGCGAGCTGCATGGTCACGCTCGACGCGAGCAGGGCGACGGTGTTGATCGCGACGAGCGGGACGGGCGCCCCGAAGATGTTCGTGGTCGAGTTCCAGTGCGGCTTCTCGCACTCCTCCGCGCAGCGCTGGAAGATCGGCTGCCATTCGGGGATGCGCGCGCGCAGGAAGAAGTAGGTGGTGAAGAGCGCGAGGAAGAACATCGCCTCGGTCGAGACGAAGAGGATGCAGGCCCACATCCCGTGGGAGAAGCGCCCCGGCTGTGCTTCGAGGCCGGTCTCATTGGCTGGCAGGCGGTCGCGTGGGCGCTCGCGGCGGCCGCGAACGATCGGCCGCTCCTCAATGCGTGAGCTCACGGGCTAGTGGCCGCCGTGCCCGGTGGGATCGCCCGCGGCGACGTACGCACGGGCGTCATCGATGAGCCAGGTCGCGAGTCCGATCACGAGGATCACCGCGCCGAGCACGATGAGCACGAGGCCGAAGAGGATGCCGAACCCGAGGATCGTGACGCCGAGGCCGATGATCGCCGGCGAAGGGCTCGGCGCCGGCGCGTGCGGCTCGTGCTCGACCGCCGTCGTCGCTTCATGGTGTCCGGACACGGTCGACAGTCTAATGAGGCCGATTGGCGCGTGTCGAAACGACGCCCTAATCTTTGTCACGATGTTCCCGGTCCGCATTCGCGTGGCCTTCGGCCTCATCAGCGCACTCGTCATCGCGCTTCTCTCATCGACCTCCGCGCTCGCGGATGGACCATGGACGAACGATCCGCAGGGGCCGCAGGCAAAGTCGACCGCCGATCTGTACTGGATCATGTTCGTCGCCGCGGTTGTCGTACTTGCGATCGTCGACGGCGGGATCATCTACGCGGGGATCAAGTTCCGCGAGCGTCCGGGTCACGTCGCGAAACAGTTCCATGGCCAGAACTTCCTCGAGCTCACCTGGACCGTCATCCCGACGCTCATGGTCGTCAGCTTCTCGGTGCTGTCATGGCAGAAGCTCGACTTCATCAACAACACGCGCAGCGGCGACGTGGGGATGGTCATCCAAGCGCAGGGCGCACAGTGGAGCTGGACGTTCAGCTATCCCCACGAGGACCGCTTCAAGCTCCTCGAGGGCTACCTACAGACCGGCGAGGAGCTGCACATCCCGGTCGGCATGAAGATCCGCATCGAGCTGTCGGCAAAGGACGTCATCCACTCGTTCTGGATCCCGTCGATCGGGGGCAAGAAGGACGCCGTCCCCGGTCGCGCGACCGAGCTCTGGATCCAGGCCGACAAACCGGGAACGTACAAGGGTCAGTGCCTCGAGTTCTGCGGTGACGGACATGCCGACATGCTCATCACGCTCGTGGCGCACCCGCAGAGCGAGTACGCCGCCTGGACAACGCAGGCGGTGAAGGACGCCAATGTCTTCCTCGATCCGGCGACGAAGGTCGGACGCGAGCTCTTCTTCTCGCTCGCCTGTGTCGGATGCCACACGATCGACAAGACCACCGCGCAGGGAAAGATCGGGCCGAACCTGACCCACCTGATGAGCAAGAAGAGCATCGCCGGCGGTGCGCTGTCGCCGGTCAACGAGGAGAACCTCACGCGCTGGGTGTCGAATCCGCCGGCGGTGAAGCCGGGGACACTGATGCCCAACCTGGGTCTCTCACAGCAGCAGGTCCACGACATCGTGCTGTTCCTGCAGACGCTGAAATGACGCCTAGTTGACGGTGAAGGCGGCGCGCATCCCCAGCTGATAGTGGCCCGCGATGTTGCAGATGATCACGTACTTCCCCGCCGCGAGATCGGCGCTCACCACCGAGACCTTGCCGACCGGGAGGCTCTTCACCTGCTTGATCAGACCGTCCTCCTTCGCCTTCGCGTCAGCGGTCGTCGGCAGCTGGTCGAACGGCAGATCGGTCTTGATGAGCTCGAACGAGTGCTCCATGCCGCCCTCGTTCTTGATGCCGAACCGCACGGTGCCGGCCTTCACGGTCGCAACGCTGAGGATCACCTTGTAGTCCTGCATGTGGACCGCGACGTCGACGTCCGCCGGGATGTTCTCGGACGCGGCCGTGCACGACGCGACGGTCACGGCGAGGCCCAGGAGCAACGCGAGGGAGAGACGGGTCACGAATGCAGCGTACCGCGCTCGCGGCGACGCTGCGTTTCCTCCTCGTGCGCGAGCCAGCGGAAGAACGCGAGCGAGACGCCGAGCAGGAAGACCGCGTCACCGACCACCCACATGAGCGCTCCACCGATCCGCTGATCGGTCAGGGCGTCGAGACCGTACCGCGCGGTGCGCTCCGCGTAATGCGGATAGAGCAGCCGGGTCGAGAAGGAGAGGATGCCGCCGAGCAGCGTGTTCTGCGCCGCGCCGGCGAGCAGCAGATAGATGATCCGCGCGGCGTACGGCAGCGTCCCGCGGAAGGGCACCGGGTCGATGACCACGCTCCAGAAGAGCATCGCCGCGCCGAAGAAGTGCGCGTGCTCGAGCACGTGCAGCCGCGCGTCCTCGACCGCCGCGTCGTACAGCGACGGCCAGTGCCACACGTACACGCCGCCCACGAACAGCAGGACCGCGACGAGCGGATGGCGCGACAGATGGACGACCGCGCGGACCGGTGCGTTGCGCGCGAGCGGCCGCACGACCCCAGCGCGTACGAGGTCCGGCAGACCGAGCAGCAGCGGCCGGACCGGCTCGCCGATGAACAGGAGCGGCGGCGCGATCGTCGTGAGGAGCACGTGCTGGAGCATGTGAACGCTGAAGAGATCGGCCGCGAGGATCTCGAGCGCCGGCACCAGCGCGAACAGGAAGGTGGCGATCCCGAGGAAGAAGACTCCGGTGCGCCATGCGGGCCAACGCCGCCGCCGCATCCGGCGAACGCCACGCGCGTACGCCGCCGCCGCGAGGACGGCGGCGAGCACGGCTAGAGCCTCAATGAGCTGTCCACCATGATCGCTACGAACAGGAGCGCGAGATACAGGAGCGAGTACACATACAGACCGCGCGCCACGGCGCGCCA
>Ga0137373_10004275_pt1 | contig 15592 bp, 16 predicted proteins | sample SagtaG_5_FD_104912 | JGI IMG/M metagenome (GOLD analysis project Ga0137373, IMG submission 104912) | Vadose zone soil microbial communities from Sagehorn Ranch, Mendocino, California, USA - Sage1_R_80_16 metaG | ecosystem: Environmental > Terrestrial > Soil > Vadose zone | place: USA...
ACCGCGCCGCTGGTGGCGGTGGTCTGTGACAACGTGATCATCCACCGTTCCAAGATCGTCCAGCGGTGGCTGACCACCCACCCGCGGGTCCTGGTGCTGCACGGCGCGCGCTACAGCCCCCACGACAACCCGGTCGAACGCATCTGGGGCGCGCTCAAAGCCTGGCTGGCCAACAACCCCACCCTGACCATCCAGGGCCGCGTCCGCCAGGTGCATGCCTTCTTCCGCCAGCGCACCACCGCGCAGTTGCTGGCCACCGCCGCGCCGCACAGCTCACCCTGGCTGCCCGCCGATTACGTGCAGAACTTCAGGCAGGCCGCTTAGGCAGTCACGGAGAGTGCAACGAGCGTGCGGCCGCATCGGGATATAGCTTGCTCTGCTCGGCTAACGTCTCGGCTAACGTTTCTTCCTTGACGGAGCCGTTCCTACCTTGACGATCAGCCCTCCTGAGCTGCTCTAGTCTTTCAGCACCGATCATGCTTGTCGGGCTGCTGTGTCCTCGTAATCGGCAGGTCGGGGGTTCGAATCCCCCCTCGGGCTCCAGGTCAGCGGACTTTCCCCTTGCCTTCGGTCAACGACGCGGTCAACGATAGTGCCGATTCGTCGTTGACCGACATGGGAGGCAAGCGGTGATCCGTCCCCGCCGCGACGGGTTCCAAGTGATCGTCTACACAGGCATTGACCCGGTCACAGGGCGCCAGCGGCAGATCAGCCGCCAGGTCAAGGGCAGCCGCAAGCAGGCGGAGCGGGTGGAAACCAAGCTCAAGGCCGAAGTGATGGCCGGCCGGCATCGTGGCACGGCCGCCAAGACGCTCGGCGAGATGATCGAGGTCTACCTCGACTGGCGAGAACAGAACGACAAGCCGATTGGGCCACGTACGATTCAGGGCTACCGGGCGATCGCGGAAGCCCGGATCAAGCCTGGCGTGGGGAAGCTCCGGCTTCCCCAGGTCGATCCTCCGGCGCTCGATCGGTTCTACGCCGCGCTGCGCAGGAGCGGGAGCCTACGCGCGCCCGGTGAGCCGCTATCCGCGAGCCGGCTCCGTGACGTGCACGCGGTGATCTCCGGCGCACTGGCCTTGGCGGCGCGCTACGGCTGGGTGCCGTACAACGCTGCGGCGCTCGTGCGGCCTCCAGCGCCGCGGAGCGCCAAGCGGGCGATGCCAACCAAGGAACAGGCCCGCAAAGCGCTCCAGGCTGCCGAACGCAAGGATCCTGAGCTTTACCTGTTCCTGCGTCTTGAGGCCACGACGGGCCTGCGGCCGGGCGAGGTCTGCGCGCTGTGGTGGCAGGACTTCGACCTGGACGCCGCCGAGTTGCTTGTCGGCCACAACGTGGTGCACGCCAAGGGCCTCCCGGACGGCTACCTCCGCAAGAGGACCAAGAGCCGGCACGGCGACGATCGGCCGATCGCGCTGGACAGCCGTACCGTCGCGCTGCTGCGCGAGCACCGAGACCGCTATGAAGCCAAGGTGCGCGAGTGGGGCGGCGAGCTGGCGCCGGATTCCTACGTGTTCAGCACCGACGAGGCCGGCCGGCGGCCATTGCGGGTGGACACAATGACGCGCCGGTTCGGCGAGCTCGCCAAGGAACTCAGGCACGGCTACACGCTCTACGGCTTCCGCCACTTCGTCGCCACGCAGCTCGGCGCCGTGGCAACCACCGCAACGATCCGTGAGCGGATGGGCCACGGCAGCCTTGAGGTCACGGGCGGTTACGTACACCGGGTCAGCGAGGCTGACCGCCAAGCCGCCCGGCACATGGGTGAGCTGTTCGACAGCCAGAGCCAGCCGTCCTAGAGGTTGGCTCGCTGCCGTTGTGCCGTAGTGGCTGTCAAGCACGAATGGGCGTCCTCGTGGGACCTGCGCTGCGGCGGGATGCGGGACATTCATGCTTGACAGCCGGCATCGGTGCCCCGCCTGCACCACGGTGGCCCAGGCGATCCAGTTGGCCAGTATCCCGGGGGGAGGAAGGGTCCTCCCCCGGGACCCCCACCTCTGGCGGGTAACGGAGGAATCGTCACCTTGGGTGTGCAGAACGGTTCGTCACAACAGGGCGAGCATGCCGGCACGACGCATGGATCGTCACAAGCGGACACCCCAACCGCCAGATCCGTAGGCGGATGATCAGCGTCCAGCTGGTTGGCTCCAGTTGGATCCAGGCTGGTCACGTGGGGCGCGTCGTCTGGCCTGTTGGGTTCCGGCGGCTCTGGTTGGGTCGTCTAGATGACCATCGGGATGACCAAGCCGCAACATGACAAGCACCAAGAGAGTCTGGTGCTCGAGAGATCGCACGTGCGAGCAAGCGGTGAATGGCCATGCCGATACTTGCGAGCAGCGTAGGGATGTTGCAGAACGACGTTGCCACCGAAGGCAGCGAAACGACGTGTTAGCCATCGCTAGAACGAATCCATAGCGGCGCCCCAATAACGATTCGATCTACTGGCTCTGGAAGATCAGTGGCCCACTGGAAATGCCATCGATCCTTGCTGAGCTCAACATCAAGATAAATCTCAGCGAACCACTCGGTCGATGGAACGCGCCTGAAAACATGACTGTCGGCCATTCCTTGATTATTGATCGTCCGTAGAATCTCGACAGCTATAGACTCATCGTCATCGTATACTTTGGCTTTCTTCTTGCCCCGATGAGCGACGAATTCCTCGATTATCGCGGCGGATGACGCTGACCACATGGGTGCTTCAGCCGCAGAGCCTGCCAGATATCCGGCGAAGTTCTCAAGGCTGGCGAAGAGGCATATCTCAACCCAGCATCCGTTAGTGCTCTTCGTTCTTGTATGCACAATCGCCGCTCTTCTCGGGTCGGTCCTCTTCAACAAAACCGATCGCGTGTATGCAGCGAAGGTGAGAGTACTGCAGCCTTTAGCAAACGCTGCTGGCGGTGGCGTCACAAAGTCCTCGACAGCGATTTGCCCGATAGCCCTTTCCATCCGGAGGGCTACCTCATGGCGCTGCACGGCCGCAGGCTCCTCGGTTAGCTGAGCCTTAGGAACAAGGCCAAGCGAAGGGGTCATGAACCGAGGCGCCACCGACGACCCAGGTCGACGTTGTTGTCAGCTGCGACGCTCTTGACCCGCCGATCCGACCAGTAAAGATATCGGCGGACTATGCCGAGTTCGCCCAAGACTCTGATCCCTTCGCGCTGAGGAGCGTTGCATACCGCGTACATGAGCGGCGGCTTACCTTACCAGGCCGTCTTGAGCGTGCTGGAGGCGAGGACCCACAAGCTTGCGCCGGTGATGCGGCGGCCCACCCGTTAGAAGTCTCCCATATGCGCTTACCTGGTCGGCGACACACATAGTGGTGCGTCAACTAGCTAGCTCTAACCAGGCGAAGGGAATGACACGACTCCAATTGATCGCTGCTGGGGTGCGGTCAAGTTCGTTGTAGCCGCGGCATCGGTGCCCCGAACTGAACCACCAGCCTCCGGGCGAGCAATCGGCCAGCAGGCCGGAGGAGGGAGGGGGGGACCCTCCCCTCTCACCGCGCGGACCAGGCATCGGGACGGCAGACCCTGCCTACCAAGGCTGACGCCGACAAGGTCGACGACCGTGCGGGCAACTGGATCTGGCTGCGGATTAGCGTCGCCCGACCGAGGACCCCCAGGATGTAAGGGTTCGAACGAGCCGACTTACCTCGTCAACCACTTCGGGAACGGCCTGGTGCTCCCAAACCCGTAGCACCGTCCATCCCGCTTCCCTTAGGGCCTCGTCGTTCCGCTTGTCGCGGGCCTGATTGGCCTCAAGCTTGGCTCGCCACCAATCGCCGTTTGCCCTTGGAACACTGCCGTGCTCAGGACAACGGTGCCAGAAACAACCGTCGACGAATACCGCTAACCTCGCTCCGGGAAAGAGGATGTCAGGCTCGCAGCGGAGGCCTTGTAGCGGGCGGCGGTGTTTAAAGAAGCGCAATCCTGCCTTGTGAAGGGCTGACCTTATGCAGACCTCGGTCGAAGTGTCCCGAGGTCGATTATGCTGCATCGATCGACGGATTCCGGGCGTCGTCGCCCATGAGCTAGCGGATGGCTTCATCGATGCGCGACCTATTCGCGGAAGCACTGCGTTCTCTAGTAAACTGCGCCGACTCTTCCATCGCCAGGATACACAGACCTATCCTTCGCGCGAGCATTGGCGGGACCGCATTTCCAATCTGCAAAGCCATACCATCATCTGTACCAGCGAGTATTGTCTTGTCAGGAAAACTCTGGAGACGCATGGCTTCACGAAGGGTGATCGCTCTGTCCTGCTCGGGATGGGCGAAGCGCCCTCTCGTAATGTTGGTGCAACCTGCGGTGAGGGTTGGCGCGGGCCGATCCCACCACATGCGGCCATAGATATCGTAGTGACCGTTGTGTCGCTTGTGGCAATTGAGCTCAAGCTCAGGAGGTAGGTCCTTGCGTGCCCCTCCTTCAGGTATAGCTCGGAGACGGCGAAGCGCGAGTGCACTATGCCGCCGTGCTCGATGATATGGGTCCTGAGGAGCACGCTCTCCCGATAGGAGGGGTGGCAAGTCTCCAATCGCCTGCCGCACGGTCGAGAAAGGGATTCGAGCATCCTCATTCCCGTGCGTTGGACTAGGAAGCCTTGGCTTCGCGACTCGACTACCAATCACGAGAAGGCGCCGGCGGTGTTGTGGAATGCCGAATTCGGCCGCATCCACTACATCCCAATCGCACGAGTATCCCAGTGCCGCCAAATCGTTCATGAGCGACTCAAAGTGCGGCCTCCAGCGAGGCTCGATCATCCCTGGCACATTTTCGAAAGCAATATGCCGGGGTAAGATACCGTCCACTAGTCGCAAATATTCTCTGGGTAGCCTGTTTCGCTGGACATCGATCGGTCGAGCGACAGCACCGCGTCGAAGAATGGTGAAGCTTTGACAGGGCGGACAACCAAACAAGAGAAGACACTCACCGCGACGCAGGCCGGCCGCGTCCAATACCGTGGTCTCTCCAACCGCGCTGATATCGTGCACGATCGGCAGAATTCCAACATTCTTCGCATATGACCAGGCGGCACAAGGATCTAACTCCACGGCGGCCACTGGACGAATCCCGCCTTCTGCGAACCCCATCGACCCGCCCCCACACCCGGCGAACAGGTCGATCACCGTTGCTCCGCCAGCAGGAGAGGAATGCTCAGGCGTCATGCCGTGATTCTTACACCGATGTCATTCGATGGGAAGGGGCCGAGCTCCCTAGACCTCTCACTCGGGATAGACCGGATCCAACGGCCCATTCATGCGCCGAAGCCACTACGCGAGCCCGGAACGGGCCGAGTACCACCGACATCAAGCAGATGCGGAGGCTCGACCGCGAGCACGGGAAGCGCACTGCCGCTCCGGAACTCCGGCGGCTTGATCACGTATTAGCTGGGGGCAGTCACGCGATCTCTCCGGGTACTCGGCCTATCCGCCCATGCCACTGTGTCTGCTACGCTCCTCGCGGCCGAGTGAGCTCAGCCTCATTCGAACCACTTAGGCAGAACAAGCAAGACCGTATCCAGACTCGACGTACGACACGCATGACCGTATTGCCAGATCCTGCGATCATAGGTGAGAGGTGTTGACAGTGGCTCGGTTTAGGACCAGTGCCCGCACTGTCGACATGCTTGGCCGCCAGCAGATAGCGGGCATCCCGACAGCGGTAAGCGAACTGTTCAAGAACGCCTACGATGCCTACGCTTCGCAAGTGGTTGTCGATTACCTACGAGCCGACGGTCAACTTCTCCTTCGGGATGATGGCGTCGGAATGACGGAGGGAGACTTCCTCAATCGGTGGCTCACCGTCGGTACCGACTCCAAGATACGAGGTGGGATATCCCCCCCGCCCGTCCCGGTAGGCGCCGAAATCCGGCCGACGCTCGGGGAGAAAGGCATCGGGAGACTAGCCATTGCCGCGCTTGGACCCCAGGTCTTAGTGATGACGATGGCACGGACTGATGTTCTTGCGGCCAACCAAGGAGGCGTGTCTCCTGAGTACCGCCCAGGCGAGAACCTCACAAGTCCGCTAGTCGTCGCGCTTCTGCAATGGACACTCTTCGAGTCCCCCGGTATTACATTAGATGATATCGAGGTCCCCCTTCGTGTCCTAAAAGACCCGAGTCACCTTACGCGTAACCTGATCAACGAACTCGTGCAGGACGTGGAAGCGAACTTGCAGGAGTTATCGCATAAAGTGCCATCTGACATCGAGAGTCGAGTCCTCTCTCAATTAATAAGCCTACTTGAGACGGATGTTCTTGCGCTAACGAATCTTCCCGGTCCATCATTCGCTAGGGAGGGGCACGGCACGCAATTCCTTGTTACTCCTGTAGATGAGCTCATGCCCGCGGCAATCGAAGGTGATGGTGAAGGCAAGACCTCCGACCTCCAGCGCATGCTATTGGGATTCAACAACACCATGACCCGAACGCACGGCCGCATGCCAATGAAGGCATCGTTCATCTATCATCCGTTGGCGGACTTACCGAGGGACTTGATCGATGATAGTCAGTTCTGGACGCCGGAAGACTTCGATCGCGTTGACCACGAAGTGGTGGGGGACTTCGATGAGTTCGGCCAGTTCGATGGCACGGTATCTGTCTATGGTGGCGAGCCTGTCCACCACGTCATCTCTTGGCCGAGGGCGAGGGGAACACCAACCCGGTGCGGTCCCTTCCGGCTCTCAATGGGGTACGTTCAGGGAAACGCTCGCGAGTCGCAATTGAGTCCTGAAGACTTTGCGCTCATGCAAGGCAAGCTTGAGCGGGTTGCGGGACTATATGTGTACAGGGATGGCCTCCGGGTACTCCCCTATGGAAGGCCGGACTTCGACTGGCTAAACATCGAGGAACGTCGCACGCGCCGTGTCTCGACTTACTTCTTCTCATATCGCCGAATGTTCGGCGCAGTCGAGTTGACCTCGAGCTACAACGGCCAGCTTCAAGAGAAGGCCGGACGAGAGGGCTTTCGTGACAACGTGGCTCTCCGCCAACTTCGGGAGATCCTCACAAACTTCCTTGTGCAGCTGGCTGCCGACTTCTTCAAGGAGGGCGGCACATACGCCGACGAGTTCGTCGAACGTCGACAGGAGCTAACCAAGACCGAACAGGTCCGCCAAGCTCGCGCGCGCCGGATCCGCGGCAAGCGCGAAGCCTTCCGGCGGCAACTGGAAGCGGCACTAGACGCGTTTGATCGCGGAGACCCGCTACGCGAACTCGGTGAAGTGGAACAGACCTACCACCGCAATCTCCAAGGCGCCGAACTCGATATAGAGGTGGACCTTGTAACAGCTCTAATGAATGCAGAGGAAACGGCACGCCAATCCGTCGCCGCCATCCGCAATCGATATGCTGTTGCTCGCCCGCGCGGTATAGGGCTCTCGCGAGTGCTCAACCGTGATTGGAACACCTACCTACGGATGTACGATGGGTTCGTCGGGAAAGACATCGCTCGCGCGGAAGAGGCGGTGTCACGAGACCTGGACCACGCTGCCATTAGGCTCGGCGTTGAGCGGGAAGTACGACTGAGGCAAAACGCCACAGTAACAGCAACTCTTGCCGAAGCGCGGTCACTACTCTCAAGCGGGATACGTACACTGCGTGACGAACTTGAAGAGACCTCCCGACGCGTCAACGACCTAACCAAACTGGCCCTACGCACTATTGATACTGCCATTCGGCAAGTCGAGGGTGAATTGGCGTCAAGCGCCTTCGCGGCGCTCTCCGATGACGCAGCGGCGAGTCGCCGACAGCAGTTGGAGCGGCAGCTCCTTGATGAAATCGCCGAGCAATCAGATCGTCTCTCTGTGTTGCATTCGGCACTTAGCTCGGTAGGTAGGATGGCGAGCGGCCCAGCACCGGAAGAGGAGCTGGAAGCGCTCGAGGAAGAAGTCCTGACTCTCCGTGAGCAAGCGGAGTTGGACCTTGAGCTCGCCCAACTCGGCATGGCAGTTCAAGTAGTAAATCACGAGTTCTCTTCTAGCATCGCCACCGTCAGCCGGAACCTGCGGTTGCTCAGGCCTTGGGCAGACCTCAACCCTGAGCTGTTAGGCATACAAAGGGAGCTTGCCGGCGCCTTTGAGCATCTTGAGTCCTATCTGAACTTACTGACGCCGCTTCAGCGCAGGTTGTACCGGCACGCCGTAGACATTACTGGTCAGGAGATTTCTGACTTCCTCGCCGGATTGTTTAGTGAGCGGTTGCGCCGTCATGAGATCCGAGTCATCACTACACGAGCCTTCGCTTCGCACACTATTCGAGGTTACCCATCAACCTATTATCCAGTCTTTGTCAACCTCGTTGATAATGCGATCTATTGGCTTCAAGACAGCCCAGTGCCTCGACAGATCGAGTTGGATTTGGACGGCCTCGCGATGACCGTTACCGATACCGGGCCTGGCGTTTCCACGCGCGACCGTGAGGCGATCTTTGAGAGCGGCTTTTCCCGTAAGCCAGGCGGAAGGGGCCTGGGTTTGAAAATCAGCAGGGATGTGCTAAGACGGAATGGCTGGGATCTGGAGTTGGATGATCCAGCGCCGAACCGAGGGGCTCGGTTTCGGATCGTTCCTCGTTTCATGCTGGAATCAGAGGAGACTGATGAGATGGATGGCGCCGAAGATGGTGCGACGTGAGCGAGTTGCCCAATCACCTTGCCTCCTCCCAGCCGGCATCTCACCGCGATGGGCCGAGTGGGTACGTCGCGTCCGATTCGGCTCACGCGAATACGGTGAGTGAAGACGAGCGCGGTGGAACAGCCTCAAATCCTGAGCCGACCTTTCGTCAACTCTGTCGGACGGTCGCTTCCCATTTCTTGCAAACAGCCGTTGTAGTAGACGACGAGGCGCAATATGGTGGATCGCCTGCTAAGCCTGGTCCGCTTAAGGTGCCCGACACGATGGCGCGACGCCTGGCTGCTCATGATATCGAATCCGAATACCAAGAGGCCGCCACAGTTCATTCCATAGTGGGTGTTCCCGACAGTGAGGCTGACTCGATTCAGACGGAGACTTCGGAAGTCGATGCGAAACAGTTGGTCGATGCCTTTGCACAACTTCAACTCGTATGCGCCGTCGTTAAACCGGCCCGGGACGAGGAGGCGCTGTTTGACCGCCTACTTGCGGTAGCAAGACGAAGCGATCTTCTGATCCTCGACTGGAATTTGGATCGCGACAGCGGTCTTACTACCCGCGACCTCATAAAGCGGGTGCTCGACAAGGACCAGAGGTCCGGCGGTCGACTACGCCTAATTTGCGTCTACACCGGTCGGCTGGACCTGCAAATCGTCCAGGATCAGCTTGCCGAGGACTTAGAGCAGTTCGGCGTGAAGAAGGACCTGAGGGATGGTGGATTTGGACTTGGCAGCGACGCTTGTCGCATCGTGATCTTGGCCAAGCCGAATATTAGAATGCCCGATCACAACCAGATGTCCGTTGTTCCCGTGCACGTCCTACCTGAGCGACTTCTAGACGAGTTCACAGAGCTCACCATCGGACTCATGCCAGGACTTGCTCTGGAGTGCCTCGCCGCAGTACGCGACAATGCTCACCACCTTCTCCGTCGGTTTCATGCCGGCTTGGATGTACCCTTCCTTTCGCAGCGAGCTCTTGCCGAAGACCCCGAAACCTTCGCTGTCACGCTGGCAGCGAGTGAGATGCAGGCTGTTCTTGAGGAGACAGAAGCACACCTCGTACTCTCGAGCGATTACGTCCAGGCTTGGGCTCATGACCACTTCGCGGGTGGGGTCGTCCCTCAACTACGACGTAAGCGAAGTATGGAAGAGGTCGATCCCGACTGGGTCAAGGAGCTGCTGTCGACGCCGCGCGTTGCGGCAAAGGCTCCGTATGCGCCCAACGGAAGCCGCCTGGGACCTGTGATTCTTGAAGATGTCAAATCCCTGGCGGACCTCTTTGTTGGTTCTTCACAGGATCCAATGGCCCTCGAGCATGAATTCGCTCGACTCTCCTCACTATCCCGTAGTACATCACATCAGTTTGTGGGTGCTAAACCTCCCATCCTGCACCTAGGCACAATTGTAAAGGTGCTTTCCCTTCCAGACGACCGAGAATTGCCGGCCAGGACGCCGAAATGGCTTGCCCAGAAGATGCAGCAGAAGCGCGATGGATTGCCCACTCCTGGATCATTCTGGCTGTCACTGCAACCAGACTGCGACTCCATGCGACTTGATGATGCGCGGAGTTTTCCCATGGCTCCCTTGATCAAGGTAGAGGAGTCGGAGGCCCGCGCTGGAAGCAAGTTTGACCTCGTGGCGCTCGATCCTGATGAAGGGAAGCCGTTGTACTTTCGCACCAGCACACGCCCGTATCAGTTGAGGATGATCTCTTTCGCTCCAAGCGAGTCCGTCATAAGGGCTACGAACGACTCGCCCGGCCCTCTCCTCACGGATGGGGACGGCGTAACGTGGCTTTGGATAGCCCAACTGCGTTTCGCTCACGCGTTGAGGCTTGCCAATTCATTGGGAGGCGCGATGGCTCGAGTCGGGCTCGACGAATCCGAGTGGCTCCGACGCCATAGCCGATCCTCCGACTAAAGACCGAGAAATCGGCTGGCGAGGCTTGGCCCTCCGCCAAGACGCGGAGCGGCGAACCTGCGACCTGTCAAGTGGGCAGTTGGCTGCAGCGATGCCTACGGTTGAAGGGCGCTGGGGTCTCGGCGGCTTGCCGACTTAGCGTGGTGGTGGGCGATACGGTTGCAGGACCAAGTGCTGGCGAACGTCGCGCAGACAGCGGCGGCAGGCGGCGTACTAGGCCAGTGACCCAGCTGCCGCCGCGGTCCTGCCGCCGCAGCCGAAGAGGCCGCGCAGGCTGCCGGTGTCCCATGGTGCTGTCAAGCGCGAATGGGCGTCGTGGTGCTCTGCACTGCCGCGGGGTGCGGGACATCGCGCTTGACAGCTGGGCATCGGGGCCGCGCCTGTACCACGACGGTTGGGGCGATCCTGTTTGGCAGTAGTGCCGGGGGAGGAGGTGTCCTCCCCCGGCACCCCCTCCTCTGCCAGTGGTTATGAGGCAGGGCCGATAGATGGGCTCATGTCGAACCGCCACAGTGGGAGAGCACGATCTGACTGGCGCCAGTAGTCCTGAGGTATCAGATCGGCAAGCATCCCAGGATCCGGTTCATGGCTCAGGTTGGTGACGTCCCCTTGCTCGGTCATCGTCGCCAGCGTGAACAGTGTGGAGTACATCGAGCTGAGCTGTCCGATCATGTGGAAGTCCTGCGTTATGGCGTGGGACTCCGGGGGCACTGTGGGCTCGAGCACAATATCAACGCGCGCGGGTCGCCCATCGTCGGAATACCTTAGCTCCTCGTGCATCTCCCAGCTCCCAAATTGGATTAGGAACAAGGCGATCCTCTGCTCCACCTCATCGGTAAGCGCCCGACCAGCACACAACAGCTCAACCCGACCGATCGTGAAGGCCACCTCCTGCGCTCGTGGAGTCTTGTCCCGCACCGCTCTCGGCTTGTTCATGTCCGCGAGCACTGATAGCACGAGCGGTGGCCGCGTGGCGATCCAGGCATCGCCGAGTGCCACCAACTCGTTGGCCTTCATGGCCGTTTCCAAGGACAGCGTCATCGCTTCCTTTTCTCGCGAGAGCACAGTGGAGTCGGCAAGCGACCACATTCTTGCTGCCGCCCAGTAGTGCGCCAGCACCAGCCGAGCGCCTGTTAGCTCGGCATAGCGCTGCATGCCCTCAATATCAACGGCGCTGATGCGTTGCGGTTTGCCTTCTTGGCCTGGCGGGACGTTCTTCACTTCGACAAGTAGTCGTTCTCCATCAGCTCGAACGATCCGGTAATCAGGCAACTTGATCTGGGCGGTCGCATCATCGAAGTAGCAGTCCCCGGTGTCTTCAGTCTTGATCAACTGGACGGACCCGAGTCCCACAACCATCGCTTCGAACATGGCCTGAACTCGCCAACCGTGCAGGCGAGCAGGATTGGCCAGACTCTTTTGCAGGCCGTGTCCGACCTGGTCCAGGAAATCCTGCATGGCCGACGGATCATGCATCTTCGCACCAGGACGCACGGTTGCCTTCAGTTGGGCAAATAGGCTAAGTGACTCTAGTTCAGCTGGGCGTCTGCCTATCCTTCGCAATACCATCAACAACATCCTTCCGAGAAGCAGGTCCCCGGCTTCGTAGCCGATGCTGCCGTGCGTGTCAGCAAGAACCGCGTGCTGTCATGTGTCGGAGACTACCGCAACTGCGCGAATTTCTCCTGTAAATACCGGTCAGTCACAAGGTGCCCGCGCAGGCGCCAACCAACGTGTGGCCGGCTTGCCGCATTGCAAGTACGCCGGTAGACAAACCACATCACCCTGCGTGGCAACTAGGGCAGGCCTGAGATGCGCTCCCGCCCAAGGAGTACGCGGGCGGCAGCTGTAGGGATTGCCGTCGGTGACGGGCGCATCATTACAGGTGTGTCCGGCGGAGAGCTAGAATCTCGCGCGCTGGTACGTCGGGCACCATAAGGGGTGGTCACCCTGCCCTGACGCTGCACCAACTCCGGAAAACCGCCGCATTGCGCGCGGCACCAATGCGCTCGGGAATCTGACAGGAGGCTCGAAGTCGGAGAGGTCCGCACGGCCCGGTGGGAACGCGGCAAGCCATAAGGTGCTGAGCGCTTCGTTACAGTAACTCAAGCAATGAGTGTCGCCACCGGTTCGTCACAGTCATGCGAGCGTGACCAGTGACGGACGAAGCGTCGCAAGCGGAGCGAGGCAGATGTTACGACCCGGTCGTGCAGTGCAGCCTGTGGCGTTCCGTTGCTATGACTCGGCATAGTTGTAATTGGATCGCCGCCGAAGGCGGCGGCGCACCGCAGGTGCGCTGGCAAAATGCGAGCGCTCCATGCGGCAGCCGGACGGCTGAATCAGTCGATCGCCGCCGAAGGCGGCTTCCTTGCAGCCGGGTCCGGCTGCCGCATGGCAAGCGCGAGCTTCCTCTCCCCCGCAGGGGGCCAGTCGCCCGCGGTTTTTGCGGGCGACTGGCCCCCTGCGGGGCTCTGGCCTGTGCTGATGTCGATGCCGAAGGCGAGGTAGGGTCCGCCACCCGAGGCGGAGGTTTGGCGGGGTTTTGGCGGACCTTTGGCGGGGTTTTGGCGGACCCTTCGAGCGCCTTGGGTTGGGCCGGGTGAGGCCGGACTCGCGGTGAGCGGGGCAGGGCTGCGGAGCTTGCCAGCGCAGCAGCAAGCGCCGAAGGCGCTTCCATCACAGCGGCAATTCCCACCCACCCGGAGGTGACCTCGGGCCGGAATTTGTGCGAGCGGATTGCGCCTGGCGTGGTGACGATCCGCCTGTGACGAGCGGAGGGGTCAGCGGCACGCGGTGTGACGTTGCGTGCGTGCCGCTGGCCTGTCCGGGGTTGGGGACTACAGGCCGTACTTGTCGCGGATCTGCTCGGCCTTGGCGCGGCAGGCGTTGGCCTCGTGCGGGAACGAGGTGGAGCCGGCCTTGGCGTGCAGGCCCTCCCAGCGGCGACGAGCGCGCTGGTGGGCGGCGTCGTCGTGGTGGAAGGTGTGCGGCCCGCGTGTGCCGCCGCAGGGGCCGCACCAGGTGCCAGCGCGGCTGGTGCCGGTGTGCGGCGGCGGCTGACCGGTGCGGGCGCGGGCGTGCTGGTAGCGCTCGCGGGCGTTCCACCAGGCGTCGTCGTTGGCCTGGCGGTCCTGGTCCTGGGAGGCGCGGCGCTGGCGCTCCTCTCGCTGTTGCTGCTCCTGCTGTTGCTGCTGTTGCTGGCGGCGTTTTCTGGCGCGGTAGGCGGCGGTGCGGCAGGCGCCGGAGCAGAAGCGGCGGCGGCGGCCGGGGTCGTAGGGCTGGCCGAACTCTGCGCCGCAGTGCTCGCAGTCGGTCCAGATCCAGGTCGGGTCGGCGGTGTCAGTGACCATTGGATCGTCACCTCTTGGGCGTAGAAGAGGGCCACCCGGCGCGGGGTCCGGGTGGCCCTGGAGACGGGGTTAGCGGTACCGGTGGATCGGGTCGCGGTGGTTGCGTGGGCTGGTGGCCAGTTCCCACAGGCTGTAGAGGGTCCAGCCGAGGGTGTAGAGCGCCAGCGCCCAGCACCCCAACCGCTGGGGGGTGAGCGGCTGGTGCGCGAGGCGCCACAGGAGCGCCGCTTGGATGCCGAGCAGGACCGCCAGGAACCGCATGGGTGGTCACTCCTTTGGCTGTGACGCGGGTGCGTCCTGGAGGCCGGACAGGGCCGGCTGCCCGTTGGTGCTGGGCGTCTGGTCGCGGAGCTGGCGCAGGACGGCGTAGGCGCGGGAGCGGGACAGCCCGGTGAGCTGCTGGACGTGGCCGGCGGTCACCCGAGACCCCGGCGTCTCGCGGGCCAGCAACGCCCGCACCGTGCCGAGCGGGTCAGCAGGCGAGGTGTCCAGCTTGGCGGACGATTCGGGCGGCGCGGTGTCCTGCTTGGCTTGCTGGTGGTCCTGGCGTCGGTGGGCCAGGCGCTGGAGGAACAGGTGCCAGGCGAACACCGCCGCCAGGGGTGGCAGGCCGTACACCAGCGAGACCAGCCAGCCGGGTGGAGGGTCTAGGGGGATGGCGGGGTGGAACCAGTTGAGCAGGATCGACCCGCCAGCGGTCAGCGCGGTCAGTGCCCACGGATACCAGGGCACCCGATGCCACCAGTCGGGCTGCCGGGCGCGGGTGCGTTGCTCTGCGAGGGCGTTCAAAGCGGCCGATGCCATGAACGCCTCGAAGCCCAGCGGCCACAGGTCGGCTGCCCAGGATGGAAGACCAGCGGCGGTGGCGATGCGGTGCAGGACCGAGTAGGACAGCGCGACCCCGTAGGCGAACATCGCCACGGCGGTAGTCCCGGAGGCGATCTCGATCGCCCGGTCGGTCCAGTCCCGACCCGGCGGGCTGTCCTGCCCGGTGTCCTGGCGTGGGTCCTGGCGTGGGTCCTGCGCGGGATCAGCAGTGGTCGTCATCAGATCCTCCAGGGCTGTGGGAGGGCTAGGGGCGCCAGCGGAGCCGGCCGGCCAGGCCGGCGCGGATCGCGGCGCGGGTCTGGCGGGCGTGGTCGGCGCACACCAGCCGCGGGATGCCCTCGACGGCGATCAGCTCGGTGCCGGCGGCGGGGCAGGGCTTCCAGCCGTCGTGCAAGACGACCTGAGTGAAGCCGCGGTGGAGGGGCCGGCCGAGGGCGCGGGTGTCGTACCACAGGGCCGCGCAGGGCACGGTGCCGGTAGCTGGGGAGTAGAAGGGGCTCACCTGGCCACCTCCCACGAGGTCGAGGTGGTGGTGCAGGTGTGGGCGGCGATGATCTTGGCGGCGTCGGCGGGGGTGAAGGTGACCGCGACGGTGCGCTGACACTGCTCGCAGACGACCGCGCAGCCGACGCTCAAGGGCACGGCGTACAGGTAGGATCGGTCCTGCATCACGGGTCCTCCCGGGGATGCGAAAGGCCGGGAGCGGTCGCGTCGCTCCCGGCCTGCCTGTTGGGCTGGTACCCGAGGTGGCTACCAGCGCGGGCTGTTGGTGAAGTCGTCGTCGGTGGCGGGGTCGAAGTCGCGACCCAGGACCGGCGGGTCGGGCTCGTGCCAGCCGCCGGCATAGTCGGTGTAGTCGGCGGCGGCC
>Ga0137373_10004295_pt1 | contig 15555 bp, 10 predicted proteins | sample SagtaG_5_FD_104912 | JGI IMG/M metagenome (GOLD analysis project Ga0137373, IMG submission 104912) | Vadose zone soil microbial communities from Sagehorn Ranch, Mendocino, California, USA - Sage1_R_80_16 metaG | ecosystem: Environmental > Terrestrial > Soil > Vadose zone | place: USA...
AAAACGTGCGCTCCGACGACATCGTTGTCCCCCTGGAGAATCGGGAGCTCACGGTGGCGCATGCCGGTGACGTACCCGGGTCCAACGACAATGGGAACACCAACCGCCCGACGTGCCTCACAAGCAGGCGGCGGCAGCTTCTTCGGTCCCGAACGTCTTGCGGTGCCACCGCATCACGCGGGCGTCAATGTCGACGATGAGCCACCAGCTCGCCGCGTCGCGTGGGTTGCCGCAGACCGCCCCCGGGTTGGCCATGAAGGCACCGGTTGCGAGCCAGTCGTAAGACTCGCCCGGGACAGGCCGCACCGCGCGCGTAGCGGCGCCGTCGTAAACGAAGAGGGCCGGTTCATGCGTATGGCCGACAAGTCCGAGCGATCCCAAGGGGCGGCCAGGCAGGATTCTGGCGGCAGACGCCTCAGTGAGGAACCCAAGCAGGGGGTGGCGCGGCGAGCCGTGCCAGCAGTCGATGCCGTGACGGCTGGCCAATGCGCGGCTCGACAACCGGAACACGTCGCGTCCGCGGGCGACGACCAGGTCCGGCCCGAGCGCCCAGGCGTCGTGATTTCCCGCGATCAGCAGGTCAAGTTGGGAAGCCGCGCCTACTAGCTCAGCCGTGACCGGCTCGCGTCCGACCAGATCCCCCAGGCACCAGCGTTCGTCGACCCCGGCTGCTGCCATGGCGGCAAGCACTGCCAGGAGCCGGTCATGGCGACCGTGCACGTCGGAGCAAACGCCGATCCTCACCCGAGCATCATTCTCGTTCCACCTGAAGGTTGGCCTGTTCCGACTGAAGGCCGTCGGGCATCCTCTACGTCCACAAGCTCCTCGGGCGCGTTAGCGCCCTTCGTGCCAAGGGGTCGCACTCATTGCAAGCCAGGGCGAGGCTGGAGCGGAGGCTGGCTGGCGAGGAAGGATTCGAACCTTCAATCCCCTGATCCAGAGTCAGGTGCCTTGCCGTTTGGCCACTCGCCACCGGGGCCCGAAGGCCTCCAAGTGTTTAGCCCGCGCCGCCGCGCACCTCAACGATCCCGTGCCTGCACCTTGGCCCACGTGTCCTTGAGCGTGAGCGTCCGGTTAAAGACCAGGTGGTCCGGCGTCGAATCCGGGTCCGGCGTGAAGTATCCCAGCCGCTCGAACTGCACAGTCTGGCCGACGGGAACCGCGGCGAGCGAAGGCTCGACACGGCATCCCGTAAGGACGGTCTCGGACGCCGGGTTCAGATCCTCGAAGAGGTCACGGCCGTCGCCCCCGGAGTCCGGTCGGCAGAACAAGTAGTTGTACAGGCGGACCTCTGCCGGCACCGCGTGATTGGCCGCGATCCAGTGGAGTGTTGCTTTTGGCCGGCGACCGTCCGGCGACTCGCCGCCTCGGGTGGCCGGGTCATAGGTGCAGTGAAGCTCGATGAGGCTGCCTGCCGCGTCCTTCACGACCTCTCGGCAGGTGACGAAGTAGGCTGATCTGAGGCGCACCTCCCGGCCCGGGGCGAGCCGGAAGAACTTCGGCGGGGGCTCCTCCATGAAGTCTTCGCGCTCGATCCACAATTCGCGCGAGAACAGCACCTTACGGGTGCCCGCGGAGAGATCCTCTGGGTTGTTGACGACCTCCATCTCTTCGACACGCCCTTCGGGGTAGTTCTCAATGACCACCTTGAGCGGATCGAGGACGCCGAACCGGCGCTGAACCGTTCGGTTGAGGACGGCACGGACCGCGTACTCGAGCATCCCCATCTCGATGACGCTGTCCGACTTTGCGACGCCGATCAGCGCAGCGAAATCGCGGATACCCTCGGCCGGGAAGCCACGCCGGCGGAGGCCGGAGATGGTCGGCATCCGCGGATCGTCCCAGCCGCGGACGTGCCCCTCGGTCACCAGGCGCAGAAGGACCCGCTTCGAAAGAACTGTGTAGGTGAGGTTCAGCCTGGCGAACTCGTATTGTCGAGGCCGGGAAGGGACCGGCAGATGCTCGATGAACCAGTCATAGAGGGGTCGATGCGACTCGAACTCCAGTGTGCAGATTGAGTGGGTCACCCCCTCGATCGCGTCGGATTGGCCGTGTGCGAAGTCGTACGTGGGGTAGATGCACCACGCGTCGCCGGTGCGAGGGTGCGCCGCGTGGAGGATCCGGTACAGGACGGGGTCGCGCAGGTTGATATTCGGCGACGCCATGTCGATCCGCGCGCGCAGCACCCGTGCGCCGTTCGGGAACTCGCCCGCGCGCATGCGCGAGAACAAGTCCAGGTTTTCGTCCACCGGCCGGTCGCGCCAGGGGCTATTCCGACCAGGCAGGGTCAGCGTGCCGCGGTATTCGCGGATCTCATCGCCGGACAGATCGTCGACGTAGGCGTTGCCGGCCCGAATGAGACACACAGCCCACTCGTACAGCTGCTCGAAGTAGTCAGATGCGTGATACAGACGATCGGCCCAGTCGAAGCCGAGCCAGCGCACGTCCGCCTGTATCGCGTCGATGTACTCCTGCTCCTCCTTAACCGGATTGGTGTCATCGAACCGAAGGTTGCAGTGGCCATCGAACTCGCGCGCGATGCCGAAGTTCAAGCATATCGACTTCGCGTGGCCGATGTGCAGGTACCCGTTGGGCTCTGGCGGAAAGCGTGTGACGATGTGTGAATGCCTACCGTCGCGCAGGTCGGCGGCCACGATCTCGCGGATGAAGTCGAATCGCTCAGGCTGGCTCGGCGTCACGATGTTCAATAAGACCGGGATTAACCTGGATAACCTGAATTCCTGTCCTTTCGGGTTCGGCCATCGGCGAAGGCACTCGCCGCGAGTTTACCCGACTGCATTTCGGCGCTGGATGCAGCGTTCCGCAAAAGCCAGCCATAGGGCGACGGCGTTTGTCGCTCGTACCGCCTTGGAGACGAGGGCCGTCAACGAGGAACGAGCTTGCGGGCGGGGCACGGAGATCGCCGTCCCAGCGGGCAAAGGCTCCGTGCGCCGGCCCGCCCGCCTGAAGCAGGGCGGCGAGATGGATAGCGTCGTTGCCGCGCAAGGCCTGCGGCTCGGCCAGGTCGCCTGCCGATCGGTCTGCCCGGCCCGGCCGCGGGCTAGTCCGTCGGGGCGTGACTGCCGCCTGGCGCATGTGCGCCTGGGCGGTCGACGCGGCTGCCATGCGCGCTGAAAGGCGAGGGATCTCCTCGACCTCCACGCGCGTGAAGTCGAGCCGATGGGCAGTCTTCACTGCGCAGCAAGTCAACCCGGTTTGAGCAGTTGGCTTCGTCACCCCTCAAACCGGAGCCGCGGGTGGACTAATGATCGTGGCGACGACCTGGCCACGAACTTTATCGTGGCGATCCACATTCGGGGGGACGTCGCAGCGAAAGCCAGCTCAACGGCGGCATTGTTGATATCGAATCTAATGTTCTGGTGTGGTGAGCCCCCTCGGACTCGAACCGAGAACCTAGCGATTAAGAGTCGCTTGCTCTGCCATTGAGCTAGAGGCCCGTCCTATTTACCTGTAAAACACACGCCCAGGCTATTAAGAGTTCCCTGGCAAACGAAGCAAAGAATTCGCCCGAAATCATCAGTTCTTGGTCTGAAACCGCCCTTTTCCGCCGGGCAGTCACTTGCTTCGAGTCAGCTGTCTCGTCTGGCAATGGCTGGCCTCACGCGGAATCGCGCGCACCGATACAGCCCCGCCAAGCAAGCGCTGATGGCGCAGCGCGCTTACCAAGTCGCTGCTCTGAGGCGGTCATCCGTGCGACTGCTCCCAGATCAGGACGCCGCCGAGGACTTCCTGAAGGTGTGCGTCCGGCAGCAATGCGAAGCGCGCGCGGATGGCCCGGCGGAGCAGGCCGAGCGCGCGCTCGCGATGTCGGCCTGCGACGATTGCATCAAGCGATAGGCTGAGACCGAGCATTCGATGCATCGGAAGGTAGGGGCTGATCCAGAGTTGCTGGATGAAAGTCGCCACCACCAGGACGGCAGAGGCCTCGCTACAGTTAGGACCCGTGAGGGTATCGAATATCGCTTGAACTTCCGCGGTGCGACGCCACGCGCCAGCGGCCAGCGTCGCCACCAAGTCTTTCCAGGTCAGTGAGATGAAGGTGTACCCTGCCGTGATTAGCGTCCTCACGGCTGAGCCGTAGTCTGCGTCCGAGAGGATTCCGCGATCCCGTAGTTCCTGAAGTACGGCTGGGGTGCTAACGCCCTGCACGCCCCACTCGTTTGCGGCGACCAAGCGGAGCGACAAATCGTCGGACCATAGCAACGCGCCACGCTCGGCGGCACCGAGTGCGGAGGCTGCAGAGCCTCGCGTCATGGCGTCCGCAGCCTCCTCGAACGCATCTGGCCCAAGATCGAGCGCACGCGTCGCCGGCACAATGTTGGTCGCGCCTTTGATGAAATCGAGTATTCGATTCAGCAACTCACGTTCGCGTGCCCGGTCATCGTCCGACATCTCGGTACGGGCGAGGCCTCCCCCGGGCAACGCGATCAGGGTCCCGGCTGACCGGATCGACACGAGCTCCAGATCGTTAAGCACCTCTTCCAGTGTCGCGACGTGTGTCAGGAACTCAGGGAAGGCCGCGCGCACCTGCTGTTCCAATCTCAGGTATGCAATCGTGTAAAGGGCAGTGGCTTCAAGGAAGAGCGGGCCAGGTTTCCTCAGCCGCTCGATTTCCTGGAGCCTCGGCGCGTCCCCGCCGTCGGCGACTCGGATGCGTATTGATCGGTCTGCTACGAAGCCGCGCCAGATTTCGAAGGAGGAACGTCCGCTCGTGCGGGCGACGAGACCGATAGACGCATGGCCCGCGTCGTAGGCCTGGACGAGCGCGACCATGTGGCGTCGGTATCCATCAAGGTGCTGCCAAATCGGGCCTTTCGGGTCATCTGGCGTGAGTTGCATCGGCACAAAAGGCGAATCATCGCCGAAGAGGATCGGTGCGTTCGCGTAGGAGTCACCGGCCGCGTGGGAGTAGGCGGCGCGGACCGACTCAACAGCGAAAGGGGGAGCGTGCGAGCCATCGGGACCCAGCGAGACCATATCGCCGACCCGCAGACCCAGCAGTTTTCCTGCAACTGGATCCTGGGCCCACAACTCACCGCGGGCACGGTCCGCGTCCGCCTCACCTATGATGACGAACGTTCGGCGCTCCTTACCTTGGACGAGAGTGACGGCCGTATCTACGGCCACTGAGGTGGGCGGGGGCGGCAAGCGGTCGTCCACCTCGAGTCTATGGACGACCGCGTTATACAAGCCATGGATGCGGGCCGAATTAAAGGCAAGCCTCCTCGCTCGATAGGCCAGGGGAAGCGCTCCTTCCACGCCAAGGAAAGCCCTGAGCTGAGCCACCCTGATCAGCATCTCGGGCGTGTTGCGGATCTGGACTTCAGAAATCATCTCGACGATGCGCCGAGCCTCATCCCGATCGCCCATTCGGTACGCCAGTTGCGCGGCCTGCACCACGGGTTCGGGATCCGCCGGCGCCGCCTCCGCCAATGCCAAATAAGCGCTCTTAGCTGCGATAAAGTCGCCTGTAAACTCCAGCAGGCGCGCCTGCAATTCGGCCACGATCGCTGCATCGTCCCCAGACTCGCGGAGACCGGCTGCCAGATCCCATGCCTCCCGATAACGCCCCGCGTTGTAGAGCGTCAGCAAAAGCTGTCGCGCGAGCGGGCCCCTAGCAGGCTCGGCAACTACCGACGCGTACAAGTCGGCTGCCTCGCCAAAGACACCTTTGTGGACGAGGTGCTCTGCAAGTTGGATCGCGACGCGGTCGCGCGCGTTTCCCGTCGACCGACTCAGCGCGTCGCGGAGGACTGCAATCGCACCCTGCTCGTCGCCCCCGCGTTTGCGCTCGGCGGCAACGACTACTGCTAGATCCGGGTCGTCGCCGAATTGTGTGCTGAGTTGGTCAAGAATCGCCGGGACACGCTCGGGCTCGCCAACCGTGTGGCTGACACGGATTAGTAGGTCGGCGATGTGTAGCTGATTCCGACCTGGCGACGTGCGTTCCCACAAATCAAGCAGTACGTTCAGCGCTTTGCGCTGCTCGCCTGCTTGCTCGTAGGCAGTCGAGAGAGCGAATGCCACCTCTTGCCGCGCTTCGTCTGATGCGATCGCCTCGAAGCTAGCGATAGCCTCGCGCGCCCTGTTAGTGACCAGGTATGCGCGGCCCTGATTGTTCCAGGCTGCGTCGGCAGCGCGCGGCTCTGGGTTATCGAGCAGGACCAACCGCGCGTCATCGAGCGCCTCGTCGAATCGGAAGAGCATCGAGCGTACGGCCGAGCGGCTGACGAGGGCCTCATGCAATTCCTGGCGCCGTTCGCGCCTCCGGTAGGTGTCGATCGCCGTTGTTAGCAGTCCTTCAGCGTCTTCCAACTTCTGCCTAATCGCCGCTCGTGCGGAATCAGCCACCGGTGGGTCGTCGTACGCCGGACCCTGCACGCTGCCTATGAGCGCCAGAGCGAGGCGGCTGCGCACTTGCGCGTCCTCAGGGTCCGACCGGAGCGAGGCGCTGTACCAGCGTTCGGCCTCGTCGAAACGGCCGGCGTTGTACGCGACCAGGCCGAGCGCATGCGCACAGGTCGCGTCCGTATCGATCCACGCGTGCTCCGATCGGATTCGAGCAATTTCCACGTCATCGTTCATTCGACCGAGTACAAGGATGTGCACTGCCATTGCCTCGCTGTCACTGTCCGCGAGTCCGAGCGCGCGCCGGGTTAGCGCTACCGCGCCCCTCGGGTCTCCCTCAAGGAGATCGACAAGCGCCAGGTTCGTCAGTGCCTTTGCGGCGGACGGGTCCAGCGCGTAAGCGGTCTGGAACTCGGCCCGGGCCGCGGTGAAATCATCTTCCTGAAGCGCGCATGCCCCAAGATTGGCCGCGACTCGGAACCGCAAGCTGGCGGAGGCCTCCGTGGCCTCGAGGTCACGACGGACGGATTCAAGGAGGCGCCGCGCCGGGGTCGGCTGGCCCGCGTTGAGAACATCCCTGGCGGCGTCCACCCGCGCGTTGAGAGCCTCTTCCCCTGCGACGCGGGCCGCGCCCGCCTCCTCGCGTGGTGCGCCTCGGATGAATTCTGCCCGCAGCGCCCCCACCTCGGCGCGTACTGTCTCGCGTACCTCAGCCGCGAGCACCTCTGTCCGAGCCGCTTGGAGGTGCGGCGCCTCTGCTCGGTCCTCGCGCATAGCTCGCGACAGTTCGGCGAAGAATGCGCTGAGAATCTCTGCCGCCGCCGTGCGCGTCCTACGTCCCGCGTGGAAGTCCGTCGCCTCAAGGAACGCGGCCACCGCGACCTTGTCCACAGCATCTGTCCTGCCTGCCCGTAAGTGGGCAAGGCGCTCTGCGTAGTCGGCTGTGCACACATACAGGTCGAGTTGATACCTGAGCCCTTCGAAGCGGCCCCCGAGGTCGACATCGACCGCGTCAATGGCACGGGAGGTGTAGTCCTCCCGCAGCACGCGCTCCGCCGCCTTCCCGCCAAGGAAGGCGGCGGCCTTGAGTGCGAGGCCCGTCCAAAACTCAGCCACGCCGACGAGCTGGCACTAATGGGGTCGTTGACGAATTAGCGCGCGGGGAGCGAGGAGCACAGTTCTGCGGCGCGGCACAGACGCACAGAGTTGGTCGGCATTCGTTGAGCAGCGGCGTGGTAGACACATGTCCCTGGCGGCCGAACATAGGCGGTCGGGTAGGGCGGCCTGACTGGCCAACCAATGGCACATGTAGACCTGAACTGGAGTAAGTGGGTCGGTGGTTGAACATTGCTCGACCCAGATGCCTCGCCTGCGACCTCGCCGCGGCGGGCGCCTACCCGGACGTGCCTTTACTTTCCCTTCGACCGCGGCTGCCGACTGTACGGCGACTGGTTTGTCGGCTTCAGAGATATTCCCTCTTGACTGGCTTTGTTTTGGACGGCGCCCGGGCTTCGGCCGAGCTTCAAAGCAGCAACCCGCGTGGGAGTGTTCTCCTTAGCGAGTTGCTTGAGCGTGCTGACGTCGCCCTGCGTCCACGGCTTGCGGCTATTCACTGGGTTCTTCGCCATGTGCTCACCTTCAGAAGACTGGGTTGTCGTGTTGGCCCAAACCGGTCGGCGATCACGCGCCCGCACAATCTCTCGCTGCCCCGCCGATCCAAACGTCAGGCTGACGAAGCGTGACCCACTTCCCGAATCTTGGCAACCTCTCGATGAATCGTACTGCAGGCCTGGACAAGGTGTCAAGTTTGTTGTAAAGTTAGCACCTAAGGATGATCGCGGAGGATCGCCGGGCTGTGCTGCCAGAGTATGATCACGTGCTGTTCGCGCGACCGCCCCTGCGGCTCGTGATTGCGCAGGTGCGCTTCCCTGTCCTGCTACGTTTCGGCGATAGCGCTTTCCTTGCGCCATTCCAGGATGCCATTCGGGCCGAATACCCCCGCCTGTCCAGAGAAGACCAGGTTGCCTTTCAGGTGTCGCCGAAGGGGGTCCAACAGAGCGCGGGCGAACAGCAATGGCGGTTCGCGAGCCGCGACGGCGACTGGGCGCTCGTCCTAAGCGAAAATGCGCTCACAATCGAGAGCCGGAAGTACTCCTCGGACGCTGACCTCCTAGAGCGTTTCGCGAGAGCGCTGACTGCTGCAAGCGACCATTTGAATGTGACCGAGCGCGTGCGGCTGGGCCTTCGCTACATAAATGAGTTCCGCTTGGACGGCATGTTCACTCTTGCAGACTGGGGAATCATTTTGCGCCCGGAGTTCGTAGGTTTCGCAGCAACCAATTTGTTCGATGGCGACGTCGAGCGCATGGTGCAGGAAGTTCGTGTGCAACAGCCGAACGGTTCACTGGATATACGCCACGGACTATTAACCGGGACAATAGTTGATCCCCCTCCCGAAAACCCGCCAGCCAACGGTCGGTTCTACTTCTTGGACTTGGATTACTACGATGGGTCCGAGCTGGAGCTAGACATCGGCGGGACGATTGACCGGTTGCGGGAATACAACCACGTTCTGTATCGCTTCTTTCGTTGGACTTTGACCGAGCAGATGTTCCACGAACTGGAGCCGGTAAATGCCAGGTGATGTTCTAGAACGGCCGGGCGTACTTCCGCCCAGCCAAGCGCCGCGCCTGGGCCTACCAACAGGGGATAGACCAGCGTCAATGGTCGCGGGAGAGGGATATCTCGTGCGGCCGGAGTGGTCCGGCGCAGTTGACGTGATCGCCTGGGATCAGAGTCCGACAGGTGATGACACCCGCCTCTATCTTGTGCAGGTCAAAGCATTCGATGTGGCTGCACCGGCGATTGGGCTTCTGGCAGGAATTACTGGGTACGCGCGGATCGTGTTGCCAATCCTGGAGGCATTCTTGCCTTCGGAGGGTTTGCTGGACGAAGCGGTCACGGGCTGTCGCGTTCTTATTCGCCTTCCTGCGTCACCGTTTCGTCGCTACTCGCAAGCTGCGAAGTCACTGGAGAGCGAGTCGCTAGTTGGCATACCCGCGGCTCGGCTTCGCCAGATCTCCGGGCTGGACGCTTCACGGCTGGCGGAGTTGTTTGGGGTCTCACGTGTCACGTTCCAAGCTTGGACAGCCGGAGCAACCCCCCACGGGGCACGGCGGGAACGGCTGCTCGAGATCCTCAAGCTTATAGAAGAAGTAACAACTCGGCTCGGGAACGCGCAGAGTACAGCCGACTGGCTTCTAACGCCAGTGACTCCCAAGGGAAAAAAGCCAGTTGAACTTCTTCGCGATCGACAGGACGATACTTTCCGCGGATATTCGTTGCGGTTGGGCACCCCGAGAAGGTTTGTTCGTGCCCCACGCCCGAGCCGGTCGCGTAGAGTCGTTGCGCCAGAAGAGCTGCGTGCAGCCATTGGCCGCTTGAGATCGCAAACTGGCTATCTTGAGGACAACCCTGCATCGCCTCAACAGGGCGCGGCCGACGTCGAGATTCCGGATGCCGAGGGGTAATGTTGGACGATGGAGCCGCGGGGCCTCGGCGAAGCGCTGATCCAACAAGGGTGGGATCAGGGCTCCTTGCTGACGGCGCGGCCCGCGCAGCAGAGCTGGCTGGCTCGGCGGCCTGTGTCATCAGATGACACCACGGAAGCGTCCGGATCTGGGCCGGAGCTCTGGGAAACCCACCAGCAAGTCCTCGCGCCCGGTGAGCACCTGGTCGTGTCGTCGCAGGCCTGCGACATCGCGCGCGACCCAACGAAGGAGCCTTTCGTAGAACTTCTCCGAGCGTCCTGGACCGACGACAAACAGCTGATCAACGAGGCGGGCCGAAATTCCATTCGGCGCTTCCTGCTCAGACGACGTACCGGGGACGACGGCGTCCCCGAGGGTCTAATCGCAGATGCGACGTCTCGCATTTACGTGGAAAAGTCGAGTCTGCTCGGACTCACTCCTGAGCCAGGGCTGGATCCTTCCGACCAATTCGTCGCCCACAAATTCCGTCGCTGGCTGGCGGACCGATACAACCGTCCAGCCGTGCCGGACAATCTTGTCGCCGGCGTACAGAAGCATGTGGTTGAGGCTGTTCGCAAACTGAAGGCGACCGACGATCTAACGGAGCTTCTTACGGGAGTAGACCAAATTCTGTTCTTTGCCGATGTCGCTCAGGAGCCGTACGAAGTCGAACTTATCCTGATGCGGAACGAGCGGCAGGATGTTTCGCTGGAGCTCGACGAAGAGGGGGCGGCGAGAATAGCGGGATGGCTTTCCGAGGTGATCCGGGAAGGTGCCATGGCGAAAGTCGTGCACTGGGAGATCCTTGACTCTCGCACGATCAGTCTGTACGACTACGTGACTGCCTATCCGTTGCCGCTTGATTACTACACACTCCGGGGCGAGCCGGATGCGATTGCAGAAACGCCATTCGTACGAGAGATCTAGCAGAAGGCTCGTTCAAGCGCAGCGCTGGTCTTCTCGATCGGGAGCCGGGCTGCGACAATTCTGCGTATGCGACTGACAACATCATGCGACGGCGAAGTCGCTTGGCCGCGGCGCATTTGCGCCAGCACGTCGCTGTTAATGTCTGGCCGACAGCGCCCGTGTGGGCAAGTCTCCGAACCATTGCGGATTATTGCGGTCGCCCAGTCGGACAGCTGCCCAGCGGACGTACTGCGATGGCGAGATGCAACACCCCTCGACCGACTTGTCACTGCTCTGACTTAATTGAGCGCCCAGCCGCATGACGCAGACGGCGACCGACGATCTGGCACGAATCGTTGACGACTTCCAGCAGCTCGTGGCCTTAGAAACCGCACTACACGGCTTGCAGCACTGGATGCGCGAGTATGAAGCTGCTTACCGAGGCGGCATTTTCACGGCGGAGCGAGCGAACTGGTATTACGGAGCGCTCATGCTGCACGCGGATGTCGCGTTTACGAGCGATCGCGACGGGGATCGACAACCAGGCGCTGTGCTGCGAGCGCTGCGTGATCTTGGGCATGACGACCTCGTTCGTCTCCTCAGCGCTGTGTTGGATGCTCCCGCGACTCAGAACGGCCAGACGTTAGGAGCCGTGATTGGGCGAATTCGTAACGAAATGCTTGTCCACATGAGCTATAGGATCGAGGCGGACTTCGGATCGGCACTAATCTTTGCTGGACCCCGCGAGGATCCGATGTTTGCGGAATCGTTCGGTCGTCTTCTTGATGCGGTTGCTCAAGTTCTGGGGCGGCTCCACGACATCAAGCTAGATATTTCCGAGCATTTTCCTGGGACCGCTCCGCAATGGATCGACCTGATGAATTCAGCCGGAGTCAGAGCGAGAGCGAAGGCTCGCGAAATGCGTTCTGCTGAATCGCGCCTGGCGAAACGAAAGCGCAGGTCGAAACAATTGGAGGGCTGATGCCGAGACGTCAATGCCGACGACCCAATTGCGCCCATAAGGCTTAGCGGACCGAGGCCCTCGAGGGGGTTCACTGCAAGTTGCCACCAAGTCGACTGATGCTGCATCGTGCTGACCATCGTTACGCCTCGGCACAAACCGGAAACGACCACCTCGGCATCCGCCGGTGCCTACGATTGGAAAGAGTGCGCGACGCAGTGGAGACGTCTCCACGAAATCTGCACGACGAGAAGATGCTGAGCGGCTAGGCAGTGCTGAGCCTTGCAGGCCATCGAGGCCGCAGCAGAATACTCGCGAACAGTGGGTTCGTGACGCTGACTCTAGGCGCCGAGCATGTCCTGGCACTCGCCACGGACGCAAGCCTGGCCAGGTGCCCAGTCTGGGCAGCAAGGCGATTGCGACCGCCGTTTCTTGCGCAGTCCTCGCCCACTGTTGGGAAGAGTTCTTTGTGTCGCCGTGGCCGAGATCTTTGCTTTGGCCGTCAGTTCCTTGCTCTCGCTGGGCAATGACACAACAAACATTGCTGCAGCCACAGACCTGAGTGGGTGCGTGGAGGTGAGTGAGCCCCCTCGGACTCGAACCGAGAACCTAGCGATTAAGAGTCGCTTGCTCTGCCATTGAGCTAGAGGCCCGACTATGTGGTTGATACCTTTGACCGCGCTGTTACCGCAGGCATCCAGGCCCAGGCTATTAAGAGTCAGCTGCTCTGCCAATTGAGCTAGAGGCCCGTGGTGTGTGTGTGGGTGGGGAATCTTTGCGGCGGACGAGATTATACCGTAGCGATCGGCGCGCCCTGGGCCTACGGCACGTTCAGGCGTACTCGGGATCTGGGGGCTGGCGGGGTCGGGGTCGAGGCGGGCGAGGGGTGCGCGGATTGTTCGGGCGGGCATGGTGGCACCGGGGCGTGGGCGCATGCACGGCTGCTGGCGATTGGCGACCAGCGGCTACCGGCGAAAGCCGCCAGGACAATGGCGTACAGATAGGTGGTGCCGCCCTCTAGTCCACGTGTGCGCGCACTGGCCGTCGCTGTCGGCGGCGGGGCAGGGTGGCGCCACCACGGAGTGAGCAACGTTGCGGCCCATAGTTTGGGAGCAAGCGCGCCGGGCGACGAATAGAGCGGGCTGGCACACACAGCGGGCTGCAACAATGCGGCTCGGGTAACGGCGTGCGGGTGCGCGGGTTCTTGGACAGCGATCGAGCGTGGGTGGAAGGGCTCTTGGGGGAGGTGCTGGGCGGGCGGTGGCAGGCTCGGCGTGGGGAGGTCGTGGATGCGCTCGCGTTCGACGGGCTCGTGGCGGTGGGCGACTCGGGCGAGCAGGTTGGTTTCCTGAGTTATCGGCGGGAGGGGGGCGACTGTGAGTTGGTGGCGCTGGCGGCGGCGCCGCGACTGCGCGGGGTGGGGACCGCCCTACTGCGGGAGCTGCAACACAGGGTGCGCGACTGCGCAACGGTGTGGCTGGTCACCACCAATGACAATCTCGAGGCGCTGCGCTTCTATCAACGCCGCGGGTTCAGGCTGCGCGCACTGCGACCTGGCGCGGTCGACCAGGCGCGGCTCTCGCTCAAGCCATCCATCGGAACAGTCGGTGAGTTCGGCATACCGATTCGAGACGAGCTGGAGTTAGAGGCGCGGGTCGACGGGCTCGCTCTCTAACGCCAGGACCGCGAACGCGCACTCATGCACGCGCCGCAGCGGCTCGTGGGCAACGAACCGCTCCAGCGACTCCACGCCCAGCGCGAACTCTCGCGCCGCCAACGCACGCTTGCGGCCAACACCACGCGACCGCAAGCGGTCGAGGTGCTCGGGCAGGGTGTACTCGGGGCCATAGATCAGGCGCAGGTACTCTCGGCCGCGGCACTTCAAGGCTGGCTGCACCAGGCGACCTTTCGCGTTGCGCGCGATGAAGTCAACGGGCTTCACCACCATGCCCTCGCCACCTCCCGCGGTGAGCTCCTGCCACGACGCGATGGCATCGGCAACACTCGATTCGAGCGCGAGGTCGACGAGCTGGTACGGCGTCGCCACGAACAGCGGATCGGACGCGGCCAGGCGGGCGAGCGTCGTCATGTGCCACACGTGGTCGCGGTCCATGTGGACGGCGCCTTCGCTGGCTAACAGATGGAACGGGGCCAGCTTCAGATCATCCAGCGCGTGCACGGGCCAGCAGTACTGGCGGTACGCGTTGACGTAGCTGGCCACCAGCACGGAGCGGGCATCGATCGCAGCGCAGAGATCGCCGACATCCAGGCCGCGCTGCGCGGCTTGTTCGAGGACCAACGTCGTGGCACTCAGCCCGGAGGTGGCGGCGGCGCCCACCGCCGCGTACTGCTGCCGCAACAGCTCCTGCGCCTTGGCCGACCAGGGCAGCAATTCGGCGTCGAGGATCAGCCAGTCGGTGGCGAGCTCCGACCACAGATCGGCCTCCGTCACCGCCGCGCGCAGGCGGTCGAGCAGGCCCGATTCGAGCGCCGCATCCTCGAAGAAACGACGTCCGGTGCGGGTAAAGACGATGCCAGCGCCCACCTCGCCGCCAGCGAAGCCGAAGCGACGCGCCGCAACGTCAACGGAGCGGCAGAGCACGACCACCGCGCGCGAGCCCATGTGCTTTTCTTCGCAGATGACCTGCTGCAGACCCTCGGCGCGAAAGTGCGCAAAAGCTTCAGCCGGGTGCTCGAGTAGGCCGGGCAGCGACGAGGTCTCCGAAGGCGACATCGTCGGCGGCAGATACACCAGCCAGCGCGGATCGACCGCGAAGCGGCTCATCGCCTCGAGCGCCGCGGTCGCCTGCTCCTCGCCGACCACCACGTTGCCCAGCAGCCGCGTCGCCACCACACGCCGGCCGACCACGTCCTCGAGATCGAGCACCTCGTCCTGCTCCTGCTGCGCAGTGCGGCCTGGCTCGGCCACCACCCCCAGCGGCTTCACAGGCGCGTAGTACTCGCGCAGCGCGGGCACGGACACGAGCTCTTTCTCGGGGTAGCGCAGCGCGGTCAGGGCGCCGCCGAACACGCAGCCCGTGTCAAGACAGATCGTGTTGTTGAGCCACTGTGGTGGATACGGGACGGGGGTATGGCCGTACACGACCATGGCTTTGCCGCGATAGTCGTTGGCCCACTGGTAGCGCACGGGCAGGCCGTATTCGTCGGTTTCGCCAGTTGTTTCGCCATATAAGGCGAAGTCGCGCACGCGACCCGAGCCGCGGCCGTGCAGCTCCTCCTTCAAGCCCGCGTGCGCGACGACCAGTCGGCCACCGTCCAGGACGAAGTGGCTCGTGAGGCCGTCCAGGAATGCCTTGACCGACTCTACAAACGCGGGTGGCTCGGCCGACAGCTGCGCCATGCTCTCGGGCAAGCCGTGGGTCAGCTGCACTTGCCGACCAGTCAGGGCGCGCAGCAGCTTCATCTCGTGATTGCCGGGCACGCACAGCGCCGCGCCGCTCTCGACCATACCCATCACCAGGCGCAGCACGTCGGGGACCCCGGGTCCGCGATCCACCAGGTCGCCCAGGAAGACCACCTTTCGACCAGGCGGAGGAGTCACGCCAAGGTCAGCGCCAACGCGATAGCCGAGTTGGCCAAGCAGCGCGACGAGCTCATCGAAGCAGCCATGGACGTCGCCGATCAGGTCGAATGGCCCGCACTCGTCGTGTTTGTGGCTGTACAGCGGCTCGCGCACGATGGCTTCGACGGCGTCGACCTCGTCCACGGAACGCAGCATGTGCACATAGCGGAAGCCCTCGCGTGGGAGTCCGCGCAGCGAGCGCCGCA
>Ga0137373_10004322_pt1 | contig 15519 bp, 21 predicted proteins | sample SagtaG_5_FD_104912 | JGI IMG/M metagenome (GOLD analysis project Ga0137373, IMG submission 104912) | Vadose zone soil microbial communities from Sagehorn Ranch, Mendocino, California, USA - Sage1_R_80_16 metaG | ecosystem: Environmental > Terrestrial > Soil > Vadose zone | place: USA...
AACAATCCTCTCGTACGGCACAACCTTGCCATGGAGCTGACAGACTGCTACGTCTACTTGTTGAACCTAGCAGGCCTACTGAAGATCGATCTCGACGAGGCGTACAAGATCGTGCGCGCGAACAACGAGCAGCGCTTCATGAAGGAGCGTGCGTTGCGAGCGGAACGAGCGCAGATGGTAGCTGAAGTACGGGAGAGGGCGGCGCACGATGGCCGATGACGATTCCGTCCAGTTCCACGCAGAGCTGATCAATGACTACAGCGAGGCCTTCGACAAGCTCTGTCAGGAACGGCACGACAAGGGTCAAGCTGTGTACGGTGTCTTCACGTTCCTTGGCAACGATGTCATTCGTATGATGATGGAGGAGGTCGCCGACACTGCCAACTACTGCCGGTACCAGTTCATCAAGCTGATGTTCCTGCAGCACATGCTCGAGCAGGACCCGCAGTTGCAGACAGACGAGGACAACAATATCGCGATCGGCCTGAAGGCGTTCAAGGGTACTAAAGAAGGCTGGAGGAAGAATCTGTAATGAACGACAAGGATGCCTTCCGGCAGACGGATCACACGTTGCTGGACGGGCCCAAGCGGAAAGAAGGACCTGTAATGGAACCCGACAAGTTTGGAAAGGTCCTAGGCGCGATCTTCCTCGCAGGGCTTGTAGGAGTTGGCCTGAACGGCCTCGCCATGATCGTCTACCTCGCGTGGCAGTGGGTGTTGAAACGGTGATGAACTGGGCATACAAGCTGTTGCGCGATCAGAAAACCAAACCTGTTAAGACGCAGCTGTGGCAGGTCGCTATCTACGTTCCAATCGTTATTATCGATGGCACTGAGACCTCACGCATTCACGAGATGCTGAAGCTCTTGAACGACCATGGTTATGTAACGTACCGCGCTTGGGAGGTCAAGCAATGACATGGAGCTGCGCTAAGACGTACTACCCGACGTTTCCTTCATTCGGGAGTTGGAGCTACGCCAAGACCTACACTAAGACATGGTTGCGGTGGTGACTCTGATGCAAATCGCTCTCATCCCGCCGATCAGCTGGTTGTCAACGACGGAGATAACTCATTACCAGCTCATGTTGCCACACCTACTCAAGAGCAGGAAGTACAACGAGCACTACGAGCGTCTGTGCAGTGACAAGCAGCAGTACGTCATTATGGACAACGGCGAGGCCGAGGGTGAGAACACTCAGAGTGACGCGCAGCTCATTGGCCGCGCCCTGTACATGAAGGCGAATACAGTCGTCATTCCGGATGTGATGGGTGAGTCCGTCAAGACATTGAATCGGCTAGAGGAGTTCTTCGCGAGCATTTCCAATCTGGACAACGGAGCGTTCACTAGCAAGGACGTCTTTCGCAAGTTGAGATTCATGGCCGTTGTTCAGGCAAGGACACTTCCCGAAGCCCTTAATACAGCCGACCTGACAATGGAGATCGCAGGCGAAAAGATCCACACGCTAGCTCTCCCACGCCTGTTATCTGAGGCGACTCAGAATAGCGGAGCGCGCCTTCACTTAGCTGAGTACATCTCTCGCAACTACCCAGACGTTCAGATTCACTGCCTCGGCGCAGCACCCTCCTTCCCCCAAGAGATGAAGGCACTTGCCGAGCAAGGCATCGTAACTGGCATGGACACCTCGATGCCATTCTACTACGCATACTACGGCTTCAAGATGGACCAGCCTGAACCGATCGCACGTCCGTACGGCTACTTCCACAAGAAGGCGAAGGACTTCAACACAGACATCCTACACTACAACATTGGACTGTGCAGGAGGTGGGTCGGTGCCATTCCCTCCACTAGCCGCCTCGACGACTGAACCAGAGATACGCCGCAAGCATCCGGACGCTCTATGCGAACAGTGCCCGCTCTACACTGTTGGACGTTTCGTCCCGAGCGCTGGTCCCGAAAAGGCTAGTATCGCCTTTGTGGGTGAGGCCCCTGGCAAGCACGAAGCGCAACAAGGCATTCCCTTTACGGGTACGTCAGGTAAGCTCCTCAACGTTGTCATGAACCACCATGGGATCAAGAGAGAAGAGGTGTTCCTATCCAATGCTTGCCTCTGTCGTCCACCGGATAATGCGACCCCTGCTAAGTCGGCTATCCTGGCATGCCGTCCACGACTTCTCCGGGAGCTCCAAGATCGTGGAGTGGAAACGGTCGTGGCCCTCGGAAACTCCGCCACGGAATCTATTCTTGGTCAAAGCGGAGTCACAAAGTTACGAGTCGGGCCGGGTAGGGAAAGTAAGTATCTACCTGGAGTTAGAACCATCCCAACGCTCCATCCCGCTGCGGCTCTTCGACAGGCTGATCTCTTCCCTCATATCGTTACGGACGTCGGAAAGGTTGTAAACCCAAGTGCCGTATGGACTGAGCCTACGTACATCGTCGTTGACACTGTGGATAAAGCCCTCCGGGCCATCAGCGAGCTGGAAGTCCGAGAAGGGCCAATTGTCGTTGACATTGAGGTCGATATTGAAAAGGACACCGGTTTCGACCACCCAAACCACTACGGTATGCTCTGTGTTGGAGTTGCTTACGCACACAACAGAGCGGTGGTATTTTCTGAAGGTGTCATGGGCTCGGAAAAGGTTCGAGTTCGACTTGGCCAGCTATTCCGAGCCAAACGACTTATTGGACAGAATCTCAAGTTTGACCTTGCTGGACTCTATCCAATCCTTGGAGCGCTTCGAGGCTGGTTCGACACCATGCTCGCCAGCTATTGTTTCGATGAACGACCCGGAATCCACGCCCTCGAGTTCCAGTCCGTCGAATACCTCGGATCCCCAAGCTGGAAGCACGCCCTCGACAAGTACGGAGCCAAGCAAAACGGATACGGAGTAGTTCCTCGGCCAGTCCTGTACAAGTACAACGCCTACGACGTCTGCAATACGTACAGCCTGTGGGAGATGTATGAGAAGAAGTTCGAGTCCGAGCCCAAGCTACGAGAGCTGCACGACTTCCTCGTAGACAAAGGCAACGAGATCATGTACCTCGAGCTCAACGGCATCGCTGTCGATCGGAATCATCTTAACGTCCTGACGGACGAGTTCTCGATGCAGCTCGATGGTCTGGAGGAGGAGCTTAACAATATCATTGGCTACGAGATCAACCCACGTAGCCCGCAGCAGGTGCAAAAGTACTTCGCCTGCAAGAGGATCACTACACCGTCAACCGACGTGGATCACTGCAACCTTATTCTGGAGCAGGTGCGTAAGTATGAGGACGCTAACGCTAGAGAAGTTGAGCAGTTCGTTGTCAAGCTACTCGAACACCGTAGTGTACAGAAGTCGTTCGGGACATATGTTAAAGGCATCCGTAAGCGTATGTACCGGGGAAGAGTGTACCCCATCATCCTACTACATGGCACTACTACAGGACGACCTTCTTGTAGGAACCCTAACCTGTTCAACATCCCACGAGCATCACGCATTCGCGACCTCTTTGTTCCGGCTAAGTCGGAACATGTATTCGTTCAGACCGACTATAGTCAAGCTGAGCTGCGGGTGCTGTCTTGGCTTGCAGGGGATCAGTACTTCCGAGACATCTTCAATGCAGGAGACCGAGATGTCTTTGACGAACTTACTCCGATCCTATATCCGCATGTCGACCCGAATCTTAAGTACACGAACCCGGCGGCGTGGAAAGAGTATCGGATCCGTGTAAAGGCGTTTGTGTACGGTCTTGGCTACGGGCGTACAGAGTTCTCGATCGCTGAGGAATTCAAGATCTCTCTGGCAGGGGCGCAGACGCTAAAGCGGAACTTCTTCGAAGTCATCCCGGAGATTGTAGAGTACCAGAGCCAGGTCAAGTACGATATCCTCTCAGGGAAGACGCTCGAGACACCCTTCGGTAGACGTCGCCGGTTCCCACTTATTACCAAAGAGAACAAGCTCGATATCTTCCGAGAGGGTCTTGCCTTCCGGCCTCAGAGCATCTCCTCTGACCTTTGCATGACAGCGATGGCGTGGTCAAGGCGTGAACTTCGAGGCAAGGGCTGGATTAGGAACTTCGTGTACGACTCCATTCTCGCCGAGTGCCATGAGGACGATGCTGAAGAGGTCTCAGAGATCCTGAACAGGAACATGTTGAAGGCACCACCTGAAGTCGTTGGTGACTACGTCAAGTTTGCAACAGAAACCAAAGTCGGAAGAAGCTGGGGCACTGTCTAATGAAGCTAATGGCATTACTACCGGGTGATAAGGTAGAGTTACCAGGAACCAGTAGGTGGGCAATCTATGTAGGACGTGTAATACCTCACCCGATCTACCCCACGCTAGCACTGGTCATCTGGCGTCTCGACGACGGTACGTGGAGCCACGACGCCCTCGACCCGCAGCAGGACGTAGGCAACGTGACAACACGAAGCAATGACAAGCGTCAAGCCAACCTGCGCTGGGCATTCTTCAACCAAAAGGAAGTAGCACAATGACTCTTTTTCACGTTACAGACAGAGGAGAAGGCAAGACTGAGGCCCTCGTCAACTGGGTCAAGCTAGGTGTATCCGAAAATGGGTTCCCTCATTGGTCAAGGGTTATTGTCACTCACAATGAACACGAGGCAGAGCGTCTACGCAAGCAGTACAACCTTACCAAGAACCAAGTCTGGGCTTGGGATTACTGGGTAGCACGTGGAAGAGGAAGAGGAAGTAACTCGCATCTTCAGGTTGCAGTCGACAACGTCGACATAATCTTGCAGGGGCTACTACATGCTTACCCAGTTATCGTTACGGCGACGGGAGAGAAGTATGAAGGACCTACTTCCGCTTAGGGACATCGCAGAGCTGCTTGATCCGCCTGTTTCGCACAGACAGGTTACTGAATGGGCACGACGTAGAAAGTCGACAGGATTTCCAGAACCTGCCGAGGCTTTCGGGCGCTATTTGATATACGACCTTGAAGCTGTACAGCACTGGTACACTATGTGGCTTCGAGTCACGTCAAGGTTAGGGAGGAACGACTTGAATGGCTAGAGGCAAAGCATCTAAGGTCGGCGACCAGCGCGTCGCGAAGAACGGATACCACTATACACGTACGGTAGAAGGCTGGCGCCTAACGCACCATATCATCGCTGAAGATACTCTCAAGCGCCCCCTCAAACCAGACGAGATGGTACGCTTCAAGGACGGCAAGAGGTGGAATCTGAATCCTGACAACATCATCATAATCCAGAAAGGTAACGGAGCACTAAACAGGCGGAGAGCTCAGATAGAAGCCCAGATCCAGGGACTCCAAGCTGAACTAGCCGATATCGAAGAAGCAGTCGGTAAGTAGGTCATCACTGCTCCGTGTTCTTTAGGTTGAAAAAAGAGTCTAAGGACTGTCTAACTAAGTCTCTTATGGGTCTAACTAGATTTTATGCTAGTTGTGTAGAGTTAGGTAGGTAAAGAGACTTCCTATTAGACGAGTCTAATACGAGTCTAACCTAGCAGAGCAGGTTAAGAGAACCACAGGGAGAAACCGTGTCGTATACGATGATACTGAAGCTGGGAGACATTTCCAACCGAATGGGGACCGGTCCAGACTTTGTTAGGAGCGTTGAAGTAGAGACTCGTTGTCTTACTAGACAGGACGCCCACAGAGCTTTAGACCAGGTCCTCGATTTGGCTGGTGTAACCGAAGGTGGTCCGTACTGTGCCTACGGTGGCAGCGAGCCTGGTCACCCAATGGATGCAAACGCTAAGGTGAAAGCCTGATGGGCTACCGCATCTTGTGGTTCGACCCAGGGGAGACTTCCGGCTGGGGCATGTGCGACGACGGCATCAAGTTCGAGTGCGGCCAGCTTGGTCCAGAGCCGCATCACTTAGAGATGTACGAGCTTATCAAGAGCAAGTACGTCGGCCGTATCACAATCTTCATCCTCGGCTCTGAGTCCTTCGAGTGGCGCTTCGATCCAGGCCGCTCAGGCCTCGAGCTTGTGTCCAAAGAGTACATAGGCGTGTGTGAGCTCTGGAGCCAGCAGTACGGAGTTACACTCAAACAACAGACCGCTTCTATCGGCAAAGTTGGTCTACCCAAGAGCTTTGTGAAGCGGGCAAACCTCGTGCGGCTCGGCCTGTGGATCCCTGGTAGAGAAAACCGGCACGCCATGGACACGTACGGCCACATACTGCAGTACATCATCATTCACAAGTTGGAAGGTTACTTGGACCTTCTCAAGAAGGGATGGAAAGACGATGCCTGAACACGCTGACTTCTCAGAGCTTGCCAGTTCGGACACGAACCTCGCAGAGCTGAAACGTCTGCTCGAGGGATGGAAGTGCTATGGAAGCCCGACGATCTGTAGAGTTCAGTGCCAGGGCGACGAGCTCTCCGACACATTAGCTCACGCATACACAGCAGTGACGAAGGAAATCGAAGAGCGCGCGAAGGTACCGAAGCCGTCGCCGAGTGCGTGGCGTCCAGGACCGTGGGAGTAGTATGATGTTCAGCCAGCTTAAGAAATGGTGGCACGAAAGTATGAAGACTTGTGAGCCTCCTGACGAGCCTCGGAGCTCACTGCAAAGATGGACTTGTCCTCAATGTGGGCGGAAGTGGCACGTCGAGTGGAGCGAGGACATAACCGACCTTGCGGGATGGACAGTCGATGCAGGCTCGTACGTCTGGGTGCCTAACCGATAAGCGACACCCCCTAGCCTGAGGGACCTGCTCGCCGCATGACGCGGTTGGAAACAGGAAGCTAGGGGGTGCCTGTCTGTGTTCTACGGTCGTAGCCTTCCCATCAGCACGAGGATGATCAGGACCAGAAGCTCGAGTACCACGAACCAGTAGAAGGCCTGTGTGGTCATTGTCATTTCGTACTCCTATTTGGTCTTGGGTGATGTAGCCTGCTCGATCTTGGGTGTAACTGTTTTCTTCCACAAGCCTTCGTACGTAGCGAGTGATGAGATAAGCACAAGTAGAACCGACGACGTAATTGTCTTGCCATGGAACTGATCGTTGAAGTAAGCATTGACCGTTCCTGTAGCGGCACAGAATACCAAGGTCACTACTGCTCTCTGCCAGGGTTGCCACTTTGGCTGCTGCACGACAGCGATCACAAGAGGTGCAAGCGCACCTACAAGAACCGCCCATATCTCTAAGTTCGTCATTTCATTCACCTCCTTAGGTGCTAGGCACCCATACTCTCGGTTACGCAGAGCCTAGCCTCTCCCGTTCCTGCTGTCCTTCTAATCTGGACACCCAAGTTCATGCTCTGTCCGTATGTGCTAGACAAGACTAGTGCTGGGGGAAGGATGTCGCTATACGTAGTAGTATTCCACGTAGCGCTCCACGCACTTCCGAAGTACACATTCAAAGGGTTGCCTGTGTCCTCGTCTACTACCTGTACCTCACCCGTCGTATCTGCGTTAGTCACATATACCTTGAACTTGAACAAAGCTGCTGCGTTCTGCCGTGCACCATTGTACTTGAACACCGTTGCAAACGTAGCCGAAGTGGTTAGACGCTCCCAGCCGTGCAGGCCATAGATCGGCGCGACTTGTCCGCTTCCAGCTGTAGCAGCCGGCCTCATTGGCAATTCGAACCAAGGTCTCTCAATCCCAGGAGTGAACGTCCCCTCCTGGAAGATCAGGTTCAAGAACCTATCATAGAGGCGTACGCGCTGCGATTCAGGAACGTCGTTGTAGAAGTCCCGCCTAAACCCGAATACCTGAACGCCCGACTCACGAAACATCTCTACGATGGCATCACCGAACTGGTCGTACCCACAGTGGAAGATAATCTGGTTGGTAGTCTTTGAACGAAAGATTAGTTCGCCACCGTTTACTTCGAGGATACCGTTCGTACCGATCTTGAACGTACCACTAGAGTCGATAGAAGTGGTGTTCGCATTGCTTCGGCGCTCTAGGCTCTCGACACGCTTCTCAAGCTTCTTGATGTAGGTGATGATATCTTCAGGTGTGTTATACCTGTTATCAGGCACTGTCATCACCAACCAGAATAAGCTTCAGGGATTCCTTCTCATCGGACGATGCTGGCTGGAGCTCCCAACCAATAACGCGTACGAGACCTAGGAATGGCGCGGTTGGGAACCTACCTTCGTCCTCAATGTACACGATCGCCTGATCACCAAGGCTCCAGGATCCTACGATAGGATCCTGTGCAGGGTCTGTCTGGATAGTTATAGACGTAACAGGCACGCGTTTAGAATTACCGTACGCCTTCGTCTGCGAGTCCAATGTCGCTTGGATAGAGACATCCTTGTTTGTGTACACGTCCTGAAGAAGAGGGTAAGTCCCAAGGGTTACGAGGTCAGCCTGAGTGTATGACGACTGCAGCATGGCCAGGCCTTCGCCAGATCCAATCCCCCAAACCTTTACAGCACCCGCCGATGCGTTCTCCGTAAACCAGTAGTCGGTGATGCTACCTGGGTAATCGAACCTGAGCCCTGTGGTCCCCGAGCCCGCACCAATAGTAGGGTTCCCGACTACGACTATGTTCTGAGTCACACCGGCAGCATCGAGGACAGGGTCAATCATGTAGTCGAAGCCGATGTCAAACCCAAGCATGTAGTCAATCATGTCACCGTAGCTCTGCTTTTCATGCTGGAAGAAATTGACCGTACGACTCTGCTGTACGTCGAAGGTGCCAGGCAACGTCCAACCAGCACTTTGCAGTGCTACAGACTGCATGTTGGTGATGATGTCCAGGAGAATGTTCCTCTGCTCCACGTTCACGTAGATGAGGTCCTGAGTTGGCCAGAACTTGCTTGGCCACGATTCCCAGGTCTGCCCTGTCATTGAGAGTGCCTTACCCCGGGCCTGGTACGTTCTCGTCCAAACAGGTCCACCCCAAAGTAGGTGACCGTCACGCATTGCGTAGAAAGCAGTCCTTCCAGGAATGGTAGAGTCCAGGACGTCTGCGTTGCTATACCCAGCTTGGTTCATACCAACAGTTGCTGTCATGTTGCCAGCCTTGTTGACCTGACGCGTAAGCGACACGCCATAGCAAGGAAGTTCAGCGACCACCTTATTGCTGAGAACGTCAACGAAGAGGTACCTGTAGTCTGTCACGAGAGCGGTGCCAACCATTCAGCCTCGAGGAAGTTGGACTTGTCATAACCAATACCGGCCGCAGCTGGCCCCAATGCAGTAGCTGCAGTGTGGAAGACCTTATTATAGAACGTGTCAGCTACGTTGCAGGGTAGCGTGATCGAGACTACACGGTCAGCCGTTAGGCCGTTTGTCGCTGGAAGGTCATCACCGTTCCTGACAAGCTCGGTGGTGTTATTCTTAACGATACCACAGGCGCGGTAGGTACCGCTAGAACTCCACGTGAACGCGATGCCGGCAGTGACACGATAGATACCCGCCGTGTTGATAATAAGCCAATCGCTCGCATCAACGAACATGCTGTCCGTATCGTATTGCACGCCTGCAGCAGCAAACGGCAGCTTTGTAGGTGTCGAAGCAGGGATGCTGAACGAAGTTGTTTCAACTCGACACATAGGCTTGCGCGTCTTGGCAGAACCTCCTGTAGTGCCAAACGCCTTAACATGGCCTGTCGTGTCGATCGCAGCGAGCAGAACACCTGCCGAGTCGTACCACTGAAACACGTCCGAGCTGCTGACCAGCTGGTACCTCGACTGGTACATCCGTGCAGGGGTCGCTATGTTAGTGATGTTAGCGTTTGTGATGCTAGTAACAGCAGCTCCGACAGCAATCTGCGCTAGCGTCAAAGCGTTGTTGCCGGGTGCCGGGGCTACAGGGGACCCAGCCGGAGTACCTGCAACGGCTACAATCTCCCAGAAGTTGTTCGTGCCGGAGTACGCCTGGTCCTGAACGCGCGCGACGATAAGGTCGATACGGGGGAGCGTAGCGTGCGCCGCAGTGATAGTGACATTGATTGATGCATCGTTCATGCCCAGGTACGTACCCTGGTTGGCGCTCTCTGAACCCTGCATGATCGCGACACCAGCAGCTACCGCGACAGTCATGTTAGGAGTGCCTTGAGCAGCAACGAGCAAGTCACCAACGGACCCTATACCACTGAAACGCCACAGCTCCTTGATGAACTGACGATCACCCTGTGCGGAGTGATCAGTACGGTTCTGCATATCCAGCGGAGGGTTCAAAAGTGTCATAGCATGCTCCTACTCGTATGCGTCTCGCCAAGTTACTGTCAGTAGTGCACTCGCGTCATAGGCGTCAGCCGTAAAGCGAACGTAGTTGCTACCTGGAAGGAGTGACCACCACCTAGACAATGGATCGAGCCACAAACGCCTATTCGCCGTACCGTTTAGGATCACGGTCCTATTCTTAGTCGATATAGTAAGCGTATCGGTACTTGACAGTGTTGCATTGAACTTAAGGTACGCGGTACTTACTGTATCGAACGTATCGTTGGTGAGCTTAGGATTAGTTGCAGGCCCTTGAATGACAAGGTTTGGAAACGTTTCCTTGTTACCTGCATTCAGGAAGTTGCCTGAGCCACCACCCGAAGTACCTCCGCCGTACGTCCTGTTGTATGCACGGTTGTATCCGTATCCAGTTTGTGTGAGAATCGTAAGGCCCAGCTGGCCGGAATGCTCTACGAACGAGTAGAACGATGGATCCTCACACCTCAGCTGGAATTGTACCTCCGTCTTACCTACACGACGGACCTCGCCCCAGTCGTACTTCATACCTAGGCTGCGGCCAAAGAGGACACGATCGGCAATGCCTGGCGCCTTGAAGACGAAGGGTGCACTCCCACCAGTGCCGTCTCGTCCCTCACGATAAGGTCGCCAGTTCTGTCTCAGAGTGTCGAGGTAGTCCTCATCACCGTATATGATTCCTTCAAGGACGACCGTACGCATGTCTACGAAGCCCGTGTCCATAAATCCACCGTCGCCACCTTCTCGCGAGCGGTCCGTAACTCGGAACTCTGGGTGGTCTAGCCCCGACACCTTCTGGATATCGACAAAGGGCAAGCCAGGAGCGAACTCAGCGTTCAAGATAACGCCGTTATTGTACTGGAACGTGAAATCCTCAGCCACTAGTCAACCCTCCATCCCTAGTCGACACGGCGAGCGAGCTCCCAACCAAGATCCGCGGCATGCTTGCGCGGGTCGATCTCCTGCGTATAGATCTGAATGTTCTGAGTAATCGTACGCCCAGCGTTAGCTGTACCACTACGAATAGCTTCAGCAGGACCGCTTGGCACAACCATCTCGCCTCGATGTAGGCCTGCGATCTGGTCGTACGGGATATTCCAAGCACCCGACGCGTACCAGTGATGCCCCTGCCAGAAGTCCCAGGCGCGAATCGGATCACCGTACGTCTTGAGGATGTACTTCAAACCAGCAGCGATCTGTCCTGCCGGGTCACTGGTCTTGGCAGCACCAACCAAGCCCCAGGTACTGTTAAGGAACTGCGCGATACCATAGGCAGTCGATATAGGGTTCTGGACCGTGTTACTCCAATTGGACTCGTGCTGCCACAAGGTGTAGAGCGCATCCCACTGTGCTCCGACCCAGCCGTATGCCGCCGCCATGATCTTGCCGAGCGCGGCGTTCTGACCGATGTTCGCTCCGGCACCGGATATTACACCACTGACAGCTGGCCACCCGACGTTCTTGATCCAACCGTATGTAGCGGCCACTGCTTCCTTGGTCTTGCCACCGATACTCTTGACGAAGTCCCACGCAGCCCCAGCACCGGATTTCAAGCCGTTGAGGAAACCTTCCATGAGCGCTAAGCCAGCAGGCTTCAGGAGCTGTCGGTCCAACGAGACTGGACCCTTGTGGTCCTTGATCCACGTACCGATAGTGCCGACCCAGGTAGTGACTGCTTTCCACTTCTCGGTGAGTCCATCCCAGAAGCCCTGCAGGACGTCAAGGCCCTTCTGCTTCAACCAGGCGAGACTATTCCCAATCCAGGAAAGTGCAGAGGCCTTGCGACCACCGATCCATGTAGCGACAGCCGTCCACTTCTCGCTCATACCGGACACGAAGCCGTTAAAGGCGTCACGGCCCTTCTGCTTCAGCCATGATAGGGCGTCCCCGATCCAGGCTAGCGTAGACTTCTTACGATCGCCAAGCCACCGACCGACATCTGACCATTTCGCAGACATACCAGACATAGCACCTGTGAGGACATCTTTACCCTTCTGGACAAGCCAGTCCTTCGCCTTGTCGAAAGGTGCCTTGATCTTCTTAACAATGTCCACCACTGCTCTACTAACGTCTGCTGCCTTCTTACCGATAGCTACTGCCATTGCTACGACGTGCTTCGGAGCCCAGGTTACAAGGTAGACGAACCACCTCAGGATCGCCTTGACCATTTCAGGGACGATCGAGCCACCAACGAGCTTCTTGTACAACCACACGAAGGCATGGACGACGCCCTTCACGTAGCCTTCGATACCACGAATGATGATCCAGAAACCGCCCTTGACAATGTTCCATAGAGCGTTGAAGAAGTTGTAAACAATTGCCTTGATACCCTCCCAGGCAAGAGCCCAGTCGCCTGTGAAGACACCTACAATGACCTGGATTAAACCCTTAAGGATACCAATGATGTTACCAATTACTCTGCCGATTGTCTGGAGTAGTGGCGGCAAAACGGCCGCAATAATAGACGCGAGTACCTTGAAAGCTGTTACGAGTATGAGTACAAAGACTCGGAATACCTGTCCCGCGACCTTAACGGCCTTCCGCATATCGCGAAGCTCGTCCATCAAGCGTCTGCCGATCCACTCCATTAGATCACCGAGGTAATGAAGCTTTCCGCCTGACCAGTTAACGAATGTACTTAGCTCTTGCTTGACCTCTGTAGCCCACTTCTTAATAGCTACCCAGACCATACGCATGCCGTCAATAAAGTCTGTAAGTGCAGGCTTAATCTCAGCCCACATCTCTTTAGCGCCCTTAACAATAGCATCCCAGATCTGCCTGAACGGAGGCCCAAGAGCCGTCCAGACTTCCTTACCGAGATTCTTAAAGTATCCGCCAATCTCTACGATCCATCCGACGATCTCCATGAAGGGCTTACCGACTTCGCCCCAGATGGCCTTACCTATATCAGCGAACACCCTACCAACCGCTGCACCGAAGTCCCTGATGTGTCCGAGGACCTCCATGACCTTTGCAGACACGATGCCGAAGATACGGACAGCATCGCCCCAGACCTTCTTCATGAAGGCCCAGATCTGCTTGTGGTACTTGATGATAAGATAAATGCCAGCACCTATCAGGGCAAGAGCTGCTACCACTATCAGAACAACAACACCAACAGTGGCGAGCGAAACGCCTGCCAAGGTCATAGCAGCAACGAACATCAAGATCACACCTGCAACTGTTAGCACACCACCAACAAGGATAGCTAGAGTAGCAGCCAGTGCAGCGAACTTGACGATCATCTCACGCGTGTGTGGACTAAGCTTCTGGAACCACTGCATCGCCTTGATAACTGCACCCGTCAGCTTCAACCAAGTAGGAAGTAAGGCGTCGCCAACGATGGTCTTCAGGATCTTAAAGTTGTTCGACAGCAACATAGCCTGCGACTGAGGCTGCTTGAACATGATGTCGTAGGCTTCCTTCATTGCCCCCTTGCTATGCTTCATCTGGCCAGTGTACTTGATGAGCTCCGCGTAGTTCTTAATGGCAATATCGTAGAACCGCCGAGCCTGGATAGTACCGCCAGCACCTTTGAACAACTCCTGCAAGGCCTCTGCGCGCTCGGGCCCGGTCATGTCCTTGAGCTTCTTGCCAAGCTCAGCCACCACGCCTGAAATAGGCCTGAACTCTCCGTGGATATCTCTGACCTTGATACCCATCTCCTCAAGCCGCTGAACCACCTTCGGGTTGGAGAAGGCGTCAAGAGCACGAGCGGCAGACGCTGACGCCATAGCGGTAGACAAGCCGTTCCTAGTTAGGAAGGCCATCATACCGGCCAAGTCTTCGAAGCTTTGACCTGCTCTCACCGTAGACGGGATAGCACGACCGATCGTTCGGTTGAACATTGTATAAGTGCCAACGCCCTTGCGCACCAGCTGGAACATCACGTCTGCCACTTTCGTAGCATCAGTCACAGGTAGGTGGAAGGCATTCAGTACAGCTATAGTGCCCCTGCCAGCCTCAGCCAGAGACTCCTGACCGGCGACAGACTCCCTTGCGAAGGTGTGCAGCAGTGCCTTCGCTTGTGGGAGGTTAACATCGATGGACGAGAAGATGTCGTACAGGGACTGTTGGATATGATCGAACTCTGTCGGCACAACGCTACCGACTTCACGCCCGATTTCCTTTAACTGGTCGATACTGACAACGACCTTGTCAGTCTGAGTCTTGGTGTAAGCAGCCTGCCGCGTGTACTCAATCGCCGAGTCGACAGCTGTCTTGAAGAACGCGGCACCTGCCGCACCCGCTGCTGCCAGACCAATACCGATCGAGGAGAGAGCCTGGCCATGCATCTGCATCGACTGAGCAGCTCGAAGTGTATCCTTGTTAATGCCTTTGAGGTTACCAGCAAAGTGCCGGAGGGTACGGCTAGCTTCATCCCTGGCACGGAGAATGAGGAACACTTCACGAGTGCTCAGGCCCACCGTACCCTCCTCTCATTGACGTGGCATCCTAGGTACCTTGGGCTTGTCGCGATCTGCCTTCTCCTCAAAGGCATCGAGAGCGGCCCTAACGCCCATCATGATATAGCCGTCCTGTTCAAGAACTCCGCCGGGTCCGGGTAGACATTGTAACTGGCTACACACGCGTGCTAGGTCGATGAAGAACGACGTCTCGTCATCAGGTGGACGACTCATCACCACGCTCGCACGGATCCGGTCCCTTATTCCCCCTCTTCCTCCTCGAAGTCGTTCAGGTCTCTGATCAGCTCCTCGATCTCCTGTCCTACCTTCGGGTCAAGCTTGTTGAAGTCAGAAGCCTTGGTGAGGTCTAGCTTCCTACCGTCCTCATCCTCCAGATTATGATCGACGACGCAGTGCTGGAACTCGAACTCCGTGATCTTGACATTCGCCATGGCGAGCTCGCCACGGATGTCCTTACCCTTACCCCTGCCGCCCGCCTCGATCTCGAACTTAGTAAACATTCGTCGCTGCATAATCTGACCAAAGGACAAACGACGCAGCTGCACCCAACCCTCCTCGAGCGTCTTGAGAGGTAGCTTGTCGCCTGGCTCGATGTTAACTGTTGCTCTTGGTGACATTAGATTACTCCCTCAGTAACCAGTGATCTTGCCTGTTAGATAGGAATGTCTTCCTGAGTCTTCACGATGATCTGGTACGACTTACCTGTACCGTCAACGACACCGTTATACTTCACTGCGCCACGAATCAGGTCACCCTGACCACTCAGGCCCAGCTCGTAGGTGTCGACGATCGCCGCAGGCGTGTCAATCTGGATGGAGTTGTTGACGCCACGAATAGCCTTCATCGAGACGCTCTTCGATGTCAACGTCTTGAAGGCATCATACTCAGTCCTAGCCTCGAAGTCACGCTCGACCGATAGCGTCGTCGAACGCTCACCGAAGGCGACGAACTGGGCACCCTGGCCAGTGTTCTTCAGACGGAACTGGGGC
>Ga0137373_10004325_pt1 | contig 15514 bp, 12 predicted proteins | sample SagtaG_5_FD_104912 | JGI IMG/M metagenome (GOLD analysis project Ga0137373, IMG submission 104912) | Vadose zone soil microbial communities from Sagehorn Ranch, Mendocino, California, USA - Sage1_R_80_16 metaG | ecosystem: Environmental > Terrestrial > Soil > Vadose zone | place: USA...
CGGCGGCTGCGGGTTACCGAGCGAGTGTCCGGCAGACGAGTGCGCGTTGACGGGGCTGACGTCGTCGACTTCGCCTCGAACGATTACCTCGGATTTGCCTCCGACAAGCGGATATCGTCCGCTGCAGCCAGAGCGATTACCGATCACGCATTCGGCGGGGGTGCGGCCAGGCTGATCTCCGGCAATCATCCGCTGCACGCGGAGCTCGAGCGCGCGATTGCGAAGTTCAAGCGGCGGGAGTCGGCGCTTCTCTTCTCCAGCGGATATCTGGCGAACGTCGGCTGCATCCCGGCGCTGGCAGGGAAAGAGGATGTGATCTTCGCCGACGAGCTGAATCACGCATCGCTCGTCGACGGTTGCCGGCTCGCGCGCGCCGAAGTGAAGATCTTTCGTCACTGCGACCTCGATCAGCTTCAATCCCTCCTCGCGGCGTCGGCCGGTTCAAGGCGCCGGCTCATCGTCACGGACGCCGTCTTCTCGATGGACGGAGACATCTTCCCGCTCGATGAGCTGGCGAACATCGCAAAGCGTCACGACGCTTGGACGTATGTGGATGACGCGCACGGCACCGGCGTGCTTGGCGAAACCGGCCGAGGGTCTGCGGAGCTGTTTGGCGTCGAGTCGGAAATCGATGTCCTCATGGGCACTCTCGGAAAGGCGCTCGGAACATCGGGAGCGTTCGTTTGCGGGAGCAAGCCGCTCACCGAGTTTCTGCTCAACAGAGCGCGCACATTCGTGTTCACAACGGCGACACCGCCGTCGGTGTCGGCGGCGGCGCTCGAAGCTGTCAGGATCGCGGAATCCGATTCTTCCCCGCGCGAACGCCTGTGGCAGAACTGCGACTACCTGAAGAAGAAAATCCGCGGCAGCGCTTTGCGTGGTCTTGTGAAGCTCGCCGACAGTGCCGGTTACATCATTCCGGTGACGATCGGCGATTCGCGCGCGACAATGAAAATCGGCGCGACGCTGTTCGAGCGCGGACATCTCGTCGGCGCGATCCGCCCGCCGACGGTTCCGATTGGAAAGGCGCGTCTGCGAATCACGCTCGGCGCGGATCACACCCGCGACGAGATCGACCGGCTCGTGAGCGACCTTTCCGCCGAGCTCACGACGAGCTCATGAAGCAACGCGACGTCGCCGGTGCGGATGCCGCGCACATTTGGCATCCGTATACGCAGCACTTCGGCGCGCCACCGCCGATTGAGATCGTTAAGGCGCGCGGCGCGTACCTGATCTCGAAGGACGGACGGCGGATTCTGGACATGATTTCGTCGTGGTGGGTTACGCTTCACGGCCACGGCGAGCCATCCATCGCAGAGGCGATCGCAGCGCAGTCGAAAAAGCTGGAGCAGGTGATTTTCACCGGCTTCACGCATGAGCCGGCGGCGCTTCTCGCGGAAGAGCTGTGCGCGATTCTTCCGGCCGGACTCACGAGGGTGTTCTTCACGGACGATGGATCGACGGCGGTGGAAGTCGCTCTGAAGATGGCGTTTCAATTCTGGCATAATCGCGGAGAACGCCGGACAAAGATCATCGCCCTCGAAAACTCCTATCACGGCGACACGTTCGGTGCGATGAGCACGAGCGCGCGCGGAATTTTTACCGCGCCCTTCCGCGCAAACCTTTTCGACGCCGTTTACCTGCCGGGTCCGCCGGACGGCGATACAGCCGGTGCGCTCGAGTCGCTGCTCGAAGCCGGTCCACGTGACATCGCGGCGATCATCCTCGAGCCGATGCTGCAGGGCGCGGGAGGAATGCGACTGTGGGACGGAGCGATGCTGGGCCGCGTCGCTCGCGTCGCCCGCAAAAGAAACATTCTGTTAATCGCCGATGAAGTGCTGACCGGATTCGGCAGAACAGGACCAATCTTTGCAGCGAATCACGCCAATTTTTCGCCGGATGTCATCTGTCTCTCCAAAGGGATAACCGGCGGATTCCTCCCACTCGGTGCGACCGTAGCAACCGAGGAGATTTTCACGGCGTTCTCGAGCGACGACCGGAAACGGATGCTTTTTCACGGACACTCTTACACGGCGAACCCTGTCGCTTGCGCGGCGGCGCGCGCGAGTCTCGCGCTGCTCGATGAGAGCTGCGCCAAGCGGAGAGCTGCCATCGAGGCCGCGCATCGCACCGGCATGGCGCGCATTTCGGGACATCCTTCCGTGAAGAACCCTAGAGTACTCGGCACGGTGGCCGCATTCGACATCGGCGAATCGGCTGACTATCTGAAGCCCGTCGGTGCGGAGCTCGCCCGCTATGCTCTGGAGCGTGATGTATTCCTGCGGCCGCTCGGAAATGTTGCGTATCTGCTACCGCCCTACTGCACGACCGCGGATCAGCTTGAGCAGGTGTACGATGTGATCGCTTCTTTCCTGGAACGGCATTGATTCGTCTGGGGATCACGGGAACAGATACCGGAGTCGGCAAGACGGTGGTGACTTCCGCGCTCACCGCGTGGCTTCGGCACTGCGACTACGATGCGGTGGCAATGAAGCCAATCGAGACAGGCATGCACGCCAGTGACGGTGAAATACTCCGCGGCGCCAGCGACGACACGGCAACCCTCGATGAAATTGCGCCGATCAGGTTCTCCGAACCTCTTGCGCCGGCGGTCGCGGCGAAGAAGTCCGGGGCGCCCATCGACATAAACAAGCTCGACCGGGCGTTCGAACACCTTGTCGACAACAGAGACGCGATACTCGTCGAAGGCGCCGGCGGGATCGTGGCGCCGATCGACCGCCGGATGTCCTATGCGGGTTTGTTCCGCCGCTGGGAGCTTCCCGTGATAATCATCGCGGCGAACAAGCTTGGCACGATCAACCACACACTGCTGACCACCGCGGCGGCGCGCGGAGCAGGACTCGAAGTGCTCGCGATCGTTCTCAACGATTTGCCGCCGACGTTCGACGATCTCTCACGGGCGTCGAACCGGGAGTCGCTACAGGATCTCATAGAGGACGTTCCGGTCGTATCCTTCCCCACGGTCGAGAATCCGCGCGATATTTCCCAGCTCGTGCGTGCGCTCGAGTCGAGCGGGCTCGGAAAGCTCATTCTCGACAGGGACACGCATACTGACGCTTAACCGATCAAAGCTGGATGGCTGGATTGTCTGACTGGAATTCGCTGGCGGACTGCGCACTCTCGGGAGGATTGATCAGCCGAGCCGATGCACGCGCAGTGCTCGCCGCCCCCGACGACGTATTGCTCGAGCAGCTCGCGGCCGCCTACCGCGTTCGACGTCATTACTTTGGCAACAAGGTGCGGCTGCATTTCCTCCTCAACGCACAGAGCGGTCTGTGCGCCGAAGACTGTCACTATTGCTCGCAATCGAGCATCGCGACTTCGGAGATCGAGCGGTATCCGCTACTCGCGAAGGAAAAGATTCTCGCCGCCGCCGAGCGTGCCGCCACGTTGAAGGCCGGAACCTTCTGCATGGTAATCTCGGGACGCGCGCCCGGAGAAAGAGTTTTCGGAAGAGTGCTTGACGCCATTACCGAAGTGAAAGCGAAGCAGAACCTCCGTATCTGTGCGTGCCTCGGCCTCTTGAATGAGGGTCAGACGCGCCGTCTGAAGGAGGCCGGCGCCGATACGGTGAACCACAACCTCAACACGTCCGAAGGATTTCATTCCGAGATCTGCACTACGCACACCTTCGCGGATCGCAAAGCGACGATCGAAAACGTTCACTCGGCCGGACTCTCGGCCTGCTCGGGGGGAATCATCGGCATGGGGGAGTCGGACGACGACATCATCGATCTCGCGATGTCGCTTCGGGAAATGAAAGTCGACAGTGTTCCGGTGAATTTCCTGATTCCGATAGATGGGACTCCGCTTGCCGGCGCGACCGAACTGACACCGCGGAAATGTCTTCGCGTTCTATGCCTCTATCGTTTCATACTTCCTTCGCAGAAGATCCGGATCGCTGGCGGGCGCGAAGTGCATCTTCGCTCGCTTCAGCCGCTCGGTCTCTATCCGGCTAACTCGCTTTTCATCGGGGACTACCTGACGACACCCGGCCAGGACGCGATGGACGACCTGCAGATGATCGCAGATGCCGGGTTCGTTCTCGAGACGCCGGGCGGTCGCGCGCTCGAGGGGGATCCGCTTGCCGATCTCGCTCCGCTGCTCGGCAGCATGGCGCCGGTCGGGTACGCCGCGCTACAATAACAGAAAACGAACGAGCGCTCTCATAACAGCCAGCTTGCTACACAACCGATTAACTTAGTCGATAGTTTCGCATGCTGGCTTGGAGGGCAGGGTGGACAATAAATTCGAGATACGGGCTGTAGCACGTGCCATGATTGCCACTATTGGTGTTAGCGGAGTGCTCGCGTGCGCCGGACCGAAGCAGGTAGCTACGCACGAAGCTAGCCGCGAGCAGACAGCGCCCGGTGCCACTATCTTCACGGATACAGCGCTCTTCCGTCGCATTTGCCTTCAGGCGGACAGCGGGTTTACACCGACAGTTCGGCGTTGTACCCCTCGCGACCAGCGCATAATAATTCGATAGAGCGCGGCTCGAGTTGCTGTTGGACGGTGGAGTATTCTCTACGGACGACGCGGTTTGCTCGAGGCACTGAACCGCTTCTCTTCTATCTCCAGCTCTTCGCGCAGCGCCAGATAGCTCTCGTACCGTTCGCGCGTAATCGCTCCGCTCGCCACAGCTTCTCTGACCGCGCACCCCGGCTCGATTCGATGACTGCAGTCGGCGAACCGGCATTCGCCTGAGAATCGTTTGATCTCCCGAAAGCAGCTCGCGAGATCCGCGGGCGACAAGAGCCACATCCCGACTTCACGCAGCCCGGGCGTGTCTACGACGTAGCCGCGATCCGGCAGCGGGTGAAGCAGTGCGCCAACAGTCGTATGACGCCCTTTGTTCACGGACTCGCTGATCTCCCCGACGCGAAGATTGAGCCCTGGATACATGGCGTTCATGAGAGACGACTTGCCAACCCCCGATGGACCCGTGAGCACGGAGGTTTGCCCGACGAGCTGATCGTGGAGCTCTTCGAGTCCGACTCTCTTCTTCACGCTCGTGAAGTGCACCGGATATCCGGCGTCGCTGTATGTGGCGAAGGTGCATCTAGCGGCGGCTTCATCAACCAGCTCGATCTTGTTGATGACGAGACGTGCATTAATCCCGTTCGCTTCGGCGATAACGAGGAAGCGGTCGATCATCCGCAGATGCGGATCAGGTTTCGCCGCCGCGAAAACCGGAACGACCTGATCGACGTTCGCGGCAATAATGCGCTCGCCGAAGCTTCCGGTCGGCGCCCGGCGTGCGAGCTTCGAGCGGCGCGGCAGAATCTCCGAAATCGCCCACTGGGCGGCGGGCGAATCACGCTCGATGATGACATCGTCTCCGACCGCGAGCTTCAGCGCGTCTTCTTTCGCAATCTTGAGCCGGCCGCGGAGGGATGCCTCGCGTCTCTCGCCGGACTCACTGCGGACTTGCCAAGTCCCGCCAGTCCCCTCGAGGACGACTCCCTTTTCGCGCTCGGCGTCGGCCATCAGGACTCGTTTTCCTCACGGGCAACGTCATACCATGGACGCTCGTCCGTCCCACGACGCGCCTTGATCAGCTGATCGAGCAGGACTTTGACCTCATTCAGCTTCATCTGCTCGATCGGCGCACGCGCTACGCTTTCGCTCGCCCCGGACCCGAGATATCCGGACTCCAGATGTCCGCCGGCGACGGGGTCGCCCTCGCGCCAGCGGATGAAGAGGATGTAGGACGAGTACGCGGCGTGCTTCTCAGCTCCGGCGTCCGTGACAATCTCGACGCTATAGGATGCGCCGTCGCTTCCCTCGAATGCGGCCGGACGATCGTGGACGGCGATGTATCCGCCGAGCGTGTTGGCGTCGCCCTTCGAATGATCCGCGGGAAGGAACTGTCCCATTCAGCGCCGCCTCGAGCCGATCATTTCCTTGATGACGTTGCCGGTGAGGAACGCAACGTTGGCCGGCCGCTCTGCCAACCGGCGCATGAGATACGGATACCACTGCGTGCCGAACGGAACATAGACGCGCATGCGGTAGCCCTCGCGAACCAACGCGTCCTGAAGATCGCGGCGAACTCCGTAGAGCATCTGGAACTCGAAGCGCGAAGACTCGATCGATTGCTCGATGGCGAAGCGCTTCGCCTCGCGAATGAGTGCTTCGTCATGTGTTGCGATGCCGGGATAATTGCCGTTGAGCATGAGCTCACGCATGCAGCGGACATAGTTGTCATCAACCTCTTTCTTTTCGGCGTAGGCGACAGCGTCCGGCTCCTTGTACGCGCCCTTGCAGATGCGGACGCGTCCACGCATGCGGTTCGCATTTTTGACATCCGCAAAAGTGCGATAGAGATAACTCTGCAGAACTATCCCGACATGCTCGCGATATGCGGGGAAGAGCCGCTGCTCGAAGAGATCGAGCGTTCGCTGCGTGTAGGCGCTTCCCTCCATGTCGAGACGAACGAAGCTTCCGTATTCAGCCGCGCGATCGAGGATGTCCTGAATGATCCGGGTGCAGAGCTCTTCGGAGATGTCGAGGCCCATCGCGGTGAGCTTCACCGAGACGTTCGCGTCGAGCTTGCGCTCGTGTATCCGATCGAGCATGGTGAGGTATTCGCGGCCGGCTGCGCATACTTCGGCTTCGTTGTGCACGCTCTCGCCAAGCAGGTCGAGCGACGCCGTAATGCCACGCTGATTCAGCCGCTCCACTGCCGACAACGCCGTATCGAGCGTTTCTCCCGCGACAAACCGGTTTGCAAACCCATTCGCCAATCTGTTGTTGCGAACGAAGCGGAAGATTGTCGGCTGATCGGAGAGGTACAGCAGGGCGCTGCGAAGCATTTTGTGCGGCTGTTCGTCCTAGTGAGTCGCAGGACGGAGCGAATCGATCAGACGAACGACGGGAAACGTTTTTCCGCGCGCGACCTCGGCGTCGAAGAAATTCCAATCCACCAGTCCATCGTCGCTCTCCGGCTCGAGCATGTACACGGCGAGAACGCCGCGAGGCTGCGCCGGCCGGACGACGATTGTCCCCGCGGGCACCGTCTGCCGCTGACGCACCCAGGTGCCTTTCAGGCGCGTCTCACGATGACCCTGAAATGCGCGCGGTGAGGTTCCGACCGAATCGACCAGGAACGATTCGACAATTCCGCTCAAGTCGGCGTCGAGGGTTTCAACCGTGAGCCCGTGTAGTCGCAGCATGCTCGCGATGGCGGTGTCCGATGCGGGAAGCGCATACGCCACGGGCGGAACGCGTTCGAGCGTTGGCGTGAAGCGGACGAAGAGCGGCATTCGAACCGTCGCGTACTTCCCCGTTCGCCGGAACCCTTTCCTGACTCCGGGCTCCGCTGAAGCGGAATCGGTCCTCTCCAGCACTTCGGCGCGCACTTCTTCCGAGGGCGGATTGGCGATCAGCTCCGAACGGACCGGAACCAGCTGAACAGAATCGGGAGACCGCGCCCATGACCGCTGCTGTTCGTCAGCGCGCGCAGAGAGCGCCATTACCGACGGCGCGTGCTCAGCCACCACCGAAAGAATCTCGGCGACGAAGTGATATGTCGTCGCGATGCGCAGCTGGAGCGGATCGTGTGAGAATGCCTCGCTCAGGATCGCGATTCTGCCGCGCAACCCGTAATAGTTCGTTCCAAAACGCGGACGTGAATCGAACGTGACCCATCCTTTTGACAGCGTGTCTTCGGAAATGAAGTCGCCGTAGTCGAATGTGCGCGCAGCGCGGCGCGTCAGCATTCGCTCGCGCAGGACGGGGAGCAGCGAATCGCGCGCATACACACCCCCGAACTGCGCCGCCGGATTGAGTGAAGGCGCGTACGTGAGATTGTATCCGTGATAGCTGCCGTCGGTTGTGTGAAGATCGACGAACACATCGGGATCCCACGCGTTGAACATCGCCAGCGAAGCGCGCGTCTCCGGCGCTTCGGCCTTGATGTAATCCCGATTCAGATCGAGGCCCTGAGCATTCGCCCGCTGGCCGACCATCTCCGGCCCGTTCTGGTCGGCGCGATTCACTGACTGCGGCGCGAATCTCTCGTTTCCATCCGCGTTGTAGATCGGCACCGCGATCAGAACTATGGAGTCGAGGACATTCGGACGACGACTGGAGGAAAGAAGATCGCGGACGAGCGCGAGCAGAGCGTCCTTCCCCTCTATCTCGCCGGCGTGGATGTTCCCCTGCACATACACAATCGGCCGGTGCAGCGCCTTCGCTTCGGCCGGTGTAGTCACGACGGGGTGGGAGGCGATCAGATAAGGAATATCGCGACCTTCAGTCGTCTTTCCGATCGAGCCGAAGGCAAAAGGGGAGCCTCCCATCTTCAGCGAATCGACGAACGCGATGACGTCCTGATAGGTTGACGTCTCCAGAAAGTTCGTGCGCTCAGGACGGGTCAACGGTCCCGAGCGTACGGGGTGCGAGGGGATCGTCTGCGGTGCAGGTGGTGGAACTGACAGCGGAGCGCACGCAGCCGTCCCCGCCGCCCCCGCCGCCGCAACCGATAACGCGAGAAATCTCGCTCTGGCGATACCCCGCATCACTGGAGTTCCAGCGTCGGCAGCGGCGCTGGTGAAGCCTCGTCGTCCGGATAGAATCTGCCGTTGCTGCGCGCGAGGTCACGCAGGAGATCCGCCGGCTCGAATCGTCCGGGAAAGCGCTGGTTCAGCTCCTCCAGCTGCTCGACGACCGACGCGATTCCGAGCGAATCCATGTACCGGAACGGTCCACCGCGGAACGGAGGGAAGCCGATGCCGTATACTGCGCCGACATCGCCATCGCGCGCGGAGCGGATGATTCCTTCGCCGAGCGCACGCGCCGCTTCGTTCAACATCGCCAGCGTGCAGCGCTGGACGATCTCGCTTTCGGGAACGGGTGGAGGAGCATCGGGGTCGGCGTCTTTCGGTGGCTTCGACGGAATCGGTGCGCCGCTCGCCAGATACAGCAGATATACGGTTGGATCTACGCCGCCCTTTTTGCCTGCCTCGTCGTACAGATAAAAACCTTTCTTGGATTTCCTGCCGTAGCGGCCGGATGCGACGACGGCCTGGAACGACTTCGCCGGAGAGAGCCGGTCGGGGAATGCTTCGGCCATGATCTTCCCCGCCTTGCTCCCGACGTCGAGGCCGACCTCATCGATGAGCGTCACCGGCCCCACGGGCATTCCAAAATTCACGAGCGCCCTGTCCACCGCATCGATCGGTACTCCCTGATCGAGCAGCAGTCCCGCCTCGTTGAGATACGGGAAGAGAATCCGGTTAACGTAGAACCCCGGCCCGTCGTTCACGACGATCACCGTTTTGCCGAGCTTCTTTCCGTACGCCACCGCGGATGCCGTCACTTCCGGAAGTGTCTTCGAGGTCGTGATCACCTCGAGCAGCGGCATCTTGTGAACGGGCGAGAAGAAATGCATTCCGAGCACGCGCCATGGCTTGCTCGCGGCTTCGGCGATCGTCGCGATCGGAATGGTGCTCGTGTTCGACGCGATGATCGTGTCCGGCCGAACGACTTCTTCGATCTCGCGGATCACCTGATGCTTGACCGACGGATCCTCGAAGACGGCTTCGATTACGAGATCCACGTTGGCGAATCCGGAATAGTCGATCGTTCCGCCAATCAAAGCCATATAGTCCGAGTACTGGAGCGCAGTGATCTGTCGTTTCGATAGCCGATCCTTCAACACACCGCGCACCGCCGCGTACCCCTTGGCGACGCGCGCATGATCGGCATCCTTGAGCCGCACGAGCGTTCCCTGCTGAACGGCAATCGACGTGATGCCCGAGCCCATGAACCCGGCGCCGATCACGCCGAGCTTTCGGATGGGCTTGGGTGAGAGTGCGGCAGCGCTTTGCGAAGCGCCTATGGAGGCCCGGACCCCTGTATCCTTCTTGAGCTGGGTGCCGGCGAAAAATAGAAAGATGAGCTGCCTGGACACGTCGGTCATCGCCATCTCGCCGAACAACCGCGCTTCCTCGCGATATCCTCTTCCCTTGCCGCCGGCGAATCCAGCCGCGACGGCGTCGATTGCGGCGAGAGTCGCCGGGTATTTGCCCTTTGTCTTGGCCAGCGTCTGCTCTTTGGCCTGACGGAAAACGATTGCACGGCCGGCTGGATTGCGGTCGAAGAGCATCGACTTCATGCCGCCGCTGCGTTTCGCGGAACGGCGTTTCCCGTCCGCGAGCTCACGCGCCCTTTGCAGCGCGATGCTGCGCAGGATCGACGGATGCACCAGCTCGTCGACAAGTCCGATCTGTAGCGCCTTTCGGCCGCGAAGGTTCTTCCCCGTCAAAATGATGTCGAGCGCGGAGGTGACGCCCACGAGTCGGGGCAGTCGCTGCGTTCCTCCTGCGCCCGGAATCAATCCGAGCTGGACTTCGGGAAGTCCGAGCACCGTCTTCGGATCGTCAGCCGCGATGCGGTACCTGCATGCGAGCGCTGTCTCGAGCCCGGCACCAAGACAGACTCCCTGAATCGCAGCGACCACCGGCACCCGCAAACGCTCCAGTGATTCGAGGAGCATGTGACCGTCGCGGCTCAGCCGCTCCGCATCGGCAGCCGTTTTGAATTTCAGAAACTCCTCGATGTCCGCGCCGGCGATCCAGACGTCCTGCTTGCCGCTGAGGAGAACCGCGGCGCGCACGTTCGGGTCGCGCTCGATGCGATCGAAGAGCGCGTTGAACTCGTCCTTCACCCCGCGGTTGATCTTGTTCACCGGCTCATTCGGCAGATCGAACGTGATGAGCGCGACACCGTCGCTCATCTCGACGCGCAAACCGGGACCCCCTGCGGGCGCGGGCGATGAGGAGAAGCGATCGTTCTCCCTCACGCGCTCTCCACGACCATCGCGAAACCCATCCCGCCGGCGGCGCAAACCGTCATCAGACCAAACTGCCCCTGTCTCCGTCTCAGCTCGTTGACGAGCGTCGTCGTGATTCTCGCTCCAGTCGCGCCGAAAGGATGGCCTAGTGAAATGGATCCGCCCATGACGTTGAGCTTTGACCGATCGACTTCTCCAACCGGCTCGGAGAATCCGGCGCGCTGCGCCCAGTATTTCGATTCGAGTCCTTTCAGGTTCGACAGAACCTGCGCGGCGAATGCTTCGTGCATCTCGATGAGATCCATGTCGGCCAGCGTCAGCCCGGCGCGCTTCAGCGCAACGGGCGCGGCGAGAACGGGTGCCTGCAGGAGCTGCTCGGAAGGATCGAGCGCTGCGTATGCGTATGACTTGATGTACGCGAGCGCCGGATAACCGAGGGCGCGCGCTTTTTCTTCACTCATGAGCAGAACGCACGCACCGCCGTCGGTGAGCGGCGACGCATTGCCGGCGGTCACGCTTCCGTAATTGCGATCGAAGACCGGCTTGAGCGAGGCGAGCTGCTCGTAGCTCGTGTCTTCCCTGATCCCGTTGTCCGCTGCTACGAAATTGTCATAACGCGGCGGCACGTACACAGGCATGACCTCCGCGCCCAACCGGCCATCAGCTCTTCCGGCGGCGGCAAGACGATGCGACCGCAGCGCGAACTGGTCCTGCTCCTCACGCATGATTCCATTCAGTTTCGCCATTTTCTCCGCCGACTGACCCATCGTCTCGCCGGTGGACGGCTCGGCGATCGCGGGGGTGACGGGTACGAAGTCGCGCGCGCGAAGCCGCGACATGGATTTGACTCTGCCGCCGAGTGACTTCGCTTTCGACGCGGAGACGAGCGCTTCGGCGAACCCCTGCGCGTGCAGGACGGGAATGTTCGAGAGCGATTCCGCTCCGCCGGCGATCGCGACGTCACAATGTCCGAGCGCGATCTGATCCGCGGCGCTTGTGATCGCCTGGTTGGCGCTCGCGCAGGCGCGACTGACGCTGAATGCCTGCACGCCTTTCGGAAAAATCGGCAGGAGCGAGACTTCGCGCGCGATGTTCGGGGCGATCACCGACGGAATGACCGTTCCGAAAACGATCGTTTCCACTTCCTTGCCGTCGAGATTCGTCCGTTGAACGAGCTCGGCGACGCACAGCTTTCCAAGGTCGATCGTCGACACTGTTTTTAGCGCGGTGCCTGCTCTCGTGAATGGCGTACGGACTCCCGCAACGATCGCGACTCGACGCCCATTCCCGAATGTCGGCATCTGGGGAAGTTAGCCGATTTTCATGCTATTGCATGTCGTGAATCGTCTTCAGCTCGGCGATCTTCAGGCGACGGGTGACGGCGGAAAGCTTGAGCACCACGGACTCGCCCACCGTGCGGCCGACGAGCGCTTTCCCGATCGGCGACGACATGCTGACATGTCCCTCTTCGAACTCCACTGAATCGCCGAAGACCAGACTGTACGTCTCGCGGGTGCCCGTCTTCTCATCCTCGACGACGACCTCGGATCCGAGACCGACTTTGTCAGGCGGAATCTGGGTGATGTCTATCTGCGAAAGCTTGCTGAGCCGCTGTCTGAGCTGCCCGAGACGCGCCTGTACGAACTGCTGCCGCTCGAGCGCGGCCTTGTATTCGCTGTTTTCGCGGAGATCCCCGAGCTCGACGGCTTTTCTGATCTCCTGTGGCAAAACCACATTCAGCTCGCGCTGAAGTCGCTCGACTTCGGCACCGAGCTTCGCCTTCAATTGGTCTAGCATGAATTCCCTGTTTTAGTTCAACGCTTTTTGGATTCCGTGCGACGAGCGATGACTTCGGATTGAGACGAGTAGGCGGTGATGACCGCTTTTGCCGCTTCGGCCGGATCGTCGGTGATCAGCATCAGGTCCAGGTCGCCGGACGATATCTTCCCTTCGCCAAGAACCCGTGCCTGAAGCCAGCGCATGAGTCCCGCCCAGTAATATCTCCCGAAAAGTATCACAGGGAACTGGTAGATCTTCCCGGTCTGAATGAGGGTCAGCGCCTCGAACGCCTCATCGAGCGTTCCAAACCCGCCGGGAAAAATGATGAACGCAGACGAGTACTTGATGAACATCGTCTTGCGAACGAAGAAATACTTGAAATTGATCAGCGTATCTACATACGGGTTCGCGCCCTGCTCGAATGGAAGCTCGATGTTGCAGCCGATCGACCGTCCGCCCGCTACCTTGGCTCCCTTGTTCGCAGCTTCCATGATTCCCGGGCCGGCGCCGGTGATTATCGCAAACCCTTCCTGGGCGAGAAGGCGCGCGACCTCCTTGGCGGCGGTGTAGTGCGGATCGTCGGGACCGATCCGCGCCGATCCGAAAATCGTCACCGCCTTGTTTACCGACGCCAGAGTATCGAAGCCCTCGATGAACTCGCCCATGATGCGCAGCACGCGCCACGGATCGGTGCGGGTGAATTCGACGCCGGGCGGCGCCTGCTGAAGAAGCTTCTCATCCTCGGTGACCGGCTGAACGTCGCGGATCGCGTCGTCGATGACCTTCGAACCGGCCTGGCGAGGCATCTCCTGCTCGGACGGCGGGGTGCGCCCGGCTTTTCGATGTCCTTCCTCTGTGCGCTCGCGAAGTCCGGCAAGCGCGTCGTGCTCGGCCGACGCCAGCGTTTCCGGACCGGGCTTCTTCCCGCTGGCCGTTCGCGCCGCTGAGCGCGTCGCGGGCCGCTTCGTCACGCGCGCGCCGGCGCGAATATCTTCATCTTCACCCGAGGGTGCCGCCGGGGATTTCCGGCCGTTGCTTGCTTTCTTCATTGGGGACGTAAAGTTGCGCGCTTCTGCAGGAAACCCGCCAGGTGACGCGTCGCAGGTCGTGGTTATCATCGCCGACGGCGCGAGGCCGGACACACTTGCCTCGGCGATGGAGGAAGGGCGTCTTCCCGCGCTCGCAGCAATGCGCGAAGAAGGCGGATTTCACACCGTCACATCCTGCTTTCCCTCGGTCACGGGACCGGCGTACACGCCGTTCATCATGGGACGCTTCCCGGGCGACGTCGGTCTTCCAGGACTCCGATGGTTCGACCGATCGAGGCGCGTTGCGCGGCTTCCCGGACATTCGCGCAGCTATGTCGGTCCGGAAATGCGCTTCATCGATTCGGATCTCGACCCCTCGTCGCCAACCATCTTCGAGCTCTGCGAGCCGAGCATCGGCGCGCTAAGCGTAATTCGACGTGGGCTACCGGTCGCGAACCGCGTTGGAACGGGCGCGACGTTCGCGGCGCGCACAGGCCTCACGCATTTCCGCGGCAATGTCCCCGGCTGGCTGCGCATCGATCGCGCGATCGCGAGTCAGGTGCGGCGGAGAATCCGTGACGAGGGGCCGCGATTCACCTTCGCGGCGCTCACGGGCATCGACAAGACCTCGCACGCCGAGGGGCACGAGTCCGCCCTCGTCGCTGAAGCGTTCGCAATTGTCGATGAAACGGCCGGACAAATCCGCCGCGACGCCGAGCGCGATGGTCGCTGGGCGCGGATGCACCTCTGGGTTTGCAGCGATCACGGGCACTCGCGAGTGCTGCAGCACGAGGATCTGGTGACGCTCGTGGAAGCGTCGGGGTCGCGTCGCAAGGTGCTCGCCCATCCATGGGCATTCAATGCGAGAGCGGATATCGCCGTAATGGTAAGCGGAAATGCAATGGCGCATCTGTATGTCGATCTCGATAGACGCGAGCGTCCGGGATGGAACGCACTCGTGACCGAATGGCATGATCTCGTCGTGCAGCTCGAGGCGCGCGATTCGGTGGATTTGATTCTTCTGCCGAAGAGCGCCGACGAGTGCGAAGTGCGTGGAGGCCGACGCGGGTCGGCGACGATCACGAGGAAGAACGGACGCTACCAGTATCTCCATCGCACCGGCAATCCGCTCGGCATCGGCGAGGGCATTGATGTCACCGCGGCGGAAGCGCATGAGCGCACGCTGGAATGCGACTACCCCGACGCGATCGTCCAGATCGCGCAGCTATCCGGCTGCACGCGGTCAGGCGACATCATTCTGTCGGCGGCGCGCGACTGGGATTTTCGCGCGCGATACGAGCCTATCCCGCATGTGTCGTCGCACGGTGCGCTGCATCGGGATCACATGCTCGTGCCGCTGCTGTTGAATCGCGCGCCGGGCAAGATTCCGCGGCGGACGATAGACCTGATGCCGAGCGCGCTCAGCGCGCTCGGCATCACGATCCCTTCAATGGTCGAAGGAGAGAGCTTCACCCCGCACTACTGAACCGTAACCGATCCGTTCATTCCCGCATGAATGGTGCAGTGGAAGGTGTAGGTCCCCGCGACGGCGAACGTTCGGCTGGCGCTACCCGACGAAAAGTTCGGGATGTTGCCCGCCGCGCCACCGCTGAAGGAGAGCGCGGCACCCGGGTTATCGAACGTTACGTTGTGCGTGACACCTGAGGTGTTCTGCCAGCTGACCTCCGTGTTCTTGAGCACCGTCGCCGTAGTCGGAACGAACTCAGCCGCCCCCATGCAGAAGGTCGACCCGGAGCAGGTAATGTTATTCGAGCCGCCGCTTGTCCCCGTGATCGTGCCGCCGTCGCCGCCGCCGCAAGCCGCCGCCGTCGCGACCAATGCCACCGATCCCATCGCCCTGACAAAGAATCTCATCGAAAACCTC